>Ga0068862_100002504_pt1 | contig 16258 bp, 17 predicted proteins | sample KBSSwiS52_FD_66598 | JGI IMG/M metagenome (GOLD analysis project Ga0068862, IMG submission 66598) | Switchgrass rhizosphere microbial communities from Kellogg Biological Station, Michigan, USA - KBS Switchgrass S5-2 | ecosystem: Host-associated > Plants > Roots > Rhizosphere > Soil ... | reverse complement strand
TCGAACTCGAGAATGGCCGATTTATTAGCGCATGCGGACCATTCCCCGCCATGCATGAAGCTAGCGGCTTTGCTGCTGACAATCGCGAGGATGGCACCGCCCGGATGCAGCTCGACATAGCTGTCATCGCCCCTACCTTGTAGGCCTAGGATGTATTCATAGAAGCTCGCGAGGCGCGGAACATCCCCGGTAACGAGGCGCGCGTAGGCAAATTTCATGAGTGCGACCTTTCCGGCTTGCGGTCTATCTTCAGATATCGTTACTGAACGATACCGCACTTGTAGAACGGTACCGTATCGTTCTGTACGCGTCAATGAGGTTCCGCGTGGTTCAAGTCTTGGACAAAAGGGTGGAGCGCTCCAAGGCGTCGGTGCTGGCTGAAACCTATCGGCAGTTGACGCAGAGTGGGCTGAGCGGGGTCAGCATCGACGAAGTGTCGCGCGCCTCAGGGGTGTCGAAAACAACGATTTATCGACATTGGCCCTCGCGATCTGCGCTGCTGATCGATGCTTGCTCCAGGCTTGGCGGCGCTTATCCGTCACCCGACACGGGCACCGTGCGAGCTGATCTCCAAGCGCTGCTGACAAATCTCGCTGAGCAACTTCAGACTGCCGCATGGGCCTCGGTCTATCCGTCTATAATCGATGCCGCGGAACGCGATCCGGAAATCGCTGCCATGCAGTCCGCACTGCATGAGGCGTTTATGACGCCATTCCACTCCGTCGTCGAAAGGGCAAAGGATAGGGGCGAGGTTCAACGCGACCGCCCGGCGGACGACCTTATCGCGGCGGTGGTGGGGCCACTATTTTATCGCCGCTGGTTTTCCAAAGAGCCGATCAATGCCGACTTTGTCGATGCGATTATCGACACTGTTATCTGAGCAGTGGTTTGTGCGTTATGGCTAGCGACTAAACGCTGGGCTCTGCTCGCCAGATGCGCGAGTCTGCATGGCAGCAAGAGCCTTGGATGCTGCCATCGCGCTAGCACCATCCAACTGGCCGCTGTCCCACCAAACCACGACATTCCCGTTTCAGCATCATAATGGGAAAACCCCGGCCGTCGCGATCGTCGTTCCCAGTTGGGAATGATCGAGAGGTGGTTGATGCCGGCCAGGGAATGAAAATCCGTCGACAACTGTATTATTATGCGGACATGTCATTTCGAGCGATCATGCGGAGCGAAATGCCTGCTAAACTTGTGCTTCGGACCGCAGCATTGCTCCTGGCCACGGCGTGTGCGCCTTCAACCGCAAGTGCGCAGACAGCCAATACGACATCACAGTCAGTTAGATCGGGTATCCCCGCCAGCGCCGATCCGCTGACGGTAGCGATACACATCGAGGACGTTGAGCGTTTCGCCACGGTCCTGTCCATCACCGATGGACGGCCAACGGCATCCGATATTCAAAAGGGGTATCTGGATAATGCGTTATATGGTGTGTCGGCTTTCATGCCCGGCCGGATTGGTGATGCGGCCCGCCTCGCCAACAAGGTCAACGCCGACCCGGCCTTGTACACTCGGGCCGTTCGTGAGTGCCTTCCCCGTATAAAGGAGGCAACGGCCGATCTTCGGGCAATCCACCTCGCTTTGCATGGATTGCTGCCCGATCAGCCTCGCGGCCTTGGTTACGGGAGAAGTGCCCGAGCCGGACAGGGCGAGTTGGGCATCCCAGCGTGAGGGGATGCTATGGGATCAGTTTCAAAAAGACATGCCCGTGAGTCTTGCGACTGCTCAAGACAACCCGCCTCCCGAAGCGGTTCCTTGACTCACTCAAGTCCGGGGCGACGATTCAGCGCCAGGTTAGAGCGAGCTGATCACCTCGGCCAGCACTTCGAGGCCGCAATGTCCTGCGCGATACGACCGCCGCACGCGGCGCTGACCTTACCGGGCGGCAGGCCGCGGACTATGGCATCACCTCCATACGCCAACATTTCGGAGACACGGCATGGCTTGCCTGTGCGAAGCCTTATATACAGCCTCGATGACCGAAGCCGATGCATTTCTCCCAAATTCACGTGATGCGGGCGCGGTGGTGAATGGCGGCTCGGAACCGCGGTACCGGGAGATCAAGCGGTCGATCGTGGCTTCCATCCGGTCGGGACGGCTGAAGCCCGGCGACCGGGTGAATTCCGAAGCCGAGATCGTCGAGCGGTTCGGCGTGTCGCGGATGACCGCGAACCGGGCGCTGCGCGAACTGACCGATGCTGGCCTGCTGATGCGCCGATCCGGTGCGGGAACCTTCGTCGCCGACTCAAAGCCGATCGGCCACATGATCGAGATCCGCAACATTGCGGACGAGATCCGCGCGCGGGGCCATGCCTATCGCCCGCGCGTGCTCAGAAACGACACGGTCAAGGCGGACGCCAGACAGGCTGCGCTACTCGACGTGCGCGTCGGCACCCGGCTGTTCCACAGCGTTGTTGTCCATCATGAGGCGGATTTCCCGCTCCAGCTCGAGGATCGGCTGGTGCTGGCGTCTGCGGCACCCGGCTATGGCGAGATCGATTTTCACCAGCAGACGCCGAACGAGTATCTTACCCGGATCGCTCCGATAGCACGGGCCGAGCATCGGGTGACGTCGATGCTTCCAGATCCCGAGGTCCGCGCGCTGCTCGGCATGCGGGAGCTGGACCCGGTGTTGGTGATGGAGCGCCGAACCTGGAGCAGCGATCACCTCGTCTCGCACGCCGTGCTGACCCATCCCGCGAGCCGCTACGCCCTGACGGCCACCTTCGAGGTCAAGCTCGACTGAGCGCCGTCAGACCACCGGCCTGCGCCGGCGCAGCCAGCGAAAGTCCGATTTCCGGAAGCTCTTGAACAACAGATAGAAGCCGGTTCCCGACAGCCAGAGCACGCCGAACGCGACGAAGATGATCAGCGGATGATTGAAGCTTATCCTGCTGAAATAGTCCATGTTGTGGAGCATCCAGAAGAAGTCCCAGATGCGCCAGGTATCGCCACGGGTGACGAGGTGCCGTCCGGTCGTCGCCGACACATAGACGCTCGAATTCTCGGCATCCTTGAAGTCGACCCGCCACATCGGCGCGGCATGCTCCCGGGCCTCCAGATTGGGCCGATCGAGCAGGGTGGCGCGCAGGGTCGGCATACCGGCGACATGTCCGGCAATCCGCGTTGCGAGGGCGCCGTCAATCCGTATCGGCGCGCCGGTGCGGGCGTCGACCAGACGAACGCCCGAGGCCGTCGTCAACTCATAGACAGGGGTTCCGACCAGATCGCGCAGGGTCAGCCCGGTGACTGGTGACTGGCCGGCAGCACGGGCAGGATCAACCAGGCCGTCGGTCGCCACTGCCATGACGTGCATCGTCGGACCGTCATGACCGCCGACCGCATCGGCATCGAGCAGGGCCATCATCGATCCGCTCAGCGCCCAGAGAATGAACTGGACGCCGAGGATCAGGCCCACCCATTTGTGGATGCGGCGAAACAGCAATTGGGAAATTCGCACGCGCATCAGACCGACTTTCGCTTCTTGCGGCGGGGAAAAGCCCAGACGAGCAGCCACGCCCCTGTCAGCCCCATCGCGAGCGCGGTCCAGGAGGCGATGCGCAGCAGCGGATTGTTGACGTCCGTACGATCGCGATAATCCATAATGTGCAGCATCCAGGCGAAGTCGAAGACCCGCCAGAGCTGGTGCCGCCGGGCGAGCAATTCGCCGGTCTGGGGCGCGATGTAGAACGTCGGCCGATTCCAGCCGGCGAACTCGACCTGCCAATAGGGTGGCCGGCGCTTGCCCATTTCCTGGACGGGCCTGGTGAGCCGTACCGCGCTGACGATCCCGGCATCACCGGTGAAGCGGGCCTTCGCCGCGGCCCGGGCCTCCGCCTCATTTAGCTCACTCAGTCGGCGGCCGGTCCTGGCATCGAAGACCGCCACGCCGTGCTCGCCCTGCACCCGCCAGGCCGGTTGCCCGAGGCGGGAGATGAGCCGCACTTCGCTCGCACCGGTCACGGCCGAGGCTGCAGCCGATGGCGGGGTCAACGCCGCGAGCGCGACTTGGGGCATATCGACCGGGCGGACCAGATGGTCGCCATGGATGGTGTCGATATGCACGACGACCATGTAGAAGCCGGTGGCTGTCCAGAAGACCACCTGCAGCCCGATCAGCAGTGCGAGCCATTTGTGGATCCGCCGCACCAGCAGCGGCCACCGGATCTTCGCCATTGCCTCAGAACGCCGTACGGAAGCCGACATAGACGCGTCGCCCGAGCAGGTCATACGTCATCGTGTCGGTGTTTCCGTCGGTGAAACTGGCGATATAGGGTGCCTTGTTATCGAACAGATTGTCGACACCGATCTGGAAGCGGGTCTTCGCGGTCACTTCGAAGGCAAGCTGGGCATTGTGGTAGAAGATGTCCGGCGTACGGTATCCGATCGCGGTCGGCGCCGCGTTGAAATCCTTCGCGTTGCCGATCCATTGGGTCGACCAGGTGAAGGCGACCCCGTCCTGGCTGGCGGTGGCGACGCCATAGCCGCGCCACTTCGGATAGCCGCCATTGCCGCCGCCGATGCGGCCATCGAAGACGATCGGCGCGCCGCCCGGGAAGGGTTCCACGACATAACGGTCGAGATAGGTCGCATTGAGATCGACCTGCAGGCCGAGGCGGCCGAGCTTATGCGTATAGACCAGCCCGAGATCGAGGCCGCTCATCTGCTCGCGGCCGGTATTGATCGGCTGGGCCGAGAGATAGGTGACTTCGCCCGTCAGCGTGCTGCGAGTGAACTCCTTGCAGAAGGGGTGCGACAGGTTCGCACTGGCGTAGCAGACCGAGAGCTTGGTCGAGCCAGGGATGGCACGGATCGCCCCGGTTATGTCGATGTTGAACCAGTCCGCGGTGAGCGACAGGCCCGGTATGATGCCCTTGGGTTGAAGCACGGTCCCGACCGTCCAGCTCTTCGACGTCTCCGGCTTGAGGTTCTGGTTGCCCCCGACCGTCGTCAGGATGGTCGTACCGAGTTGGACATAGCCCGCCGGCACCCCCGAGGCACGACAATTGGCCACCAGGGTCGGGTTGGTGCTGGCCGAATAACGGCTGCACGGGTCGGTCGTGGTGAGATTGCCCTCGGAGACACCGCCGAACAGTTCGGGGACGTTGGGGACGCGGAAGCCGGTGCCGTAGGTGCCGCGCAGGCGCACGCCATCAACGATCATCCAGTCGGCGCTGAACTTGTAATTCCAGTCGTCGCCGAACAGGTCGTAGCTCGAATAGCGGACCGCACCGTCCAGCGTCAGCGCCTGGAAGAAGGGCGTGTTGGCGAGTACCGGCACCGACAGCTCAAGATAGGCTTCCTTGGCGCGGGTCCGGCCCGAAATCGGCGACTGCTGGTTGGTGTTGGCAATGCCGGCAACGGTCAGCGGATCGGGATTCCGCCAGCCCTTCTCTTCACGATAGGACACGCCGGTGGCGAAGGAGACCGCCCCGGCCGGCAGACGGAACAGCGATCCGTTAAGGTCGCCGGTCACCGACAGGAGCGAGTTGCCGCCCGTGTCGCGTGAGGTGAAGAGGATATAGTCGAGCACCTTCGGCGTCAGGTCGCCAAAGCCGAGATAGTCCCCGCAGGGAATCGCGGCGGCTGCCGCGAAGCTGCACTTCGTGGTGTCGAGGGAATTCCGGACGTGATCGAGATTGGCGATATTGGTCGAACCGTCCACCGCGGTATTCCGGCCATAGGCGGCGGCGACTTCCCAGACCCAGTCATTGGCGAGCTTCCCGCGCAGACCGAGCGTGCCCTGCCAGGTGCTGGTGCGCTGGAAGAACTGGCGCGGCCCTGGCTCGGCAAGCCGCCGCTGGAGCAGGACCAGGCTCTGGCCTGTCGGATTGGTCGGATTGCTGGCCGGGATGGTGAGGTTGCGCAGCGTGCCCGGGGTCGCGATCTGGTTAGAATTGCGGCGGGTATAGAGAAACTCGCCGAACAGCTCGACCTGGTCGTTCAGGTCATAGTCGCCGAACGCCGCGGTCGTAATTCGCTCGATCGGGCTGACCGCGTACAAAAAAGAGTTCGAATTGAAGTTGTGCTTCGCGGCGCTGTACGGCTCGTAGAAATTGCCATCACCGCCTAGCACCTGGTTGAAGTTGATCTGCTGGCCGTTGGGCAGCGCCGCACGGCCGCCGATGGTCGAGGCGCTGTTAACGCAGCTGAGCGAACCCGGCGTCGTCTCGGCGAGCGAGCACGGGGCACGGCTGGCCATGTTGACCGGCACGGTCTTCTGATAGGTGGCCGCGATCAGGATACCGCCGCGGCTACCGCGCTTTCCGAGCAGAAGGTCGATCGTATAGTCGCCGCCATCTCCGCGCTCGGTGATGCCGCTCCGAGCACTGATCCCGATACCGTTGAAGTCGGTGCGGGTAACGAGGTTGACGACGCCGGCCATGGCATCGGCGCCATAGATCGCCGATGCGCCGTCCTTGAGCACGTCGGTACGCGCCAGTGCGGCGACAGGGATCATGTTGAGATCGGGCGAGGAGTTGGCACCGGTGCCGCCAGCGACGAGGCGACGGTTGTTGAGCAGCACCAAGGTGCGCTTGATGCCGAGGCCTCGCAGATTGACCTGGGCGGTGCCATAGCCGTTGCCGGTCCAATAGGCCGAACTCTGGTTGCCAGCGAAGCCGGCATTGGCCGGCAGGCGCTGGAGCAGTGTCTCTACATTGACGATGCCCGTGTTTTCGATCTGCTCGGCCGAGACGACTGTCGCCGGCCCCACACCAGCGATGTCCTGCCGACGGATGCGGCTGCCGGTGACGAGGATTTCGTTTCCGTTTTCGCCTTGCGCAACCACCGGATCGGCGGGTGGCGCATCGGCGGTCTGCCCGAAGGCCGGTGCAGAGGTGGAAAGGAAAGTTGCGGCGAGAAGTGTGGTTGAGAGTTTCATCGCGTCCCCCTGCGGTTTTTGGCCCGTGGGGAAACAAGCATCAATTGTATATACAGGTCAATAATTTTTATGATCTAATTTCAATACGTTATGACGCGTTTTGGTGGGTATAGCCCCATTGTGATACGCAGCCCAAGCCATCACCCCTCACGAAAAATACCACGTCTGCACTGGCCGGAAATGTACCGGCTTCGGGCAAGGGGAGGACCGGGGATCTCGTGGGGCGCCGACTATCCCAGGCGCATTCAGTCCATCACGCGATGGGTTCGAGCGTGCCGAGCCACGCAACGAGCGCCAGGACGAGCAGGGCGCAGCCGGTTTCGAGGGCCAGGCTGACCCGGAGACCGAGGAGCGCGGCACTGTGATCCCCGGTCTCGATCCGATCGGCGAGCGCGGGCGTCAGCAAGTAGCGATTGGCGGCGGCGGCGGCGAGCATTGCCGCGAACAGCGCCAGCTTGGCGAGCAGCAGCTGACCGTAGAGCGTGGTGAGGAGGGCGAAGATATTGGTAGGCCCCACCAGCAGCCAGCCATTGATCAGTCCGGTAACCAGGATGACGGCAACGATGATGGTGCCGGTCGTGCCGAAGCCATCCAGCGCTCGGTGCGTCGCGCCCAGTGCAGGCGCATCAAGGACCCCGGGAGGGCGGAGGACCAGGATGAGCAGGCCGACGTTCGCGCCGACCCAGGCGCCCGCGGTGATGAGATGGGCGATGTCGGCACCGAGGTGAACCCAGCCCGTCATCGCCGCATCCATCGCGCCATGGCCGTTCCACGCCAGTGTCGAGAGAACGATCGCGCCGCCCGAGGAGGCGACCGCAAGGAGCGCCGCCGGCCGTCCGTGGAGTGCCATGACGGCGAGGACAATAGCCGCGAGGCTCGCTATCCGGACGATCCAGGCTATTCCCACCGGCATCGCGAGGATCATTACGACCGTCGCGAGATCGATCCCCGCAAGCGGCACCCCAGCCATTGAGGCAGTAAGCGCCACCAGTCCGAACGTGGAAAGAACCAGGCCGGCAATCGCGGTGGCCAGCACGATGCGGCCCGAGGGGAGCGCGCCGCGGATGCCGGGGGCCAGCAAGGCGAAGAAGGGCACGCCAAACAGTACCGCCAGGTCGAGATAGAGGCTGAACCTGACGGCAATGTCGAGCGGGCCCAACTTATTTCACCTTGAAGCTGAAATTGCTCTCGACGCGGTGGGTATCGTTCGCGACGGCGTGCCACACGAGCTTATAAGCGCCGCGAGTCAGCGGGGTGGCGGGCGAGACGATCATCCTCTTTCCGTCGCCATCGACCGAGACCGATACCTGCATCTTGTGTGGCGAGGTCATCTTCATGCCGGGCATCTCGGTCATTTCGAGGTCGACGCCCGAAAGTCTGGCGATCACCGGCTCCGAGAAGACCAGCTGCAGCTTGGACGGCGCAGCGACGACCGCATTAGCGCCCGGAGTGGAGGACAGGAGCTTTACATGGGCAAAGGCGGGTGTGGCGACCATGAGCGCGGCGCCGGCGGCGAGATAACCAAATCGCATTTTCGAATCTCCATGGGCCGGCAACCTGCCGACTGCCTGAATACGCAGCGCTGCGGACCACCCCTCACATGGTCGAGCGCAGGCAGCGCTAGGAGTGCCTGTCATCCACGTCTAAGATATTTTGAGGGCATACGCATTCTCGTGCGTATCGGATCAAGGGAACTGGAAGGGGCTATGCACAGCGACATCGACGAAGCACTGCGCAAGCTGGGGACGGCCAGCCATCCGGGGCTGGAGGGCCTCGAGGATGCGGTCCTTGCCGCGGTGAAATCGCGGCGCGAGACTCGCACCGGCATCCGGATGGCCGCACTTGCGGGTGTCGGCGCGATTGCGCTCGGCACCATAGCTGCCGGTCCCGCCGCACGGCCTGCCTCGGCTTCGGCGCTCGCGCCGTTCGGCGCCGCCGCTCCCCTCGCGCCATCGACGCTCCTGGAGAGCGAGCGATGAGATCGGCGAGGCTCGGCGCGTTCGTTGCCGTCATTGCCTTCCTCGCCGCAATTGCCGGCGTCTGGGTTGGCCGGACCTTTCTGCCGCAGCACGCTCAGGAATCGGAGCTGCATGAAGTCCTGCATCACGACCTAGAGCTCGATGCCCGGCAAAAAGCGCAGCTGGATGCGCTCGAGGCGCGGTTCTCGGTGCGCAGGCAGGCACTCGAACTTGAGCTTCGGGCCGACAATGCGCGGCTCGCCAAGGCAATCCAGACCGAGCATGCGATCGGCCCGGGCGTCACCGCTGCGGTCGACTCGTCCCACCACGCGATGGGCGAACTGCAAAAGGAAACGCTCGCGCACGTCTTCTCAATGCGGGCGATCCTGCGGCCCGACCAGCAGGCCAAGTTCGACAAGGCCGTGGTGCATTCTCTCACCGCCGCCGGCCGGTGAGACCTGACTATGGTACCTTCCCGGACGCTGATCTCGCCAAGCTGTCGCTGGCGGGCTTCGAGGCTGCCTATGCGGAAATCGTCCGCCGCTACCGGACACCGCTCTACCGCCTGATCAACGGCAGCGTTCAGGACGCCGATGAAGCGCTGGACCTGACCCAAGAGACCTTCGTCTCCGCACATGGCGCGCTCCGGCGCTACGATCCCGCGCGTCCGATGCGCAGCTGGCTTTCGGCCATTGCGCTTAACAAGTGCCGGGACTGGGCACGCCGGCGCAAGGTGCGGCAGTTCTTCACCTTTGCGCGCGATATCGACGCCGTTGCAGACAGCGTGGCCGACGACCGGCCCGACCAGGGGATAGCCGCGGAGGATCGCCAGGAGCTTGCGCGGCTGCGCCGCGCGATTTCCAGGTTGCCGGCGTCGTTGCGCGAAGCGCTCGTGCTTCATACAGTCGAAGGGTTCAGCCAGAGCGAGGCGGCGGACATTCTCGGCATCAGTGAGAAAGCGGTCGAGACACGCTTGCGCCGTGCCCGGATCCAATTGCACGAGCGCCTCGGTCACTAGTCCCTGCGCAAGATTCCTTGGAGGGGTCGGCATCGCGGCTGCGTAGCCATTTGCAGAGAATACCCCACAGCAGAGGCGAAGATGCGTATTTCGTTGGATCGGCGGTCGTTGTTGCGCGGGGTCGGGCTTGGCCTGGGCGGGCTGGCGGTCTCGAACTGGATGCCGGCCTGGGCGCAGACCATCTCCACGGGCCTGACACCGGACGTGCCGACACTGAGCGGCGAGCATATCAATCTGCGGATCGCCCGGCAGGTCCTGACGATCGACGGCGAGCGCTCCAGGGCGGTCGGCGTCAACGGGACGATCCCGGCGCCGCTGCTCCGGCTGCGTGAAGGCCAGAAGGTCGTGCTGCATGTAGAGAACGCGCTCGACGAAGACAGTTCGATCCATTGGCACGGCCTGCTCGTGCCGACGCAGTTCGACGGCGTGCCCGGTGTCTCCTTTCCAGGGATCAAGCCGCGATCGACCTTCGTCTATGAGTTCCCGATCATCCAGAGCGGGACCTATTGGTATCACAGCCACTCAGGCGGGCAGGAGCAACTCGGCCTCTATGGCCCGATCATCATCGATCCCGCGATCCCGGACACGGTCACGCATGACCGCGAACATGTGATCATGCTGAGCGACCATAGTCAGACCAGCCCCGAGGCGATCCTGCGCAATCTGAAGACGGTGCCGGGCTATTACAACTACCAGCGCCAGACCCTAACCGGGCTACTTGCCGGGCGCGACCAGTCGCTCAAGGACCGGATGGACTGGGGCAAGATGCGCATGGACCCGGCCGACATATCGGACGTGACGGGGGCAGCCTATACCTATCTCGTCAATGGACATGGCCCATTCGACAACTGGACTGCGCTATTCAAGCCGGGCGAGCGGGTGCGGCTGCGCTTCATCAATGCCGCGGCGATGACGACCTTCAACGTCCGTATCCCGGGCCTGAAGCTCAGGATTGTGCAGGCCGATGGCCAGAATGTGCAGCCGGTCGAGGTCGACGAGTTCCAGATCGGCGTTGCCGAGACCTATGACGTGATCGTCGAGCCGGTCGAGGACAAGGCCTTCACCCTGGTCGGCGAAGCCGTCGACCGCTCGGGGATGGCGCGTGCCACATTGGCGCCGCGCCCGGGCATGAAGGCGGAGGTCCCACCGCTGCGAAAGCGCCCGCTCGCGACCATGAAGGACATGGGCATGGATATGTCCTCGACGGACATGAGCGGAAGCGGCGGCGACCATTCCCGACATGCCGGAATGAGCGATATGCCCGGCAGCGCCACGCCCGGGATGGCGATGCCGAATATGCGCGGCGTCGACCCGTCCATCGAGAAGAATGCCTCGGCGGCGCTGGGTGCCGCGACCGGTGCGATGCCCGGAATGGACCATGGCAAAATGGACCATGGCAAAATGGACCATTCGGCGATGTCGGCCTACCCCGGCCATGGTAGCATGGACATGAGCGGCATGAAGATGCGCGACTTCTCCTATGCGCCCGAGGTCAAGAAGACGCCGGGAGTGCAGACGATCTCGGCAATGCCGATGGATCGCACCGGCGAGCCGGGCCAGGGCTTGGAGGATGTCGGCCACCGGGTGCTGGTCTATAAGGACCTGATGGCACGGGACCCCAATCCCGATGTCCGCGCACCCTCGCGCAGCCTCGACATCCACCTGACCGGCAACATGGATCGCTTCATGTGGGCGTTCGACGGCGTGAAGATGTCGGATACGATGGACCCCTATCCGTTCATCGAGGGTGAGCGCGTCCGGATCAATCTGATCAACGACACGATGATGGCCCACCCGATTCACATCCACGGCCACTTCTTCGAACTTGTGACGGGACATGGCGATCACGCGCCGCGCAAGCACACCGTGATCGTGCAGCCTGGCGGCAAGGTGACCTGGGACTTCACCGCCGACGCAGTCGGCGACTGGGCGTTCCATTGTCATCTGCTCTACCACATGATGTCTGGAATGATGCGGACCATCAGCGTCCGTCCGAAGGGAAAGGCGGCGTAATGCGGCTCGGAGCGCTTCTCGCCGCCGGCACCGCGCTGGCGTTCAGCCTGCCTTCCTCGGCACAGGATCACTCGATGCACGACATGCCGGGTATGCCGAAACCGAACGCGGCGAAGACGCCGGCCCCGGCCAGGCCCGTGCCCGCTAAGCCGGAGCCCGCGCGGGCCGAGGACTATAGTGGCCGCGCGATGCCTGGCATGGACATGAGCGCGCCGATGCCGTCGCCGGGTAAGCCCGTTCCGGCGGACGCCGGGGTGGCTGCCAATCCGCACGCGATGCACGGCGGGATGGACATGGGTGGGGAAGCGGCTGCGATGCTCCCCATGGCCGAGACCGGCACCGCGCTGCCCGCCGGGGACGCGCCCGCGCCGCCGAGGCCGACCGACTATTATGCCGACCGGTTCTTTCCTGCGGGTGAGATGGCACATGCTCGCCACGCCGGCATGAAGGAGATGGGCGACCAGTCCTTCGGTACCGTCATGTTCAATCTCGCCGAGGTCCAGGCCCGGGCTGGGCGCGAAGGCTTTCGCTGGGACGGCGAAGGCTGGTTCGGCGGCGACATCAACCGGCTTACGGTGAAGAGCGAAGGGGAGGGGCGGTTCGGCGAAGGCGTCGAAAGCGCCGAGATCCAGGCGCTCTACAGCCGGGCGATCGATCCCTACTGGAACCTTCAGGCGGGTGTGCGGCACGACTTCAAGCCGACGCCGACGCGGACCTATGCGACCCTAGGGTTCGAAGGTCTCGCGCCCTACCAGTTCGAGATCGAAGGCGCGGTGTTCATATCGCCTCAGGGGGAGGTGCTCGGCCGCCTAGAAGGCTATTATGATCAGCGCATCACCCAGCGGCTGATCCTCCAGCCACGGCTAGAGGTGAATCTGTCCGCGCAGGACATACCTGCGCAACAGATCGGTTCGGGCTTAAGCAGCGTCGAACTCGGCCTCCGTGCGCGGTACGAGATCACCCGGCGTATGGCCCCCTATATCGGAGCGAACTGGGAAGCCAAGTCGGGCCGCTCAGCCGATCTTGCCCGTGCCGATGGCGAGAGGCCGGCAACGCTGGGCCTCGTTGGCGGAATTCGGTTTGGCTTCTGAAGAGAGGAACTTAAGAGGCAGTTTCCGCAACTGATGTTGTGGACGGCTCTCCACCCCATCTGCGGCAATATCGCAGGGTTGAACTGGAGGGAGAGTCACGATGGAGAGGATTGCGACGATCGGCCTGGATATCGCGACGTCTGTGTTCCAGGTGCATAGGGTGGGTGCTAGTGGTGAGGTACTGATCCGCCGTCAGCTGATGCGAGCGAGGATGCTGCCATTCTTCACGAAGCTGCCGCGCTGTCTTATGGGCATCGAGGCGTGCAACAACTCGCGTTATTGTGCGCGCGAACTGTCCGCGCTCGGGCACGACGTGAGATTGATGCCGGCACAGTAAGTGAAGCCCTACGTCAAGCGAGGGACGAATGATGCTGCCGATGCCGAGGCGACCTGCGAGGCGGTGACACGCCCGACGATACACTTCGTTGCGGTGAAGAGCTCGGAGCAACAGAGCCTGATGCTGTTGCACCGGGTGCGACTGATGCTGAACCGGCAGCGCACGCAGATATCGAACGCGATCCGCGCCCATATCTCGGAGTTTGGCGTCGTGGCTCCCGTTGGCAGGCTCGGCGTTGAGCGGCTGCTCATGTGGTCGCCGATGCAAACGACGATCGCGTTCCGGAAGACGCACGTCTCTGTCTGCAGATGCTGGCAGCCCAGCTCGAAGTCGTGAAGCAGCTGATTCTTGAGAACCATCGGCGTGTGCTTGCCAGCGCACAGCGTACCGAGCTCGGTCGCAGGTTGATGGATATCCCCGATGTTGGGTCGCTGATAGGAGCGCCTTCGTCGCCTTGGTTGCCGATCCCACCCAGGCCGCGATCAAGCTGCCTGGATCGGCCTCGTACCCAAGCAGAACTCGTGTGGCGGGAAGGATCGGCTCGGCAGCATAACGCGTGCCGGCAACCGGAATCTCCGGCAGATGCTCGTTGTCGGCGCCATGGCGGTAATCCGCTACGCGTTGCGACACGGCACAAGGCGGCCTTGGTTGATCCAACTGCTGGGTCCAGCTTCTCGGGATGCATTCTTCGCGCTACTCGGTCTGACCGACGAGGGGCGGGGCCGAGGGATCAATCTCGTTATCACCTATACGGCGCTGGAGAAAATGAGCGTGTCGGTTTTTCGGCTACCGCCATGGCTGAACCTTGATGGCGGCTGCGAGGGGCGCCCGCGGGGCTGACGAGATAGCGCTCTCCGACAGCTCGGAACAGCAAGCTCTGTCGAGGCTTGCGCACCGTTGGATTCCGGAAGACCTCTTAAATGCGTCGGCATGATCCCATCCGCAAGTCTGCGGATCAAGGGCGCGGCAAGCCAACAGTGTCAAGAGCGGGCAGACTCGTGAGAACCGCTTGCGACCTTCATTCTAGGGTGAAATGGCCCCGCTATTCGGAGAACCGATAATTATGAGCCACGAAAATCAGGACAGACCATCAGCGCCGATCTTGGGTCAGAACCTTGCTGCTGTCGCCTCCCCGATCGTGCTGTTCTACACCGGCGGATGCCTTTTGAGCCTAGGGTATTTTCAACCTATGGGACCAGCTCTCCTGACGGCTTTCTCGCCTACAGAACTGGCATTGGCGGGGTTTGCTCGGATCACCAATGTTGCCGTCGGCGTCGCGGTGATTGCAGTATTGTTGACTCTGCTGGCCTTGGTTCTCGCGCGATTCATACCCGCCCGGTCCGCAAGTCTCATCGGTGACCGCTTCCTCGGCATTCTCTGCGTCGCTGATGCCCTGATGATCGCCGGGGGGCTCTTTTCGATGGAGATCTATTCAGGCATGCTTGGACTGCTGGCCAGTCTTGTCACCTTGGCTATCGGGATCGTGTTGATCAAGAACTGGAGGGAGCAGGTCCGGTTGACAGCGCGTCGGCTTGCTTATCTTTCGGCGCCGATCGTTCTGATCGTGGGATTGCTGGCAATTGGAGAGGGCAGCTATCTGGTCGCCACCAACCCTGAAACTGCACAGACGATCGTCGTTCCTGTCGGCAAGGAGACGCGCGCTGCCACGCTGCTGGCGCTCGGGGCGGGGGCCATGATCTATCGGTTGGACGGGTGTCTGTATCTTGCCGGTCCGCGTGGTGATGGGGCTCTGCGGGTTGGGTGCTAGCCACCGCCTAAGGCCTCAGAAGATCGCGAGAACGTTGCTCTGGTAGGCCCTTCGCCGAGGCCGTCGCATTCACCAGGTGTCCTGAAGGCGCGGCGGATGCCCGCAAGCGTCGATCCTGCGGCACGCTATACCTCGGCACACGGCGGACGCGCGGATTTCTGCTACTCCACCAATTACCTCATCGACGTCGACAACGCTGTGATCGTGGATGTCGAAGCGAGCACGGCGGTGCGCCAGGCCGAGGTGACCGCGGCCAAGCGGATGATCGAGCGGTCAGCAGATTGCCATGGCCTATGGCCACGCAAGCTGATCGGCGACACCGGCTATGGTTCTGCCGCCATGCTTGTCTGGCTCGTGCATGAGCGCGGCTTCGAGCCGCACGTACCCGTCTTCGAGAAGTCCGCCCGGAGCGACGGCGCATTCGAGCGCAGCGACTTCACCTTCGATCACGAGGATGACAGCTATCTCTGCCCGGCAGGCAAGCGCTCGCCACGACGGAGGCCGACCAGGACGGCGCCGGATGAAGTCATCATCCTTCACCACTGGCGGAACCATCGCCGGTAACCTTTGCATAGCGCCGGACAGCGCATCGTCGGTAGCGGTGTCTACCATGACGTCCTCTGCGGAATTGCCCCAGCGAAAGCGAGCCCGAAGTCCTCGGTCTTCCGGCAGAAGCCGGCCGCGCAACGAACGCGCGATCGTTTTTCAGGATGGCAACTACTGGGCGCTTTCTGCCATTCCCATGAGGATCCCTTGTGAGACGGCACTGGCGAACTTGATCGCCGTTCGTTTCTGGGAAATCCGGGTCGGCCGCTTTCACCGCCACAACGTCGACTTACCTCGCCAAACATTACGATCCGGGGTTCTGACACCTAGCCTTACTCACCGCTGCTAGGCAGACTTTGCGAACAGTTCGCATTACGCACGGCGGTGCCTAGGATGATTGATGAACGTTAATCAGGTTGCTGCGGACGGGCCAGCCATCGCTGCCGTGTCGTTGTGGAACGGGACACAGCTAACGACCCGAACGCCAACGCGGGCCAATCGTACCGTATTGTGCTTCCTGCTCGTGATGCTGGCAACCCTACTACCTGGCAAAGCTGACGCGCACACTGCCTCGCCAGTCCAGACCGCGTGGCGTCTGCTCGACTATGTGGCGGTCGATTACCCGGGAGCGGTGAAGG
>Ga0068862_100002495_pt1 | contig 16274 bp, 12 predicted proteins | sample KBSSwiS52_FD_66598 | JGI IMG/M metagenome (GOLD analysis project Ga0068862, IMG submission 66598) | Switchgrass rhizosphere microbial communities from Kellogg Biological Station, Michigan, USA - KBS Switchgrass S5-2 | ecosystem: Host-associated > Plants > Roots > Rhizosphere > Soil ... | reverse complement strand
ACCCCTCTCCCATCGCACACCCTTCCCCCGGGAGAGGGGAGCCACCATCCAGTTCTCTTTCCGGTTCCCCCCTCTCCCGGTCGGGTGGGAGTGCGATGGGAGAGGGGGGTAAGGGGGGTGAGGGGTCCCTGGAGGAGATGGCGTCGATCTACGTCGAAGCCATACGCGCCGTGCAGCCGGAGGGGCCCTACCGACTGGGCGGCTGGTCGATGGGAGGCGTGGTGGCCTTCGAGATGGCCCGCCAGCTTGGCGGAGACGTGGAGCAGCTCGCAGTGCTGGACGTCTTCGCCCCGGGCCATAGTGGCGACACCGTCGACGAGGCGACTCTGCGCGCCTGGTTCGCCCGCGATCTCGCGGGTCTCCTCGGCAAGCCTCTCCCGCGAGAAATGGAGGACCTCTCCGCCGCCGCGCCGCTGCCCGAGGCCTTCGCACGGGCCCAGGAGCTTGGCCTGCTGCCCGCCGACCTCGACTTCGCGGCGGCGGCGCGGCGGTTCGAGGTCTTCCGGTCCAACCTGCGGCGGATGGAGCGCTACACCGCGCAGCCGTATCCGGGCCGCATCCAGCTCTTCCGCGCCGCCGGCTCCCACTTCGTCGATCCGGCGGACCCGACGCTCGGCTGGGGCGCTCTCGCGGCCGGCGGAGTCGAGCTGCGGGAGCTGCCGGGCAACCACTGGGCCATCGTGCGCTCGCCGGCTGTCGAAGCCGTGGCGGAGGCGCTGGGGAGAGGCCGGTGAGCGACGGGCGCGACCTCGCGCAGCGCCTGGAGACCCTGTCGCCCAAGCAGCGCCGGCTGATCGAGCTGCGGCTGGCCCGCGAGCGGCAGGCGGCGACGCCCGCGGCGGTGGGGGAGCCCATCCCGGCCTCCATCCCAGGTCAACCGCGCGACGGCCGGCCGTTTCCGCTCTCCTTCGCCCAGCAGCGGCTCTGGTTCCTCGACCAGCTCGAGCCCGGCAGCCCCTGGTACAACATGGCCTTCCCGCTGCGCCTGACCGGACGGCTGGACGCCCCGGCGCTCGCCGCGGCCCTCTCCGAGATCCGGCTGCGCCATGAAGCGCTGCGCACCACCTTCTCCCTTGCCGGGGAAGGAGCGGAGGAGACCGCGGTCCAAATCATCGCGCCGCCCTCCGGCCTGCCCCTGCCGCTCGTCGACCTGCGCGGGCTGCCGTCCGCCATCCGGGAAACCGAGCTGCTGCGCCTGGTGCGGATCGAGGCCCGCCGGCCCTTCGATCTCGCGTGCGGGCCGCTTCTGCGCGCGCTCCTCTACGCGACCGGCGAGGACGAGCACGCCCTGATCCTCAACCTGCACCACATCGTCTGCGATGGCTGGTCGCTGGGCGTGCTGGTGCGCGAGGTGGGGAGTCTCTATGAGGCTTTCTCGCGCCGCCGCGCGTCGCCCCTGCCGCCCCTGCCCGTCCAGTACGCCGACTTCGCCGTCTGGCAGCGGCAACATCTCTCCGGGCCGGTGCTCGACAGTCTTCTCTCCTGGTGGAAACGGCAGCTCGCGGGCATGCCGCCGCTCATCGAGCTGCCGACCGACCGGCCGCGCCCCAGAGTCCAGACCTTCCGCGGCTCGACCCTGCCCGTCGTGCTGCCGCCCGGCACCACGGCCGCCGTCCGGGAGCTCTCCCGGCGCGCCGGAGCGACTCCGTTCATGACGCTCCTCGCCGCGTTCCTGGCGCTCCTGCGCCGCCACACCCGGCAGGACGACCTGGCCGTGGGCTCGCCCGTGGCCAACCGCGGCCGGGTGGAGATCGAAGGCCTGATCGGCTTCTTCGTCAACACCCTCGTGCTGCGCACGGACGTGGGCGGCGATCCGGCCTTCGGCGAACTGCTGGCGCGGGTGCGGAAGGTCGCGGCCGGCGCCTATGCGCACCAGGACCTGCCGTTCGAGACGCTGGTCCAGGAGATCGATCCCGAGCGCCAGCTCTCGCACAACCCGCTCTTCCAGGTGATGCTCCTGCTCCAGAACGCCCCGATGCCGGATCTCTCCGTCTCGGGGTTGAAGCTCTCGGCGCTCGCGACGGGCGGCGGCACCGCGAAGTTCGACCTCTCCCTCCATTTCTGGGAAACCGAGCCCGAGCTCGTCGGCTATTTCGAGTACAACACCGACCTGTTCGACCGCGCGACCGTCGCCCGCCTGGCGGACCACCTCATGCGCCTGCTCCAGGGCATCCTGGCCGATCCGGACCGCCGCCTCTCGACCCTGCCGCTCCTGGCGCCCGCCGAGCAGCGGCAGGTGCTCCGCGAGTGGAACGACTCCGCCGCGGACTACCCGCGCGACGCCTGCCTGCACCAACTCTTCGCGGCGCAGGCGGAGCGCACGCCCGACGCCGTCGCCGTCATGGACTGGCAGGGCCGGGAAAGCCTCACCTACGCGGAGCTCGCCGGCCGGGCCGGACACCTCGCCCGCCGCCTGCGGGACCTGGGCGTCGGCCCCGACGTGCCGGTCGCGATCTGCCTCCGCCGCTCGCCGGCTCTGACGGTGGCCGTGCTCGGAGCCCTGGGAGCGGGCGGCGCCTACGTGCCGGTCGATCCCTCCTATCCCCGCGAACGGCTGGAGCTGATGCTGGGAATCGCGAGGCCGCGCGTCCTTCTCACCGAGAAAGCCCTCCGCGACGCCCTTCCCGCCGGCGATTTCGAGGTGATCTGCCTCGATGCGGAAGAGGGGACGGATTCTTTCCCACCGGTCGCGGTCAGCCCCGACAATCTCCTCTACGTGATCTTCACCTCGGGCTCCACGGGCGTGCCCAAGGGCGTGGCCATGCCGCACCGCCCGCTCGTGAACCTGATCGACTGGCAGCTCCGGAACACGGCGCTTCGCCCCGGGGCAAAAACCTTGCAATTCGCCTCGCTCTCCTTCGACGTCTCCTGCCAGGAGCTGTTCTCGACCTGGGCCGCGGGCGGCACGCTGGTGCTGATCTCCGAGGAGCTGCGGCTCGATCCGTCGGCGCTGCTCGGCGCGCTGCGCAGCCAGGCAGTCGAGCGCCTGTTCCTGCCATTCGTGGCCTTGCAGCAGCTCGCCGAGACCGCCGCCGAGGAAGACGCCTGGCCCGAGGCGCTGCGCGAGGTCGTCACCGCCGGCGAGCAGCTCCAGATCACCCCGGCCGTGGCCGAGCTGTTCAACCGCCTCCCGGAGTGCCGCCTCTACAACCAGTACGGCCCCTCGGAGACCCACGTGGCGACCGCCTACGCCCTCCCTGGACCGGCGAGGACCTGGGCCGCGCTGCCCTCGATCGGCATCCCGGTCGCAAACACCCGCATCCTCCTGCTCGACACGTTCGGCCTGGCGCCGGCCGGCGTGCCGGGGGAGCTGTGCATTGGCGGCGACTGCCTGGCCCGCGGCTATCTCTCGCGGCCGGACCTCACGGCCGACCGCTTCGTGCCCGACCCGTTCGGAGACGGCGAGCGCCTCTATCGCACCGGCGATCTCGCCCGCTGGCACCGGGACGGCAATCTGGAGTTCCTGGGCCGCACCGACCAGCAGCTCAAGATCCGCGGCTTCCGGGTGGAGCCGGGGGAGATCGAGACGGTGCTCGCCGCCCATCCCGCGGTGCGCGAAGCCGCCGTGGTCGCGCGGCAGGACCCTGGGACCGCCGCCCGCCGGCTGGTGGCCTACGTGGCCACCCAGGGAACGGTCACGGCCGGCGAGCTGCGTTCCGCGGTGCGCGAGCGGCTGCCGGACTACATGGTGCCCGCGGCCTTCCACTTCCTGGAGGCGCTGCCGCTCACCCCGAGCGGCAAGATCGACCGCCGCTCCCTGCCCGACCTGGAAGGCCCGGCGGGGGAGGAGGCGGGCGCCGTGCCGCCGCGCACGCCGCTCGAAGAGGAGATCGCCGGCATCTGGAGGCAGGTGATGGGCGTCGAGCGCGTGGGCGTGCACGACAGCTTCTTCGACCTCGGAGGCCATTCGCTCCTCGCCGTGAAGCTCCTCGCCCGCATCCGCCGCCGCCTCGGCCGCGACCTGCCGCTCGCGAGCCTCTTCGCCGGACCGACGATCGCGCATCTCGCCGCGGCGATCGAAAGCGAGCCGGTGTCCGACACACCCCTGGTGGCCCTGCGCAGCACCGGCACGCAGCGCCCTCTCTTCCTGGTCCACCCGGTCGGCGGCAGCGTCTTCTGCTACACGGACCTGACCCGTGCCCTCGGACCCGATCAGCCCGTCTATGGCCTGCAAGCTTCAGAGACAGCCGGAACGCTCGAAGAGATGGCCGCGATCTACCTGGAAGCCCTGCGAGCCGTGCAGCCCGAGGGACCCTACCGCCTGGGAGGTTGGTCCATGGGAGGCGTGGTGGCTTTCGAGATGGCCCGCCAACTGGGCGATCAGGTGGAGCAGCTCGCGGTGCTGGACGTGCCCGCGCCGCGCGGGGAGGGCGCCGTGGACGAGGGCACGGTCCGCGCCTGGTTCGCCCGCGATCTTGCCGGTCTCCAGGGCCGCCCGCTCCCGCCGGAGCTGTGGACCCTCTCCGCCGATACGCCGCTTCCCGAAGCCTTCGCGAGGGCGCAGGAGCTGGGCCTGCTGCCCGCCGGCCTCGATTTCACGGCCGCGGCCCGCCGTTTCGAGATCTTCCGGGCCAACCTGAGGCGCCTCGAGCGCTACGCCGCGCAGCCGTATCCCGGTCGCCTCCAGCTCTTCCGGGCTGAAGCGTCCCACTTCGACGATCCCGCCGACCCGACGCTCGGCTGGGGCTCCCTCGCGGCCGGCGGAGTCGAGCTCCACCGGCTCCCGGGCAGCCACTGGGCGATCGTCAGCCCCCCGGCCGTGGAAGCTGTGGCGGCGGCGCTCCGGGCGTAAACCTTGCCAGGCCGCGCGCACGAATCCCAAGAGCGGCGGGCCCGGCCCCCTCGGGCCCGCCGAACCTCCTGGGTCCATCGGATGTCAAAGAACGCCCACCACTGCCCTGGCGGTTTCCTGCCGCCGGCGGGGTCCTGCCGCAAGCTGGCGACGGCTCGCCGTCCGCCTGCGACGGGCCAACACAAGGTGACGACGGCTCGCCGCCACTTCAAGCTGGCTCATCTCCCGCAGCGACGGGCCATCGTCACTTCAAGCTGGCCCCGTCGTCACTTCAAGCTGGCTCGTCGCCAACTCAAGCTGCCTCATCTCCCGCGGCGGCGGCCCGTCGTCAACTCAAGCTGCCTCATCTCCGCCGGCGGCGGCCCGTCGCAGCTTCCGACGAGCCGTCGCAACCTTACGACGCCTCGTCGCCAGCTTCGCTGAGCCAGCTTAAACTGCCGTTGGCCCATCGCCGATGGATCTGAGACGTCGCCGCCCCGTCACCCGCGGTAATTAGATATAGGATGCATTATGCCCGCCACGAAGTCAACAGCGACTCTATTATTGACACAGACGGAAGCTTGTGGCAGCCTGCCTTCACGTCGCAGGCAGGACCGTGGAGCGAGGTGCAGAGCCCCGGAGCCGGCCGGCTGTGTTTCCGGTTGTAGAATTGATGGAGCCTACTTGGGGAGCCGCGACATGTTCACGTTCACTCCAAAGCAGCGCCGGTCTGTCGTTCACGGATTGGACGGCGGAGACGAGCATGCCCGAGCCTGTTGAAGCGTTGGTTTTGGACCTCCTGGAGTGGATCGGGCCGCGACCGCGCCCCTATTCCGAAGTCATCGAGGCATGGCGGACCTCGTGTCCGCGCCTCCCCGTTTGGGAGGAGGCCACCGAGCGCGGCTTTGTCGAACGGCAGCATCATCCGAGTGAGGGAGCCTTCGTCACTGTCACACCGCTGGGCTCGGCTTTTCTGCGGGAGCATCGTCACCGTTGAGAGCCGCTGCCGTCCAGGTGCCAGGCGAACGTTCGTCCGTCGCCCGTCGCTGTGATGCCGCCGGCCTTGACGCTGGTCTGAACCTTCATGAGGAATTCTCCGCGAGGAGGCTCGGTTCATCCGAGGCTCCTTCATGAGGTGTGCCGGGAAGGCCGTTTCCGTTTCGCAGGGAGAATAAAGAAAAACGGAGAGACGCAAATGGCGCCTCGCCGGTATCGAATCATCGTTGGGTGAGACCCCGGAGGATCTTAGCTGCCCAGCACGTAACCGCCAGCCTTGACGTTGCTCTTGATATTCATGGTATCACCTCCTTTCCTTCTGATTCCGATCCAGGATTTCAGTCGGCCAGCATGATGACCGGCCTTGACGTTGCTTTTGATGTTCACGATCTTACCTCCTCCCTTCGAAGCACACTCCAGCCCGAGCCCGACGGTCCAGATGCCCCGCGGAGTGCAACAGCGGACTCGTCTTCTGGTGTGCGGAGCTATCTTACTCATGAATTGAGCAAAAAAGCAAGAGGGAGGAGGCGCCGGTCGTGTCCTAACTCAGTGTTGGTCCCAGAGGTACGCCGTGAGGCAGGGAGGGACAGCGGGGGCGTGTCCACGCCCCGCCTTGGGGGTTCTTACCCCGGAGTGAGCAATTCTCCGCCCGCTCTAACCTTCGTCTTGACCTTCATGTTTGCCTCCTTTCGTCGTTGCAGCTCCTGCCCCTATTCTACTCCTCCCTCGGTGCTCCGCCCCCCACTGACGCAGCTCGGAGCACGTGGTGCGCCCGAGGAAAGCGGAGCCGCTGCTGCGGAAGGGTCTCGAGGTCCTGCGCTCCGCCCTATTGGCCGGCCACTGGCGGACGCCGAGAGCCAGCTCGGCGCCTGCCTCGCCGCGCGCGGCCGGCTGGCCGAGGCCGGACCGCTCCTCCTCGCTGGCTACGAGGCCCTCGACCGCTCCCGCGGGCCGTCGCATCCCAAAACCATGGCCGCCTGCGAACGGCTGGATGCCTTCCGAGCGGCACACAACGGCGGGCCAGTCCATTCCTGCCGCGTCCGCACCCCCGCCTGAAAAGCCTCGCCGATAGCGTGATCACTTTCGCCGCCGCTTTACGCGTTAAGAGATGAACCCGGCTCCTTGGTGGAGCAACTCAAACAAAGGAGAAGAATCATGAAGATCAAGGCGAGCGTGAAGGCCGGCGGCATAATGCTCGCCGATTGAGGCGACTTCAGGGAGCCAGCCCCAGAGGGCCGGCTCTCGCCCACCCCCTCCCCTGCTGACACAAACAAAGGAGAAGAATTATGAAGGTCAAGGCGAATGTGAAGGCTGGCGGCGTCCTCGTCATGATTGAGACGATCCCCAGGGAGCCGGCCCCCGAGGAGCCGGCTCCTCATCCAATCCCCTGAAACCTAGAGCTCTGGGCCTACAGGTGCCGGTGTGTGGATACTGCCAGTGGCTGCAGCAGGTGCGAAGAGCACGTGAGGCCGAGCTAGGGGGTAGAAAAGGGGGCAGGAGCTGTAACGACGAAAGAGGTAATCATGAAGGTCAAGACGAAGGTTAGAGCGGGCGGAGACATACACTCTCCGACGTAAGAACCTCCGGGGCGGGGCGCGGCCAGTTCCACGAAGCGTCTAGGGATGCGCGATGACGAGTAGTGTGCGCGCCCGCGCCAGCGCGCAGGCGAGCGCTTTGCGCAGGCTCTCTGGTTCCAGAGCCCAGGAATAGGTGCCTGGCGAGTGTTAAAGGAGAATGTGTAGTTCTCGCCTGCTTTCTGGCGTAGACAGGTCCCGCGGCGTCTTCCAGGTAGTCTTCCGGGCCGTGCTGGTTGTGTGACCGCGCAAAATCGCCCAGAAAGCGGACTCTCATCAGCGGTCCGGAACTGCTCTCGGCCCGCCGGGCGCACCTCTTCCGTCCTGGAGGTCTTCCAGCTGCGAAAGTCCTTGAGTTGCGAGGCTCGGCGGCTCCAATCGCCGGCTACGGCGATGCGGTCAAACCCACGAACGGCAGGGCCGGCGGGAAGCAGCCGTTGGGAATCTCGCCAGCCGGTCTCCGGCCTTCAGCCTTTCCGCAGCCTCCCGGAAGGCCGCAAGGAAGAGGCCGTAGGCTGCCCTCAGCCCCTGCCGGGCATCCTTGCTGGCTGCGTGGAACAGCGGCGCCGGCGATTTCTTGAGCTTCTCCGGACGCGTTTGCGGATGCTGGCTCAGAATGGCCTTCGGGCCAAGCGGCTCCCTGCCCGTGAGCTTCCTCTCCGCTGCGGCGTCGGACTCGATCTGGCGTACCAGCCCCGCCACCAGCTCGCGATAGACCTCCGGACTGAGGTGGCGCCAACAGGGCAGTTGAGAGAGCACGACTGTCTCTTCCGACGGAAAGCTCTCCGGCTCGGAGTCCTTGTCCTTCCGGCGCAGGCGAGCCCGGTACGCCTGGGTGCGATTGAACCAGGTGCCGCGAATGGGCTCGCCTTGGAGCACGGCCCTGAGCATGTTGATACCCGGCCACTCCTCGACCCGGGCCACGAGCCCCTCCTTGACGCCCTGGGAGAGCACGTAGCGCAGGCGGTCGACCTGGGCCGCGGGCTCGTCGCTGACGGGGATCGACGTGTAGCGGTCACCCCAGACCCCGTTCGGCCAGTCGGTGAGGCGAGCGACCTCGCGCGACGCGTTGGTCTGGAGGTACCACATGAACCTGGCCATGCTCCTGGCGTCCGGAACCCACAGGAGGAGATGGTAGTGCGACGATAGGACGGAGAAGGCGCAGATCTCGACCGGGTAGAGCCGCTGGGCACGGCCGAGGACGCCCAGGAGGATGTCGTCGATCACCGGGTCGGGCCGCAAAAGGAACCGCGCCAGCCAGGTGCCAGGCGAACGTTCGGTTCCAGCACCTATCCGGCACCTATCCCTCCGTCGTCCGGTGGCCCTCCCGGCGGCGGTTGTGGGAAGCGGCAGGTCCCCGGTGATTCTCGCCGGCCGATCCGCAGAGTCCAGAGGCCGCGGCCGCTCGTCGATACCCAGACCGGCCCCGTGGGCGGGAAGAAGATCGAGCTGACGCTGGTGACATTCTCCGATCCCTCGATCCGTTTCCACGTGTTGCCGCCGTCGGTCGACCGGATCACGCCGTTCTGCATGGTGCCGACCAGGATGTGGCATGAATCGACGGGATCCCAGGCAATGACGGTGGCGAGCGAGCGGTCGAGGAGCGTGAAGAGGAAGCGCCCGTTGTCCGTCACGGCGTTGGTGAGTTGCGGCAGCGGGAACCAGTGGTCGCCGCCGTCTGCCGAGAGCTTCATGGCGCCGCCCGAAATGTCGGCGGAGATGAGGTGGTTCGCATCCCTGGGATCCACGCCGAAGACCACGCGCCGGGACTGCGGAGTGCGAACCGAGCCCAGGAAGCCGATCCCCACGAGGTTGATTTGCTTGACTACCGGCTGCCCGGCGAGGCTGCGCACCCGGAACAGATTGAAAGGCTGGCCGCCGTTCCCGAACGTGCCCTGCCCTTTCGTCCCCTGGTAGACGGTGGGATTGGCGAGAAATCCGGCAAAGGCCGCCGGGCCAACGGGCGCGAGCGGCAGCGAGAAGGCCTTCGACCAGGCGGCGCCAGCGCTCAGCGTCAGGAACGCCTCGAACGGCGGTTCCGCCGATTGCGCGAACTGCAGGTACGCGTCGCCGACGATGCGGGACGGCGCGTCGAATCCGGTCCCCGAGACTCCGTGAGGAGCGTCGCGCCAGGGTTTGCGGTTCGCGAAGTGGGCGCCGGTGACGAACGTGGCGCAGCCGTCGCCGCACAGGTTGCCGGTGACCAGCGTCTCGTCATGGCCGGTGCTCGTGGGCTCGACGCTGAGGAAGCGCCCCTCGCCGAGGATCGAGTTCTTCCAGGTGCGGCCACCGTCCGAAGAGCTGTGGAAATGGTTGTCCATGGTGCCGAAGTAGAGGTCAAGGTGCGAGTTGGAGCCGGTGACGGCCTGGCCCGTCATATCAGAGACCTGGAGCGCGTCGAAGCCGCCGGTCCCGCCGCCGGTCAGGCGCCAATGGCGGCCGTTGTCCGTCGTCGCGTGAACGCCGCCGTCGCTCGTCAGCAGAATGGGCACGTTGTTCGCGAAATCGACGGCGATATCGGACACGTCGACGTGATCGGATGAGAGCTGAAACCACGGCCCGAAGCCCGCGGCCGGCTGGCCGAAGAGGAACGCCCGCTGATGCGGATCGAGCCCGTCGCCCCAATAGAGCTCGTACCGGTCGGGGCCGCCGAACCGCGAGCGGGAGACGCGCACGAAGGACTCCCGCAGCGCCAGCCGTCGCGCCTGCGGCGCATCCGCGATCCGCGTCCAGTCGGCTCCCCCGTTCGTCGAGACAAAGAGCTTCCGGTCCGAGCTGGCCTGGTAGAAGACGTTCCTGCCATTCCAGAACGGCGCGGCGAAGGCGTGGAGCGGACCGTGTCCGGGGACGACGTCCTGCCCCTTGGTCCAGACCCCTGCCGGCGAGAGGAAGAACAACCCGCGCTCGCTGGAGGCGACGCCGGCGATGCGGTTGATCACCAGCAGCGAGACGACGCGATGTGGCCGCGGGATGGTGCCGGCGGCGGCCGGATCGAGGATGAAATGTGACCAGCTCGCGCCGTCGTCGTTGCTCACCGCGATGCCGCAGTCAGTGCCGACGAAGAACGTGCGGGTGAGCGGCATGTGCGAGATGCCGTAAGCGCCGGGGCGGTCGGGACAGCCCGGCCCGGGCGGCGGCGCCGAGCCCGGCGGCTGGCTCCAGGTGTTGCCGTCATCGGTGCTGCGCCAGATGCCGCCGTCGTTGACCTTCCGGTACTGCGCCTCGGTGGTGGCGATGATGACGTTCGGGTTGAGAAAGGCGATTGCGACGTCGTTGGTCCGGTAGTTGGGCAGGCCGTCGAGATGGCGCCAGCGAGCACCTCCGTCGGTGGTGAGGAAGAGACCGCCAGTTTCGGTGGCGACGACCAGGCGCTTCGCATCTGTCGAGGCGACGGCGATCGACAGCGCGCGCCCGCCCACGGCCACGCCGTCCAGCCGTTCGTGCTGCACCGGCGAGCATCCGGCCGTCAGAGCAGCCACCAAGGCTACAACCAAACTTGACCAATTCCGTATGAGGGACCTCCGGTAGGGCGCGCCCGCGAGCAGGGCGAGAGTGACCCTGCAACGTCTCCTTAGGCGCGGAGGAGAGCTCTCCGTTACCGGGCCAGGCCAGCCAGGTGCCAGGCGAACGTTCGTCCGGAACGCGTCTGGAGCCGTCCGTTGCGTGCACGGTGCCTACTCGAACCGGTAGCTGCCGTGCCAGCTTTCGTAGGATGTGCTCTCGACGCCGTTGCGCTGGGTGCCGGCGTAGCGCTGCATCCCCGGCAGCATGCGGATACGCACCCCACCGCCGCCACTACCGATGACACCGGCGTGCACCGCTGCCCGGCAGATGGCCGAGTCATCGGTGTAAACGTCCGTGCCCCATACGCTGCCGCCACGCGTGCTCTCGGGCGTGCACCAGCAGGAAAGCTGCTGGCCGGTGCCGCGCAGGCCCGTGGCATTGGCCGGGCAAGGGGTGCCCCCTCCTCCTGCCTGTGGCGGGCTGTCCATCATCTCCTGCAGGCGCACCCGCTCGGCGCCGGGCACGTTGCCGTCGTTGCTCTCGGAGGCGACGGCGATGTCGGCCACCACTTGGCCGTTGCTGTGGGGCTCGCAGAAGATGATGGCCGAGTGGATGCCGTTATGCCCCCAGGGGCCGTTGCCGGCTGATCCCCACAGGGTGTAGCCCGCCTGCTGCAGCACCGCGGTGGCGCGGTCCAGGCACTCCTGGTGAGAGATGGAAAAGAACTGCTGGCCACGGGACATGGCAGGGGCGGCGACCAGCGGCAAGGGCGCCAGCACGAGGACGACGGCGAGCCTGCGGGCGAGACGCATCATGGGCTCCTTTCCGGCAACGATAGACCTGACCCTACAATAGCTGGATTGGATGGCGGAGACGAGCATGCCCGGGCCTGTTGAAGCGTTGGCTTTGGATCTCTTGGAGTGGATCGGGCCGTAGCCGCGCCCCTATGGCCCGTTCTGTCGAATCCGCCACCTCCTGTTCGACGAGAGGGTAGAGACAGACTCCATCAACCAGGAGGAACGAAGATGACGACCGCCGAACCGACCCCCCCTTTCCGCTCCAACCGGGACGCCCGCGTCGAGGCGCCGCCGCGGAGGTCGACCTTGAGCATCGTGCTGTGGATCGTGCAGGTGCTGCTCGCGCTTCTCTTCATCTGGGCCGGCGGCATGAAGCTGGTCCTGCCGTTGGAAAAGCTGGCCGGACCGGTGGCTCTGCCGGGTGCCTTGCTGCGCTTCGTCGGCGTGGCCGAGCTGCTCGGCGGCCTCGGTCTGATCCTTCCCTCGCTCCTGCGGATCCGGCCGGGCCTGACGCCTCTGGCCGCCGCCGGGCTCTTCATCATCATGGTCGGCGCGGTGATCATCACGCTCGTCGGGGGCGGTACCGGCATCGGATTGGCTGCGATCCCCGGGGTGACGGGGCTCCTCGCGGCGTTCGTCGCCTACGGCCGCTGGCGGCTCGCGCCCATTCACGGACGGGGAGTGGAAGGATGATGACCCAAGGGAGCTTCGTGTTCTTGATGGCGATGCTGTTGGCGATCGGCGGCCATGCCGCCTCTCCCTCGAAGCCGCTCGAAAGCGGCCATGCGCCGGTCCATGGCATTCAGATGTACTACGAGGTGCATGGCCGCCGGGACGGTGTTCCGCTGGTCCTGCTTCATGGCGGCGGATCCACCATCGAGGTGACGTTCAGCCAGGTGCTCCCGGTGTTCGCCGCCAGCCGCAGGGTCATCGCCGTGGAGGAGCAAGGGCACGGCCGGACGACCGACCGCGATCAGCCCGTCACCTTCGAGACCTCCGCGGACGACGTCGCCGCCCTCCTTCGGCACCTCGAGGTCGAAAGGGCGGACCTCTTCGGGTTCAGCAACGGCGCCAGCGTTGCCCTCCAGGTCGCCATCCGGCATCCTGAGCTGGTGCGCAAGCTGGTCTTCGCCTCGTCATTCACCAGGCGGGACGGCGCACAGCCGCAGCTCTGGGAATTCATGAGCAAGGCGGACTTCTCGAACATGCCGCAGCCGCTCAAGGATGCGTTCCTGAAGGTGAATCCGGATCCGCAGAAGCTCAGGACCATGCACGACAAGGACGCCGCGAGGATGCGGAGCTTCAAGGACGTCCCGGACGACCTGGTGCGGTCGGTCCGCGCGCCGACGCTGATCGTCCTCGGAGATCAGGACATCGTGAAGCCGGAGCATGCCGTGGAGCTGACCCGCCTGATCCCGGGGGCTCGCCTGCTGATCCTTCCCGGCGGCCACGGGGACTATCTCGGCGAAGCCGTCGTGACGCAAAAGGCAACCCGCCAGCCCGAGCTGACCGCGGGACTGATCCAGGAGTTCCTCGACTCACCATAGCGCCCCGCCTCAACCTTCACCCGGCACGTAGCGAGGGTCTGCACGTAGTAAGGGAACCTTTTTTTATGGCGGAGCCAGCGCCGGGATTGCCCTGGTGTCGGCTACACACCCACCGTCGGTGCTCCGGGCTCTTCCTCATCCTCGATCAACTCCGGGCCGCGGCGGAGCAGAGGGTTTTGATTGAACTGTTCGATCAGATCCGACAGATCAAGCTCGTCGGAAGCCGCGGCCTGCTCGACTTGGAGTGGAGTCGTTTGCCCGTCCATAGCCCATGTCTGTACCTGTTTCTCATGAATAGGACTGTAGCCTGACGGGACCGGCTGACCACGCTTCTTCGTGGTACCCGACTCCTCCACGTTCGCGACGATCAGGTAGCCGGTGCCACCGGGGATGTTTTCGAAGATCGTCGCTGGATCCAGGGTGTAATCAAGGTCAAGGCCTCGAAGATATCTCGCACAGAGTTGATATCCAAGGGGTATACCCAGCGCACCAATGCTGCGAGAACGATCCTTGACGGCGAGAACGTGCTGCGTTATAGCGACGGTAGCATGCACCGAGCCGAACGGGGCAGCATCGAGATGCTGGCAGAACCCTAATGCCTGAAGGTTGAGACTTGCTTCATTCACGTCTTCGAAGTCGTACAGCAAGACGCGATGTCCGGCAATGTTCGAAGCCTCGCGCCGGAGCTGCTCCCACTCCATATGAGGGTAGTTGCCACCCTTTGCATCGATGCGTTTCGCCTCGAGAAAACCGACTCCTGTCGCCGTGGCAATCTTGGATCTCACACTGAAGCTGAAGTTGACGATGACTCCAATATCCCCGTAACGAGTCTCGATCGCGCCGTCTGCCTTGTAGGCATCCCAGGAGACCGTGAAAGGCAGGTCTAGATCCGCGATGGTCACGTGCCGGAATCTTCGTGTCAATGCGAGCAGCCACTTGTAGCTGATGAAGTCCTCGGACCACGATCGAGGGAAGCATTCCAAAATCTCTCGGTTGATGAGGTCGTCGACCTCTGCAATCCAATGGCCAAAAGCGAGGGATTCCGTCTGAGCGATCGTTTGTGGAATCACTTTGTCCTACCTCCGGAAGGTCCGGTGTTGGTCGCCACTATCTTTCTATATCCGTATGCAACGCCCCTTCTTTAGCTCATTTTAGCACGGGCGCCGGTTATCAAGCGCCGGGCGGCGGCCTGTGCGCCGTCGCTGCGCACTGCGGTGGCGGCGGATTGGGCGCGGGCGGCCACCTCGGGCTCGAGGGTGCGCTCGAGAGTCGTTTGGACCATGAGCCGGCTGAGGTCTTGCGGCGCGCGGATGCTGCGGCAGGATCCAGGCGCCGGTCTGGAACACGGCTTGGCCCTGTCTGCGGGATCGGGCCAGGGCCGTGCCCTCAGCTCCAATGCCAGCGCCACCAGCGGCTGGACATCGCCCCGCGACCCGATCGTCGAGAGCAGGACGCGCATCAGAGCCTCCTTGGGGAGTCGACTTCGCTTCCGCGGCCTGATATCATCCCGCGCAATTCCTTGATCTGCCCGTCCTGGCGGGAAGGGGGCTGAACCGATGCAGTCATCACAGGCTGTTGGCTTTGTCTCTCGTCTGGCCGCAACCGTCGCCTTGGTCCTCACCGCGCTGAGCCTGGCTCACGGCGGCGCAAAGCCGCCGAGCCCGCCGGTGAAGCCTCCTTTCGAGATCACCGAGGACCGGCCCCGGTGCAAGGAATACAACCCGCAGCGCCGGGCTCTCTTCGGCACCACGCATCTGCACACCGGCCTTTCCTTCGATGCCAGCATCCGCTTCGTCGACTACGCGAACGGCAACGACCCCCGCGGTGCCTACCTCTTCGCCCGGGGCATGGCGCCGATCAACATTCCCGAGCCCTCGGGCCTGCAGCCCAAGCGCCGCCCCTCCTGCAAGGATCCGGCGACCGAGTCCGCGGACGGTCCGAGCCGCACGCCCTGCATCGACGAGCCGCTCGACTGGGGCGCCGTGACCGACCACTCCGAGCACTTCGGCGTCATGGGTTTCTGCAAGAACCTCGGCGGCAGGTACCTGCCCCAGAGCCTGTCGATGGAGTGCCGGATGATCAACGGCTTCTTCTATGAGCCGCTGCGCGCCCTGAACCCGGGCCTCGGCAAGAGCATGGCCTCCAACGCGTTCACCCAGCTCACCATCATGAACGACGGCGCGATCAGCAAGAACACCAACCTCCCGGTGTGCAACAACAACCCGGAGCTGTGCGCCAAGGCCGAGCTGGAGGTGTGGAGCGAGGTCCAGAACGCCGCCGAGGAGGCCTACGACCGCACCGACGAGTGCAAGTTCACGAGCTTCGTGGCCTACGAGAACACCTCGACGCCGCTGCTCAACAACTGGCACAGGAACGTGATCTTCCGCAACGACCGCGTGGTCAGGAAACCGGTCAATGCCATCGACATGGCGGTGGTGGTCAACAAAGACCCCCTCAAGGACCCGATCGACACCCTGGTCGCCATCGTGCCGCCGGAAGACGCGAAGCGGGTGTGGCCGGTGAAAGCGGGCACCAAGGTCAACCATCCGCTGCCGCAGCCGTTCTGGAACAAGCTGGAGGAGGACTGCACGAAGGGCGGGAACGTCACCCCGGGCAAGGCGCGCCGCTGCGATTTCATCACCATCCCGCACAACTCGAACCTCGGCGGCGGGGTCATCGAGGGCAGGAAGACGATCTTCCCGCCCATGTTCCTCGATCCCTACAACGTCGACGACGCCAAACGGCACCAGCAGATGGAGCCCCTGGTCGAGATCTACCAGGACAAGGGCGCCAGCGAATGCCGCTACGATCCGCGCTTCCTCGCCGGCACCAACACCATCGACGAGTTCTGCGCCTTCGAGATCCTCAACGGCAAGACCCTGGGCTCGGCCTCGGGCGTCGGCTCGGGGGGGACCAGCGGTCCTGAAGCGCCCGACACCTGGGGCGACCGCGCCTACGTGCGCAACGTCTGGAAGGACGGCATCCAGTACGCCGCCAAGAAGACCTACGACGGCATCAATCCCTTCAAGATGGGAGTGGTCTCCGCTTCCGACTCGCACACCGGCGTGATGGGCTGGCATCCGGA
>Ga0068862_100002492_pt1 | contig 16289 bp, 15 predicted proteins | sample KBSSwiS52_FD_66598 | JGI IMG/M metagenome (GOLD analysis project Ga0068862, IMG submission 66598) | Switchgrass rhizosphere microbial communities from Kellogg Biological Station, Michigan, USA - KBS Switchgrass S5-2 | ecosystem: Host-associated > Plants > Roots > Rhizosphere > Soil ... | reverse complement strand
CTGTGGACGAGCTGGGGCCGGGCCGCGATCCAGGGCCTGTCCAACGGCGTCGCCAATTTGCTCGGCTATGCCACCAAGGGCACCGAATTCCTGTTCGGGCCGAGTGACGCCAACCCCCTCGCCCACACCTTCGCGATTGCCGCGCTGCCGGTGATCATCTTCTTCGCCAGCCTGGTCGCGATCCTTTACTACCTTGGCATCATGCAGCGCATCGTGCGCTGGGTCGGCGGGGCGATCGGCTGGGTGACCGGGATCAGCCGCGTCGAATCGCTGAGCGCGGCGGCGAACATTTTCGTCGGCCAGTCGGAATCGCCGCTGGTGGTGCGACCCTATCTCGCGGCGCTGCCGCCCTCGCGATTGTTCACGGTGATGGTCGTCGGCATGGCCGGAGTCGCCGGGACCATCCTCGCCGCCTACGCCAGCCTGCTCGGCGAAAAATACCTGCCCTATTTGCTCGCCGCGGCCTTCATGTCGGCGCCGGGCGGCATCCTGATGGCCAAAATGATCATGCCGGATGATCCCAAGGACACCGAGACGGTCGAGGACCATAAGGTTGAGGTCGCCGAGACGTTCGAGGAGGGCGAGCAACCGGCCAACATCATCATGGCGGCGGCCGCCGGCGCGCAGACCGGGGTCAAACTCGCCGTCGCGGTCGGCGCGATGGTGCTGGCGTTCGTCGCGCTGGTGGCGCTCGCCAACGGCCTGCTCGGCGGGGCCGGCAACCTCGTCGGTATCCCCGACCTCAGCTTCCAACGGCTGGTCGGTTATGTCTTCGCGCCGTTCATGTTTTTGATCGGCATTCCGTGGAACGAGGCGCTGACCGCGGGCGGGCTGTTCGGCACCAAGCTGGTACTCAACGAGTTCGTCGCCTTCATCGACTTGGGGCAAATGGGCCCGGCCATGCTGTCGGACCGCAGCCGGGCGATCGTCACCTTTGCCTTGTGCGGCTTCGCCAATTTCAGCTCGATCGCGATCCAGATGGCGGTGACCGGCGGCCTCGCGCCCAACCAGCGCCCGGTGATCGCCAAGCTCGGGTTGCGTGCGCTGCTCGCAGGCAGCCTGGCGAACCTGATGTCGGCGGCGCTGGCGGGGCTGATGATTCCTTAGTAAAACTCAACCCATGGCTACCATCAACACTGACCACATCGCGTCCGTCTCGCTGCAGGACGCCGAGCGCGAACCGCAGGAATTCGCCAACAAGCTCGGCCACAGCTTCGAGGAATATGGCTTCGCGATCATCGCCGACCACGGCATCCCCGACGAATTGATCCACCGCGCCGAGGAGAAGTCGCGCGCCTTCTTCGCTTTGCCCGAGGACGTGAAGCGCAAATACCTCATCTGCGGCGGCGGCGGGCAGCGCGGCTACACCGCGTTCGGGATCGAGACCGCCAAGGGGATGACCGCGTTCGACCTCAAGGAATTCTGGCACGTCGGCCGCGACCTCGCGCCGGGCCACAAGTTCCGCGACCACATGCCCGACAATGTCTGGCCGGCCGAAGTCCAGGATTTCCAGACGACCTTCCGCGAGCTCTATGCCGCGTTCGAGACCGCGGGCCTGAAGATCCTCAAGGCGATCGCGCGCTTCCTCAAGATCGACGAGGATTATTTCATCGACACCGTGCGCGACGGCAATTCGGTGATGCGCCTGCTCCACTACCCGCCGATCCAGGGCGAGCCGGGCAGCAACGTCCGCGCCGGCGCGCATGAGGATATCAATACCATCACCTTGCTGCTCGGGGCCGAGGAAGCCGGGCTCGAACTGCTGACCCGCGACGGCCGCTGGATCCCGGTTGCGCCCAAGCCGGGCGAGCTGGTGGTCAATATCGGCGACATGCTGCAGCGGCTGACCAATGGATTGCTGCGGTCGACCACCCACCGTGTGGTCAATCCGCCCCCCGAGCGGCGCGGCATGTCGCGCTATTCGATGCCGTTCTTCCTGCACTTCCGCTCGGACTTTTTGATCGAGGCGCTGCCCGGCACGGTGCCGGCGGGCGAGCAGCCCAAGTGGCCGCCGATGACCGCCAACGATTACCTCCAGGAGCGGCTGCGCGAGATCAAGCTGGTCTAAGCGTCGGCCGACCCGTTGCGGTCATTAGGTGATTAGGTCATTTGATTGTGATGGGCGACGGAGTTTGGGTCGGACGAGCGATAGCAACCATTGTTGCCAGCGTAGCAGCATTGGGCGCTGCTTGGACAAGCGGCTCAGCCAAGAGACCTGCAACGCCGAACCCAGCACCAAGCCTTTGTCGGCCAGCAGAGAAGGCGCTCTTTCAATGCGTATTGGGTACGAAGCAGGTGGCTGTTTGCGCGTCCGGCAAACCCGGTCACTCGGTTGTGCAATACCGTTTCGGCCGTCCTGGCAAAATTGAACTGGCCTACCCGGCAGACCCTGCGAGCGGCCCCGGCACCATGAAATGGGCTCACACAATGTTCTCGGGCGGCAACGGGCTGCAAATTCAGTTCGAGCATGGCGGCAGTCAATACGTGCTCTACTCAAACATGGTCCGCACCGGCTTCGGTGCTGATGGTCTCAACTATCCAATGGATCAGCGTGGTCTCTATGCTACCCGAAACGATCGATTGGTTTTTGACGGGCACTGCAAGTCGAATGCCCCGCCATTGGTGGGCGGCAATGACGACTGGATCGACCTGAAGAGCACCCAGCGCTCCCTGCCGGAGGGAGAATATCTATATGGTCCGGACGCATTCTATGAGCGCTGGGAAAAGGAAGTGCCGCCACGCGGATAGGCTTCTTGTGTCCGCTTTACACCCAAACTCGACGCAATCGCATCCATTTCGGTGCGGACTCCCGTCGCCACGCGCCCGGTATGAGCGCATGTTTCCGAGCGGAGGGGGGCGCCCAGTCATGGGCCACGATCACGGCCATCATGTCGCGGCACACGACCCGCGCTACGCGCGCCGGGCTGACCGCGTCGAAATCCACGCGGAGGTCGCCCTGCGCCGATCGGCCCAGCTCAATTACCGGGTCCGGGTGTTCGATGTCTCGCCCTACGGCTGCAAGGTGGAATTCGTCGAGCGGCCGGAGCTCGAGGAACGGGTGTGGGTCAAGTTCGACGGGCTCGACGCGATCGAAGGGCTGGTCGTCAGGCTTGAAGGCTTCGTCGCCGGGATCGAGTTCGAACGGCCGATGCACCAGGCGGTGTTCGACGCGCTGATGCCGCGTTTGTCCTGATTTGTGCTCCTGCGCAGGCAGGAGCCCAGGCGCGCGAAGCGCCTTCTTCCTTGCTCGCCCTTCAGGCTCGGTCTGGGCCCCTGCCTTCGCAGGGGAACGCTTTAAGCGAACTGGAAATTGACCGGGGCGGCGCTCATTTGGCCGTCGAACGCATGGTCCTTGTAGGGCCCGTCGCGATCAACCCAATGGAGAAACAGGTGGACCGACCAGCCGTTGGGGTTGGGCTGGGTCCGGCCATGGCGATGATTGACGCCGCGGTAGAGCATGGCATCGCCGACCTGCATCGCCACCGACGCATGAGCCTCGGCGCCGAAATCCTCTTCAACCCGCGATGACGGCTCGGTCGATTGAGACTCGATTTCGAGCGGCCAGACCTCGCCGTCGCTGTAATCGAGCGTCAATGACAGGCTGTGCTCGCACGATGGCCGGTCATGATGGACGCGGCAGATGTCGCCCTCGCGATAGATGCGGAGATAATCGTAGGTCGGGAGCAATTCGCGGCCGACGATCTGGCTCATGACCGGGGTCAGGCCCCACAGGAAGAACAGCATCGGCGGATAGAAATGGCCGTAAATCTCGAACGCCGGGCGGGTCAGCAGATTGGGGAATTTGTCGATGTTGCTGACCGGGAGCGCGCCATCGCCAAGATCGTCCTTGAGCTTGGCGACGAACGCCCGCGCGACCTCGGGCGAGATCAATTGCTCGACATGAGCATAGCCGTTCGCGTGATAATCGCCGACGACCTTCACTCAGGCCTGCCCCCGTCCGACAAATTGGCGGGGCCGAAGCCGTGCGGGATCAGCTCGGAGATGACGTAGCGTTCGACCGCCGAGCCGTCGCCGCTGGCACAGAGGATCGCGACGTCGCGGCCGCTGAGCTGGGCGGCTTCGAGGATCGCCTGGCGGCAGCCACCGCACGGGGTGCAGACGGTGGCGTCGCTGCCGCCGACGACGGCGATGCGCGCGACCTTATCGAGGCCGAACTGGTGCTGAGCGGCGGTCAGCGCGCTCTGCTCGGCGCACAGGCCGAGGCGGTAGCAGGCGTTCTCCATGTTGGCGCCGGTGACGACCTCGCCATCCGCCGATTCGACCGCGCAGCCGACGTGAAAGCGCGAGTAAGGCGCATAGGCTTTGCGCGCGGCGGCGCGGGCCAGAGCGACGAGTTCATCTTCTGTCATGGCTTCGTTCTTGTCATTGCGAGCGAAGCGAAGCAATCCAGACGCCCACCAGCTGGATTGCTTCGTCGCTGCACTCCTCGCAATGACGGCAGCGGAGAAAATGAGAATGAAAGCTCGGCTGTTCATTGGCCTGATCGCAACAGCGGTCGCTATCGCCCCCGCCCCGGCCCTCGCGTGGGGCAAGACCGGGCACCGGGTCGTCGCGGCGATTGCCGACACCCAGCTATCCGGCCTCGCCCGCGCCCACATCCGCGAAATCCTAAACGGCGGCGAAAGCCTCGACGAGGCCGCCAACTGGCCTGACGAAATGCGCTCGGCGCCGGACGCCTTCTGGCAGAAAACCGCGACGCCGTGGCATTATGTGACGCTCGACGGCATCACCTACGACCATGCGCCGCGCGAGGGCGACGCGCTTGAGGCGCTGGCGAAGTTTACGAGGACGCTGAAGGACCCCAATGCGAGCCAGTCCGACAAGCAATTGGCCTTGCGCTTCATCGTCCACCTCGTCGGCGACCTCCACCAGCCGCTCCACGTCGGCAAATGCTGCGACCGGGGCGGCAATGACGTGAAGGTCACGTGGTTCGGCAAGCCGACCAACCTCCACGCGGTGTGGGATTCGCAATTGGTCGATGAGGAGCAATTGTCGTTCACCGAGCTCGCGGCGAAGCTAGAGCGGCATACCAGCGACCAGCAAGTCATCGCCTGGTGGGACATCAACCCGCGCGACTGGATCAGCGAAAGCGCGCAATATCGCGACACGCTTTACCCAACGGCAGCCGACAAGCCGCGCGCGCCGGCGGACAAGAAGAGCAAGGGCCCGGCCCTGCCCGATTTGTCTTATTCCTACATCTACCGACACACGCCGCTGATGGAGCAGAGGCTGAGCCAGGCCGGGGTGCGGTTGGCGGCCTACCTCAACGCGATTTATGCGGAGCCCGCCCCGCGATGATCTGGCGCTTCGCCGCCGCGCTCGCGGCGCTGAGCATATCCGCCTGCGCCACGGTTCCGGCTCAGCGGGCCACGGCCCCGGTCGAGGTCCAGATTCTCGCCTTCAACGATTTCCACGGCAATCTCGAACCCCCGCCGCCGGCCGAGGTGGTCGAGGCGGACGGCAGCAAGCGGACGATCACGACCGGCGGTGCGGCGCATCTCGCGGCGGCGCTGGCGGGGCTGCGCGCCGGGCATCGTGACACGGTGACGGTCTCGGCCGGCGACACCATCGGCGCCTCGCCGTTGATCTCCGCCCATTATCTCGACGAGCCGACGATCGACGCGATGAACCTGCTCGGGCTCGAGTTTAACGCGGTCGGCAATCACGAATTCGACAAGGGCGTCGCCGAGCTGAAGCGGATGCAGGCGGGCGGCTGTGCGAAACATACCGTGCGCGTCCCGTGCGCGATCGAGCCGTTTGGCGGCGCGAAATTCCGCTACCTCGCGGCCAATGTCGTGCAGGCGGACGGGACGACCGTTTTCCCCGCGACCGGGATCAAGGACTTTGGCGCAATCAAAATCGGCTTCATCGGCATGACGTTGAAGACAACCGGGTCGCTGGTGACGCCGTCGGGAGTGCGCGGGGTCAGCTTCGCCGACGAGGCCGCGACCGCCAATGCGCTGGTGCCCAAGCTCAAGGCCGCGGGCGCCGACGCCATCGTCCTCCTCATCCACCAGGGCGGGAAAATGCCCGAGTTTACCACCGGCAACGGCTGCGACGGGCTCTACGGCGACATCCTCAACATCCTGCCCAAGTTGGATCCGGCGATCACCACGGTGGTCTCGGGCCACAGCCACTGGGCCTATGTCTGCAATGGGACGCCCGGGGTTGGCGCCGGGCGATTGCTGACCAGTGCCGGCAAATACGGCTATTTCGTCACCGACCTCAGGCTGCGCTTCGACCCGGCAAGCCACCGGCTGATCGGCCAGGACGCGACCAATGTCGTGGTCGGGAACGGCGAGCGCGGCGACGATGCCGCGGTGAAGGCACTGGTCGCCCGCTACGAAGCGGCGATCGCGCCGGTCGCCGACCAGGTCATCGGGAAACTGACCGCGACCGCGAAGAAAAGCGACGATGAAAGCGAAGGGCCGGCGGCCGACTTGGTCGCGGATTCGATGCTGGCCGCAACCAAGGCCCAGATCGCGCTGGTCAATGCGACCGGCATCCGCGTCGACCTGCCCGGTGGCGACGTCCGTTACAAGGACGCGTTCGCCATGATGCCGTTCGGCAATAACCTCGTCGTGATGACCCTGACGGGCGCGCAGCTGAAGGCCGTGCTCGAGCAGCAATATTCCTTCCCGCCGCGGCCGAAGAAGGACCTGCCGGCAGCGCTCGCGCCGTCGGCGGGGTTCACTTATTCGGTGGATGTGAAGCGCCCCGTTGGCGACCGCGTTTCAGCGATGCGCCTCAATGGCCAGGCGATCGATCCGGCCGCGCGCTACCGAGTCGCGACCAACAATTACCTGGCGTCGGGCGGGGACAATCTGACCGGCTTCACCGCGGGCACGGACGTGACCGACACCGGGATCATCGATCTCGATGCATTGGTCGCGTGGATCGCCAAGGGCCAGACGCCGCCCAGAGCGAACCGCATCACCTTCGCCCGCTAGCGCAGCGGCGGCTCGTCGAAGCTGCGCAGCTTGCGGCTGTGGAGGGCGTCGCCCTCGCGCTTGAGGATGGTCAGCGTCTCGATGCCGATGCGGAGGTGCTGGCTGATCGCGCGCTCGTAGAAAGCATTGGCCTGGCCGGGCAGCTTGAGCTCGCCGTGGAGCGGCTTGTCGGACACGCACAGCAAGGTCCCGTAGGGCACGCGGAAGCGGTAGCCCTGGGCCGCGACGGTGGCCGATTCCATGTCGATCGCGACCGCCCGGCTCTGGTTGAAGCGCCGCGCCGAGGCGGTGTAGCGAAGCTCCCAATTGCGGTCGTCGGTGGTGACCACGGTCCCGGTGCGAAGCCGCCGCTTGAGGTCGTCCTCTTCCTCGCCGGTGACCATCATCGCCGCTTCGAACAACGCTTTCTGCACTTCGGCGATGGCCGGGACCGGGATTTCGGGCGGAAGCACGTCGTCGAGCAAATGGTCGTCGCGAAGGTAGGCGTGGGCGAGAACATAATCGCCGATCGACTGGCTCGGCCTGAGGCCGCCGCAATGGCCGATCATCAGCCACACCTCGGGCCGGAGCACCGCGATATGGTCGCAGATGGTCTTGGCGTTGGACGGGCCGACGCCGATGTTGACCAAAGTGATCCCGGTGCGGCCGTCGGCCATCAGATGATAGGCCGGCATCTGGTGGCGGCGCCAGCGGCCGGCGGCGATCTCGGCCTCGGCATTGGTCAGATGGCCCGGCTCATAGAGCGCGCCCGGCACCGACAAGCCGGTGAAACCGCTGTCCTTCTTGCGCAGCGCATCGATCGCGAAATCGACGAATTCGTCGACGTAGCGGACGTAGTTGGTGAACAATACGAAATGCTGGAAATGCTCGGCCGGGGTGCCGGTGTAATGCCTGAGACGGGCGAGGCTGAAGTCGGTCCGCGGGGCATCGAACAAGGCCAGCGGGCGGCAATCGGGCGTAACGAACGGCCGTGCGCCATCCGCCACCTCGTCGCCGATGTGGACCAGCTCGTTCGACGGGAACCAGCGCGACAGCTCGGTCGTGCTGACGCTGCCGAGCTCGATCTCGCTGGCGTCGATCACATAGGGATAGGGGATTTCGTTCTTCGAGCGGCCGACCGAAATTTCGACACCGTAATCGTCGATCAGATGCTGGAGCTGGACCGCGAGATAGTCGCGAAACAGATTGGGCCGGGCGATGCTCGAGGCGTAGCAACCGGCGTCATTCAAGCGCGCGAACGCGCGTACCGGGCCGTGGGCGGGCGGCGGCGAGGTCGGGTGATAATCGATGCGCAGTTCGGGGTAGGCGAAGCGGCCGGCGGCGCGCTCTTCCGGATCGGGCAGCTCGCCGTTGCGGAGATAGGCCTTGAGCGACTCGCGCAGGTTCCCGACCGATTCATCGAAGATCGCGCACAGCTGTTCGACGATCGCCTGGACGGATTGGGTCTTCAACATGAGTCACGATTGCAGCGGTCGGGCCGCCGACGCAAGCCGCGACCCAAATCGCCGCCACTGTGGAGCGGCTCATGCTTGCCTTGCGGCGGGACCCAGATGAGGGTCGGAATCAGGTCGGGGCGTTGGGCGTCTCGCGGAGGATAGATGATCCGCTGGACTCTCGTCGCGCTGCTGCTGACCGCCGCAGTTCCGCTCGCCGCCAAGCCGCTCCAGCCGGTTCGCGTCAGCGCCGGGAGGATCGTCGAACTCGGCGTCCTCCAGTCGAAATATGCCGATCCGCGGCGCGTCGTCGTGTGGCTGCCGCCAACCTACCGAGCGCGCGGTCCCAGGCACGCCGTGCTCTACATGCACGACGGCCAGACACTGTTCGACAAGGCCACGGCGGGCGCCGGCATGGAGTGGCAGATCGACGAGCATCTCGCCCGACTCATCCGCGAGCGGAAGGTACGGCCGACGATCGTCGTCGGCATCTGGAACACGCCCAAAAGGCGCCAGGAATATGTGCCGGCGAAGGCCTTCAACGGACTGCCGCCCGATTTTCGCGACAAGGTGCTCGCGCGCTATGGCGGCTACCCGCGGTCGGACAGTTACCTGCGGTTCCTTGTCCGCGAACTGAAGCCGCGGATCGACCGCCGCTTCAACGTCAGGACCGACCGCGCCAACAGTGCGATCATGGGCTCGTCGATGGGGGCGCTGATCTCGCTCTACGCGATCGCCGAATATCCCGAGGTGTTCGGCGGTGCCGGAATGCTGTCGACCCATTGGCCGTTGTTCATTCGCCCCAACCGCAAGTCGATCGGCGATGCCGAATATGAGGCGGTAGCCGCGGTCTTCGAGCGCCAGCTTGCGTCCGCTTTGCCCGATCCAGCCACCCACCGGCTCTATTTCGATCACGGGACGGATGCCCAGGACGCGAGCTACGCCCGCTACCAGCTGCGCGTCGACGGCGTCGTTGCCCGGCGCGGCTACGTCCAGGGCGCGAACTGGATGACGCGCACCTTCCCCGGCCAGAAGCACAATGAAATCAGCTGGGCGTCGCGGGTCGATATCCCGCTTCAGTTCCTGCTGCCGCCCGAGCCCGTCAGCCGAAGGTGAACGCGAACGCCTCCACTCCCGGGTCGAGGAACTCGATCGTGAAGGTGCGGTCGCGGATGGCGCCTTTCTGCCGCACCAACTGGTAGAGCCGCTCCTCACCGACCATGCCGCTGCCGTCCGCTTTGACGTCGATTCCGGCGTCGGCGCCGGGCGCCTGCCCATCGATCGTCACGCGGAAACGCACCGGCTTGCCGCCCACCGGGCCGAGCACCAAATGGAGGTCGCGGGCGTGGAAGCGGAAGTTGATTTTCGTTCCAGCCGCGATCGACACCGCGCTCTGGCGGCGATCGAGCCAATTGCCTTCGAGCGACCAATCGTTGAGCGCCAGCGGCGCGCCTGCATAAATCCTGGCCTCATCGCGCTTCAGCCCGCCGGGCGAGACGAAATTCGCCGCCCGCCAGTAACCGATATAAGTCTCGGGCGAGCGGAGTTCGCGAAGCGCCGCGGCGGCCGAGGCGCCGCTCGCGCTGGCTTGCGCCATAGCCATGTCTTTGGGCGCGCGCCCGGCCTCGGCGAGCAATTGGCGGATGACCCGTTCCGACATCGCATATTGGCCTTCTCCGTGATGGTAGTAACGGATGCGGCCCTTGGCATCGATGAAGTAATGCGCCGGCCAGTAATTGTTCTTGAGCGCGCGCCACAGCACGTAATCATTGTCGAGCGCGACGGGGTAGCGGATGCCGAGATCCTTGATCGCTTTGGTGACGTTGGCGGGATCGCGCTCGAACGCGAATTCGGGTGCGTGGACGCCGATCACCACCAGCCCGTCCTTGCGGTATTTTTCGTCCCACGCCTTCACGTAGGGGATCGAGCGCAGGCAGTTGATGCAGCTGTAGGTCCAGAAGTCGATCAGCACGACCTTGCCCTTGAGCTCGTCGCGGGTCAGCGGCTTGGAGTTGAACCACGGGCCGAGCCCCGTGAATTCCGGCAGCGGGCCTTCGTCGGGCAGGATCAACTCGCCCATCTTGCCGGTGCGCGTCTCGCTCGTCCCCATCGACTGGCTGGCGCCGAGTGCCCGGGCGAGGCCGGATTCGAAGCTCGCGGTCTGGGCGCTCGAGATCTTGGCGAGGACGCGGGTGTCGAGGCCGAGCGCGATCGCCGCGACCCCGACGAGCACGAGGACGCCGAGCACCTGGCGGATGCGTTCGCTCGCACCGAGCGATTTTTTCATCCGGGCGAACACCTTGCCGCCGACCAGCAGGGCCAAGGCGAGCGAGGTCGCGGCGCCGAGCGCGTAGGCGAGCAGCAACAGGGTTGTGCCGGCGCTCGCGCCGTTCAGCGCGGCGGCGGTGAAGATGATGCCGAGGATCGGCCCGGCGCACGGCGCCCACAGGAGGCCGGTGGCGACGCCGAGCACGGCCGATGACCAGATGCTCTCCTGTTGCCCGGGCTGGCGTTCCGATAGGCGCGACCCGAGCGCGACCAGCGGGCGCGTCATCCGGTCCGAGATCGACGGGAACACGAGCGCGATGCCGAACACGGCAAGCAGCGCGAGCGCCGCCCAGCGGCCGATGGCATTGGCTTGCACCGCCCAGCCGCCGCCGACCGCCGCCAACGTCGCGACGATGGCGAAGGTCGCGGCCATGCCGACCAGCAGCGGGAGCGTGCTGCGCATGAAGCTGCCGCCGGCGCGGGCGAAAACGAACGGCAGCACCGGCAGAATGCACGGGCTGACGATGGTGAGAATGCCGCCCAGATAGGCGAGAAGGATAATTAGCATTGGACCTTTCTGTGCGGCCGGAGCCGACCGCGCTAATACCTTTTGGTTATCGCTTCCGTTCCGGCGCTGTAACCAGGCATGAACAGCGCCGGATGCCAACTGGAGACCACGCAATGGCCGCCTTCCCCGACGACATTTTCACCGAACCCGCCGAGGTCGATCCGGACACGCTGGCGAACCTCGGCCCGCTGCGGCGGCTGGCCGGGCGGTGGCGCGGGTCCAAGGGCGCCGACGTCAATCCCAAGGCCGACGGTCCCGAGCATCGAGAGTATATCGAGCAGATCCTGTTCGAGCCGATCGACCCCCAGGCCAACGGGCCGCAGCTATTCTATGGCCTGCGCTACCACGTCCACATCAACACGCCCGAGGAGGACATCACCTTCCACGACCAGGTTGGCCATTGGTTATGGGAGCCGGCCACCGGGCTGGTGATCCAGACCCTGTCGATTCCGCGTGGCCAGACCGCGCTCGCCACCGGCCATGCCGCGCCCGGCGACGACCGGATCGTGGTCACCGCCGAGCGCGGCTCGACCGAGAATGGCATCTGCTCGACCGCCTTCCTCGAACATGCGTTCCGTACCGATCGCTACCAGCTCGAAGTGACGTTCAACCCCGACGGGACGTTCAGCTACGTCAGCGACACGACCCTGATCGTCCGCGGCCAGGACGAGCCGTTCACCCATCGCGACCGCAACACGCTGACCAAAATCGCCGAGCCGCAACCCAACCCGCTCGCGCTGATCGTCGCGGCGCGGGCAGTGGACGCCTGAGGAGAACCGGCATGGAGGAATATAGCGGCGGCTGCCTGTGCGGCGATCTGCGCGTGGTGGCGACGGGCCAGCCCTATCGGGTCGGGCTGTGCCACTGCCTCGACTGCCGCAAGCATCACGGGTCTTTATTCTCGGCCTTCGCGATTTTCCCCGCGGACGCAGTGACGATCAGCGGCGAGGCCAACCATTTTGCCGGTCATTCCTTCTGTCCGCGCTGCGGGTCGTCGGTGTTTTCGCGCAGCGAGGATGAAGTGGAAGTGCATCTGGGCGCGTTCGATGCGCCGGACCAGCTGAAGCCGACTTATGAGCTGTGGACCATCCGCCGCGAGGCGTGGCTGCCGCCGTTCCCGCTCGCGAGACGCTATGAGCGCGACCGAGACGCCACGCAGCGTTCTGAAGGGTAATGGAGGCCCGAGCCGGAATCGAACCGGCGTGCAAGGATTTGCAGTCCTCTGCGTAACCACTCCGCCATCGGGCCGGGGGAGAGAAGCGCCTTTGTCGCGAGGGTGCCGCCCGGGTCAAGGGCGAACTGCTCGCCGGGCCGCCTTGGCCTTTCGACCAATGACAGTTGGCGCTTGGCCAAGCTGACGGTAAGACCCTCCTTGAAACTTAGGTGTATTATCGGCATACAACAGTCATGACGGTGCAGGCTCCAATCCCAGATTATGCCGCGGCCAGGGCGGCGATGGTCGACAGCCAGTTGCGCCCCGAAGGCGTGACCGATCCGACCGTGATCGAGGCGATGGCGGCGCTTGCCCGCGAGAAATTCCTGCCCGAAGCGGTTCGCCCGTTCGCTTACTCCGACCGCGCCATCGCGCTCGGCGACGGACGCTTCGTCCCGCCGCCGGCGATCCTCGGGCAATTGCTGACCCAGATGGCGCCGCGCGCCGGCCAGCGGGCGCTCGTGATCGGCGCCGGCAGCGGCTATTCGAGCGCGGTGCTCGCCCGGATCGGGCTCGAGGTGGTCGCGCTCGAAAGCTCGGCGGAGCTCGCGGCCAGCGCCCGCAAGCACAAATTGAATGTGGTCGAAGGACCGCTCGACGCCGGCTGGAACGAGGCGGCCCCGTATCACCAGATCCTGATCGACGGCGCGGTCGAGGCGATCCCCGAGGCGATCATCGCCCAGCTCGCCGAGGGCGGGCAACTCGGCGCGTCGCTGATCGAGCGCGGGATCTCGCGCCTGATCGTCGGCCGCAAGGCGGGCGGGGCATTCGGTTATCTTTCACTTGGCGACGCCGGAACTCCGGCACTTCCCGGCTTCAGCCGGCCGAAGGAATTCATTTTCTAGGGGGCTCGCACGTGTTTCGCACCATCATCACCGGATCGCTGATTGCCGGGCTTCTGGCGGGTACCGCGTCGGCGGACTCGCTGCGCGACGCCTTGGTCTCGGCCTATCGTACCAACCCGACGCTCACCGCCCAGCGCGAATCGCTCAAGGCGACCGACGCCGGGGTGGCCATCGCCAAATCCGCCGGCCGGCCGCAGATCGCCGGCCAGGTCGGGCTCAACCGCGACCTGTCGCGCAGCGGCATCCTCGAAACCGGCGCCAGCCGCGGACCGAACGTCTCGGCCACGGTCGATTTGAGCCTGCCGCTGTTCAACGGCGGCGGCATCCGCAATTCGATCAACGCCGCCAAGAGTCGGGTCGATGCCGGCCGCGCGACCCTGCGGGCGGTCGAAGGCGACGTCTTTACCCTCGCCGTGTCGGTCTACATGGACGTCATCCGCGACCGCGCGATCGTCGAGCTGAACCAGAATAACGTCCGCGTGCTGACCACCAACCTCGAGGCGACCCGCGACCGCTTCGAGATCGGTGACGTCACGCGGACTGACGTCGCCCAGTCCGAAGCCCGGCTTCAGCTGGGCCGGTCGCAACTCGCGGTGTCGCAGGGCAATCTGACCTCGAGCGAAGCCAATTACCGCGCCGTGATCGGCAATGTACCGGGCCAGTTGGCGCCGCCGCCGCCGCTCCCGCCGCTGCCGACGACCTCGGACGAAGCAGTGAAGATCGCGCTCGGCAACAATCCCGATTTGCTGGCGATTGTCGGCAGTGCCAGGGCCGCTGGCTATGATGTGCGGGTCGCCCAGGCGAGCCGCCTGCCGACGCTATCGGGCGTGCTCAGCGGGACCTACATCAACTCGCTCGGCGACCGGACGCCGGGCTTCACCGACAAGGGCACGACGACCTCGGTCGGCCTCGCTGCCCGGGTTCCGATCTACCAGGGCGGCCTGCCCTCGGCGCGAGTGCGCCAGGCGCGCGCGCTCGAAGGCCAGACGCTCGAGCAGGTCGTCGGCACCGAACGCCAGGTCATCGCCTCGGCGCGCTCGGCCTTCGCCACCTATGATTCGGCGCTGAAATCGATCCAGGCGAACACCATCGCGGTCCAGGCCAACGAGCTGGCGCTCGAAGGTACCCGGGCCGAGCAGAGCGTCGGCACCCGCAACGTGCTCGACGTCCTCAACGCCGAGCAGGAATTGCTCCAGTCGCAAGTGCTGCTGGTCAGCGCCAAGCGCGATTCCTACGTCGCCGGCTTCCAGCTGCTCAATTCGATGGGCGCCGCCGAAGCCGCCGACCTCGGGCTCGACGGCGGGCCGCTCTACGATCCGCTCGGCAATTACCGCCGCGTCGCCAATGAGTGGAACGACTGGGCCGGCGAGCCGCGCCACAATCCGGCCTCGACCCGGACGATCAGCGCGGCCGAGCTGCCGGCCAATCCGGCGGTCGCGCCGCCACTGGTGCCCGGCCCGGCGGTGACCCAGCCGGCCTCCACGTCAGGGGTGACTCAGCCGCCGCAATAACCTTATAGGCGGCGGCCATGGCGTCTCGTGAACCGTCGATGGAAGACATCCTCGCGTCGATCAAGAAAGTGATCGCGGAGGAGAAGGAAATGCGGACGGCCCCGCCGTCGGCCGAGGAGGCGTTCGCGGACGCGCCTTTGCCCGAGGAAACCGGCGCTGCGGACGATGATGTGCTCGAACTCGACGAGCCGCTGGCGCCGCCGATCGACCTTGGTCCGCCGCTGCTCGACGACAGCATTGCCGGGCACAGCCGCGAGGCGCTGGAGCAATTGTCGACCATCGCGGCCAACGTCCCCGCGCTGCCGCAGGTCAATCCGCTCGAGGACATGGTCCGCGACATGCTCAAGCCGATCTTGAAGCAATGGCTCGACGAGCATCTACCGCAAATGGTCGATGAGCATGTGAAGCGCGAGATCACGCGGATTACGGGCCGACCGCTGTAGTTCTTGCGCCCAGCCGCGGCTTTGCTACGCCTGCGGCATGACCAAACCAGCGCTCCTCCTCGCCGCGGCAGTTGCCGCGCTCGCCGCCACCCCGCTCGCCGCCCGGCCGATGACCGCGACCGACATGCACATGATGCATCGCCTCGGCGCGCCCGAAGTCTCGCCGGACGGCAAATGGGCCGTGTTCACCATCTCGAACACCGATCTCGACAAGAACAAGCGCGTCAACACGCTTTACCTGCTCGATCTGACCAAGGCCGGTGCGCCGCAGCCGATGAAGGGCGCGGAGAAAGCGCATGACGCGACCTTCGGGCCCGACGGCGCCCTGTGGTTTCTGATGGCCGCGGACGGGCAGGACCAATTGTTCCGCATGGCGATGGGCGGCGCGCCGGTGCAGGCCAGCAATTTCAAGGGCGATATCGGCGGGTTCAAGCTCTCGCCCAATGGGAGCCAGGTCGCCGTCTGGGCCGACCGCGACCTCCGCTGCGCCGACTTCAATTGCGCCGGCCTGCCCGAAGCGCCGAAGACCGGCAGCGGCCGCACCTATGACATGCTGTTCGTACGCCACTGGGACACGTGGGCGACGCCGGGCGTCCGCTCGCGGCTGTTCGGTTTCCCGCTCCAAGGCGGCAAGCTCGCGGGCGCCGGCGTTCCGCTGACCGGCAATCTCGTCGGCGACACCCCGTCCAAGCCATTTGGCGGCGGCGAGGAGCTCGCTTTCTCGCCCGACGGCAGGACGCTCTATTTCACCCTGCGCGAGGCCGGGCGGACCGAGGAATTGTCGACCAACCTCGATATTTTCGCGGTGCCGAGCGACGGCATGAGCCCTCCGGCGAACCTGACCGACGCCAATGACGGCATGGACAATCTGCCGACCGTGTCGCCGGACGGGCGGACGCTCGCTTATTTCGCCATGGCACGGCCGACCTATGAGGCTGACCGCCAGGTGCTGATGCTGCGCGACCTCGCCAGCGGCAAGGTGCGCGCGTTGACGGAAGCGTGGGACCGCTCGGTCGGCTCGATCGAATGGGCCAAGG
>Ga0068862_100002481_pt1 | contig 16334 bp, 24 predicted proteins | sample KBSSwiS52_FD_66598 | JGI IMG/M metagenome (GOLD analysis project Ga0068862, IMG submission 66598) | Switchgrass rhizosphere microbial communities from Kellogg Biological Station, Michigan, USA - KBS Switchgrass S5-2 | ecosystem: Host-associated > Plants > Roots > Rhizosphere > Soil ... | reverse complement strand
GCACTGGTCCATCTACTTCCAGCGCCGCCAGCAGGAACGCGAGATAGCGATGGTGCAGGCAGGGGGTTGACGTGCAGGACCTGAAGATCGAGGTTGGCGGCCTCGCACAGCTGTCCCGCGCGCTCAAGGCCGTCAACGCCGACGCCCCGAAGCAGCTGCGTCTCGGCCTCAACGAGGCGGCCAACCTGCTGGTCGACCGCACCCGGCCGAAGATCCCCTCGGTCACCGGCGCGGCCCGGCGCTCGCTCGTCGCCCGGTCGACGCGCACCGCGGCCCGGGTCGCGGTCGGCGGCAAGAAGGCCCGCTACTACCCGTGGCTCGACTTCGGCGGCCAGGGGCGGATCGCCGGACGTCCCGCGGCGCGCCCGTTCATCAAGGAAGGCCGGTACGTCTACCCGACGCTGCGCCAGATCCGCCCCGAGATCGAGCAGCTGCTCCAGGACTCCATCACCACGGTCATCCGTAACGCCGGGCTGGAGGAGGACTGATGGCCGGCAACACGCTGACCCTAGACTTCGCCGGGGACGCCACCAAGCTGCAGAAGGCCGCCAAGCAGGCCTCCGGCGCCGTCGAGGACGTGGGCACGTCGGCGAGGTCCGCGGGTGAGGACTTCAGCAAGTCGTCGAAGGAGTCGAGCAACTTCAACGACAAGATCGGCAAGCTTGGCGCGGGCGTGTCTGGCATGTCAGACGCCGTCGACCAGGCGGGGAGCCTGCTGTCGGACTTCAACCAGCTCCAGAACGCCGGGTACGAGCGGGCCCAGAAGCTGGCCCGGGCCAACAACGACGTCGCGCAGGCCCAGGAGGATCTCAACCAGGCGTTGCGGGACGGCAAGCAGGCCGCCATCGACACCGACCAGGCCGAGGTCGACCTCAAACAGGCCCGGCTCGACCAGGCGACCGCCCTGAAGGACTACAACCAGGCCGTCAAGGAGCACGGCAAGAACTCCGCCGAAGCGCAGCAGGCCTCGATCGACCTGGCCCAGGCCGGGGTCGACGTCAAGCAGGCCCAGGAGGACTCCGCCCAGGCCACCCGGGACGCTGCTCAGGCCACCATCGACGCCAAGGGCGCCCAGCTCGACCTCAACGACGCCCAGCGCGAGGCCCACCCGACCGACCTGTCGAAGTTCGCCGATCAGCTCGACAGCGTGACCCCGCTGCTCCAGGGCCTGATCGGCATCACCGGCCTGGTGACCGCCGCTCAGTGGGCCTGGAACGTCGCGATGGACGCCAACCCGGTAGGCCTGATCATCCTCGGCATCGGCGCGCTGATCGGCATCGTCGTGCTGCTGGTGAAGCACTGGGACGTCGTGAAGAAGGCCGGGGCCGTCGCCTGGAACTGGATCAAGGACGCGGCGTCGAGCGCCTGGAACTTCATCAAGAAGATCCCGGGGTGGATCGGTACCGCGTTCAAGGCGATCGGCTCGTTCATCACCGCCCCGTTCCGTAAGGCGTTCAACGGGATCAGCGACGCCTGGAACAACACCATCGGCCGACTGAACTGGACCGTGCCCGGCTGGGTGCCCGGGATCGGCGGCAACTCGATCGGCGTACCGAACCTGCCCCACTTCCACTCCGGCATCGACAGCGTGCCCGGCCCGGCCGGGTCGGAGATGCTCGCCGTCCTGCAGGCCGGCGAACGGGTCATCCCCGCGGGCGGCAACGGGGAGATGGTGCACGTGGTGGTGCAGATCGACCGTGACGTCCTGGTCGACGCGGTCACCAAGGGCCAGCGGCTGAGGTTCGGCTGATGACCGCCCAGGATCTGGCCGTCGAGCTGTACTACGACGGCGCGTGGCACGACATCACCGCTGACGACGACGTGTTCACCGCGCCGATCGTCATCAAGCGCGGCCAGTCCGACGAAGCCACCCAGCTCCGCCCCGCGTCGATCACGATGCAGCTGGCCAACGACGACGACAAGTACCGCACGTCCAACCCCGTCTCGCCGCTGTACGGCAAGGCCGGGCGCAACACCCCGGCTCGGGTGTCGGTCGGCAGCACCGTGCGGGTCGTCGTCGAGGCGTCCTCGTGGGCGGCTGACCAGAGCCAGGACTTCCGGCGGACGCCCAGGCGCGGCAAGGCGTGGGTGGACTTCGAGGGCGGAGGCCTACTCCAGCGCGTCGGCGGCTGGACCGAGCCGCTCCGGTCGCCGTTCTACACCTACAACACCACTGAACTGACCGACCTCGTCGGATACTGGCCGATGGAGGATCCGCGCGGGGCGACGTCGGCGTTCTCCCCGGTGGCCGGCGCCTCCAACCCAACCCTTTTCGGTGTCTCGTTCGACAGCCAGCTACGGCCGCCGGGCTCCGGCCCGCTCGCGGACGTCGTCCTGGCGGACGCTTCGACGTTCCAGTTCGCGCGGGGAACCGGCACCTCGACGACCGGCTGGCAATACTCGGAATGCGTCTACATGGGATCGCTCGGCGGCTCGTTCTTCACCCCGGTAAACCTGCTCATGACGGACGGCTCCGCGGTCAGTTTCAGCCTCAACGACTCGACCGATACAACCGTACTGATCGCATCTGACGCTGCCACGAACATCCGGTTCACCTCGACCAACGCCTGGCCGGCCGGATACCAGTGGGCCGGCCGCTGGATCATGCTGTCCGTGCAGGGCTCCTATTCGGGCGGCACCACCACGATCGACGCCTACTACCGGGCGATCGACTCGGACGACACCTGGCACGTGAGCGGCACCTTCAGCGGCGAGCCGTCGATGCTGTACCGGGCCTTCTGCTCCGGCTTGCCCGACTCTTCGACGTTCGGGCACGTGATCGGTGTCGCGAACGTCGGCACCCAGATGACCAACGCGGACCGGTTCACCGCGTTCAAAGGTCATGCCGGGGAGACCGCGGCCGACCGGTTCGCGCGGCTGATGACGCTGAAGGGCCTGAACTACACGATCATCGGCACGGCCGCCGATTCGATGCCGATGGGCCCGCAGCCCGTGGCGTCGTTCCCCGACCACCTCAAGGAGATCATCAGCACCGAGGATGCGCTGCTGTTCGACGACATCGACGACATCGCGCTGGTGCTGCTGCTGCGCAACGCCCGCTACAACCAGGACGTAGCGCTCGATCTGACGCCCACCGACCTGCCCCGGCCGCCGGTCGAGGTGACCGACAACCTCGGCGTGCACAACGTCGTCACGGCCAGCCAGCGCGACGGCGGAGACGCCACCGCCGAGGATTCGACCTCACCGCTCGGCAGCCAGCCGCCGCCGGACGGTGTGGGCGAGGAGAAGCAGACCGTCGACGTCAACCTCGACGACCCGGACGCCGAGTTGGCGCAGGAGGCCAATTGGTGGCTACGCCGAGGGACGGTGAACTTGCCGCGCTTCCCACAGGTCACCGTCAACCTGGGCGCTCTCGACGCGGACAAGGCGGCAGAGGTCGATGCCGTCGAGGTCGGGGACGTCATCACGCTGACCGGCTTCCGCGAGTACGTGATCCGGCTGTTCGTGCTCGGCTACACCGAGACGATCCGGCCCGCCGATCACGGCAAGGTGCGCCGGACCATCACGTTCACCTGCGCGCCGGACCAGCAATTCGTGGTGGGCGTGTGGGACTCCACGGCGAGTCGCTGGGACTCGGCAACGCACTTCCTCAAGACGGGCGTCAACACGACGGATACGGCGCTCACCTTCCGCTCGCTCAGCTCCAAGGTGACGTGGTCGACGACGACGCCGTACAAGGTGACTATCGCCGGGGAGGACGTCACCGTGACCAGCATGGGCGCCGCGTCGCTGGTTTCCGGCGGATACGACCAGGTCGCCACCGTCGCCCGCTCGGTGAACGGCGTTGTGAAGTCCCTGTCGGCCAACGAACCGATCCGCGTAGCGACTCCCGGAAGGTGGGCACTCTGATGGCCCTGATCAACGCGGGCGACCCCACGTACGCCGACAACGCCATGTCCGCCGAGGCCCCGGACGTCCAGATCTTCACCAGCTCCGGCACTTGGTCCAAGCCCGCCTCGGCGAAGATCGTGCACGTCGAGGTTGTCGGCGGCGGCGGCGCGGGAGGAGGTGCCAACGCGACTGGCGTCGGCGAAATGAGCTACGGCGACGGCGGCGGCGCGGGCGAATACGGCAGCGGCTGGTATGACGCTGACGACCTCGGCAGCGTCACCGTGACGATCGGCAACGGCGGAACGGGCGGCACAGGGGCGGGCGGCGCGGGCGGCACTACATCGTTCGGTTCGTTCACCGTAGCCGGCGGCGGGGGCGGGGGAGTCCGGACCAACAGCGCCGGGCCGAACTTCTCCTCGGGCGGCGCGGGTACGGGTGGAACTGGGGGGACAGGCGGAGACTTCCACGTGCAGGGTGGAGTCGGTGCACGTGGATTTTCCATCAGCGCAACAGTCTTTACCGGGGGTGCCGGGGGCGCCTCCGTGTACTCAGGCAACGCAAACTCGGCGGTCAACGCAACGGGTACCGCTGGTTCGAACTATGGCGGTGGCGGAGGCGGTACTGCCAACACTGCTAGCCAGTCGGCGCACAGCGGCGGAGCAGGAGCCAAAGGCGTCTGCATCGTGACGACGTACCTGTAGGCCTAGGAAGTCTTGTCGCGGTCCGGGCGCAGCTTCGGCATATACCAGACGCCGTCGGCCAGCTCGATCAGACCGGTGTCTTCGTCCTCGGCGATCGCCCGCAGCAGGCTGAACTTCGGCGGGTCCGTGTCTGGCGTGTCAGACAGCCACTCCGGCGGCAGTTCGCTCGCCTCGTCGGAACCATGGTTCCGGTCGATCTCGTCTCCCATGGGAGACACCTCCTCCTGCGACGGAGCGCCCCCGGGCCGCGCTCGCAGGGCTACGACCCAGGGGGCTATGCAGCGAAGGTTACCGCTGGTGTTGTCGAAGGTAAAGACACTGGTTACACCCATGGTAAAGGTGCCTGGTACGTACCGTGATCAACGTGGCTGGGAAGCGGAAGCTGTACACGACCGGGGACATCGCCGACCTGCTCGGCGTCACCCGGCAGCGTGCGCTCCAGATCGCCAACGACCGGCGCATGAACTTCCCCGAGCCGTTCGACACCCTGCCCGGCAACATCCAGGTGTGGCTGGTCACCGACGTCGAGAAGTGGATGGCCACCCGGCCCCGGCTCGCCGAGGACCCCGAGGGCTCGTAGCTGCCGGTCGGAAATGTCAGCCTTAACATTTCCGGACAGCGAAGCGACCCGCCCCCGAGGTGGGAACGGGCCGCGACAACAATTGTTGACGTCAGACCTGAACGCGCTTCCGCGACGACTCCGGCGGCAGGACCGTGTAGCCGTGATCGCCGAGCAGGTCGATCGCCCGGCCCAGGTGACGCAGGCACAGCAGGATCTCACCGTTCGGGTCTGCAGGCCGGCCGGTGCACTGACCGCCGAAGCGGTCCAGGTACCGGCATCGGGCGGTCATCGCAGTACCTCTCGAGCGATGGTGTCCCACGCGTCGACAAGGTCCGCGATCGGACCGCGCACGTCGCCGTGCTGCGTCACGCGCGGATCCATGAGCGACCGGACGAGGCCGACGAAGGTGTACGCCGGTTCGCCTTCCGCGCGCAGGAGCTCCAGGTACCGCTCGGTGTTCGCATGCCGCTCCATGCCGCTCACGACAGCAGCCCGCCGAGCATGAAGCCGAACGCGATCAGGAGGACGGCCCAGGCTGCCTCGTGAAGTATCAGATCGAACGTCCTGGGCTTGGTGACGGGCAACTGCCGGGCCACCTCGTCCGCGACCAGGGGCCGCAGCATCTCCTCGGCGAAACGGTCCGTCGGACGTTCGATGGGCTGATGCCCGTTGGCCTGGGCGATAGATTCGTTCATGGTCGCAGCTCCTCTGCGATCAGGGCCCGGATTGCTGCCGCTGGTGGTCCGGGCCTTACGGAACCGGCACCATAATTAGTGCCGGACTGTCTCCTTGAAAAGTAACCGCCATGCACTAGCATGGCAAGGGTGACACGATCCGATTTCTACGGACGTAAGTCCAGCAGCGACGACGGCCGGTCAGTAGCCTCCCAGGAGAAGGACTGGCTCGCCGACTGCGCCGCGAACGACTTCGAGCAGGGCCGCAAGTTCAGCGACCCCGACCGCTCAGCATCCCGGTACGCCAAGAAGGACCGCCCCGACTACGCCCAGCTGCTCGCGCACATCGCGTCCGGCGACTGCGAGATGCTGGCGCTGTGGGAGTCGGCACGCGGATCGCGTGACCTCGGCGAGTGGGCCGCGCTGCTCGGTCTCTGCCGCACCCAGGGCGTGCTCATCCGGGTCATCTCGCACGGCCGTACCTACGACGTCCGGAACCGGCGCGACTGGCGGGCGCTCGCCGACGAGGCGGTCGACGCCGCCGACGAATCCGAGAAGATCAGCGAGCGCACCCTGCGCGGCAAGCGCGACGCCGCGGCCGAGGGCCGCCCGGTCGGACGGCTCGGCTACGGCTGGAAGCGCACCTACGACCGCCGCGGCCGGGTCGACGGCCAACTGCCCGACCCGCAGACCGCCCCGTTCGTCCGCGAGATGATCGAGCGCATCGCGAAAGGCGACACGTGCGGGGCCATCGCCCGAGACCTCAACGAGCGCAAGGTACCCGCGGCCGAGGGTGGCACGTGGACCGACCGGCAGGTCCGCCAGCTCGCGATTCGGCCCGTCTACGCCGGGCTGCGCGTGCACCGAGGCAAGGTGATCGGCGAGGGCACCTGGGCGCCACTGGTGGCCCGCGAGGTCTGGGAGCGGGCGCACGCTCGGCTGACCGCCCATCCCGCCACCGGATCCTCGTACGTCTCGCACTGGTGCACCGGAGCCGTACGGTGCGGGCTGTGCGACGGCAACCTGCGCGCCTCGCCCCGCAAGACCGGTGACGCCTACGGCTGCCGCGACTGCTTCAAGGTGTCCGCGTCGGCGCGCGGCCTCGAAGGCGTCCTCGAACCGCTGGTCCTGGGCCGCCTGCGCAAGTCCGATGTCACGTCGCTGATCGCGAAGGGCTCGACTGACGCCGAGCTGCGGGCCGCGATCGCCGCGGAGCAGACGCTGCGCGACCGGCTGGAGGCCCACTACGACGAGGCGGCGCGGGGCGACCTCTCGGCCGGCGGCCTGGCTGCGGTAGAGCGGCGGCTGCTCGCCGACATCGAGACAGCCGCGCAGAAGGTGGCCCGGCTCGCGCTGCCGTCGGAGCTGAACGATCTGGCCGGGCAGACCGGCGACGAGATCGCGGCGCGGTGGCCTGGTTACACGCCTCGGCGGAAGCGGGACATCACACGGCTGCTCGCGGACATCCGGCTGCTGCCCGGCACCCGGTACGACGGTCCGCGGTTCAACGTGCTGCGGCTCGGACCGTCGCGATGGATCGGCGACAGCCGAACGTGGGGCGAGATCTGGGAGGAGCAATCATGAACAATCCGCTGAAGGTGCGCGTGGTCTGCCCTGACCCCTCGCACAGCCCGAAGGTGGCCTTCGTCGGCTGGCTTGAGTTCATAGACGGGGGAGGCGGGAGCGCGTACCTGCAGGGCGGGAACGAGCGCCTTATCGCGAACCGGCCGGTCGACCCACGGGACCTCTTCGGCACGGTCTCCCGGCCTCCGAGCCGCCCGAACGACTTGCGCCGCGCACGCTCACGCTACGTGATGAGGTGCAAGCTGTGCCGCCGGGACGTTCCGATGCGGGCTGAAACGGCTGGACCCGTTGCGCACAAGCTGATCCAGGCCGGTATCAAGAAGATCAGCCTCGCCGAACTAGACGCGCTACTCCGGGCGTGGCAGAAATCCCCGCTCAACGGCTACCGGCTATAGTCGGCACCTAGTACCAAGCCGATCCGGCGCGGCTCGCACCATGGGACGCCGGAGGCAAGGTCCGCCATCGCGGGCAGGTGAATCCTGTCTGTGAGGACCTGCCTCCGATGCCATTGAGTCCCGAACGAGTCAAGGCGCGCGCCAAGCACAACGGCCTGAAGAGCCGACACGGCGCAGACGCCCCCGAAACCCTCGCAGCACGCGCTGAGCTGAAGGCGCTAGCCGCTGAGGAGTACATCCGCCAGATCGTTGATGCCGCCCCGCCGCTGAACGCTGAACAGCGTCTCAAGCTGGCCGGTCTCCTCGTCGGCGGTGACCGATGACCGAGGACCTGGGGGGAGTCCGGCCTGCCTCTAACAGGCCGGCCTCCGCCACCACCGTATCGGACACCCCCGACATCGTGCGCGAGAAGCGCAGGGCCGCGTACCGGGCCAAGGAGCACCCGAAGTACGTCCGGGCGCTCGATCGGCACATCGCGCACGTCTATGGGCCTGAGTACGTCGGGCGGTGGGCCGCGTGAGCGACTGCACACCGTCGGATCCGTGCCGCATCGAGGGCTGCCCGTTCTGCGACCCGATCGGCTACCTCGACCAGGCTCGGCCTGAAATCGAGCAGGACGATCCGAAGCCTGAGGCGAAGCCTGACGGCGAAGACCTGCTGGCGCGGCTCGAGGCCCTGCTGCTCGACACCGACGGCCTGGACACCATCGCCGACCCGGAACCGCTGATCCACAACGACATCCTGTTCACCGACTCGATCAACTGGCTGGTCGGCAAGCCTGGACACGGCAAGTCGTTCGTGATGATCGACCAGGCCGGGTGCGTCGCCACCGGAACGGACTGGCACGGCAACCCGGTCACCATGGGCCGCGTGCTCTACCTCGTCGCAGAGGGCGCACGCGGCATCAAGAAGCGCGTACGGGCATGGGAACGGGCGCACGGCGTCAAGATGACCGGCGTCGACTTCCTGCCGGTGCCCGTACAGGCCACCAACCGGGCAGCGTGGGCAACCCTGGTCGCCCTAGCCGCCAAACGCCGCTACGCGATGGTCATCATCGACACCCAGGCGCGCTGCACGGTCGGCATCGAGGAGAACTCGAACAAGGAGATGGGCGAATTCGTCCACCAGGCCGAGAAGCTCCGCGAGGCGGCCGGCGCGTGCGTGGTGATCGTCCACCACATCGGGCGCAACGGCGATACCGGCCGCGGCGCAACGACCCTGGACGGCGCGCTCACCACGATCATGAAGGCCAGCAAGGACGGCTCGACGATCGTCCTGGAGTGCCAGAAGAACAAGGACGCCGAGGAGTGGGGCAAGCTCGAATTCGAGCTGATTCCCTCGGGTGAGTCCGCTGTTCTGCGCTCCACTACGCGCATCTCCGCCAACTTGGTGACCGGGCCCAGTACGGCGGCCATGAAGACCGCTGGTGAGTGGTTCGGGCTCTTCGGCGAGGAGTGGATGTCCGCCACTCGCCTCATCGACACGCTCGGCATCACGTCGACGACCTTCTACCGGCACAAGGAAGAGCTGCGTAAAGCGGGCGTGATCGAGGCTCGCGAGGCCGGTAAGGGCTACCAGTACCGACACCTCGGCGTCCCGTCGGACCAACCCCAGGGAGAGCACCTGCGCCCCTGGTCACATCCGGCGCACTCACCAGGGACGCAGGCATGAGGGCACATCGGCAGTCCCAGTGGTTCCCACGTTCCCACTTCCCACCCCTAAGGGGTGGTGGGAATGGGTGGGAAGGAACGGCGAAACCCATGGGAACGAGTGGGAACGAGTGGGAAACATGCCATGACCAGTGAAAACGCTAGTGGGAACGACGTGGGGACAGAAGAGCCGTTCCCGTGGGAGAAGCGCCTTGAGAGCGCCATGGCGGCGTACTCGCTGAAGCGCACCAAGCGGAACAAGGAACGCGCAGAGATGGCCGAGCGCAGGGCATACGGACTCATGGCTAGGCACGCAGCCAAGCTCGCAGCCAACCGCCGGGCTGAGAACACCGAGGAATGAGTAAGGCATGGGAGGCAGGGAGCGACAGCCGATGGCGTCGCTTCCGCCTCGCCGTGCTGGAACGGGACAACCACACCTGCACCATCAAGGGGCCAGGATGCACAGGAACAGCAGACCAGGTGGACCACATCACCCCCCTGTCCAAGGGCGGGAGCAAGTACGACCCCCACAACTGCAGGGCCGCATGCGCCGCATGCAACACCAGCCGCGGCAACCGCGCACCCGCGCCACAACCCGAACCGCGACCTGTCTCGACCTGGTGAGCATGATGCTGCCCGCACTGCTGCTCGTCGCGTTCATCGACTACACCGCATGGTGCGCATGGTGGATCTGAGAACGGCCCGAAAAGTTCACCGAGAGGAGTCGGCCGAACACCCGCTGCCATGTCTTTTTGTGTGGCTCACACGGCCGGGCCGAGCCTCGGGATCGTCCGGGCCAGGTGTACCGCTCCGGCCATGCCGTACACGGCGTCGATCGGGGCCTGGCCGCGGCGGCAGAAGCGCCACGAGTCGCCCTGTGGGAGCTGCTGGGCCTGTCGGACCTGGGCGTCCAGGAGGGGATCGCGGTTGTGCCGGAAGTGGCCGGCGGCCACCTGCTCCTCGAAGCCCGAGCACGCCTTGGTGGTGTCCTCGGCGCGGATCCACTCGAACTTGACGTTGCGGATCCGCTTCGCCGCGAACTCGTCGCCGACGGACTGCGCCGGGCCGCCTGCGAACGCGCCGACCAGCCGCGGCTTGACGCGCTCGACCCAGCCGGGCAAGTCCCGGCGGAGCTCCTTGCGGCACTCGTAGCCGTTCCACGCTGCCACCACCTCGCCGTAGACGAGGTCACCGATCTTGACGGCCGCGGTCAGGCTGGCGTGGGAGTAGTCCTGGGCGACCTCGAAGACGAGCGCGACCTGGCGGCGATGGTCCGCCATGTCGACCAGCGGCCACGGGATCCGCCAGGCGCAAGCGGCCCAGTCCTCGGGGCGGATCGCCGGGTCGAGCTGGTCGACCCTCATGCACATCATCTCGATCTTGAACTCGGCCAGCGTCCGCCCGCCCGCGCGCTTCGCCTTGCGTGCCTCGCCGAGCAGGGCCCGTTCCGTCAGCCCGGTGCCGTTCGGCCGCGGCCTGTTGAGGCTCGGATTGGCGCACGCCAGGGCCTGGAGGTCCTCCGGGTCGGCCCCGGAAGGCGCGGACCAGGCGGCGAGGAACGTGTCGGTGTCCGGGTCGCCGAGCTCCGCGGCCTCGAGGGCGGCGTCGTACTCCTCGTGCAGCACGATGGACGACTCGTCGCCCTCGTTGGTGATGGCGACGGCCAAGGCATCGGCGAGCGCGTTCATGCCGGGGATGAGCGCGTTCCAGCAGTCGCGGGACTTGTGCTCCAGCAACTCATCGATGAGCGCGCGGTGGGTCGTCTTGCCGCGGCCGGCCTTCCGGTTGGGCGCCGAGAACCCATAGTGCGAGTCGTAGACCGTCCAGAAGTCCTCCTCGCTGATCTGGAGGCGGGTGTGGTCGGCAGGTAGTGCGGCGGCCAGCAGCGGCACGCTCTCGGCCATCTCGATGACCTCGCGCCAACTCTTCTTGGCTTCGCCGCGGTCCTTGTGGACGCCGTGGACGTATGGAACGCGCTCGATAAACAGCCAGTAGAGGATCAGCAGCCGGGCGAAGACCGTCTTCCCGTTCTGCCGGGCGACCAGCACGATGGCTTTGCGGTAGCGCGGTGAACCGTCGGGGAACAGCTCGCCGAGGTGGATCGCGAGCCAGCGCTGCCACAGGTCGAGGGGCCAGCCGATTCGGTCGCAGAACTCGATGAAGTCGTACCCCCATGACGACTGGGGGTCCTCGAGGTCACGGAGTGGTGGCGTCCACAGCCTCGGGGCGACCGCGCCGAGCACGCGCGGCAGCGAGCTGGTCGAGCGGGTTGCCGGCCGGCTTGTCATCGGGCTTCACCGCCTTCCGTGCGCGCGGCGTCAGGCCGAGGGCTTCGAGCGCGGCGAGCAGGGGCGGGCCGAGCTTGGTCAGGTCGCCGCCGAGGTCGATCTCCCGGGCGTACGTCAGCGCTAGCTCGGCCGCGGCGGCATCGCGCGGCTCGACCGGCTGGGCGGCGAGTGCTTCCTCCACGACTTGCGCGAGCATGATTCATACGGTACGGGATAATGAGGTAACCTCAGCACATGCGTTGGCCGTGGCAGGCGAAACCGGAGCCTCCGGCTAACTCCTCGCTGTCCATCGCCGACCCGACCCTCGCCGCTCTGTTCACCCCGGGCGGCCTGGTGGACCTCGCCGGGGTCACGGTGGGCGAGACCTCCGCGCTCGGTCTTTCGGCGCTCTACCGGGCGCTCAGCCTGGTCTCCGGCACCCTGGCGTCGCTGCCGCTCAACTCGTGGCGCGACACCGGCGACGGTCAGCGGGAGAAGGTGTCCTCGGTCTTCGACGACCCGGACGGCCCCGACCACCAGACGGTGTACGAGTGGAAGGAATCCGCCTTCCTGCACCTGATGCTGCACGGCAAGGCCGGCGCCCTGAAGGTGCGCACCGAGGCAGGGTCGCTGGTGCGTCTGCCGCTGTGTCACCCGTTGTCGTTCTCGGTGTGCCAGCCGACCATCGACGAATACCGGACCGGGAAGCTGCCCCTCGGCGGCGTCTGGTTCGACCTCATGCTCAACGACGGCACGCAGGTCCGTCTCGACGGCCAGGACTTCTGGTACGTGCCCGCGGCGAGCCTGGGCGGCCAGGTCGGTATCAGCCTGCTGACGTACGCCCGGCAGTCATTGGCAACGTCGATCGCCGCGGACAAGGCGGCGGCGAAGATGTTCGCGAGCGGCGCGCTGCTGTCCGGCATCGCATCGCTGGCCGACGACGCGGATCCGCTGGAAGACGTCCCGGCGATCCGGCAGGAGCTGAACCGCAACGTCCTCGGGCATGAGAACGCCGGAACCATCGCGCTGGTGAACCGGCGGCTGAACTTCACCCCGTGGACGATGACCGCGCAGCAGGCCCAGTTCATCGAAGCTCGCGCCTTCCAAATCGAGGAGATCTCCCGCTGGACCGGCGTCCCGCCGCACCTGCTGATGCAGACCGACAAGCAGACCAGCTGGGGCACCGGCGTCGACGAGCAGAACCGGGGCCTCTCGAAGTTCGTCCTCGGCCACTGGGCGCAGCGCTTCGAGCAGCGCGCCTCCCGGCTGCTGGCCCGGCCGCGCTGGGCAGAGTTCGACTTCGCCGGGCTGGAGCGGCCCAACTACGCCGTCGAGTCGCAGATCGACCTGGCCGAGGTCGCGGCCGGAGTGATGACCGCCGACGAGTACCGGGCGAAGCGTGGCCGTCCGGCACTGCCGAAGGAGCCGGCGCCCGCGCCCGACCCGAACGGGGGCGGCAATGATCCAGCAGCCCAGTAACCTCGCCGAGCTACGGGCCGCTTGGCGGGCCGTGAACGACCTTCCGGCCAGCGCCCTGGAGGAGTCCTGCTTCCGGCTGGTCAACGCGGCCACGCCGAAGCTGTACGTGTCCGGCATGATCGGCGGCTTCGACCTGGACGCCCAGGAGTTCGTCCAGGCGGTTCACGCGCTCGACGCCAAGGCGATCGACCTGCACATCAACTCGCCCGGTGGGTTCGTGTGGGACACGCTCTCGATGTATGAGGCGCTGAAGAGCCACGCGGCGACGGTGACTGGCTATGTCGATGGGCTGGCCGCCTCCGCCGCGAGCTTCCTGCTCCAGGCCGCCGACCACCGGGTCATGGCGACCGGCTCTCGGACGATGATCCATGACGCCCAGCTGGTCGCGATCGGCTCACCGGCGCAGGTCCGGGAGGCCGCCGATGTCGGCGACGCAGTGTCGAACGACATCGCCTCCATCTACGCCGAACGCGCGGGCGGGAAGCCTGCCTCCTGGCGGGCGGCCATGAGCGCGACGACCTGGTACTCGGCGACCGAGACGGTCGACGCAGGGCTCGCCGATCGGGTGGCCACCAAGACTTCCGGGCCGGACAACCGGTCCCGGCTCATCCTGGCGCGATACCGCGCCCTGACTGCCTGAGGAGGGCAGAAGTGCGAACGATCGAGGAGATCACCTCCGCGATGACCGCACTCGTCGACGGGGCTGCGGACCGTAGCCTCACCGACGACGAGGTCACGCAGTACGAGGGCATGGAGCAGGAGCTTCAGGCCGTGCAGCGCACCGACGCGATCCGGACGCGGAACCAGGCCTACAACGTCGTGCGCACCCCTGCGGGTGTTCCGTCGCGCCGCTCCGGCGACGAGGACGGCCGGACCGACCTGGACAAGGCCTTCGAGAACTACCTGCGCACCGGCCGCCCCAATGCCGACATCTCCGGCCTGCAGGTGACCAACGCGCAGGGCGAGGGGTCCTCGGCCGCCGGTGGCTACCTGGTGCCGTCGGGCTTCCGGCAGAAGCTGGTCGAGGTGCGCAAGTCGTTCGGCGGCTTCGCGCCCGAGGCGGACTCGTTCGACAGCGGCAACGGCGCGCCGATCGAGTACCCGACCCTCGACGACACCGCCAACACCGGCGGCATCACCGCGGAGAGCGCGGCCATCACCAGCGGCAACGACCTGGTGTTCGGCACCGTGAACCTCGGGGCGTACAAGTACACCTCGGCCGGCGCCGGGTCGAACCTGCCGCTGCGCGTCCCCGTCGAGCTGCTCCAGGACGCGGCGTTCGACATCGAGGGTCTCGTCTCCCGCGCGCTCGGCATGCGGATCGCCCGGGCGCAGGCGGCGCACTGGATCACCGGCACCGGCGTGGGTCAGCCCCTCGGCGTGCTGGCGTCCAGCCTCACCTCCGACAACGACCTCGATGTGGCGGACACGGTCGACTACGACGACCTCATGGACACGTACGACCTGCTCGACGCGGCGTACGAGCCCAACGCCAAGTGGCTGATGAAGAAGAACACGTGGTCGCAGATCCGCGGCATCGTCGACACCAACGGCCGCCCGATCGTGCAGGACTCCACCACGGGAATCACGGGCACCCCGCAGAAGAGCCTGCTCGGCTTCCCCGTGGTCATCGACGAGGGTGTCCCGACTCTGTCCTCGGCGGCGATCACCTACCCGATCGCCTTCGGTGACTTCCGCGAGGCGTACGTAATCCGGCGCGTGTCCGGCCTGGCCATCGTGGTCAACCCGTACTCCCGTGCGGTCAACGGCGAGGTGGAGTTCTCGGCGTGGGAGCGGGCCGACGGCAACATCCAGAACCGCGGCGCGTACAAGATCGTCCGGAACAACACCTAGGAGACAGGCGTGAGCAACGTCCGTTACGACATGGCGGCGATGACCAAGATCGCCTCATCCAAGGTCACCATCGCCACCGCCACCACCACATCGTTCGACTTCGGCACGCCGGACGACATCAACCTGGCCAGCGTCACCGGCTACACCCCGGGTGACCGGGTCCTGGTGGTCCTGACCGCCTCCACCGCCGGGACCACGGACAGCCTCACGTGGGTCATCCAGGACGCCCCGGACTCGTCCGGCTCGATCGGTTCCACGGCGACCGCGGTCACCTCGGTCGTGGCCGGCGCGCTCGCCGCGGGCACCAGCGACGACGCTTCGGCGTTCGCCGTGCAGGTGCAGCCCAACCGGCCGTGGCTGCGGGTGCGGGTCACCTCGAGCGGCGCGACGGACACGTTCGTCACGCACTGCTCCGTCTACGCCGTCCCGAACAACGCGTAGCCATGCACGTCACCAAGGGCGCGCTGCTCCACCGGTTGGCGGAGCGGGTGGAGCAGCTCGAGGCACGCGTGGCAGAGCTGGAGAAGCAGAAGCGGCCGCCCCGCAAGGCCGCCGACTCGGAGAAATAGAAGGGAGGCGGTCGTGACCTGGGCACCCGATTACGTGACCAGCACTGAGCTGAAGGACTACATCGGCATCGCGGACAACGCCGATGACGCGTTCGTCGCGCTCTGGGTCACGACCGTCTCCCGCAACGTCGACGACTTCACCGGACGCCAGTTCGGTAAGGTCGCGTCGGCCGAGGACCGCTACTACCCGACCGTCTGGGACCGGAACGAGGGTGCCTGGTTCGCCGAGATCGATGATCTGCAGGACACCACGGGCCTGACGTTCGCCGACGAGAACGGCACTGCCGTGGCCGTGCAGACCACCACGGTCGACGGCTACCGGCTGCTTCCCCGCAACGCCGCGGCGAAGGGCAAGCCGTACGAGCGGGTGAAGCTGAAGGGCTGGTCCGGCGGGGAGCTGACCATGCATGGGCTGCCGGGCTGGACCGCCGTGCCGTCCGCGGTGAAGGTGGGGATCTTCTTGCAGGGCAAGCGGCTGGCGAAGCGCCGCGACTCGCCGTTCGGCATCTCCGGGTCGCCGCAGGAGCAGGGCGAGATCCGGCTGCTCGCCCAGCTCGACCCGGACTTCCGGACGTCGCTGAAGCCGCTCATCCGGAACTGGTGGGCGGCATGAAGCCCGGGGACGTCATGGCCGAGGCCGCGAAGGCGATCCTCCAGGTTGGCGGCGTACGCCAGTCGTGGGGGTACCCGCCGGACGAGATCAGCGTCGCCCCGTCCGGGTACGTGTCGTATCCGCAGCAGGGCGCGT
>Ga0068862_100002464_pt1 | contig 16402 bp, 14 predicted proteins | sample KBSSwiS52_FD_66598 | JGI IMG/M metagenome (GOLD analysis project Ga0068862, IMG submission 66598) | Switchgrass rhizosphere microbial communities from Kellogg Biological Station, Michigan, USA - KBS Switchgrass S5-2 | ecosystem: Host-associated > Plants > Roots > Rhizosphere > Soil ... | reverse complement strand
TGCAACGAGTCCTTCGCCCGGATCTTCGGATACTCGTCGCCGGCAGAGGCCATCCACAAGCCGGCCCTCGACTTCTACCTCCGTCCCGGAGATCGGAAGACGTTCCTCGCGCGGATCTCCGAACGGCATTCCATCAGCAACCACGAGCTGTGCGCCCGGAGGCGCGACGGGACGCCCGTCTGGGTGCTCGAAAACGCCTCGCTCGTGGACGGCCCGGACGGCCCGCACTCGCTGATCGAGGGCACCGTCATCGACATCACCGAGCGCAAGCGCGCCGAGGAACAGGTGAAGCATCTCGCGTTCCACGACGCGCTGACCGGTCTCCCGAACCGGCTCCTCCTGAACGATCGCATGACCGTGGCGCTCGCGCAGGCCCACCGCAGCCGCCAGAAGCTGGCGACGCTCTACCTCGATCTCGACCGCTTCAAGATGATCAACGACTCGCTCGGACACACGATCGGCGATGAGCTCCTCCGCCGCGTGGCGGAACGCCTGCGGGCATGCGTCCGGGAGGGGGACACCGTCGCGCGGATGGGAGGGGACGAGTTCGTGATTCTCATCAGCCGTCTCTCCTCGGAAGGCGATGCCGACACGATCGCGCGGAAGATTCTCGCGGCCGTGCGTCTCCCGTTCGCGGTCGAGCAGCGCGACTTCTTCCTGACGACGTCGCTCGGAGTCAGCCTCTATCCGAACGACGGGATCGACGCCGAGACCCTGCTCCAGAACGCGGACACTGCGATGTACCGCGCCAAGGAGTACGGGCGGGACACATACCAGCTCTATGCCCCGGCGATGAACGCGCGGGCGGCGGAAAGGCTTTCGCTCGAGAACCGGCTCCGCCAGGCCTTGCAGAACGACGAGCTCGTCCTTCACTACCAGCCCGTCGTGGACCTCCGAAACGGCCGCGTGCGGGGGGCGGAAGCGCTTCTGCGGTGGCTGCACCCGGAGCGCGGACTCCTCGGCCCGGCGGAGTTCATCTCGCTCGCCGAGGTTTCCGGTTTGATCTCCCCGATCGGCCGGTGGGTCCTGCAGACCGCCTGCGCGCAGGCCCGCGAGTGGCAGGCGCTCGGGAACCCCCGGTTCACGATGTCCGTGAACCTCTCGGCGCGGCAGTTCCTCCAGTCCGACCTGGTGTCGCAGGTCTCCGAAGCGCTCGCCTCGAGCGAGGTCGCCTCCGGATCCCTGGACCTCGAGATCACCGAGTCGAGCGCGATGGAGAACGCCGAGGTCACGGTCAACACGCTGTGGGACCTCCGGCGGCTGGGCGTCGGGATCTCGATGGACGACTTCGGGACCGGGTACTCCTCGCTCAATTACCTCAAACGGTTCCCCATCGATCGGGTCAAGCTGGATCGTTCCTTCGTGCGCGACGTCGTCGCCAACCCGGAGGACGCGGCCATCGTCCGGGCGGTCATCTCCATGGCCCACACCCTGAGGCTCGTCGTCGTCGCCGAGGGCGTGGAGACTGAAGAACAGCTGGCGTTTCTCCGTCAGCACCGCTGCGACGAGATGCAGGGATACCTCTTCAGCCCGCCGGTCGCGCCGGAAGAGTTCCGCGAGCTGCTCACCCGCCGGCAGCCGCTGCCCGCGATCGCCTAGGAGAGCGCCTTCTCCATCTCGAAGGCGTCGAGCCCCCGCCCGTAGTAGGACGGGATCCGCCCGATCTCCCGGAAGCCCTCGCGGCGGTAGAAGGCGATCGCGCCGGAGTTGCGGACGTCGACCTCGAGCAGCGAGCGGACGCAGCCGGCCGCGGCGAGGCGTTCGAGAAGGTCTCCGAGCAGACGCCGGCCCAGGCGTCGGCGCCGGAAGTCCGGATGCACGTCGAGCGTGACGACCCGGGCCGCGGCGTCGGCCCGATCCGGATAACCGAGGGAGAACCCGGCGAGCCTCCCGCCGACTTCGGCGACGATGCCCTGCGCTCCCGGAAGCGCGAGGAACCGTCGCAGCTCGCGCCGCGAGTACGCGATACCAGGCTCGAAGCAGATGCGGTCGAGCTCCCAGAGCCGCGGAAGATCTTCGACCTCCGCGGCTCGCAGGACCGGATCGATGCGGTCGGCGGCGGCGTCCCGGGCGCACATTGCGGATTCCGCCGCCAGTCTAAACTGACGCCATGCCGACCGGCCGGGTCGTCTCTCTCCACGTCGCTCCCGTCGCGGGCGCGGCGATGCAGCGCGTCGACTCCGTGCGCGCGGTCGCGGGCCGGGGCCTGGAGGGCGATCGCTACTTCCTGAAAACGGGAACCTACTCCCGGAAGGACGGCTCCGATCGCGAGATCACGCTGATCGAGACCGAAGCGCTGGAGGCGCTGGCGCGCGACTACGCCCTGTCCATCGACGCCTCCGAGAGCCGGCGCAACGTGGCGACCCGGGACGTGGCGCTCAATCACCTGGTCGGCCGGACGTTTCGCGTCGGCGACGCGACCGTCCGCGGTCTCCGGCTCTGCGAGCCGTGCGGGCACATGGAGCGGCTCTGCGGCAAGAAGGTTCGGCCGGGCCTCGTCCATCGGGGCGGCCTGCGCGCGGAGATCCTCGCGGACGGCGTGATCCGGGTGGGAGATCCGGTCGACGTCCTCTAGCGCGAGCGCTCGCGCATGTCGCGGTCCGCTTCGCGGCGCAGGTCGCGATCCCGTATTGCGTCGCGCTTGTCGTGGAGTTTCTTGCCGCGGACGAGGGCGATCTGGGCCTTCGCTCGCCGCCCCTTGAAGTAAAGCGAGAGCGGCACACAGGCGACGCCCTTCGTCGAGACCGCGCCCGCCCACTTGTCGATCTCCCGCTTGTGCAGGAGGAGCTTCCGCTCGCGCTCCGGGAGATGGTTCGTCCAGGAGCCGGCGGCGTAGGTGGAGATGTGGGCTCCGATCAGGAACGCCTCGCCCGCCCGGAACAGCACGTAGGAATCCTTCAGTTGCGCCCGGCCCTCGCGCAGCGACTTGACCTCCGTGCCGGTCAGGACCAGGCCGGCTTCGGTCTTGTCCTCGATGAAGTAGTCGTGGAACGCCTTCCGGTTCGTGGCGACCGGCTTCACGCCGTCCGTCGGCGCCCCTCCCTTCTTCGGCTTCTTCATCGATTCTGCCCGCCCCGATTATCGGCGACGCCCGGCGCGACGCGCCGACCGCGGAGAAACCTGCGAATTGCGGCGAAATAGCCACGCCGCTGTGTCCCGGCGGCCACGCTGCAACGCGCAGACGAATCGCGGGGCTGGTCCGTAAACACTGCAAAGAGAAGACTTGAAAGAAACATCCGGTCGCGGAGCTCCGTTGGCACCATCGGTGCGGTAAGGGAGCCCGAAATCATCGTGGCCAGATCCCAGACCACACTGCGAACGAGCGTATCGATCGAGGGGGTCGGACTTCACTCCGGCCACCCGGTGCGCGCGCGTTTCCGCCCGGCGCCCGCCGGCCACGGCATCGTCTTCCGCCGGATGGACCGCCGCGGCGCCCGCGTGCCGGCCCGCGTGGGCTCCGCGAGTACGTTCGACTACGCGACGACACTCTCGGCCGGCGGCGTCTCGGTCGGAACGGTCGAGCACGTTCTGTCTGCGGCGTATGGCGAGGGACTGGACAACTGCACGATCGAGCTGGACGGACCCGAGGTCCCGATCGTCGACGGCTCGGCGCTCCCCTTCGTCCGCCTTTTTCACGCCGCGGGCTTCGAGCGGCTCGACCAACCGGTCGAGAAGCTCTCGGTCTCCGAGACGGTCGAGGTTTCCCGCGACGGCCGCGGCGTTTCGTTCCGGCCGGACGGGCCGGGCCTGACGATCACGTACGAGATCGACTTCCCGCATCCGGTCGTCGGGCGGCAGGAGCTCACGGTCGCGATTCGCCCCGAGGAGTACTCGACGCGCATCGCCCCCGCGCGCACGTTCGGCTTCGCGCGCGACGTCGAGGCGCTTCGCGCCCGCGGACTGGCCCGCGGCGGCAGCCTGCACAACGCGGTCGTCCTCGACGACGCGGGCGTGCTCTCGGGTCCCCTTCGCTTCCGGGACGAGTTCGTCCGCCACAAGGTTCTCGACCTGGTCGGCGATCTCGCGCTCCTGGGAGTCGTGCTCGACGGCCACATCCACGCGCGCCGTGCGGGGCACGCCCTCCACATCGAGTTCGCCCGCGCTCTGGCCGCCGCCTCCGCCCGGAAGGAAACGCCGGTCGAGAGCGCGCCCGAACGGAGACGCGCCGCCCGCCGCTAGTTTCGTTCCCGTTTCCCGTCCCGCCTCTCCCGCGTCCCCCGCCCCGTCTAGAATCCGGCAGTGCGCAGCCGGCTCGCGACAGCTCTCCTCGGCGGCGTCTTCCTCGCCTCCGCATTCCTCTTCGCCCAGGAAGAGAAGGGCCCCCGGATCACCAGGCTCAAGGTCGAGTCGCGGGGGCGCGACGTTTTCCTGGGCTTTACGCTCGCCGGCGTCCTGAACCCCGAGCTCGCGCGCAAGATCGAGGCGGGTCTCGAGACCGCCATCCGTTACGACATCCGGCTCTATCGCCGCTATCCTTACTGGTTCGACGACTTCATCGAGCAGCGGAGATATCGGGTGGCCGTGACCTTCGATCCCGTGACCCGGGAATACGCCGTCGAGGAGACGGTCGACGGAAAGCCCCTCCGCCGCACCACCACCCGCGATTTCGCCGAGGCGTCGCAGCGTCTTCTCTCCGTGGACAACCTCCTCGTTTTCCACGTCGCCCCCGGCCGGCCGACCCGCAACCTGTACGTGCAGATGCGCGCGAGCTTCGACACGTCCTACTTCCTCACCATCATTCCGGTCGACTCCCGGACGTCGTGGAAGAAGTCGAAGCGTTTCAACGTGCGCGCGAACCCGCCATGACGGCCGGAGACCCGGCCGGGGACCGCGTGCCCCGCCGGAGGTCCCTCGTCGCGCAGCTGCAGCGGCACCGGAAGGAAAACCGGCTCCTCGTCTTCCTCGCCCTGGCGGTCCTCGTGGTGTGGTCCGCGGTGTCGGTCCTCCGCCAGCGCGCCGAGGAGATGGACCCCGCGACGATCACCCGCGGTCTCGTCCTCTTCGTTCTCTCTTACCTGAACGTCACGCTCATCGCGGCGGTCCTGTTCGTCCTCTGCCGGACCCTGATCAAGGTCTGGCTGGAACGGCGGCGCGGCGTGCTGGGCTCGCGGTTCCGCACACGACTCCTCGTCACCTACATCGGCCTGACCGCCATCCCGATCGGCCTCCTCTTCTTCACGGCGACCGGCTTCCTGCAGCGGTCGATCGACCGCTGGTTCTCGTCACCGGTCCGCGAGGTGGTGGGCCGGGCGCGCTCCGTCGAGGACATGGCGGAACGCCGCATCGCCGACGGAGCCCTCGAAGACGCCCGGACCCTGTCGCGCCTCCGCGTCGAGAGCGTTTCCCCCAACCGCCTGCCCGGAGCCCTCGAGTACTTCCGCCGGGAGCAGCGGGTCGACTCCGTCGAGATCTACCGGCGCGGAGAGCGCCAGGCTTCCGCCTCCACGAAGGGGATGGCGCTGTCCCCGCTTCCGGCCGCGACGCTCCAGTCCGCCGAGGCGCACGGTGACGCGCTGAAGATCGAGGTCCTGCCGGACGGCTCGCACCTCTTCCGGGGCGCGCGCGGGACCGGCGACGTCGCGTTCGTCGTGGGCATCCGGGTTCCGCCCGCCGACGCGCGCGCGATGCGCGCCATCGCCTCGGCCTGGAGCGACTACCAGAAGCTCGAGGTCCAGAAGCCCTCGATCAAAGCGGCGAACGTGTCGACGTTCCTGCTGATCACGCTCGCCGTCCTTCTCGCCTCCATCTGGACCGGCATGACGCTCGCCCGCCGGATCACGGGGCCGATCGCCGCCCTCGCCGAGTCCACCCGGCGGATCCGCTCGGGGGACCTGTCCGCCCGCGTCGACGTCGTCGCCGACGACGAGCTGGGTGTCCTCGTCGACTCGTTCAACAGCATGGCCGACGGTCTTCAGCAGGCGCGCGACTCCACCCTTCGGTCGAACGAGGAGCTCCAGGAGATCAACCGGCGGCTGGAGGTCGAGCGGAGACTTCTCTCGACGGTCCTCGCGTCCGTCACGACGGGCGTGCTCGCGTTCGACGCGAACGGGCGCGTCACCGTCGCGAATCCGGCGGCGCGCTCGCTCCTTTCGCTCGGGGATGAGGACGTCACGCTCGAGAGGCTCGTCAGCCGGCCGGAGCTCGCACCGCTCGCCTCGCTGCTGGCCGAGGCCGGCTCCGGGTCGCCGCCGGCGAGCGCGCGCGAACTCGTCCTCTCGGGAGAAGGGGGCGAGCGGCGCCTGGAGATCGCTCTGCGCCCCCTCTCCGACGCCTCCGGCAGCGAGCGCGGCGGCTGGGTCGTGGCCGTCGAGGACTCGACCCACGTTGCGCGGGAACAGAAGCTCGCGGCCTGGAGCGAGGTCGCGCGCCGCGTCGCGCACGAGATCAAGAACCCCTTGACGCCCATCCGTCTCTCCGCGGAGCGGATCGCCCGGAGGCTCCGGGCCGGCGGGCCCGGCCTGCCCGAGGCGATCGAACGCGGCACGAAGGTCATCGTCGAGGAGGTCACGTTTCTGAAGTCGCTGGTCGACGAGTTCTCCCGCTTCGCTCGGCTGCCCGAAATGAAGCCCGAGCCGGTCGACCTCGAGGAGCTCGCCCTCTCGGCAGTGCGCCTCTTCGACGGCGCCCGGGACGGGGTCTCGGTGCGCGTCGAGTCCCGGCTGGAGCGGAACCGCGTGCTGCTCGACCCGGATCAGATCAAGCGCGTCCTGATCAACCTGATCGACAACGCGCTCGAAGCCTGCGGTCCGAAGGGCGAGATCGAGGTCCGCCTGTCCGACGGCCCGCGCGGAGTCACGATCGAGGTCGCGGACACGGGCCGCGGGATCCCGCCGCGCGACCGCGAGAAGCTCTTCCTGCCCGACTTCACCACCAAGGGGCGCGGGACCGGCCTGGGCCTGGCGATCGTGTCGCGGATCGTGGCCGACCACAACGGAACCATCCGCGTGGAGGACAACCGGCCGCGCGGCGCGCGGTTCATCATCGAGCTGCCGGCCGCATGAAAAAGCGCCGGATACTCGTCATCGACGACGAGAGGTCGATCCGGGAAACGCTCTCGGAGATCCTGACCGACGAGGGATACGCGGTCACGGCGGTCGAGAGCGGCGAGGCCGGCCTCAAGCGTCTCCTGGAAGACGGCTTCGACCTCGTGTTCCTGGACGTCTGGCTCCGGGATCGGGACGGTCTCTCCGTCCTGGAGGCGGCGGCGGCCGACGGGCGCCGGAACGAGGCGCCGATCGTGATGATCTCGGGGCACGCCAACGTGGAGACGGCGGTGCGGGCCGTTCGCCTCGGCGCGTACGACTTTCTCGAGAAGCCGCTCTCGCTCGAACGGGTCGTTCTGACGGCGCAGAAAGCGATCGAGCGGCGGGACCTGCTGGCCGAGGTTGCGACGTTCCGGGGCCGGCTCGAGTCGGAGTCCGAGCTGCTCGGAAACTCCGCGCCGATGCGGAAGCTGCGCGAGGAGATCGCGCGCGTGGCGCCGACCGACGCGCGCGTGCTCATCACGGGGGAGAACGGCACCGGCAAGGAGCTCGTCGCCCGGCACATCCACCGCCTGTCGGAGCGGCGCGAATCTCCGCTCGTCGAGGTCAACTGCGCGGCGATCCCGGAGGAGCTGATCGAGTCGGAGCTGTTCGGCCACGTGCGCGGCTCCTTCACCGGCGCATCCGAGGACCGTCGCGGCAAGTTCGAAGAGGCCGACGGCGCCACGCTCTTCTTAGACGAAGTCGCCGACATGTCCGCGAAGACGCAGGCGAAGATGCTGCGGGCCCTCCAGGAAGGGCGATTCACCCGGGTCGGCGGCTCGCGGGCGATCGCCTCCGACGCCCGCGTCCTGTCGGCGACGAACAAGAACCTCGCCGACGAGATCCGCCGCGGCGCTTTCCGGGAAGACCTGTTCTTTCGCCTCGCGGTCGTGCCGATCCACGTTCCGGCGCTGCGAGAGCGCACGGACGACATCCCCCTCCTCGCCGAACATTTTCTCCGGCAGGCCTCGGTGCGCTTCGGCCGCAAGCCCAAGTCGCTCGCCGCCGACGCGGTGGACGCCCTGGAGGCCTACGGCTGGCCCGGGAACGTGCGGGAGCTGAAGAACCTGATCGAGAGGCTCATGATCCTGTCACCGGCCGACGAGGTGCGGCGGGAAGACCTGCCGGCCGAGTTCGGAAACGGCGCGATTCCGGGCGGCGTCGCCCCGGAGGCGCCGCTTCGAGACGCGCGGGAGGACTTCGAGAGGCGTTACATCCTGGCGGCGCTCAAGAGGAACCGGGGCAACGTGTCGCGCACCGCGGAGGCGCTGGACCTCGAGCGATCGAACCTGTACCGGAAGTTGAAGGCGTACGGGATCGAAGTGGAGAGGGAGTAAGTGTCAGGGGCTCCGGGGAAGGTGTCAGGAGAATAGGTATCCGGTATCAGGTATCGGGTTTCAGGAGCGGGGCCCGGAGCCCGTCCCTGGCACCTGACGCCTGATACCTGGAACCTATGCCCCGAATCCCTCCTGACCTGAAACCTTTCACTCCTCCAGTAGCCGCAACTCCAGTACCTGGTCACCGGAGAATCCCTCGAGCCGCAGGTAGTGCTCGGCCGTCATCGTCAGCGCCTCCGCCGGACACAGGCCGACGATCTCGGATCCGACGATCGGCACGCCGTGGCGTTCCGCCTCCGACCGAACGCACTCGAACACCCGGTGCAGCGGCGTCTTGCGGAAGTTCGTCATGTTGATCGAGACCTGGACCTGTCCGCGTTGGGCGAGCTCGATCGGCAGCGCTTTGACGTAGCGGAATCCGCCCCCCAGGTGACGGATCGCTTTCGCGATTCGATCCGCCACGGCGAGATCTCGTGTCCCGAGGTTGATGTTGTAGGCGATGAGCGGCGGACGCGCCCCGACCGCGACCACGCCCGCCGACGGGTGCGGCTCCCCCGGACCGAAGTCCGGCTTCCACTCGGGCTCCCGCATCTTCGCGGGAAAGCCCTCGAACTGCCCCTTCCGGATCTCGGCGAGGTTCCGTCGCTTCTCGGAGGACGCGGAGTCCTCGTAGAGGAAGACCGGAATTCCGTGGCGCTCCGCGATTTCCTTTCCGATCTCGCGCGAGAGGGCCACGCATTGCTCGACGGTCGCGCCGCGGATCGGGATGATCGGGACGACGTCCACGGCGCCCATCCGGGGATGTTCGCCGGCGTGCTGCCGCAGGTCGATCCGCGGGACCGCCGCGTCGAACAGAGCCCGGACTCCCTCCCGGATCCCCGCCGCGTCCGCCACGAACGTCAGCACGCTCCGGTTGTGCGAGGAATCCGAAGAGACGTCGAGCAGGCGGACCCCGGGCGCCGCCCGGAGAAGGGCGGCGATTTCGGACACCCGTTTCGCGTCGCGCCCCTCCGAAATGTTCGGGACGCACTCGATGACCGTCGTCATGGGGGGAATCCCTCGCCCGGCAGTTTATAATTTCCCCCATCGTGAACCGGAGCCAGACGGCATCGGATCGGGCGACGCGCCGCGCCCCGGCGGAAGGCTTTTGAGCGGAGCTCCCCCGGCCGGGGCCTATCCCGGCAACCTGAGTCTCCCGACCGAAGTGCGGGAGAAGATCCTCTCGACGTTCCGCCACACGCTCGACCTGTACCGGGATGGAAAAGTCGACGACTGCCTGATCGGCTGCGACTTCATCCTGAAGATGGATCCGCGCTTCGCTCCCGCCCGGAAGCTCCAGGAGAAGGCGAAGAATCCCAAGGCGGAAGTGGACGTCGCCGAGCTGCGCTCCATCCTGGACGCGGCGGTGGCCGCGGCCTCCCGCCGCGACACCGCGGAAATCCTCCTTCCCTCCCCCGAAGCCCTCGCCGCGGCAGCCCCGCCGCCGCCGGCCCCGTCCCCCGCGGCCGAGCCCGCACCCGGTCCTCCGCCGGCCGGGGGGCTCGACTCGCTTTCTCTCGACTCGCTTTCCCTGGATGCGCCCGCCTCGGACCTGGCTCCCCCGGGCTCGGGAATGCCGCTCGACAGCGGGTTCGGCGGCGCCTGGGACAACCTCGAACCGGCTCGGAGCGCCGAGGACGAGATCGCGCTCCTCCTGACGCAGGGCGACGACGCCCGCGCGGCCGGCGACCCTCAGCAGGCGATCGAGATCTGGTCGCGCATCTTCCTGATCGACATCAACAACGGCGACGCCGCCGAGCGGATCGAGGAGACCCGCAAGGAAATGTCGGAGGCGAGCCAGCACGTCGCCGCGACGCTCGACGAGGGCGGGGGGCAGGCCCCGCATTTTCGGGGCGAAGAGCCGGCCGTGCTTCCCCCGCCCCGGCCCGTCGCGCCGCCGGCGCCCCCGGCGCTGACGCCGCACGACCTGTCCGCGGTGGCTCCGAAGGGGGACGTTCTCGAAGAGGAAATGGATCAATCCGGTCCCCCGGGACGGCGATCCTGGACCGCCCCGCGCCCGCGCGCCGAGACCGCGCCGGTCGCCGGCGCGGCGGAGCCTCCGAAGAAGCCGGCCCTCCGGATCAATCCGCGCCTCGCCGCCATCGCGGCGGCCGCGCTCGTCCTCGTCGCCGTCGCCGGGTTCTTCCTCCTCCGGCGTCCCGCGAAAACGGAGGCCCCGCCGGCGGAAGCCGAAGCCGGTCCGTCTCTCGAGCGCGCGACCGCGCTCTTCCGCGACGGAAAGATCGCCGAGACGACCGCGGAGCTGCGCCGCATCCCGCCGTCCAGCCCGGATTACGCCAATGCCCAGAAGCTCCTCGCCTCGCTCGGCCCGCAGGGCAACGGGGTCAACTCGGCCGGGGCTCCCGCGGCTCCGGCGGCGCCCGCCTCCTCCGCGGTGGGGGGCCCCCCCGACGCTCCCGCCCGCCGCTCGGAGGCCGAGCGGGCGCTGAACGAAAAGCGGTACATCGACGCGTTGAAGGACTTCAGCGCGGCGGAGCCCGCGTTCCGCGGCGACCCCACGTTCGCGCAGGAAATGGCGGCGGCGTCCGAGCGCGTCACCGAGCTCACCCCCGCCGTGAAGCTCTACAACGAGGGGGAATACGAGACCGCGATCCCGCTCCTCTGGCGGATCCACCAGGCGCAGCGCGACAACCAGGACGCCCGCTCGTATCTGCTGCGGTCGTATTTCAACCAGGGGATCACGCAGCTCCAGAACGGGCTCTACGACAAGGCGCGGGACTCCTTCGGCGAGGCGATCGCGCTCGATCCCCAGGACAGTGAAGCCGCCCGCCACCGGCAGTTCGCCGAGAGATACAAGAGCGGCGACCTCGATCTCCTCGGCCGGATCTACGTCCGGTACATCTCGCCCCGGCCGTGACGCCGCCGTCGGATCTCGAGGATTCCGGCGGGCCCGAGCCGACCGACCGGTCGCTCACCGACTTTCCCCTTCGGGCCGAGCCGACCGCCGACCTCGCCGCGCCTGCTCCCGCGGCCGCTCCCCCGAGCGCGTCGGGTCTCGGCTCGCTTCCGGACCGGGCGATCGGCACCGCCGCCGACGCCGCCGCCTCGATCCTGCTCGTCCTCGCGGGCCTTCTCGGAGCATTCGCGGTCCGCGGCCGGACGCCGCACTTCGCGGGGCTCGGCTGGGCTTCGGCGTTCGCGCTCTACGTCTCCTTCTTCGTGGTCGTCGTTCCGCTCGTCTTCTTCGGCCGCACGCTCGGCATGGCGCTCGCCGGCCTGGCGGCGCGGGACGACGGGTCCGGGCGCCGCCTGACGCCCACCGAAGCCGCCCGCCGGTGGGCCGGAACCGTCGCCACGGTGGCGGGCCTCGGAATCCCCCTCTTCTTCACGGCCCGCGACCCCGAGGCGCCGACCCTGGCGGACCGCCTTTCGGGCCGGACCCTGGCCCGGGACGTTTGAAGGACCGCTCGTTGCGCGTCGCGGTCGCGCAGATCGACACCACCGTCGGGGACTTCCCCGGCAACTCCGAAAAGATCGTCGCCTTCGGCCGGCGCGCGGAGAACGAGGGCGCCGACCTCGTCCTCTTTCCGGAGCTCGCGCTCTCGGGTTATCCGCCGAAGGACCTCCTCGAGCGCCGCTCGTTCCTGGCGGAAGCGGAACGGTCCTCCGCGCGGATCGCGCGCGCGTCCGGGTCCGCCCTGTGGCTGTACGGGGTCCCGATCGGAAACCGCGCCGGCACCGGCCGGAGCGTGTTCAACGGGGCGGTCGCCGCGCGCGCCGGGCGCCGGGTCGGCGAGTACCACAAGCGCCTCCTGCCGACGTACGACGTGTTCGACGAGGGACGGTACTTCGAGCCCGGGAAGAAGCGCCCGCTGGTGCTGCGCGTCAAGGGGATGCGCGTCGGCGTCACGATCTGCGAAGACATCTGGAACGACAAGACGTTCTGGAAACGGCCGCTGTATCCGTACGATCCGGTGGCCGACCTGAGGCCGCTCCGCCTCGACCTGCACGCGAACATCTCGGCGTCCCCGTACACGCTCGGCAAGGACCGGCTGCGGCGGCGGATGATGGCGCAGATCGCACGGCGCACGGGCGTGCCGCTCGTCAGCTGCAACCTGGTCGGGGGAAACGACGGCCTCGTGTTCGACGGCGCCTCTACCGCATTCGACGGAAAAGGGCGGATCGTGGGGCGCGGCCGGACCTTCGAAGAGGACTTCTGGACGATCGACCTTCCGGGTGGACGCGGTCCCCGTCCTCCCGAGGACACCGAGATCGCCGGCCTGCGAAAGGCGCTCGTCCTCGCGCTCTCCGACTACGCCGCGAAGTGCGGGTTCTTCGAGGCCGTCCTCGGTCTCTCCGGGGGAATCGACTCCGCGGTGACGGCGGCGATCGCAGCCGAGGCGCTCGGTGCACAGAAGGTGCTCGGGGTCGCGATGCCCGGGCCGTATTCGTCGAAGGGAAGCCTGCGGGACGCGCGCGACCTGGCGAAGCGCCTCGGGATCCGTTTCGCCGAGATCCCGATCGGTCCCGTCTTCGAGGCCTATCGCAAGGTGCTGGCGCCGTCGTTCGGGAAAGAGGGCAGCGGGCCGGCGGAGGAGAACATCCAGGCGCGAGTCCGCGGCGCGATCCTGATGGCGCTCTCGAACCGGTTCGGCTACCTCGTCCTCTCCACCGGGAACAAGTCCGAGATCGCCGTGGGGTACTCCACGCTCTACGGAGACATGGCCGGGGGCTTCGCGGTGATCTCCGACATTCCCAAGACCCTCGTGTACGAGCTCGCGGGGGAGATCAACCGGGAGCGGGAGAAGATCCCGGCCGCGACGATCGCGAAGGAGCCGTCGGCGGAGCTCCGCCCCAACCAGAAGGACAGCGACTCGCTGCCCCCTTACTCCGAGCTCGACCCCCTCATCGAGGCTCTCGTGGATCTTTCTCTTCCGGTCGACCTCGCCGCGCGGCGCGCCGGCGTTTCCTCCGAGCTCGCGCGCGACATCGCCCGCCGCGTCGACCGGAACGAGTACAAGCGCCGGCAGATGCCGCCCGGGCCGAAGGTGACGGCCAAGGCGTTCGGGGAGGGGCGGCGCTATCCGATCGCCCAGCGCTTCGTTGTCTGACGAGGCCGCCGCCGTGCATTCGCACGGCCACTCCGAGAGGTACGTCTGGAAAGACATCCCCGGCTCCTCGCACGACCACCTGCGCCGCCGGATCTCGCGAATGCCCGGCGGCCTGCGCCTTCTCGATCTCGGCGCCGCGGGAGGCCACCTCGGGCGCGCGGTCCGCGACCGCTGCAGCTACCTGGCGGGGGTCGAGCCGGACCGTTCCCTGCCCTCCTCGGCGCGCGAGGGCTACGACGACTGGCGCACGGTCGACGCGCGCCACGCCGGCGAGTGGGACCAGCCCTTCGACGTGGTCGTCTGCGCGGACGTGCTCGAGCACCTCGCGAACCCCGAGCAGCTCCTGGCGCGCATCCACCACTGGCTGCATCCCGAGGGGATCCTGCTCGCCTCGATTCCCAACATCGCGAACGTTTCGATCCGGGCGGCCCTGCTGTTCGGCCACTTCCGCTACACCGAGCGGGGAATCCTGGACCGCACGCACCTGTCGTTCTACACGCGCTCGAGCGCGGAGCGTCTGATCACGGACTCCGGCTTCCGGGTCACTTCCGTCCGGCCGACGGCCATGCCCTACGAGCTCGCGCTTCCGTTCCTCTCCCATGCGGCCCTCGCCGCGCCGACGCGCGCGTTCGCGCAGTCCACGGCGCGCCTCTTTCCCACCCTTTTCGGATATCAGTTCGTCTTCGAGGCCGTCCGGAAGTGAGCCCCGGCGCGCCGGGCGGAAAGGCGTCGCTCGTCGTCCCGGCGTTCGACGAGCGCGGGCGCATCGAGCGTGCGATCGACGGCATCTCCGCCTGGCTCCGCACGAAGCCCGGCGGCTGGGAGTGGGAGGTGATCGTCGTCGACGACGGCTCCTCCGACGGAACCGCCGAGATCGCGGAGCGCGCCGCGGCCGCCGCGAACCTGCCGGTCCGACTCCTCCGGCACGGAACGAATCGGGGAAAGGGAGCCGCGATCCGCACCGGCGTGCTCGCGTCGACCGGCGACCCGGTGCTCGTGTCGGACACGGACCTGTCGACGCCGCTGACCGAGTGGGTCAAGCTGGCCGAGCGGCTGCCGACCCGGCCCATCGCGATCGGGTCCCGTGCGCTCGACGAGGACCTCGTGCGCCGCCGTCAACCCTTCTACCGGCAGTTCATGGGCAAGATCTTCAACGGCTTCGTCCGGATCCTCGCCGTGCACGGGATCCACGACACGCAGTGCGGCTTCAAACTCTTCCGGGGAGACGTCGCGCGGGAGCTCTTCGCGGACGCGCGCATCGACCGCTTCGCGTACGACGTGGAGATCCTCTACCTCGCGCGGCAGCGGGGAATCGAGATCGCCGAGGTACCGGTTCTCTGGTTCAACTCCCCCGAGTCGAAGGTGTCGGTGGTCCAGGACTCGCTGCGGATGCTGCGGGACCTGGCGCGGATCCGGTGGATTCACCGAGCCGGGACAGGGGACACGGGACACGGGACACGAGGGGAAGGAGCTTAGGGTTCTCCTGTCCCCTGTCCCGTGTTCCGAGTTCCGAAAACGGGCGCAAGCCGCACCGCCACTCCGGCGGCCACCATCGGAGCCAAAGCCGCGCTGGTCCTGAAAAAGGCGGTTTCGACCAGCCAGGCGGGCCCTTCCACCGCGAGCGCCGGCAGGAAGAGGTAGGCGGCCAGACCGCACGCGGCAAGAGCGAGGAGCGCGGACCCGGCGGGAGTCGCCCGTCCGGCCGCGACGAGAACGGCGAGCGCCGCCAGGCCGACCCATGCGGCGGCGGGCGTGCCGCGCACGACGGCTTCCAGGCTCTGGCCGATCCGGGGCGCGAGGTCGGCCGGCCGCGCGAGGAGCGTGAAGTCGAAGTCGCGCAGCGGCAGGCTCCCGCGGATCAGCCGGTGCGCGGCCACGACGAGCGCCGCGGGAAGGGCCAGGATCGCGGCGGCGCGGGCCGCGAATCCTTTTCGGGCGAAAAGCGAGAGGGCCGCGACCAGGAAGGCCGCGGCCACGAAGAAGAGTCCCTCGTTCTTCGTCGCGGCGCAGACCAGAGCGGCGAGCGCGAGGCGGCGCGAAGCGCCGGGGTCCGTGCGCTCGATCCGGTCGGAGAGCGCCGTGCCGAGTAACAGGACGCCGAACGACAGCGGGACCTCCGCCATCCCGGTCGTGAAGGCGCGGTAGAGCGGCTCGAACTGCGACAGGAGAACGGCCGCGGCGAGCGCGAGCGTCCGATCCGCGCCCCGACGGCGCAGCCAGCCGTACAGGAGGAGAAGTGTCGCCACCTGGAGAAAGGGGAAGAGGAGCGCCATCGCGTGGTCGTCCCACCGCCCCAGGAGGAACGCGATTCCGGCGTAGAGGAGGGGCAGACCGAGCGGGTACTCCGGGTGGGAGAAAGAGAGGGCCTGCCAGCGGAAGAGCCGGTCCGGGATGTGCCGCTCGGCGAAAAACGTCTTGCCCTTGAAGCCCCAGATCGCCACGTAGTCGTTGGCCCACATCGGCTCGGTCAGGGCTCGCAGGGCGTAGAGCGCTATACCGACTATTACTATAGCTAGCAGGATTCCGGCAATCCGGCCGCCTTCCGAAGGCGGCGGCGCCGGCGCTTCCCTCCGGAACCGGACGAGGCGCGCGGGCAGACCCACGATCGCCGACAGGAGCAGGAACCAGAGCCAGCCCGGGGTCGAGTGGAGCGCGAACGCGAGACCGACCGATCCCCCGAGGATGGCGAGGCCGGCGGCGAAGCCCCACGCGAGCCGCTCCTCGCGCCAGGCGAGCCCCCGCGGGACGAGGGCGTCCGCCACGCCGGAACCGATCGCTGCCGTCGCCAGGAGGATCCCGGCGACGGCGAGGAGCGACACTGGTAACCCCGTCACGGCGGGTCGAGGAGCGCGCCGCCCGGCAGCTTCGCCAGCACGCGCCAGTCGGCGGGAGGCGGCGTCCCGCCGTAGACCGCGGCGAGCCAGCGCGG
>Ga0068862_100002462_pt1 | contig 16405 bp, 11 predicted proteins | sample KBSSwiS52_FD_66598 | JGI IMG/M metagenome (GOLD analysis project Ga0068862, IMG submission 66598) | Switchgrass rhizosphere microbial communities from Kellogg Biological Station, Michigan, USA - KBS Switchgrass S5-2 | ecosystem: Host-associated > Plants > Roots > Rhizosphere > Soil ... | reverse complement strand
AAGGACGAGGGCGGGCGTCACACGCCGTTCTTTACGAATTACCGGCCGCAGTTCTACTTCCGGACGACGGACGTGACGGGTGTGGTGTCGCTGCCCGAGGGGACCGAGATGGTGATGCCCGGCGACAACATCGCGGTGACGGTGGAGCTGATCACGCCGATCGCGATGGAGGAGAAGCTTCGCTTCGCCATCCGTGAGGGCGGCCGCACCGTCGGTGCCGGCGTCGTCACCAGCATCATCGAGTAGGAGGCGCGGGAGATTCGAATCGATCACGTGGCGCGGGCTGGCAGGTTACTGGAAACGCATGAGAAAAGCGGTTATCCAAACGTTACCAGGGCTGCCAACCCCACAATCTGGATTCTTGTCAAGAAAAAAATGTGACAAGCCTGCCGAACTAGGTTATGTAATCGCTCCCGCGCGGTCGGCCTAGGCTGAAGGGGTGTAGCTCAATTGGTAGAGCGTCGGTCTCCAAAACCGAAGGCTGGGGGTTCGAGACCCTCCGCCCCTGCCACTTATTGCTGTTGCCTTTTATGCCGTGCAAGGGGGCTCCACGACGGGCGGCGGGCGTGTCATGGGGTTGGGTCGCTGAGAAGAACGTAAAGGCGGGTGGCCGCGTGTTGGGCACGGCCGCACGATCATGGGCAGATGAAGAATCCTATCACCTTCCTACACGAGGTGCGCCAGGAAGTATCGAAAGTCACGTGGCCGACCTGGAAAGAGGTCTGGATCACGACGGCCATGGTGCTCGTCATGGTGGCCCTGACATCGATATTCTTCCTGCTCGCCGATCAGATCATCCTCCGCGTCGTCCAGTTCATCCTTGGGGCTGGCCAGCATATATCGGGCTGACCGCGGGCCAAGCAGCAGCGACTGGGCGAACGGACGCCGAGAGACCTGGAGCCATGGAGAAGCGCTGGTACATCGTGCACGCCTACTCGAACTTCGAGAGGAAGGTGGCCGAGGCCATCAAGGACCGGGCCAAGGCCGCGGGCCTCTCGGACCTGTTCGAGGAGGTGTTGGTGCCCACCGAGGACGTGGTGGAGGTGCGGCGTGGGCGCAAGGTGCAGGCCGAGCGCAAGTTCTTCCCCGGCTACGTGCTGGTGAAGATGGCCATGACAGATGCCGCCTATCACCTGATCAAGAACACGCCGAAGGTGACGGGCTTCCTGGGCTCCGACAACAAGGCGATCCCGATCACGGAGGATGAGGCGCGGCGCATCCTCTACCAGGTCAAGGAGGGCGTGGAGCGGCCCAAGCCCATGATCTCCTTCGAGATCGGCGAGAAGGTGCGGGTGGCCGACGGCCCGTTCGCCTCCTTCGAGGGCCAGGTGGAGGAGGTGGACGAGGAGCGCTCGCGGGTGAAGGTGGGCGTGCTCATCTTCGGCCGGCCGACCCCGGTCGAGCTGGAGTTCGGGCAGGTCGAGAAGGTGGTGTGAGCCGGCGCCGTGTGCGCCGCAGGGTGGGTTAGGCCCGCAGGGCCGTAGTCCGCCGGACCCAGAGGCGGGCTAGTTCAAGAAGGAAGGTCGGGCAACCGATGGCGAAGAAGATCGACGGCTACATCAACTTGCAGGTGCCCGCGGGCCAGGCCAACCCCTCCCCGCCGATCGGGCCGGCGCTGGGTCAGCGCGGCCTGAACATCATGGAGTTCTGCAAGCAGTTCAACGCCAAGTCCAAGGACATGGAGCAGGGCGCTCCGGTGCCGGTGAAGATCACCGTGTTTTCGGACCGCACCTTCGCGTTCGAGATGCGCACCCCGCCCGCCTCCTACCTCCTCAGGAAGGCGGCGAAGATCGCCGGCGGCTCCAAGGAGCCGGGGCGCACCAGCGTGGGCACCGTGACCAAGGCGCAGGTGCTGGAGGTCGCCAAGCAGAAGATGAAGGACCTCAATACGGACAACCTCGAGGCGGCCGCCAAGACCGTGGCGGGAACCGCGCGCTCGATGGGGCTGCAGGTGGTGGAGTAGGGCCATGACACAGATTGGCAAGCGCCTGAAGGCGGCGCGCGAGGGCGTCGACCGAGAGAAGTTCTATCCTCTGGCCGACGCGGTGAAGGTCGTGAAATCGCGCGCCAAGGCGAAGTTCGACGAGACCGTCGAGGTCTCCATGAACCTGGGCGTTGACCCCAAGCACGCCGACCAGATGGTGCGCGGCGTCTGCAACCTTCCGAACGGCTCCGGCCGCACGCTGCGGGTGGCGGTGTTCGCGCGCGGCCCCAAGGCCGAGGAGGCCAAGGCGGCCGGCGCCGACGTGGTGGGCGCCGACGACCTGGTCGCGCAGGTGCAGGGCGGCACCATTAACTTCGACCGCTGCGTCGCCACGCCCGACATGATGGGCTTGGTGGGCCGGCTCGGAAAGGTGCTGGGTCCCCGCGGCCTGATGCCCAACCCGCGCGTCGGCACCGTCACCATGGACGTGACCGCGGCGGTCAAGGCCGCCAAGGGCGGCGCGGTGGAGTTCCGGGTCGAGAAAGCCGGCATCGTCCAGGCGGGCGTCGGCAAGGCGAGCTTCTCGGAGGAGCAGCTGGTGCAGAACGTCAGGGCGTTCGTGGATGCCGTCGTCAAGGCCAAGCCGCCGGGCGCCAAGGGCAACTATCTCAACAAGATCTCGCTGAGCTCCACCCAGGGGGTCGGCGTGAAGGTGGATGCGGCCAGCGTCACCGGCGCTGGCGCGGCCTAAGTGAGGGAGCCTAAGTGAGGGAGGTGGAGCGGAACAGATTGTGATCCTCGGGCCTCGCGCCCATATATGGGGAAGGTGATCTTCCCCCAACCTGTCCGAGACTGCCGGTGCCGGAAAGCACGCGCGTGCGATCCGGCCTAAGCCTCCGGTTGGAGGGCCTGCATGAGATGGGAGACGAACGGGTGGCGGGACAAGCCCGCGCCGGTTCGAAACTCTAGGGTCTGCGCCTTCGCATCGTTCGCGAGGGAAAGGACGGGTTCTTGCGCCGTCTCGGGATGAAAATCTCGCTTGAGCGGCAAGGTGCAACCCGCGGGATGCGGCGCCTTCTGGCGGCGCTGACCGCAAGATGGAGTGAGCGAACGTGGACAGAGCGCAAAAACGTGAGCTCGTTACGCAGCTCAACGAACAGTGGAAGAGCAGCGGCGTGCTGGTCGTGGCCCACTATAAGGGCATGACCGTGGCGCAGATGACCGATTTCCGCAAGCGCGTCAGGGAGGCCGGGGGCGTGGTCAAGGTGACCAAGAACCGCTTGGCCAAGCTGGCGCTCCAGGGGACCGACGTCGAAGCCGTGTCCGATCTCCTCAAGGGCCAGATCTGTGTGGCCTATTCGGAGGACCCGATCGGCGCGGCGAAGGCGTCCGTCAAGTACGCCAAGGAGAACGACAAGCTCGTGATCCTGGGCGGCGCGATGGGCAAGACCCGGCTCGATGGGGCCGGCGTCCGGGCCCTGGCGGACCTGCCCTCGCTCGACGAGCTGCGCGGCAAGCTGATCGGCCTGATCCAGGCCCCGGCGAGCAAGATCGCGCGCATCGTCAAGGAGCCGGGCGGGATGCTGGCACGTGTGCTGGCCGCCAAGGGCTCTTCTGAGGAAGCGAAGGCCGCGTGAGCCGCGGCTGTGGATAAGTCACAACGGGGCGCTGCCCCTGCTTGGCATTCGAAATTCAAACGGAAGGACGTGGACTATGACTGATCTGGCTAGGATCGTGGACGATCTCTCGAAGCTGACGGTTCTGGAGGCCTCCGAGCTCGCCAAGATGCTGGAAGACAAGTGGGGCGTGTCGGCGGCGGCGCCGGTGGCGTTCGCTCCCGGCGTGGCTCCGGGCGGTCCCGCCGCGCCGGCGGCCGAGGAGCAGACGGAGTTCACCGTCGTTCTCAAGTCGGGCGGCGACAAGAAGCTCAACGTCATCAAGGAGGTGCGCACCATCATCTCCGGCCTGGGCATCAAGGAGGCCAAGGAGCTGGTGGAGGCCGGCGGCAAGGTGATCAAGGAAGGCGTGACGAAGGACGAGGCCGCCAAGATCAAGAAGCAGCTCGAGGACCAGGGCGCCGTCGTCGAGGTCAAGTAAGGCGATCACCGGATGGGAGGGGCGGACTGCAGCCGCTCCCATCTCGCGCCGGGCTGAAAGCTTCCGCCGCGCCCCCTGCGGGGTGGCCCGATCAGACGAAACCAGACTTCCCGCGGCGCGGCCTTAGGCTCTGCCGCGGTCAAGCAGGCAAGCTCCCTTCGCCGAGAAGGACGAGGAAGGCAAGATGGCTGAATCCTACAGTGGCCGCAAGCGTATCAGGAAGCAATTCGGCACCATCGGCGAGGTCGCCGAGATGCCGAATCTCATCGAGGTGCAGAAGAGCTCCTACGACGATTTTCTGATGGTCAAGGAGCCGCCGGGCGGGCGGCCGGACCAGGGCTTGCAGGCTGTCTTCAAGTCCGTCTTCCCGATCTCGGACTTCTCGGGCAAGGCGACGCTCGACTTCGAGCGCTACGAGTTCGAGCCGCCCAAGTACGACGTCGACGAGTGCCAGCAGCGCGACATGACCTTCGCCGCGCCGCTGAAGGTCAAGCTGCGCCTGATCGTGTTCGATGTGAACGAGGAGACCGGCGCTCGCTCCGTGAAGGACGTGAAGGAGCAGGACGTCTACATGGGCGACATGCCGTTCATGACGTCCAACGGCACCTTCGTCATCAACGGCACCGAGCGCGTCATCGTCAGCCAGATGCACCGCTCGCCCGGCGTGTTCTTCGATCACGACAAGGGCAAGACCCACGCCTCCGGCAAGTACCTGTTCGCCGCTCGCATCATCCCCTACCGCGGCTCCTGGCTCGACTTCGAGTTCGACGCCAAGGACATCGTCTACGTGCGCATCGACCGTCGCCGCAAGCTGCCTGTGACGACGCTGCTCTATGCGCTGGGCTTCGACAAGGAGACCATCCTCGGCACCTTCTACAATACCATCAAGGTGAAGGACACGAAGCTCGGCTGGAAAGTGCCGTTCGTGCCTGAGAAGATGCGCGGCCTCACGCCATCGGCCGACCTCGTCAACGCCAAGACCGGCGAGGTGGTGGTCAAGGCCGGCGAGAAGATCACCGCGCGCCGCGCCCGCGAGCTGGGCGAGGAGGGCCTCAAGGAGGTGCTCTTCAACGACGCCGACTTGGCCGGCAAGTACCTGGCCGAGGACATCGTCAACATGGAGACCGGCCAGATCTATGGCGAGGCCGGCGACGAGCTTGACGCCAAGCTGCTGGAGGCGTTCAAGCAGGCGAAGGTCAAGGAGTTCCCGATCCTCGACATCGACCACGTCACCATCGGCGCCTTCATCCGCAACACGCTCAACGTCGACAAGAACTCCGATCAGCAGGGAGCGCTGATGGACATCTACCGGGTCATGCGCCCGGGCGAGCCTCCGACGGTGGAGGCTGCGACCAATCTGTTCAACCTGCTGTTCTTCGATGCCGAGCGCTACGACCTCTCGGCCGTCGGCCGCGTCAAGATGAACATGCGCCTCGACCTCAAGGCCGAGGACACGGTGCGCACACTGCGCATCGAGGACATCGTCGCGGTCATCAAGACGCTGGTGGATCTGCGCGACGGCAAGGGCGAGATCGACGACATCGACAACCTCGGCAACCGCCGGGTGCGCTCGGTGGGCGAGCTGATGGAGAACCAGTATCGCCTGGGCCTGCTGCGCATGGAGCGCGCCATCAAGGAGCGCATGTCGTCGGTGGATATCGACACCGTGATGCCGCAGGACCTCATCAATGCCAAGCCGGCGGCGGCGGCGGTGCGCGAGTTCTTCGGCTCCTCGCAGCTCTCGCAGTTCATGGACCAGACCAACCCGCTCTCCGAGATCACGCACAAGCGGCGTCTCTCGGCGCTGGGGCCCGGCGGCCTCACGCGCGAGCGCGCGGGCTTCGAGGTGCGCGACGTGCACCCCACCCACTACGGCCGGATCTGCCCGATCGAGACGCCGGAAGGCCCCAACATCGGCCTCATCAACTCGCTGGCGACGTTCGCGCGCGTCAACAAGTACGGCTTCATCGAGAGCCCTTACCGCAAGGTCAACAACGGCAAGGTGACCGACGAGGTGGCCTACCTCTCCGCCATGGAGGAGGCGCGCTATCACGTCGCCCAGGCCAATGCCGAGATCGACGCCAAGGGCAAGCTGACGGGTGATCTCATCACCTGCCGCTACCAGGGTGACGTGCTGCTCGTGTCCCCCGACAAGGTGGACTACATCGACGTGTCACCCAAGCAGCTGGTGTCGGTGGCCGCCGCGCTCATCCCGTTCCTTGAGAACGACGACGCCAACCGCGCTCTCATGGGCTCCAACATGCAGCGCCAGGCGGTGCCCCTCATCAAGGCCGAGGCGCCGCTGGTCGGCACCGGCATGGAGGAGGTGGTGGCCCGCGATTCCGGCGCCGCCATCGCCGCCCGCCGCACCGGCGTCATCGACCAGGTGGACGCCACCCGCATCGTCATCCGCGCCACCGAGGAGACTGATCCGTCCAAGCCGGGCGTCGATATCTACCGCTTAAGGAAGTTCCAGCGCTCGAACCAGAACACCTGCATCAACCAGCGTCCGCTGGTGACGGTGGGCGACCGCATCAGGGTCGGCGACATCATCGCCGACGGCCCCTCGACCGACCTGGGCGACTTGGCGCTCGGCAAGAACGTGCTGGTCGCGTTCATGCCGTGGATGGGCTACAATTTCGAGGACTCCATCCTCCTCTCCGAGCGCGTCGTGTTCGACGACATCTTCACCTCGATCCACATCGAGGAGTTCGAGGTGATGGCGCGCGACACCAAGCTCGGGCCTGAGGAGATCACGCGCGACATCCCGAACGTGTCGGAGGAGGCGCTCAAAAACCTCGACGAGGCGGGCATCGTCTACATCGGTGCCGAGGTGAACCCGGGCGACATCCTGGTGGGCAAGATCACGCCCAAGGGCGAGAGCCCGATGACGCCGGAGGAGAAGCTGCTGCGCGCCATCTTCGGCGAGAAGGCCTCCGACGTCCGCGACACGTCGTTGCGCCTGCCGCCCGGCGTCAACGGCACGGTCGTCGAGGTGCGCGTCTTCAACCGCCATGGCGTCGAGAAGGACGAGCGTGCGATGGCGATCGAGCGCGAGGAGATCGAGCGCCTCTCCAAGGACCGCGAGGACGAGCTGCAGATCCTCGATCGCAACGTCTACGCCCGCCTCAAGACCGCGCTCCTCGGCAAGGAATCCGCCAAGGGGCCGAAGAACGCCCGCAAGGGCACCGTCATCACCGAGGAGGTGCTGGCCGAGATCCCGCGCAGCCAGTGGTGGGAGATCGGTCTCGCCGACGAGGCCGCCATGGCCGAGGTGGAGGCGATCGGCAAGCAGTACGAGGACGCCAAGAAGGGCCTGGAGCGCCGCTTTGTCGACAAGGTCGACAAGCTGCAGCGGGGCGACGAGCTGCCACCCGGCGTCATGAAGATGGTCAAGGTCTTCGTGGCGGTGAAGCGCAAGATCCAGCCGGGCGACAAGATGGCCGGCCGGCACGGCAACAAGGGCGTGGTCTCGCAGATCGTCCCGATCGAGGACATGCCCTACCTGGAGGACGGCACGTACGTGGATGTCGTGCTCAATCCGCTGGGCGTGCCGAGCCGCATGAACGTCGGACAGATCCTGGAGACCCACCTGGGCTGGGCCTGCCGAGGCCTGGGCCGCATCATCGACGATGCGCTGCACAAGTTCCACGAGAGCGGACAGGCCGAGGTGCTGCGCAGGGCCATGGTCGACATCTACGGTGCCGATGCGAGCGTGGCCAAGTTCAAGGACAACGAGCTCGTCATGCTGGCGGAGAAGGTCAAGGGCGGCGTGCCGGTGGCGACACCGGTGTTCGATGGCGCGCGCGAGCCGGACATCGTGGCGCTGCTGAAGAAGGCGGGCTTCGACTCCTCGGGTCAGGTCACGCTCTGCGACGGCCGCACGGGCGAGCCCTTCGACCGCAAGGTGACGGTGGGCTACAAGTATATCCTCAAGCTGCACCACCTGGTGGACGACAAGATCCACGCCCGCTCGATCGGCCCCTACAGCCTCGTCACCCAGCAGCCGCTGGGCGGCAAGGCCCAGTTCGGCGGCCAGCGCTTCGGCGAGATGGAGGTGTGGGCGCTGGAGGCCTACGGCGCCGCCTACACCCTGCAGGAGATGCTGACCGTCAAGTCGGACGACGTGGCCGGGCGCACCAAGGTCTACGAGGCCATCGTGCGCGGCGACGACACCTTCGAGGCTGGCATCCCGGAGAGCTTCAACGTGCTGGTCAAGGAGATGCGCGCGCTTGGCCTAAACGTCGAGCTGGTCAACTCCGAGGCGGCGCCGGCCGAGGAGCCGGCGCCCGCACCCGAGCGCCCGGCACTGCCGCAGGAGGCTGCTGAATAGGCGGGGTCTGACCCCCCGCGAACCGGGGTCAGACCCCTCTCCGATGCGTAGCGGAAGGAGACGCGACGCTGGCGGCGAGGGGTCCGACCCCGCCCGACACAACCGGACTTTGGCGGGCAGAGCGCCCCACCCCGCCAGGAGAGAGAGAGCCGATGAACGAGATCACCAATCTCTTTAAGCAGCAGGTGCAGGTTCCGGCATTCGACCAGATCCGCATCTCCATCGCCAGCCCGGAGGACATCTCCTCCTGGTCGTTCGGCGAGATCAAGAAGCCCGAGACCATCAACTACCGCACCTTCAAGCCGGAGCGGGACGGGCTGTTCTGCGCCCGCATCTTCGGGCCGATCAAGGATTACGAGTGCCTGTGCGGCAAGTACAAGCGCATGAAGTATAAGGGCCTGATCTGCGAGAAGTGCGGCGTGGAGGTGACGCTCGCCAAGGTGCGCCGCGAGCGCATGGGCCACATCCAGCTGGCCGCCCCGGTGGCGCACATCTGGTTCCTGAAGTCGCTCCCGTCCCGCATCGGCCTGCTCCTCGACATGACGCTCAAGGACCTTGAGCGCGTGCTCTACTTCGAGAACTACATCGTCACCGAGCGGGGCACGACGCCCCTCAACGACAAGCAGCTGCTGACCGAGGAGGCCTACAACCAGGCCATCGAGCAGTACGGCCAGGACGCCTTCACCGCGGGCATCGGCGCCGAGGCGATCCGCGACCTGCTTACGGGCATGGACCTGCGCAGGATCCGCGACGAGCTGCGCCAGGAGATCGCCGAGGCCACCACCGAGCTCAAGCCCAAGAAGCTCGCCAAGCGCCTCAAGGTGATCGAGGCGTTCATCGAGTCGGGCAACCGGCCCGAGTGGATGATCCTGACCGTGGTGCCGGTGATCCCGCCCGAGCTGCGCCCCCTGGTGCCGCTCGATGGCGGCCGCTTCGCCACGTCCGACCTCAACGACCTCTACCGTCGCGTCATCAACCGCAACAACCGCCTCAAGCGGCTGATGGAGCTGCGCGCCCCCGACATCATCATCCGCAACGAGAAGCGGATGCTGCAGGAGTCGGTCGATGCCCTGTTCGACAACGGCCGGCGCGGCCGCGTCATCACCGGCGCCAACAAGCGGCCGCTGAAGTCGCTGGCCGACATGCTCAAGGGCAAGCAGGGCCGGTTCCGCCAGAACCTGCTCGGCAAGCGCGTGGACTACTCGGGCCGCTCGGTGATCGTGGTGGGCCCCGAGCTCAAGCTGCACCAGTGCGGTCTGCCCAAGAAGATGGCGCTGGAGCTGTTCAAGCCGTTCATCTACGCGCGGCTGCAGGCCATGGGCCAGGCGGCCACTGTCAAGCAGGCCAAGAAGCTGGTCGAGAAGGAGAAGGGCGAGGTCTGGGACGTGCTCGACGAGGTGATCCGCGAGCACCCCGTCCTCTTGAACCGCGCGCCAACGCTGCACCGCCTCGGCATCCAGGCGTTCGAGCCGGTTCTCATCGAGGGCAAGGCCATCCAGCTGCACCCGCTGGTGTGTGCCGCCTTCAACGCCGATTTCGACGGCGACCAGATGGCCGTGCACGTGCCCCTCTCGCTGGAGGCCCAGCTGGAGGCGCGCGTGCTGATGATGTCCACCAACAACATCCTGCACCCCGCCAACGGCTCGCCCATCATCGTGCCGAGCCAGGATATCGTGCTCGGCCTCTACTACCTGTCGATGATCCGCGACAACGAGCCCGGTGAGGGTCGGGTGTTCGGCTCCGTGTCCGAGGTGGAGCATGCGCTGGCCGCCGGCCAGGCGAGCCTGCACGCCAAGGTGAAGGCGCGCTACTTCGGTGTCGATGCCGAGGGCAACGACACGATCGAGGTGCACGAGACCACGCCGGGCCGGCTCCTGCTCGGCCAGGTGCTGCCCAAGAAGCCGGGTGTGAAGTTCGCGCTGGTCAACCAGCTGCTCACCAAGAAAGCCATCTCCGGCATGATCGATGCGGTCTACCGCAACTGCGGGCAGAAGGAGACCGTGATCTTCTGCGACCGGATCATGGGTCTCGGCTTCTACCACGCCTTCAAGGCCGGCATCTCGTTCGGCAAGGACGACATGCTGATCCCGGAGACCAAGCCCAGGATCCTGGAGCAGACCAACGAGCTCGTGCGCGAGTACGAGCAGCAGTACAACGACGGCTTCATCACCCAGCTTGAGAAGTACAACAAGGTGGTGGACGCGTGGTCGAAGTGCACGGACACCATCGCCAAGGAGATGATGGAGCGCATCTCGGCCACCCAGAAGGACGAGAAGGGCCGCACCAAGCAGATCAACTCCGTCTACATGATGGCCCACTCCGGCGCGCGCGGGTCCGAGAAGCAGATGCGGCAGCTGGCCGGCATGCGCGGCCTGATGACCAAGCCCTCGGGCGAGATCATCGAAACGCCGATCATCTCCAACTTCAAGGAGGGGCTGTCGGTGCTGGAGTACTTCAACTCCACCCACGGCGCGCGCAAGGGCCTCGCCGACACCGCGCTCAAGACCGCCAACTCCGGCTATCTCACGCGGCGCCTCGTCGACGTGGCGCAGGATTGCATCATCAACGAGCCCGACTGCGGCACCGACGGCGGCATCAACGTCCAGGCCGTGGTGGACGCCGGCCAGGTGATCGTCTCGCTGGGGCAGCGCGTGCTGGGCCGCACCGCCGCGGAGGACATCACGGACCCCGCCAGCAAGGAGATCATAGTCAGTTCGGGCAACCTGATCGACGAGGCGCAGGCCGACGCCATCGAGGCGGCGCAGATCCAGGAGGTGCGTATCCGCTCGGTGCTGACCTGCGAGACCACCAACGGCGTCTGCGCCAAGTGCTACGGGCGCGACCTCGCCCGCGGCACGCCGGTCAACATCGGCGAGGCTGTCGGCGTGATTGCGGCGCAGTCGATCGGCGAGCCGGGCACGCAGCTCACCATGCGCACGTTCCACATGGGCGGCGTGGCGCAGACGGTGGACCAGTCCTACATCGAGTCCAACTTCAACGGCACGGCTAAGATCAAGAACCGCGCCATCGGCAAGGACAGCCAGGGCCGGCTCATCGCCATGACCCGCAACATGACGCTCACGATCACCGACAAGTCGGGCAAGGAACTGGCCAGCCAGAAGATCGTCTACGGCGCGCGCATGCACGTCGATGACGGCGACGAGGTGAAGCGCGGCACCCGCCTCGCCCAGTGGGACCCGTACATGCGGCCCATCATCACCGAGGTGGACGGCGTGGTGGACTTCTCCGATCTCGTGGACGGCCTCTCCGTCAAGGAGCAGACCGACGAGATGAAGGGCACCACCAACCGCGTGGTGATGGACTGGCGGGCGAGCCCGCGCGGCTCCGACCTGCGGCCCGCGATCGTCATCAAGGAGGCGAAGGGTGGCAAGCCGGTGCGGGTGGCGCGCGGCGTGGACGCGAAGTACCTGCTCCCCGTCGACGCGGTGCTCTCGGTCGACCAGCACGCCAAGGTCAAGGCCGGCGACGTGCTGGCGCGCATCCCCATCGCCTCGGCCAAGACCGGCGATATCACGGGTGGTCTGCCGCGCGTGGCGGAGCTGTTCGAGGCCCGCCGTCCGAAGGACAACGCGATCATCGCTGAGATCTCCGGCACGGTGGAGTTCGGCAAGGACTACAAGAACAAGCAGCGCATCACCATCAAGCCGGACGACGAGAACGGCGAGGCCCGTGAATACCTGATCCCGCGCGGCAAGAGCCTTGCGGTGCAGCACGGCGACCGCATCGAAAAGGGCGACTTCGTCTACGACGGCCACCCCGCGCCGCACGACATCCTGGCCATCAAGGGCGTGGAGGAGCTTGCCAACTACCTGATCAACGAGATCCAGGACGTCTACCGGCTGCAGGGTGTGACCATCAACGACAAGCACATCGAGGTGATCGTCCGCCAGATGCTGCAGAAGGTGGAGGTGGAGGAGCCCGGCGACAGCGGCTACTTGAAGAACGAGCAGCTCGACAGGATCGAGTTCGACGAGCACAACGCCGCGCTGGAGCGGGCGGGCAAGCGCCCGGCCACGGCCAAGCCGGTGCTGCTCGGCATCACCAAGGCCTCGCTGCAGACCCGCAGCTTCATCTCCGCGGCGTCCTTCCAGGAGACCACCCGCGTGCTCACCGATGCCGCTGTCAACGGCAAGACGGACACGCTGGACGGCCTCAAGGAGAACGTGATCGTCGGCCGGCTGATCCCGGCCGGCACCGGCGGCATGCTGCGCCGCCTGCGCAAGGAGGCCATGCGGCGCGACGAGCTGATCGCCAAGGAGCGGGCGCGGTTCGACGCCCAGCGCGCCCTGGAAGGCCCCGCCGACGGCCTGCGCGCCCCGGAGCGCCGGCGTCGGCGTCCGAGCGAGGCTGCGGCGGAGTAGGTTGGAATGGGTCACGGAGTAGGTTGGCATGGGGTCAGACCCTGCGGGTCTGACCCCATGCCCGCGACCTGCGAAGCTGTGCGCGTGTTCGCCCCTCAGGGGTAAGGACGTGCCAAGGGTCAGACCCTTATGCCGTGCCCACCCGGCCACTTCGGCTTGCCGCTGCAAATTTTTATTCTCGGCTAGCCGGTTCCGGTGTTGACCGGCCGACTCAGCGCCTATATAAGGCGCGCACTCTCACGGCAGGCGGTAGGTTTCATCCGTAGGCTTGGCCGTACGCCAAGCCATCGCCTAAACGCTGCCGTCCGCAAAGCAGAGGACATTTACGGGCCGGTCCACGGCACCGCGGCAAGCGGGTGCGGTGGGTCGGTTGCCTGTTCGGGGCCGGGCGCCGCCCTTCTGGGCGGTCTCGGCAATGGGTTATTGGCGCGGAGGAGCTCGGGGTAGCGGGCTGGCGCCAACGGAAGGTGGAACGGCGCATGCCGACGATACAACAGCTGACCCGCAAGCCGCGGACCCGCAAGGTCTATCGCGAGAAGTCGCGGCACATGGAGGCTGCTCCGCAGAAGCGTGGCGTTTGTACGCGCGTGTATACAACCACGCCGAAGAAGCCGAACTCGGCGCTGCGCAAGGTGGCCAAGGTGCGTCTCACCAACGGCTTCGAGGTGATCGGCTACATCCCCGGCGAGGGCCATAATCTGCAGGAGCACTCGGTGGTGATGATCCGTGGCGGCCGCGTCAAGGACCTTCCCGGCGTGCGCTATCACATCATCCGCGGCGTGCTCGACACGCAAGGCGTGGCCGACAGGAAGCAGAGGCGCTCCAAGTACGGAGCCAAGAGGCCCAAGTAGGGCCTTTTGCATTGGGCCGGGAAGGCTCGGTTAACAGAAGCATACCAGACTGTCATCTGGCTGACTGAGAACGGACTGACGAAGGAAGTCGCACAATGTCGCGCCGGCACAAGGCTGAGAAACGCGAGGTCAATCCGGACCCGAAGTACAACGACCTGGTCGTGTCCAAGTTCATGAACTCCATCATGAAGGAGGGCAAGAAGTCGGTCGCCGAGCGCATCGTCTACGGCGCGATGGAGACCATGCAGGCCAAGGCCAAGTCGAGCCCGCTGCAGCTGTTCCATCAGGCGCTGGAAAACGTCATGCCGGCGGTGGAGGTGCGCTCGCGCCGGGTCGGCGGCGCCACCTACCAGGTGCCGGTCGAGGTGCGCAACGAGCGCCGGCAGGCGCTCGCCATCCGGTGGCTGATCGCCGCCGCGCGCGGACGCAACGAGAACACCATGCAGGAGCGGCTTTCGGGCGAGCTCCTCGATGCCGCGAACAACCGTGGCACGGCGGTGAAGAAGCGGGAGGACACGCACAAGATGGCTGAGGCGAACCGCGCCTTCTCCCACTACCGCTGGTGACAACGGAAAGCTAAGGTTATGCCGCGATCGCATAAAATCGAGGACTACCGCAACTTCGGCATCATGGCCCACATCGATGCCGGGAAGACCACGACCACGGAGCGGATTCTCTACTACACGGGCAAGACCTACAAGATCGGCGAGGTGCACGACGGCGCCGCGACCATGGACTTCATGGAGCAGGAGCAGGAGCGCGGCATCACCATCACGTCGGCAGCCACCACCTGCTTCTGGGCCGGCAAGCGCCTGAACATCATCGACACCCCAGGCCACGTCGACTTCACCATCGAGGTGGAGCGCTCGCTGCGCGTGCTCGACGGGGCCGTCTGCGTGCTCGACGGCAACCAGGGTGTGGAGCCGCAGACCGAGACGGTCTGGCGCCAGGGCGACAAGTACGGCGTGCCGCGCATTATATTCGCCAACAAGATGGATAAGACCGGCGCCGACTTCTATCAGTGCGTCGCCGACATCAAGGAGAAGCTGGGCGCCAGGCCGGTGCCGCTGCAGATCCCGATCGGGGCCGAGTCGAGCTTCAAGGGGGTGATCGACCTCCTCAAGATGAAGGCCCTGATCTGGGAAGGCGACGACAAGGGCGCCAAATTCCGCGAGGAGGACATCCCCGCCGACCTCGCCGACAAGGCCGCCGAGCACCGCGCCGCCATGGTCGAGGCTGCCGTGGAGATGGACGATGATGCCATGGGCGCCTACCTCGAGGGCCAGGAGCCCGATGTCGACACCCTAAAGCGCCTGATCCGCAAGGCGACGGTGGGCAGCAAGTTCTATCCGATGCTGTGCGGCTCGGCCTTCAAGAACAAGGGCGTGCAGCCCCTGCTCGACGCTGTGGTGGACTATCTGCCCTCGCCGGCCGACCGCGAGGCGTTCAAGGCCATCGATATCAAGACCGGCGCCGAGACGGTGCGCAGGCCGCTCGACAGCGAGCCGCTGTCGATGCTGGCGTTCAAGATCATGGACGATCCGCACGTCGGCGGCATCACCTTCTGCCGTGTCTACTCGGGCAAGGTCGAGAGCGGCCAGGCGGTCACCAACACCACCCGCGACAAGAAGGAGCGGGTCGGGCGCATGTACCTGATGCACGCCGATGACCGCGAGCAGATCAGCGAGGCCTTCGCCGGCGACATCATCGCGCTGGCCGGCCTCAAGGATACCCGCACCGGCGAGACCCTGTCCGACCCGCTGCGCCCGGTGCTGCTGGAGAAGATGGAGTTCCCCAACCCCGTCATCGAGCAGGCCGTCGAGCCGAAGGCCAAGGGCGACCAGGAGAAGATGGGCATCGCCCTGCAGAAGCTGGTGACCGAGGACCCGTCGTTCCGGGTCGCGACCGATCCCGAGAGCGGCCAGACCATCATCAAGGGCATGGGCGAGCTGCATCTGGAGATCAAGGTCGACATCCTCAAGCGCACCCACAAGGTCGAGGTCAACGTGGGCGCCCCGCAGGTGGCCTACCGCGAGACGCTCGCCCGCTCCACCCAGATCGACTACACGCACAAGAAGCAGACCGGCGGCACCGGTCAGTTCGCTCGCGTCAAGCTGCGGCTGGAGCCCAACGAGGTCGGCGCCGGCAACGAGTTCGAGAGCGAGATCATCGGCGGCGTGGTGCCGAAGGAGTACATCCCCGGAGTCGAGAAGGGCGTGCAGTCGGTGTGGGATTCCGGCGTGCTGATCGGCTTCCCCATGGTCGACATGAAGGTGACGCTGTTCGACGGCGCCTATCACGAGGTGGACAGCTCCACCATCGCCTTCGAGATCGCCGCCCGGCAGGCCATGCGCGAGGGCTGCGAGAAGGCCGGCGTGAAGCTGCTCGAGCCGATCATGGACGTGGAGGTGGTGACGCCCGGCGATTTCGTGGGCAGCATCATTGGCGACCTGAACAGCCGGCGCGGGCGCATCCGCAGCCAGGAGATGCGCGGCAATGCCACGGTGATCCGCGCCTACGTGCCGCTCGCCAACATGTTCGGCTACGTGAGCCAGCTCAGGTCTCTGAGCCAGGGTCGGGCGCCGTACACCATGCAGTTCGCCCACTACGCCGAGGTGCCGCGCAACGTCGCGGACGAGGTGAAGGCGAAGTACGCGTAAGCCGAGCCCGGAAGCAGCCAGCACGGACGCCCAGCAGCAGGTCAGGCCAAAGTCGGAGAACAGGAGAGCCCAATGGCCAAGGCGAAATTCGAGCGGACGAAGCCGCATTGCAACGTAGGCACGATCGGCCACGTTGACCACGGGAAGACGACGTTGAC
>Ga0068862_100002461_pt1 | contig 16407 bp, 15 predicted proteins | sample KBSSwiS52_FD_66598 | JGI IMG/M metagenome (GOLD analysis project Ga0068862, IMG submission 66598) | Switchgrass rhizosphere microbial communities from Kellogg Biological Station, Michigan, USA - KBS Switchgrass S5-2 | ecosystem: Host-associated > Plants > Roots > Rhizosphere > Soil ... | reverse complement strand
CAGCGGGCGCTCGCCGACAATCCGGTCCCCGTCGACTATGTGAAAACGCCCGGCGTGCGGACATGGCTCGACGAGATGTCGAAGCGGCTCGCCCTCAAAGTGCCCGACGGGCAGTCGCGCGACGAGTTCATGGCGACCGTCCACTACGAAGCGGCGCGCGCGGGGCTCGATCCGCAGCTCGTACTCGGCGTCATCCAGCTCGAGAGCAACTTCCGCAAGTACGCGATCTCGTCCGCCGACGCGCGCGGCTACATGCAAGTGATGCCGTTCTGGACGAAGCTCATCGGCTCGGCCGAGCACAATCTCTTCCAGCTGCGGACGAACCTGCGCTACGGCTGCGTGATCCTGCGCCATTACCTCGATATCGAGAACGGCGACGTCTATCGCGCGCTGGGCCGCTACAACGGCAGCCTCGGGCGTCCCGAATATCCGAACGCGGTGCTCGAGATCATGAACCGCAACTGGCTGTACTCGCCGGCAGCAACGCCCAAGGTGGTCCCGGCGTCCTACACCGTGCGGTGAACGGCGCCGCGGGTTCTCCTTCGCCGTGCTCTCGCGGTGGTTCATCTGCCCCGCGCTATCGCGGGCGCTACGCCCCTTCCCCTACCGGACCGCTGCACTTCGGTTCGCTCGTCGCAGCCGTCGCCAGCTACTGCGACGCGCGAGCGGCGCAGGGCGAATGGCTGGTGCGCATCGAGGACGTGGATCTACCACGCGCCCAGCGCGGCGCGGATGCCGCGATCCTGACGACGCTCGAGCGATATGGGTTCGCGTGGGACGGCCCCGTCGTGCGGCAATCGGAGCGGACGGCGCTCTACGCGGCCGCCCTGGAGACGTTGCGCGCGAGCGGTGACGTCTACGACTGCGCCTGCTCACGCCGCGACCTCGACACCGCCACGATCGGCCCAGGCGGCGAACGCATCTACCCCGGAACCTGCCGCGAGGGCCTTTCCGCCGACCGGCAAGGCCGCACCCAACATGCTTGCCGGGTGCGCGTCGGCAACGCGCAGATTCGCTTCCGCGACCGGCTTCAGGGCGCGCAATCGCAGGACCTCGCCCACGACGTCGGCGACTTCGTCGTCCGGCGCGCCGACGGGCTCTACGCCTACCAGCTCGCCGTCGTCGTCGACGATGCGCTGCAGGGCATAACGCATGTCGTCCGGGGCGCCGATCTGCTGCCCTCGACGGCGCGCCAGATCTTCCTCCAGCAGCGCCTGGGTCATCCGCCCGTTTCCTACCTGCACGTCCCGGTGGCCATCAACGCGGCAGGCGAGAAGCTCTCGAAGCAGACCGGCGCCGCCGCGCTGCCGGACGACCCTACGCCCGCGCTCGTCGGCGCATGGCGCTTTCTTGGGCAGGAAGCGCCCGAAGCCGCCGAGGCCGTTGGCAACGCCGGGGATTTCTGGGAGTGGGCGCTGCCGCATTGGAATCCAGCCCGGCTGCCGCCGACGGCGATGCTTCCCGCGCCCTGGCGCATCGGGGGAGCGGGGTCCGCGAAGGTATAATTAACGGTTTCCCCTTCGCATCGGCCCCCGCGTCGGCCCCGGTTTGGGCCACGGATCGGGCCTGCTGGCCGCTATCCATGACTACCCTCGTTGCCGTTCGCAAGAACGATGAAATCGCCATTGCCGCCGACTCGCTGACGACCTTCGGGGACACCCGGCTGTCCGCGGAGTACGACGCCACTTCGGAGAAGATCGTCCAATACAAGGGCACCTTCATCGGCCTTTGCGGCAGCGCTGCGCACCAGCTCGTTTTCGAGAGCCTGCTCGCCGCCCACAGCGAACTCGACTTCTCGACCAAGGCGGCGATCTTCGAGACGTTCCGCAAGCTGCACCCCATTCTCAAGGAGCAGCACTTCCTGAATCCCAAAGAGGAAGAGGACGACCCGTACGAGTCGACGCAGGTCACTGCCCTGGTCGCGAACGAGAACGGCATCTTCGGCGTCTACTCGATGCGCGAGGTGTTCGAGTACAGCCGGTACTGGTCGGTGGGCTCCGGGCGCGAATTCGCGCTGGGCGCGATGCACGCCGAGTATCCGAAGCGCAAGACCGCGGCGGCGATCGCCCGAGCCGGTGTTCATGCGGGCGCCGCATTCGACCGCAACTCGGGCTTGCCGATGACGCTGTTCACGGTGCCGGTCAAGAAGGCCTGAAGATCCAAAGCTGCCGCGCTCGCAGCACGCGCGCTTCCTGACCGTGGCCCCGACGCCTTTCGCCGATTCCGTCACCCGGTTCCACTTCGAGCGTGCCGCCGTGCGCGGCGCGGTCGCGAGCCTCGACGACGCGGGCCGCGAGGTTCTCGGCCAGCACTCGTATCCTCCCGCCTTGCGGCGCGCGCTCGCGGAGCTCCTCGCCGCTTCGGCACTCCTCGCGTCCGCGCTGGCGTTCAAGGGGACGCTCATCGTCCAGCTGCAAGGGACAGGGCCGGTAACCCTGCTGGTCGTCGAGTGCACCGCCACTCTCGGCCTGCGAGCAACCGCGCAGTGGCGCGACAGCGCTGCCGCGTTGCCCGAGGATGCGCCGCTGCGCGCACTCGCGGGCGACCCGGAGACGAGCCGGCTCGCCATCATGCTGGACCCGAAGGACGGCGGTCCGATCTACCAGGGCGTGGTGGCCCTCGAAGCCACGTCGATCGCCGAGCTGATCGACCACTACCTGACGACCTCCGAGCAGATCGACAGTCGCCTCGCGCTCGCGACCGACGGCACGCGGACTCGCGGCCTCCTGGTGCAGCGGATGCCGAGCGCGGGTCCCGATGACGATGCGACGTGGCGGCGCGCCGCGACGGCCATCGATATCGACGCCGCGGACCTGTTGCACGCGAGCAGCGTCGAGGCCCTGCTGGCCGCCTCCTTTCCGAGCGAGGACATCCGCGTGATGAAGGGACGGCCCCTGCGCTTTCATTGCGATTGCTCGAGCGAGCGCGTGTCGAACGCGCTTCGCTTGCTGGGCCGGGCGGAGATCGAGAGCATCCTCGCCGAGCAGGGGACGGTCGGCGTCAAGTGCGAGTTCTGCGGTCGCAGCTACAACTTCGCCGCCGCCGACGCGCTGGCGCTGTTCACGCAGGCCGGCGCGATCGACGAGTTAGCGCCTGACGACGCGAAGCGCAGCGAGTGAGTCGGAGGTTTAGCGGATGGCCGTCTACGTTCCCCAGCACTTTGCAGCTCGCGACGAAGCGATGGTCGCGCGGCTCGTGCGCGACTATCCGTTTGCGACGCTGGTGACGCCTGGCGAGCCCGAGCCCTTCGTCACGCACCTCCCTCTGCTCCTGGTCGCTGATGGCGAGCCGCACGGCACGCTGTTCGGCCACTTTGCGCGCGGAAATGCGCACGCGAAGACTCAACCCGGTGCCGAGTCCGTCGCGATCTTTCACGGTCCGCATGCGTACGTGACGCCCTCGTGGTACGCCGATCCGGCCAACGCGGTCCCGACGTGGAACTATGCCGTCGTACACGCGCACGGCGCACTCGAGCTCGCCCGCGACCCGGCGGAGACCCGTGCCGTCCTCGATCTACTGGTCGAGCGCTTCGAGTCGAACCGGACGGCGCCGTGGCAGCTGGGGCTCGATCCGGAGCGCCTCGCCGCGATGGTGAACGCGATCGTCGGCTTCCGCATTCGCGTGACGCGCCTCGAGGCGAAGTTCAAGCTTTCGCAGAACCGCTCGCCGGAAGACCAGCGCCGCGTCGCCGCGGGGCTCGACGGCGAAGGCTACGCCGAGGCTGAAGCGACTGCCGCGTGGATGAAGGATGTCAACGGCGCGAAGTAGCGGCTAGCGTGCGCTGCGGCAAAGCGTCTGCGGTCGAGCTGCACCGGGATCGCATCAGCAAAGGCGAAACGCCGCGAGGTCGAGCAGGAGGTCGGGATTCTGGTATCCGCGCCACACGGCGTAAGCCAGCAGCGCCGCGATGATCAGGCCCAGCGTATGCCAGGTCGCCCGCTGGATGCGCCGCGAGCCGGAAGGCGAAACGATCGGCGTTGCAGTGCCGGTAGCCATCCGCGGAGCTTACGCTCGCGCGGCGGTCTTCAGCAACGGCGCCGATCGCAGCGCTTCGTCAGCCCGCGAGCGCCGGCACCGACGGTTGAGCCGAGGGCGTCGTCTCCGCAACCTTGGCAGCATTCACGCCGAGGTCGCGCATCATGGACATGATCGTGCTGAAATCAGCCGCGGTGTTCACGTTCGCGATCGGCTTGGCGAGTAGATTGACCGCGCGTCCGCTGACCACCAGCGGGTACTCCGGCGGCAATTCGGCGCGCAGTGCGCGGATCTCCTGGCCCGCGATCTTGCCCGAGATGCCGCGATCGAACAGCAGCACCACGAGGCTCGTCTTGTACGCGGCCGCCGCGCCCGCGATCTCCTGGGCGGGAACACCGGCGCCCAGCGTCAGGCAGTTGACGCCTTCGGTGAACAGCAGGAGCTCGAGGATTGCAAGGCCGAGTTGATTGGGATCGTTCGGCGGCGTCGCGAGCAGCACATGCTGCGCTTCGCGCTGCGGACGAACGAGCCGGGTCACGTCGCGCAGGAGCCGCTGGACGAGATCGCCGAAGCGCAGCTCCTGGAAGTTTTCCATCTCGCCGCGGACCACGCGCTCATGCACGGCTTCGTTGAGCGGAATCAGCGTGGTCTCGAGGAACTTGCGCATCCCCTGGCCCGCCAGCAATTTCGACAGATGGTTCTGCAGCTCGCCCACGCGGTGTTGCCCGAGCAGCTTCACTGCAGTCTCGATCTCGGTCGGCAGCGGCGCGGGATCTTCGACGGTGAGCCCCAGCATCGACTGCAGCACCGATTCCGTCAGCGGCACCACCGCACCGGCACGCCAGCCCTCCGAAAGCAGCTGCTTGATGAGCTTGAGTCGCGCGACCTGGTCGGGAGGATAGACACGATCGCCAAAACCGTCGCGGAGCGGCGAAGGAAACTTGTAGCGGCGCTGCCACATGTAGAGCTGCTCGCGGCGCAGGCCGGTAATTCGGACGACTTCCCGAATGTGCAGCGAGTTGCGCACGTCGCCCGAAGTAGCGGTCACTTCGGCCATCTCCACCGGCGGCTCGCGCCTTCTGGCCGGCGCAGTTATCAGGATGCCCATCGTCGTCGTTCCCTAGCGTTTTGCGTCACCCAGGTGGCGCGGTATGTGCTACACAAGTCGGCGAATAACCACTTTCTGGACGCAGGCTGGTATTTGGCCCTTGTCCGTTCGATCAGCCTCCCCTGAGGAAAGCTGTGGATCACGGGCGGTACCATGCACGATGTGTGCCAGGATGGTGGTTGCCGTCTTGCCGGTCCTCTGGCTTTCGGCCATCATTCCCGGGGATGGGGAAACGCTCGGTCGGAGGAAAGCAGCCGTAATGCAGAACCTTTAGGTGACGGATTGGGGGTCCCTTCGTGCACCACAACTGCGGGCGGCTCGTTCGTTGCACGAACCCTAGAGCGCTCGCGGCACTCCTAATGGCCTGATGCCCATCTTCCGCAACGATTCGCCGGACCCGCTCAAGGACGCTCGATCCGCTGAGCGCTGGGTCGCATCGCTGCCCGCGAACGATCCGCTCGGCGCGCAGCGGGCAATCGTTCCGGAAGTGCACAAGCTCGCGGCGCGTACCGCGCGGCGTACACCGTCGGTGCTGGAAGCGGTGTTCGTTGCGGACGACCACGCCAACAACATCGTTCGCAACCTTACGGCCCAGTATGTCGAGCACGCCGAGCGCTCCCCGAAACTAGAGGAGCAACTGTGGGAAGCGCTGAACGCTCTCGCGCGGGCGTTCGAGGCGTGCTACGCCGCGTTTGCACGGGAGATCTCGGATCCCATCCCCCGTAACAAGTGGGTCGCGATGCTGCCCGGGCTCCTCGCGCGACAGATAGTCCACCTCCGGCGTGATGCAAAGCTCAAGCTCTATCGGTGCGAGCGCTGGTCGCCGGCGAAGTGGACCGCGCTCTATACGCCGTTCTCACGCGCGTGCTCGCTGCGGATCGAGCGCGAGCCGGTGCGCCTCGACCTCACCGGCGCCCCCACGACAATCGAACGCCAGTTCCTCATGCTGCAGGTGCTGAAGCTCGCCGATCCTGGCAACCTGTCGGCGAGGGAAGTCGAATGGGTTGCCTCGCAGCTCGACGAGTGGTGCCAGCCGCTGCGCCTCGCGCTAAAGCCATCGACGTTGAATTCGTTCTATGTCGATCTTGCCGGCAGCAACGGCTTCCAGCGGCGGGCGCTCGCTCCGCTCGAGGGTCGGGTGCTGTTCTGCGATCTCCGCCCCCTGCTCGCGCTGATGCACCAGAACCGCGTCGTGCTGGAGGAAGCCGTGCGCAACGAGCCGCGCACGGGCAGGAAGTCGAAGCACCGCGGAGAGCTCGAGCTCTTCGTCAAGCTCGCGAGCCGGCTCGATCCCGAGTTCAAGCCGCTGGCGCGGCACGGCGAGCGCAAGCCGGCGAGCGGCGCGGTCGACGCCGTGGTCGGCTTCTCCAACATCAGCGCGTTCGTGCGTTCGGACATGACGCGACCAACCATGGATACGAGCGCCGGCCACAATTTCGGCAGCACGATGGAGCTCGCGGTATTCGGACGATCGAGGGTCGAAAACGAGCTGCACCGCGAGCTTGCCGCGGGACGCGTTTCCACGTTCGCGACCGCCGGCGGACCGTGGGAGATGAAGGACATCAGCGCGTCCGGATTCCGGCTGTTTGCGCCGATGAGCGTCGCGGGGGAGCTCACGCTCAGCATGCTGGTGGCGATCCGCCGTCAGGGCGACGAGACCTGGGTGATGGGCATCATCCGCCGGATGCGAAGGCTCACGACGAAGGACGCGGAAGTCGGCTTGCAGCTCATCGCCAATTCCCTCGCGAGCGCCGAGCTCACGGAGCAGAAGAAAACGCACGATGCGAGCTATTCCGTCAACGGCGAGAATCCGGCCGTCCAGGGACGGCAATTTCACGGCCTCTTTCTCTCGTTCCGGCGGCGCCCGGAGGAAGCGCCGGTCCAGTCGCTGATCGTCGCCTCGGGTGAATACCATCCGTCCCGGCGCTACACGTTGCGCACAGGGACAACCGTGCGCACGATCCGGCATGGCCGTCTGCTCGAGGAGCACACGGGCTGGGTGTGGACCGTGATCGACAACGTGACGTGACCGCGGATCGCTACGCCGAGATCTACGCGGCGCACCGCTGGAAGGTGCCGGCGCAGTTCAACATCGCGCACGCGTGCTGTGGTCGCTGGGCCAACGACCGCTCCCGCTTCGCCCTCTTCTGGGAAGACGAATCGGGTGCTACGGCGGCTTTGACCTTCTGGGACCTGCAACAGCAGGCCAATCGGCTGTCGAATGCGCTGGCGGCGCTCGGTATCAAGCGCGGCGACAAGATCGCGCTCATCCTTCCGCAACGGCCCGAGACCATCGTCGCGCACTTGGCCGCCTACCAGCTGGGTGCGATCGCCGTTCCGTTGTCGTTCCTATTCGGTCCCGAAGCCCTGTCGTATCGGCTGACCGATTCCGGCGCGCGCATCGCGTTCGTCGATCCGCAGTCGCTCACCAATCTCGCGCTCGTGCGCGAGGCGTGTCCCGGCGTCGAGCATGTCGTAGGCGTGGCGGGCGCGACCGAAGCGTGGGTCACGCCGTACGAATCGCTCATCCAGAAAGCGTCGCCCCATTTCGCACCGGCAGCCACGGCGGCAGGCGATCCGGCGATTCTCATCTACACGAGCGGCACCACCGGACCGCCGAAAGGCGCGCTGATGCCGCAGCGCTGTCTTCTCGGCAACCTGTCGGGCTTCGTTCATTCGCACGACGGCTATCCGCAGGAAGGCGATCTCTTCTGGTCCCCCGCCGATTGGGCGTGGACCGGCGGCCTCATGGACGCGCTCCTCCCTGCGCTGTACTTCGGCCAGCCGATCGTCGGCTATCGCGGGCGCTTCGATCCGGAGCGCGCGCTCGCGCTGATGGCGAAATACGGCGTCCGCAACTCGTTCCTGTTCCCGACCGCGCTCAAGCTGATGATGAAGGCGTGCCCGCGCCCGAAGGAGCAATTCGATCTTCGTCTTCGCACGATCATGAGCGCGGGCGAAGCCGTCGGGACATCGGTGTTCGACTGGGCACGCGACGCCCTCGGCGTCACGATCAACGAGATGTTCGGCCAGACCGAGATGAACTACATCGTCGGCAACTCGCAGGCGCTGTGGCCGGCGAGACCGGGGTCGATGGGCCGGCCGTATCCGGGACATCGGATCGACGTGATCGACGACGAAGGACGCGCGGTCGCCGCCGACGAGATGGGCGAGGTCGCCGTCCATCGCATCGCGCCCGACGGGACGCCGGACCCGGTCTTCTTCCTCGAATACTTCAAGAATCCGGAGGCCACCGCGAAGAAATTCAGCGGCGACTGGTGCCGCACGGGCGATCTCGCGCGCCGCGACGCGGACGGCTATCTCTGGTACCAGGGCCGCGCCGACGACATGTTCAAGGCCGCGGGCTACCGGATCGGACCTTCCGAGATCGAGAACTGCCTCGTCGGGCACAAAGCAGTGGCCAACGCGGCCGTCGTACCGTCGCCCGATGAAACGCGTGGCAACGTAGTCAAAGCCTTCATCGTGCTCGCTCAGGGCATCGTGCCGTCACCGGCGGTGGAAGAGGACATCCGCCAACACGTGCGCAGTCATCTTGCGCCGTACGAGTACCCGAAGGAGATCGAGTTCATCGATGCGTTGCCGATGACGACGACGGGCAAGGTGCAACGGCGCGTGCTGCGCGAGCGGGAACGAGCTCGCAAGGCGGCGATCACCGGAGGCCGCTGAGGACGCGGCCCCACGCGCCGGCCTTGCGCGCCGGGCATTCGCTCAGGCTTCGCCGGGGCTCGATCGCAAGCGCTCGAGCAGTCCGCGGTGCGTCGCCACCCAGACCACAACGGGCACGACCGTCGGCAGGATCAGCGCGCCCAGCTGGTACGAGAATGCAATCGCTTCGCGCTGCCAGGCGACGAAGCCCGTCTGCGACGCGGTCTGCGGTCCCATCGTAATCGCGACGCTTTGCAGGAAGTCCGCGAGCGCCCCCCACGTCACGAACGGCATCAGCACCGCGTACCCGACGAGCAAGCGGCGCGGCCAGCCGGGCTCTTTCGCTGCGAGCACGAGCGCGGCGTAGAGCGGCAAGCCGAACGAGTACAGCAGGAGATCGACGCCGACGGCGATCTCGCCGCCCTGCGCGGCGGCCGACCCCGCTTTCAGCGACGTCGCGAACATGAGCTCGGCACGAGTCTGCTCGACGCCTCGAACGATGTCGGGCAATCCCATGCGCGCCACCACCTGTGTGAGGAACGCCGGCGGCCACAGGAGAACCGGTGCCGCGAAGTACCAGATCGCGAACGTCACCGGCAGCCAGGCGAAGACCCGGGCGATGAGTCCGCCGAGCGGACTGCGGGCAGGACCGGCCACGACCGTCGTCCGAGTCAGGCGGTGGCCGGCGCAGGCGTGCCGCCGGCGGGTCCGCGAGGCCCGCTGCCTGCGCTCGGGTCACGTGGCAGCATGCGGACCCAGACGAGCCAGACGACGAGCACGTCGAGCATGATCAGCGCCTGCCAGACGTACAGGTGCGCCCACTCGAACACCTGCATGTTCCACTGTCCGAGGTAGAAAAGGCTGATGACGCGGACGATGTTGAGACCTTGCACGGCGACGATGCCGGCGGCGAGGCCGATCAGCCGGTCGCGCCAGGGTGCCGGAAACGCACAGATCGCCGCCACCAGCACGATGGTCGCCTCGATGCCGTTGCATCCCGCCTCGATCGAGACGGCGAAGTTGTTCACCGTGCTGCGGAGCACCTTTCCGGTGGCCACGACGGTCGGATCGAACAGCGTGACGAGCCACGCGCTCAGCCCCGCCAGCGCATTCGTCCACGGCTCGACGAAATACTTTTGCGCCCACGGCGTCAGCTCGGCAGCGAACAGCGCCACCTGAAGCGCGATGAACGTGACGAAGAAGCGGAGCATCGGCGGATTCTACCGAACCCGGCCGCAGCGGACGGAAAGCGGCTCGCTAGCCGGTGCCGGATTTCGCGCGCGCGAGCGGCGGATTCGCCGCGAAGTACCGCCGGATGCCTTCGCCCATCGATTCTGCGAACTTCGCCTGGTGGCGTTCGCTGCGCAGCTTCGCCTCCTCGTCCGGGTTCGAAATGAACGCGGTCTCGACGAGCACCGATGGAATGTCCGGCGCCTTGAGCACGGCAAACCCCGCCTGCTCGACGGCTCCTTTGTGCAAGGCGTTGATCGTGCCGATGCTGTCCAGCATGTGCCGGCCGACCTTCATGCTGTCGCTGATCTGAGCGGCTTGCGAGAGATCGAGCAGCGTGCGCGCGAGCACCGGGTCTCGGACGTCGAGATTCACTCCGCCGATCAGGTCGGCAGCGTTCTCTTTCTGCGCAAGCCAACGGGCGGCGGAGCTCGTCGCGCCGGTCTCCGACAACGCGAACACCGACGAGCCGCGGGCTTGCGGCTCGCGGAACGCATCGGCGTGGATCGAGACGAAAAGGTCGGCCTCGACGCGCCGCGCCTTCTGCACCCGCGCCGCGAGCGGCACGTAGTAGTCGGCATCGCGCGTCAGCATCGCGCGCACGCCGGGCTCGCTGTCGAGCAGGCGCTTGAGCTTGCGGCCGATCGCGAGCGTCACGTCTTTTTCCTGCGTGCCGCGCCGGCCGATCGCCCCCGGATCTTCGCCGCCGTGGCCCGGATCGAGCGCCACGGTGATCACGCGCCTGCGGCCGGTGGCCACTTTCGAATCCGGTTTGATCGGAGGCGTACGCTCCTGCGGTGCGATCGGCTTCGTTTCGAGGGCCGCCGGCTCTCCCCGTTCCGCCAGCAACGCCATCAGCGGATCGATGGGCGTCATCGGGTAGAGATCGAGGACGACGCGATAGGCGAACTCGGCCACGGGCTTGAGCGCGAAGAGCTGGGGGCGCGTTTGCGTCTTCAACTCGAACACGATGCGAAGCGTGTCGCCTCTCGACCCGAAGCGAATGGTCGCGATGTACGGATCGTCGGCCTGAACGCGCGTCGGCAGCTGCGCGAGCGCGGGCGTCAGGCGCACGCCGTCGAGCTCGAGCACTACGCGATGTGGATCGGTGAAGGTCTGCACGCGATGCGCGAGCGCATCGGGCGCCTCGAACACGACGCGCGTGTATTCCTGTGCAGGCCAGACCCGCGCCGATGCGACGTTCCCGAGACTCGCCCATGCCAGCGTGGGTACGAAGAGCTGCGCTGCGGGCAGCACCATCCATTGGCACAGGCGACGCCGGGCGAGCGAGACCTCGATCAGGTCGCGCTTCGTGCGTTGCTTTCGATCATCGCCGAGAGACATCGCTCACCGCGCTCCGTATGAGCCGACAACTTGAGCTCGCGTCCGGGCTGAGAGGGATCGCCCGGATAGTTGAGAGTCAGCGCCAGGTCCGGCAAAGGCAGGCGCCCGGCGACCCGCTCGGGCCACTCGACGACACAGGCCGACCCGGAGTGAAAGCAATCGGTGAAACCCGCCGTTTCCCATTCGTTTGGATCGGCGAACCGATAAAAATCAAAGTGATAAAAGTATAAGCTCGAAAACGGATAATGCTCAAGCAGCGGATAGCTGGGACTCTTGACGGGGCCCTTCCAGCCGAGCGCCCGCAGACATCCTCGCACCAGCGTCGTCTTCCCCGCGCCCAGGTCACCCGAGAGCGTCACCACCATGCCGCCTTCCAGCGTCGGCGCGAGGCGCGCACCCGCGGCCTCGGTCGCTTCGGTATCAGCTAGATGAAACGTTGCGGTGGACATTGGGTTGACGCGGCATTCATTCCTGTACGCTTTCGACCATGTCCACGCTTTGCCCCGAAGGTCGCGCATCGTCCGCAGATCGCGACTGGTCGGCAATCGCCGCCGACATCCGGGAATGGGGCAAGGCCCTGGGATTTCAGGACATCGGGATCGCCGACACCGACCTCGACGTCGCGGAACAGCGCCTGCTCGAGTGGCTTGGCGCGGGCCGTCATGGCGCCATGGATTATATGGCACGGCACGGCGTCGCTCGTGCGCGGCCGGCCGCGCTCGTCCCGGGGACAGTTCGGGTCATCACGGCGCGAATGAACTATCGACCGCCTGCGGCGCGACCGAGCGCCGAGATCCTGGCCGACCCGACGAAGGCGTTCATCGCGCGTTACGCCTTGGGCCGCGACTACCACAAGGTGCTGCGCCGGAAGCTCAATAGGCTGGCCGAGCGCATCAGCGAGGCGATCGGCGACTTCGGCTATCGCGTCTTCACCGACAGCGCTCCGGTGCTGGAGGTCGCACTGGCGGCGAAATCGGGCATCGGCTGGCAGGGCAAGCACACGCTGCTCCTCACGCGAGAGGCGGGCTCGTGGTTCTTCCTGGGCGAGATCTACACCGATCTGCCCCTCCCCGTCACCGCGCCGCAATCGTCGCATTGCGGGACCTGCAGGACGTGCATCGACGTCTGTCCCACCGGAGCCATCGTCGCTCCCTACGAGCTCGACGCGCGGCGTTGCATTTCGTATCTCACGATCGAGCTTCCCGGCAGCATTCCCGAAGCGTTGCGGCCGCTCATCGGCAATCGCGTCTACGGCTGCGACGACTGCCAGCTCTATTGCCCCTGGAACCGCTTCGCACAGGACACCACCGAAGGCGACTTCGCCGTGCGCCATGGTCTCGATGCCTCGGATCTCGTCACGCTCTTCGCGTGGACGCAAGCGGAGTTCGACTCGCGCCTCGAAGGCAGCGCCATCCGGCGGATCGGCTACGAGCGCTGGCTGCGCAATCTCGCCGTCGGGCTCGGCAACGCGCCCAGCCATCCCGACATCGTCGCCGCGCTCGAAGCGCGTGCGGACGATCCGTCAGCGCTCGTGCGCGAGCACGTCGCATGGGCGCTGGCGCAGCATCGGAATCGCGCTCACGAGCAGCGCGAGCAGACGACGTAGTCGCTTGCGCGCCACATCGGCTCTGGCAAGTGGGCGGAGTGGCAGGGTCGGCTCGGGCGTCGTCGCCGCGACTGACGCGACTACCGAATGAGCTGATTCATCGACACGATCGGCAGCATCACGGCCAGCACGAGAACGAGCACGATCGCGCCCATCGTCACGATCAGCGCGGGCTGCAACAGCGCAGCGAACCAGTTGATGCGTCGTGCGGCCTCGCGCTCGAGCTCCGCGGCTGCCCGCTCCAGCATCGGCGCGAGCTGACCACTTGCTTCGCCATTCGCGGTCAAGTGCACGAGCACCGGCGGGAACATCTTCTGCTCCTTGAGCGCACGCGCAAGCGATACGCCCTCGCGCACAAGCGCGGCCGCCCTGCCCGCGGCCGCCTTGAGCGGCAATGCCCAAACCACATCGCGGGCGGCGTCGAGCGAGCGCAGCAGCGGCGCGCCGCTGCCCGTGAGGATCGCGAGCGTGCTCGCGAAGCGCGCGGTGTCGACTGCGACGACCAGCCGCCCGACGACCGGGACGCGCAACAGCCCGCGCTGCCATCGCGCGCGAAACGCGTCGCTTCGGTTGAGAACGAGCCACCCGATGATCACGGCGATGACACCGACCAGCCACATCCACGCGGTCCCGCGCAAAAATCCGGAGGCCGCAATCAGCGCACGCGTGAGCCACGGCAGCGTCTGCCGGCTCTGCTCGTAGACCGCGACGATCTGCGGGACCACGTAGACAAGGAGGACGATGATCACCGCGAACGCGATGATGGTCACGAGCGCCGGGTAGATGAGCGCCAGCATGAACTGCTGCTTCTGCGCCTGTCTCGCTTCCAGATAGTCGGCCAGACGCGTCAGCACGTCGGGCAGGTTGCCGGTCTCCGCCGCCACGGCGACGAGGCCCCGGTAAAGATCGGAGAACGTGCGCGGCCAGCGCGACAGCGCTCCCGCCAACGGCTCGCCCGATGCCACCAACCCGCGCGCTTGCGCAAAGAGCTTCGCGGCGCGAGCGTCATCCGCTTGCTCGGCGACGGCGGACAGCGCCTGGTCGAGCGGCATTCCGGAGCGAACGAGTGTTGCAAGCTGGCGCGTCGACAGCGCGACCTGCGCGGCCGGCAGCCGCACCCGCTCGACCGCAAGCTCGCCCGCCGCGTCGTCGTTGGCGGCGCCCTCGGCGTCGATCGCGGTCGGATAGAGTCCTTCGGCGCGCAACTGGTCGCGCACCTGGCGCGCCGTCTCCGCGTCGACCCATCCGCGCTTCAGCTTGCCGAGCGCGTCGACCGCCTCATAGCGGAATGCACGCACGTCAGCGCGCGCCGGGACGCCCCGTGCGCCTTTGGTTTCGAACCGCGTCGCGCCGCGCGTGGGGCATCACGCCTCGCGCGAAACGCGGACGAGCTCGGCGAGCGAAGTGGTGCCGTCCGCGAGCCAGCGCGCGCCGTCGCGTCGAAGCGACGTCGTTCCCGCCTGCATCGCGGCCGCGCGCAACGCATGCTCCGGCGCCCGATCGTGAATGAGGCGCCGCAAGGCGTCGTCGATAACGATCAGCTCGTAGATGCCGGAGCGGCCGCGATAACCGGTGTCGCGACATTCGCTGCAACCTGCCGGTGCGCTGAGCGGAAGGTTCGAAGGCAGGCCGAGCTCGGACAACAGAGCCGCTTCGCCCGGGGTGGGCGCGCCACGTGTGCGACAGGCGGGACACAGCGTGCGCACGAGCCTCTGCGCGAGGACGCCGAGAAGGCTCGAGGCCAGGAGATAGGGCTCCACGCCCATGTCCGCGAGGCGTGTGACGGCGCTCGCCGCGTCGTTCGTATGCAGCGTCGCCAGCACGAGGTGGCCCGTCAACGACGCCTGCACGGCGATCTGCGCCGTCTCGAGGTCGCGGATCTCGCCGATCATGATGATGTCCGGATCCTGCCGCAGGATCGCCCGCAGCGCACGCGCGAAGTCGAGATCGATCTTCGGATTGACCTGCGTCTGGCCCACGCCGTCGAGCGCGTACTCGATCGGATCCTCGACCGTCATCATGTTGAGCGTGCCGCGCGGCAGTCGCGACAGCGCGGCGTAGAGCGTGGTCGTCTTGCCGGATCCGGTCGGTCCCGTGACGAGCACGATGCCGTGCGGCTCGCGGATCAGCCGATCGACGGTGCCGAGCGTCGACGCGCTCATGCCGAGCGCGGTCAGGTCGAGCTGCGCCGAATCCTTGTCGAGGAGCCGCAGCACGACGCGCTCGCCGGGACCGGTCGGCAACGTGGAGACGCGCACGTCGACGAGCTTGTCGCCGAGCTTGAGCGCCAGTCGTCCGTCCTGCGGCAGCCTCTTCTCGGCGATGTCGAGGCTCGCCATGATCTTGACGCGCGAGACGAGCGCCGCGTGCAGCGCGCGCGGCGGCTCGAGCACGTCGCGCAGCACACCGTCGATGCGAAAGCGCACGACGGAGCGCCCTTCGTACGGCTCGAAGTGAACGTCGGATGCGCGCTCCCGCAACGCCTGCAGCAAGAGCGCATTGATCATCCGGATCACCGGCGCTTGCGCGCCGCTGTCGAGCAGGTCCTCCGCCGGCGGAAGGTCCTGCATCAGCCGCGCGAGATCGCCGTCGCGAACGAGATCCTCGCTCATCTGCGCGACGCCGCCCTCGACGTTGTAGGTTCGCGCGAGCTCGGTCGCAAAGCGCGTCGCGTCCACGGGTCGCGTCAGCAGCGGCCGCTGCAGCACGCGCTTCAGCTCGGCCAGACCTTCGACCGTCGCGTCGGGACGCGTCAGCACGACGACGCCTCCGGGCTCGTCCGACTGCGCGAGCACGCCATGCGCTCGGGCGAACGCATACGGAATCCGCTGCGCGAATCCGGATTGTTGCGTGACGGTGGCCATGAGTCTGCGCTGCGGGCCGCCTAAGGCCGCGGTGCGGGCGCTGTCGATCCCGCGGGAGGCGCGGCCGGCGGGAATCCCGGCTTGTCGCCGAGAAGCGGCGGCGTGGGATCGGCGCCGAGGGTGCCGGGAGACACCCCCTGCGGCGGCAGCGTTGGCTGGCCCGGATCGCCCCAGAAGATCCGGTTGGGCGGTGTCTGGCGAATTTGCTCGCCCATCAGGTACTCGTAGCGCTCGGACGTGAGGTCGCGCCCGTCCGCACTCGTGCGCAGCACCGTCGGCTTGATGAAGATCATCAGGTTCGTCTTCTGGCGCCGGCGCGCATCGTAGCGAAAGAGCGCCCCCGCGATCGGAATGTCGCCGAACAACGGCACCTTGTCGCTGCCGTCGGTCAGGCGATCCTCGATCAGGCCGCCCAGCACGATGATCTGCGTGTCGTCGACGACCACGGTCGATTCGAGCGCGCGCTTCGACAGGACGATGCCGGCTGCGACGGTGACGTCTTCGACGCGCGACACCTCCTGGTAGAGCGAGAGACGGACCGTGCCGCCTTCCGTGATCTGTGGCTTGACGCGAAGGACGATGCCGACGTCCTTGCGCTCGAACGTCTGGAACGG
>Ga0068862_100002457_pt1 | contig 16420 bp, 11 predicted proteins | sample KBSSwiS52_FD_66598 | JGI IMG/M metagenome (GOLD analysis project Ga0068862, IMG submission 66598) | Switchgrass rhizosphere microbial communities from Kellogg Biological Station, Michigan, USA - KBS Switchgrass S5-2 | ecosystem: Host-associated > Plants > Roots > Rhizosphere > Soil ... | reverse complement strand
GGCGAGGCCATCGAGCATGCGCTTGGTGCTGTTCTCCGGGTAGGCGGCTTCGTCGCCGCGGTCGTCGGGCTGCAGGAGCGGCCGGGTGTCGATCGAGACGATGCTGCGGCAGCGCGGGTCGGCGACCAGCGCCTGCAGCGAGCCCCCGAGGTGCGATCCGATCTCGAGGTACTCGAACGGCCCGCGCTCGGCGATCGCGGCGTGGAGCGCGAGCAGCGACTGGCGGTCGGGCTCGGTCGTCTGGCTCTCGATCTGCCTGAAGAGCGAGGTGTCCATCTCGCTGATGCGCTCGGCGGTCGTCATGCGGCCATGGCCAGTCGGCGTGGGTGGACGAGCGGCAGCGGGGTCTTCCCCCGGCTCGGGTGCTCGCGCAGGCTCGGGACCGCGTCGAGCGCCTCGGGACGCGCGAAGAGCAGGAGGTTCTGCGAGTACCACCACTCGACCGCGTCATCATTCCAGAACACCTCCCGCAGGCAGTCGACCGCTTCGTAGCCGCGGCGCGCGAAGAGCTCGGCCCAGTACTCGGGCCACTGCTCGTTGGTGTGGCCGCCGCCGCCCTGTCCGGGAATCGCGGCCGAGAAGGCGACCACCGGCCCGAGGGCGGTGAGGTGGTCGACGAAAGCCTCCGCTTTCGCGGGCGGCAGATGCTCCGCGACCTCGAGCGAGAGGACGAGGTCGAAGCTCCGGTCGAGTTGCGGCGGCGCCGTGAGATCGGCCGCGACGAACAGGTCTCGCGGTATCTCGAGCGCCTCGGGAAGGACCCAGGGCCCGTCGAGGCCGAACACGTCGTCAACTCCCTTTTCGCGCGCGACCGCAAGCCAGGTGCCAGTGCCGCAGCCGACGTCGACGATGCTTTGCGGGGCCAAAAGCTCGAGCAACCAGGTGAGCACTGCACTCGCGGACGCACGGCTGCCCTCGTCGTGCGATGCGAAGAACCCCTCGGAGTATGGAGGGGAGACTTCGACATCGAGACGTTCCTGACATTCAAACCAGCGCACGTTCTCATGGACCAGGTCGATGCGGAGTTGCAGGCGCCCGTGGTCCGGCGGGGCCTGAATCGCCATCGCAAGCCGCGTCGTCGCGCCCGGTGCCACGGTCTCCGTAAAGGCCGTGCGCAGCGTCGGTCGCTCGATCTCCGTGCCGTCTTCCCGCCACCAGCGGTATCCCACCTGGATCGGAGGCTCCGGCTGCGGGCCCCTCGGAAGCCATTCGTCTCCCAGGTTGGTGACCTCGACCTGCACGTGCTGGATGCCGTCGGCTCGCATCGGTTCGACGCCCTGCGGCAGTGTGACGCGCGCTCGGTACGCGTCCGCGGAAACCGACCGTTCCCCATTCCACCGTTCGATCTCACCCAGTCCGATGGTGGCCACGTCGTCGGCGGGGGGCGCCGGCTCCGCCTCGGGCTCGTCGGCGACATTCAGGTAGCGGGCCGAGCTCGCGACGTCGGAATTTCTCGACTGGTTGAGCGAGGTCACTCCGGTGTCCTCCGGGACGAACACACTGTTGAGGGACACAGCGGACTCGGCACGAAGCCCGGGCGTAACACGCTCGTAGGCCTCGACCTTGGCTCGGCGCTTCTCCAGGTCGGCGAGGAGAAGTGCGAGATGGAGTAGCGGCGCGTCGACAATGCGGCCGGCGCCCGCAACTTCGATGTTCGAATGCACATGCCCGGAGAAGCGCCAGAGACCGGGAAGGTTGCGTACCAGGCGCAGCTGGATGTCCCGAAGCCAAAGCCCCTCGGTGATGTACGTCTCCGGCGTGGGGTACATCCAACTGCGCGGCAACCAGTAATGCGTCGGCTCGCGCTCGTCGAGTAGAGGCCGCAGCACCTGCCGCAGCGCCTCGCTGGGCAGTTCGTCGTCGTCGGCCCGCAGGATCCATTCGCCCGAGCAGCTGCTGTGCAGCCATCCGAGATAGCGCTCCATGTGCGCCATCGCCGCCGGCACGACGAAGACGCTATCGGCGACGCGCGCGCACTCGTTCGTCGTCGCCGGATGGGCTCGCTCGTCGACGGCGACGACGACCTCGTCGACCAGGGGGCGCCACTGTTCGAGGAAGGCCCGCACTCGCGACGGTTCGGCCGCGGTCATCGTGCAGAGGGAGAGCCGCGGGCGGTCGCCGCGACGTCGTCGGCGGCCGGCAAGGCTCCGTAGCGCTGGCACCCGGCGCAGTATGACAATGGAGCGGTTGAGCACCGCTCAAGCGCCGGCGCCGAGCCGCTCGGCCTCGAGCACCTCAGCAGGCGGCTTGCGCCGACGCCGCGGCCGCCGCCGCAGCGCCCAGAGGAAGGGCGAGACGAGCCGCGGGTACTCGCCCCGCAGGTTCGGGTTCGAGTAGGGGTCGATCCCCGCCAGCCCCGACCAGCGGTCGAGCAGCAGCTGCTTCTCCCACTCCTCGACCTCGGAGGAGCGGCTTGAGGACTCGAAGTGGTACATCACGAGGTCGGGGTCGTAGACGACGCGGCGGCCCGCCGCGTGCTGCTTCAGGCAGTAGTCGACGTCGTTGTAGTTGACCGGGAAGGCGCTGCTGAGGCCGCCGACCTCTTCGAACAGCTCGCGCCGGGTCATCAGGCAGGCACCGGTCACGGCGAGCAGGTCGCGGGCGATCTTGACCGCGTTGGCGTAGCCCGGCACGTTGCCCGGATAGTGGTAGTAGGGATGGCCGGGGAGGCCGCCCTGGAAGCCGATTCCGGCGTGCTGGATGCGGCCGTCTTCGAGCAGGAGGCGGCCGCCGACGGCGCCGACCTCGGGCATCGAGGAGTACATCACCATCCGCTCGATCCAGTCCCGGGTGGCGACCTCGATGTCGTCGTTCAGCAGCAGCAGGTGCTCGCCGCGGCTGCGGACGGCGCCAGCGTTGATCTTGGCCGAGAAGCTGAAGGGGCGGTCGAAGGGGACGATCCGCAGGCGCTCGCCGGCGATCGCTTCCAGCTCGGCGATCACCGCGGCCGGCGTCGTCGTGTCGGCGACGACGACGATCTCGAAGTTCCTCCAGCTCGAGTCCTCCACGATGCTGCGCACGCAGTGGGTGACGAGGACCTTCTCCTGGTAGCGGATTTCGCGGCTGCCGCCGGCGGTCGGGATGACGATGCTGACCAGCGGTTCCTCGCGCAGCTCGGGCTGCAGGTGGTAGACGCCGGGGTCCTCGGCGTCGCGTTCGACCCGCGCCGGCAACCCGATCCGCTCGCAGTGCGCCTGCACCGCGCGGCCTCCGGCTTCGAAGGCCCACGGCTTCGCCTCCTCGCCGCTGCCCGCCGTCGATGCCTCGAGGCCGCGCCAGTGGTAGAGGACCCGGGGTACGTGGAGGACGCGGCGCGCCCGCTCGGTCACCCGCAGCACCAGGTCCCAGTCCTGGGCGCCCTCGAACTCGGGGTCGAAGCCGCCCACCTCTTCGACCAGCGAGCGCCGGAAGACGCTCAGGTGGCAGGTGTACATCTGCGTCCGCATCCGCTCCGGCGACCAGGCTGGCTTGAGGAAGGGCCCGAGGTGGTGGCCCTCGGCGTCGATCTTGTCTTCGTCGGTGTAGACGTAGTCGGCCTCGGGCGCGTCGAGCAGGGCCTCCTGGACGTGGGCGAGGGCGTCGGGGTGGAGTTCGTCGTCGTGGTCGAGCAGCGCCAGGAACTCACCTTCGGCCATCGCCAGCGCGTCGTTGGAGGCGCCGACGATGCCGGCGTTGTCGTCGCGGCGGTGGAGCTGGATGCGGGGGTCCTCGGCCACGGCGAGGTCGAGGATCCGGTGCACGTGCGGGGCGCTCGAGGCGTCGTCGACTAGGCACAGCTGCCAGTCCTCGAAGCTCTGGCGCCGCACCGACTCGAGCGTCCGCCAGAGGACGCCGGGCGGCGTTTCGAAGACCGGGGTGACGATCGAGAAGCGCGGCGCCACTGGGCGCCTCAGCCTCGGCGGGCCGAGAACAGCCGCATGAAGAGGCCGATCAAGATGCCCACGCCAGGGATCGGGATCTGGTCGGCCAAGCTGGTGACCCGCTTCGAGTTGTCCTCGATCATCTGCAGCTGGCCGCGGAAGGCGCCGAGTTCGGCGTCGCGGCCGATCAGCAAGTCGCGGAGGCGAAGGATCTCTTCGTCGCGCTGCTGGAGTTCGTTGCGCAGTCGGTGATTCTCGAGGTCGGCGGGCTCGGCGTCGGCGTTGAGGGGCTCGACCGAGGTGGCGGCAGGATCGGGCATCGGGGGAAGTGTACGGGCTTCGTTGGGGGTGAATTCCGGAGGGGGATCTGGTGAGGGTCCTCTACGCCTACCACCGGCAAAGCCGGTGGAACGGTGATCGCGCCTTCGGCGCGAGGCATACGCAACGAGTTGTGGAGGCTAGGAGGACCCTCACCAGATCCCCCTCAACGCACGAGCCCCGGAGGTTCAAGTTTCCACCCCCCTTTTTAAAGCTGATTGACCCTGGAGCGGCGCTGTGTACAGACCGGCTTTGCCGATCTCTTGGCCGACCCGTGTACCCAAGCTCACCCAAATCCGGCTGGGCTGACCCGTGGTGCGAATCCCAATAAGGGGAGTCGGGCACCCCTCCGACGCGCCTCCACAGCTCGCTGAATATTCCCCGGGCCGTCAGGCCCGGTCATGGTTCCACCGGCTCTGCCGGTGGCAGGCAAGACGGAGGGGTGCCCGACTCCCCCTAGGACTGCGACGACCCACTAGGTCAAAGCTGCTCAGCCACCCTGGGCGCTTCGCGCTTGAAGACCCAGGCGGCGAAGGCGCAGACGCCGAAGAAGATAACCGCCGCCGGCAGCAGCCCGAGCCAGCCGTTGGCAGCTTCGAGCGCGGTCGGTGCTTTCGGTTCGTTGAGGATCCAGACGCGCACCTGCTCGAAGATCACCGCCAGCGGATTGATCATCATCAGTCGTTCGAAGCTTTCGCCTTTGAAGTCGACGGGATAGAGGATCGGGGTGGCGTAGAAGAGCACCTGGACGACCACCATCCAGATGATCGCCACGTCGCGGAAGCGGACGTAGAGGACCGAGAGGGCCGAGCTGACCGCGGCGGTGAAAGCGAAGTAGACGGCGATCGCGAAGGGAAAGAGCAGCCAGGTCCAGGTCGGATCGACGCCGAAGGCGAAGAGGAAGACGACGACGATGATCAGGTTGAGGCCGAGGTTGAAGATCGCGGTGAGGACGGTCGAGAGCGGGATCACCAGGCGCGGGAACTGGGTCTTGCGGACAACCCCCTCCTGGGCCACCACCGAGGTCACCGCATTGGTCGTCGCTTCCTGGAAGAAGGTGTAGAGGACGATCCCGAGCAGCAACAGCACGGCGTAGTGTTCGACGTCTTCGCTGCCGACCCGGAAGACCTGGGTGAAGACGAAGAGCAGGACGCCGAACAGCATCAGCGGCCGGATCAGCGACCAGAGGTAGCCGAGGATGGTGCCGAAGTAGACGCGCTTGAATTCGGTCACCGCGATCAGCCAGAGCAGGTCGAAGAAGCGGCGTGAGCCGCCGCCCAGCGCCGACGGTCCCCGCACCTCGCGCAGCTCGCCGCGCGGTGCCTGCGCTTCGCTGCTCACTCCGCCGCCTCCTCGAGCCGGACCTCGATCTCGTGGTCGGGGGCGATCACGCCGCGGGTGTGCTCGGCGCTGAAGACGACGAAGCTGGCCGCGTTCTGGACCTGGACCGAGATGCCGCTCGGGCTGGTGGCGACGAAGTGGACGAAGTAGCGGCCGGCGGCGAGCCGGTTCTCGATCGTCGCGGTGACCGAGAAGCGCTGGCCGACCGGCATCTCGGCGGGATAGTCGGGCCGCGCCACCAGTTCGCCGAAGTCGCAGACGCCGATCTCGTTGGCGTTGCTGACGAGGAAGCCGACGTGGACGGCGCTCGCCTCGCGCTGCAGCTCGACGTCGGCGTGGATCCGGATCTGCTCGTGGTCTTCGAGCGTCGAGACCTCCTCGCCGGCGGCGTTCTCGACCCGGCAGCCGAGCACCTTGGCGCCCTCGCCCAGGTCGTCGGTCTCGGCCTCGACGCCGCTCGAGATGTCGGCCTCGAAGTTCAGCTTCAGGTATTCGCGCCCGGCCTCGGCCGGGTCGCCGCTGTAGATGATCTTGCCCTCGCTCAGCAGCATCGCGCGGTGGCAGTAGGCCTCGACCGCCGCCATCTCGTGGGTGACGAGGACGATCGTCCGGCCTTCGGCTTTCATCCGGTAGAAGGCGTCGGCGCACTTCTGCTGGAAGGCGGCGTCGCCGACCGCCAGAACCTCGTCGATCAGCAGCACGTCGGCGTCGGCCTGCAGCATCACCGAGAAGGCGAGCCGGACCAGCATCCCCGAGGAGTAGTTCTTCAGCTTCAGGTCGGCGAACTCCTCGAGCTCGGCGAACTCGATCACGGTGTCGAGGCGGTCACGGACTTCCTTCGGGGTAAGGCCCATCATCACCCCGTTGAGGACGACGTTCTCGCGCGCCGTCAGCTCCTGGTTGAAGCCGACGCCGAGCTCGATGAAGGGCGCCATCCGGCCGGCGATCCGGATCCGGCCGGCGTCGGCGCGGTAGATGCTGGCGAGCAGCTTCAGCAGCGTGCTCTTGCCCGAGCCGTTGCGGCCGACGATTCCGAAGAACTCGCCCTGGCGGATCTCGAAGGAGATTCCGTCGAGCGCGTGCAGCTCGCGATACTCGCGCGAGGCGAAGGGGTGGACGGCCCGCTCTTTCAGCGAGTCGACCCGCTGGGTCGGGATCCGGAAGGACTTGTGCAGGTCTTCGACCTCGATCGCGGCAGGGGCGTCGGGCCCCGGCGCGGAGCGGGCGGCAGCGGTGGTGATTGCGTTCTCGACGGACATTCGGGCATTCCACTAACACGGGAAAGGCCCGTGCGCAGCGCCCCAACGCTAGCGCGACGTCCAGCCGGTCCGATCTGCGAATCTTCCGCCAATGGTGCAGGGCGAACTTCTGCTCCTGCTCGCGATCCACGTCGTGCTGACCGGCCTGCCAGGGGCCGCGGTCGCGTTGTACGCCGCGAGCCGGGGCGAGCGGCGGGAGCCGGTGCTGCTGGCGATCTTCCTCGCCGCCTCCGGCAGCGCCGCGATGTTCGACTTCTGGGCCTACTACGGCAGCCACGAGATCGGCCAGACCGCCTCCTTCTTCATCGCCTTCGGCTCGGTTCTGCTCGGCGGCTGGTCGCTCTACGACGGCAACATCGAGCGCGACCTGCTGCGGCGGCTGGCGACGCCGCTGGTGCTCTGGCTGCTCGGCTCCGCCTTCCTCATCTACCTCGGCTTCATCCACGGCGGCAACCACGAAGCGCTGGCGATGTCGGCCAAGCGCTTCTCCGGGCAGATGCCGAGCGACAACGACATCCCCCGCTTCTTCTCCGACTGGTTCTTCAGCCACGGCCACAACGGCACGCCGCCGGTCTTCCCCGGCGAATGGCTGGCCTCAGACCGGCCACCGCTGCAGACCGCCTACGCGGTCTACGAGCGGACCTTCGCCTGGGACGACATCGGCCTCCACTACCAGGTGATGGGCGTCGTCCTGCAGCAGCTCTGGATCGTCGGGCTCTGGGCGCTGCTGCTCGCCGGCCGCGCCGGCCGCGTCACCCGCTGGCTGGCGATGCTGACCGTCCTGGTCAGCGACGTAGCTATCGTCAACGGCTTCTTCGTCTGGCCGAAGATGCTGCCGGCGGCGATGCTGCTCGCCGCCGCAGCGCTGGTGCTGACGCCGCTGTGGTCGGAAGTGCGTCGCAGCTTCTGGGGCGCGGCACTGCTGGCGGCGCTGCTCGGCCTTGCCCTGCTCGGCCACGGCGCCAGCGTCTTCGGCGTCGTGCCGCTGCTGATCGTCGCCGCCTTCCGCGGTCTGCCGAGCTGGCGCTGGATCGGCTTCGGCATCCTGATCGGGGCGCTCTTCATGCTCCCCTGGTCGGCCTTCCAGCGCTGGGGCGACCCACCCGGAAACCGATTGACGAAGTGGTTCCTGGCGGGCGAAATCGAAATCGACGAACGCGGCACGCTGGAGGCGATCCGCGACAGCTACGGCGAAGCCGGCCTCGACGGCACGATCCACAACAAGGGCCAGAACTTCGTCTCGATCGCCGGCGGCGGCCCGATGGCCCTCGACCTCAAGGTGGGGGTGGAAAACCTCTTCGACGGCAACGTCCGCGGCTTCGTCGAACACATCCGGACGATCTTCTTCCTCCGTCTGCTGCCCTCGCTCGGCCTGCTGCTGATCGGGATGGTCGCGATGCTGGCGCGGATATGGCGGCCGGCGCGCAGCGCGGACGAGTGGCGGCTGGGATTCATCTGCCTGATCGCGGGCGCGGTCGGCGCCGTCTCCTGGGCGCTGATCATGTTCGGCGGCACCAACGCCGCCACCGTCATCCACCAGGGCAGCCTGGTGATCCCGGTGCTCCTGATGGTCGCCGCCGCGGTCGGCGTGCGCTCGCTCTTCCCCCGCTTCGGGCTGGGGCTGCTGCTGCTCAACGCGGTCGCGATGCTGGCCCTCTACGCGCCTGCGCTGGAACCGCCCGAAGCCACCTCCTACTCGTTCTTCTCGGGGCTGATCGCCGCCGCCTGCCTGGCCGGTTTCTGCGCCGTCTCTCTGCTCCGCGACCGCGGCGCCGACCAGATCGCGCCGGTCGGCGACCGCCCGACTACGGCAATAGACTCGCCCGCTTGATGGCCTCCCTGGGTCGGCGCAACGCGCCCGTTCTCCTGCTCGGCGCGGCGCTCGTCGCGGCCACCGTCGTCCTCGTCGTCGCCCAGTGGGACATCACCTTCTTCCAGGACACGTTCGCCTTCCTGCTCGACCGCCAGGAGTGGAACGCCGCCTCCTTCTTCGACCCGCACAACGAGCACATCGTCGTCATCCCGGTGCTGATCACGAAGGTCCTGCTCGAGGTCTTCGGGATGAGCTCGAACACGCCCGAACAGCTGGCGATGGGGATCACCGTGCTGGTCGCGCCGGTCCTCCTCTTCGTCTGGATGCGGCGGCGGGTCGGCGAGTGGGTGGCGCTGATCGCCGCCGTCCTCTTCCTCTTCCTCGGCTCGGCCTGGCCGGTGATCATCTGGCCGTTCGAGAACGAGTTCACGCTGCCGATCTGCTTCGGGCTGGCGATGCTGATCTTCCTCGACCGCGAAGACTCGAAGGGGGACGTCTGGGCCTGCGTGATGCTGGCGCTGGCGGCGATCTCCGGCAGCCTCGGCCTCGCCTTCATGGTCGCCGCCTTCTTCGACGTCGTCGGCAAACACCGCGAGCGCGGCTGGCGGCGCGCCTTCGTCTTCGCCGTGCCGCTCTTCATCTACCTGGTCTGGTACGCCGGCTACGGCCACGAGGCCGAAAAGCACCTCACCCTGCACAACATCCTCCACGCGCCGGCCTACATCGTCGAAGGCTTCGCCTCGGCGCTCGACTCGCTCGCCGGGCTGAGCACGATCCCGGTCAACAGCCCCGGCCAGAACGACTGGGGCCGGCCGCTGCTGATCGGCGCCATCGCCCTCGTCGGCTTCGCCCAGTGGCGGCGGCCGGGGATCCCGCGCGGCTTCTGGACGGTCGCCTCGGCGGCGGTCGTCTACTGGCTGCTGGCGGCGCTCAACTTCGTCCCCGGCCGCGAAGCCTCGGCCAGCCGCTACGTCTACGCGGGGGCGCTCTTCGTCCTCCTGATTGCGGCGGAGCTGGCTCGCAACTGGCGCTTCAGCCGCAATACGCTGCTGGTGCTGGGGGTGCTGGCGATCCTCGCGATCGGGCCCAACCTGGCGCAGCTGAAGGAAGGCTCCGACTGGGAGAAGGAACAGAGCGTCTACACCCGCGCCGACCTGGCGGCGCTGGAGATAGCCCGCGACACGGTGGCCCCGAGCTTCACCCTGGCCGGGGTGGAAACCACCGGCACGGCATCGCTCTCGATCGTCGAAGCGCAGAAGTACTTCGAAGCCGTCGATCGCTGGCGCTCACCCGCCTACAGCGTCTCCGAACTCGAATCTGCGCCCTCGGTCGGCCGCCACTTCGCCGACATCGTGCTCGCAGCGGCGCTGCCGATCGGCCACGAAACCGTGCCCGGGTTCGACCGGAGCGCCAGCAGCGGCGAAGCCTGCGCGACGATGCAGCCCGGCGAGGCGCCCGCGAAGGAAATCCCGGTCGAGGTCGGCAAGACGCGGATCGAAGTCGGCCCCGGGCCGCCCGCGGCGATCAGCATGCGGCGCTTCGCCGAAGGCGAATTCCCGGCCCAGATCGGGGCAGTGGAAGGCGAGACGACGACGATCCTGACGGTCCCGCGCGACCGGGCCGAGAAGCAGTGGTACGTGCACGTCGAAGCGGGCCAACTGGTCCGCGTCTGCCGCTAAGGCCCGAACGAGGTGAGCTGGCTGCAGGGGACGTTCAGCCCCCAGCCAGGCGGCGAGGTGGGGATCGGCGATTCGGTCGCTCCGGCTTCGGTCGCGCAGACCTCGGCGCCGTGGTCGAGCGCCGCTTCCCAGGGTGGCGCGCCGCGCAGTTCGACGTTCTCGACCCTGAAGGAGACGGCGACGACGACGAGGGCGCCGGCGACCGCGGCGTAGGCGAGCCAGCGCGGCCGGCCTTCGGTCTCGCGGCGTCGTGAGCGCCGGTCGAGCATCACCGCCGCAACCGAGACCAGCAGCATCGCCGGGACGATCGCGTAGCGGCCCGCCGATTCGATGTAGTGGCCGTCGGGCCAGATCATTTCGGTCCCCACCGCGCGCTGGTAGACGGAGACGACGAACATCACCAGCGAGGTCGGGATCGCGATCAGGGCGAAGAGGCGGGCGCTGAAGCTGGTGCGGCTGATCCCGTAGACGAGGGCGACGATCGCCAGAGCGAGGAGGACGATCAAGAACGCCCAGCCGACCTGCTCCCAGATCTTGCCGGCGAGCCGCAGCCCGAGCAGGGCGCCGGCGACGACCCGCTCCAGGTAGTCGGTCCAGATGTCGTGGGTCCACTGCGGCGTCACCGCGGTTTCGTCGTTGAGGATCAGCACCGGCAGCTGGACCAGCGCCCCGGCCCAGTAGCCGGCGAGCAGCAGCGTGTCGCGGCCGTCGCGGCTGGCGAGGGTTCGCAGCAGCGCCAGCGGGATGAAGAACCAGACGCCGGGGCTGCTCATCCCGGTCAGCAGGGCGAAGACGCCGGCGCCGAGCGCGACCAGCGCGGTCTGCGGCCGCCAGAGCAGGATCCAGAAGGTGGCGAACAGCATGTACCAGGGGACGTAGGCGGCCGAGGCGGTCGACTCGAGGCCGCCGACCGGCGCCAGGACGATCAGCAGCGCCAGGGCGCCGCGCAGGTACGGGCTCTCGATCAGGCCGCGGCTGGCAAACCAGACGATCAGGCCGCTGAGGGCGACCACCGCGCAGGAGAGGACGGTCAATACCGCGGGTGCGTCGTCGAGCGGGAAGAGGTCGGCCAGTTCGGCGATCAGCCGCGGCACGAAGACGAGGTAGGTCGCATAGGTGTCGAAGAGGCTGCCGCCGAAGCCGTTGTGGACCGCGCCGGAGAGGTAGACGGCGCCGTCCTCGGCCCACAGCGAGTGCAGCGAGGGGGACCAGCCGACCCGCAGCATCTGCAGCAGGATCGCCAGCGCGAAGAGGCCGCCGCCGATCAGCAGTGCCGGCAGGCGGTCGCCGGCCGCGGTCGCGGGCGGCTCGCGGAACAGCGTCTCGTTCAGCCGCTGGCGTACGGCTGCGATCGTCTGGCCCCGGCTCCGCATTGCCGCCGCACGATAGCCGTGTGTCAGGCTGCCCCGCGTGAGCGCCGAGCCGCAGGTCGCCGTCGTCGTGCCCAGCTGGAACTCGGCCGGGCTGCTGCCCCGGCTGCTCGACTCGCTCGCTGAGCAGGGCGGCGAGCGCGAGCTGCTGGTCGTCGACAACGGCTCGCGCGATGGGACGCTCGAGCTGCTGCGCGAGCGCGGCATCCCGCACCTCTCGCTGTCGCGCAATACCGGCTTCGCCGCCGCGGTCAACCTGGGCGCGGCGCGGACCGCGGCGCCGCTGGTGCTGGCGCTGAACGCCGACACCGTGCTCGAGCCGGGGGCGGTATCGGCCCTGGTGGCGGCGCTCGCCGCGGACCCGGGCCTCGGCGGCGTGCAGCCGCGGATCCTGCAGCTCGAGGGCGAGGCGGCGGGCGATCCCGAGACCGCCCGCCTCTACAGCGCCGGCATGGCGCTGAGCGCCGACGGCCGGGCCTACGAGACGGGAGCCGGTGAGTCGCAGGCGGACGCCTACCGCCGCCCGCGCGAGGTCTTCGGCGTCTGCGGCGCCGCCTGCCTGCTGCGGCGCGAGCTGTTCGCCGACCTCGGCGGCTACGACGAGAGCTACTTCTCCTTCTACGAGGACGTCGACCTCAACCTGCGGGCGCGGATCGCCGGCTGGCGGTTCGGCTACGAGCCGGCGGCGGTGGTCTGGCACCTCGGCAACGCCTCCTGGCTGGCCGGCGCCGAGCGCCCGAGCGCCTGGAACGCGCGCCTCGTCGCCCGCAACCGCCTCGTCACCCAGGCCAAGTTCGTGCCGGCAAGGGCGCTGCCGCGGATCGCCGCGGTCGAGGCCGGTGCGCTCGCCCGCGCGGCGCGCCAGCGCCGCTTCGGCGCCACCCTGCGCGGCAAGCTCGAAGGCCTGGCGCGGCTCCCCGGCGCGCTCGGCGAGCGCCACCGCCTGCGCCGCTCCGGCGACCCCGCGACCGCCCGCCGCTGGCTCGGCGCAGCCTGACGCCGGCGATCTTTCGCGGCCACCCGTTCGCCCTTTGTTGCCCATACGACAACAACGGGCGAACGGTCGCGGTTAGCCGCGGCGGCGGCGGCGGCGGGCGAGCGCCTCGCGGGCGCTGAGGTCGAGCAGCGGGGCGCCGTCGACGTCGCGGCGCTCGAGGCCGCGGGCGGCGCGCCAGCCGCGGATCCGCCCGCCGAGTCCCGCCGCGGTGCGGTCGCGCAGCAGCTGGCCGGCGCAGAGCGCGCCCTCGCAGGCGAGCGCCCGCAGTGCCAGCCGCGGCTCGGCGGTGACGCCGTAGCGGCGCAGCATGTAGCCGCGGCTCCAGCCCGTCGCCGCGTACTTGTCGGCGCTGGCGGCGCCGAGGCTGGCCGAGTAGGCATGAACCGCCCGCGCCTCCGGCGCCAACCGGCAGCGAGCGCCGCCGCCGGCGAGTCGCAGCGCCAGGTCGAGGTCCTCGTAGTAGAGGAAGATCCGCTCGTCGAAGCCGCCCACCGCCTCGAAGGCGGCGCGGCGGTAGAGGGCGGCGCCGCCGGTCGGGCCAAGCGGGTCGGGCGCCGCCGCGGCGACCGTGACCGGTTCGCCGTGCAGGTGGTCGAAGCCCATCAGGGTGCGGTCGGCGACCACCCCGGCCGAGTCGATCAGGTCCGAGTCGACCTCCTGGACCATCACCCCGGCGACCGACTCGGCAGCGTCTGCCCGCTCCAGCAACGCTGCGACGAAGCTCGGCTCAGGAGCCGCGTCGTCGTTCAGCAGGATCACCGGGTCGGCCTCCGAATACGCGGCGACGCCGCGGTTCAGAGCCGGCCCGAAGCCGAGGTTCGCCCCCAGCTCGACCAGCTCCACCTCCGGAAACCGCGTCCGCACCAGCTCGATCGACCCGTCCGCCGAGCCGTTGTCGACGACGACCACGGCGACCTCGCGGCTCTGCCCGCGCAGCCCCTCGAGAGCGCGCTCGATGCGCCTCTCACCGTTGTAGTTGGGGATGAAAACAGTCGGTTGCACAGCCAATTCACCTTCTAGCTAGGGTTGCAGCCTCGCATGGAGCCTCTTAAGGGACTGATCCTGTCGGGCGGGGCCGGTACGCGCCTGCGCCCGATCACGCATACCTCGGCCAAGCAGCTGGTGCCGGTGGCAAACAAACCCGTGCTCTTCTACGGGATCGAAGCGCTGGTCGACGCCGGCGTCACCGAGATCGGGATCATCATCGCCCCGGAGACCGGCGACGAGATCCGCGAGGCGGCGGGGGACGGGTCGCAGTTCGGGGCTCAGATCACCTACATCGTCCAGGACAAGCCGGCCGGCCTCGCCCACGCGGTGCTGACCGCCGAGGAGTTCCTCGGCGGCTCGTCTTTCGTCATGTACCTGGGCGACAACCTGCTGCGCGACGGCCTCCGCGGCCTGGTCTCGACCTTCATCGAACTCGAACCGGAGGCGCTGATCCTGCTCACCCCGGTCAGCGATCCCGAGCATTACGGGGTCGCCGAGCTCGACGGCGATCGCATCGTGCGCTTGATCGAGAAGCCGAAAGAGCCGCCTTCGAACCTGGCGCTGGTCGGCGTTTATCTCTTCAGCCCCTCGATCTTCGAGGCCGCCCGCAAGCTCGAGCCCTCCTGGCGCGGCGAGTACGAGATCACCGAGGCGATCCAGTCGCTGATCGACGAGGGCCAGACCGTCCGCTCCGAGGTGGTGACCGGCTGGTGGAAGGACACCGGCCAGCTCGCCGACATGCTCGAGGCCAACCGCCTCGTGCTCGAGGAGATCGAGCTGGACGTCCAGGGCGACGTCGACGAGGAGTCGAAGATCGAGGGGCGCGTCGTCCTCGCCCCCGGCGCCAAGCTGACCCGCTCGATCGTCCGCGGCCCCGCGGTGATCGGCCCAGGCGCCCGCGTCGAGGACGCCTACATCGGCCCCTATACCTCGATCGGCGAGGAGGTCGAGATCAGCCGTTGCGAGGTCGAGCACTCGATCATCCTCGCCGGCTCGGTGGTCCAGGACCTCGGCACCCGGATGGAGGCCAGCCTGCTCGGCCGCAACGTCAAGCTGACCCGCTCCGACGGCCCGCCCCGCACCTTGCGGATGCTGGCCGGGGACAACTGCGAGATCGAAATCGTTTGATGTTGGGGGTCTCGCCGTGAAGCTCTTGGTGACGGGAGCGGCGGGCATGCTCGGCCGCGACCTGATGCTTGCCGCCGGTAACGCCGGCCACGACGTGGTCGGCTTCGGTCGCGCCGAGCTCGACGTCACCGACGCCGAGGCGCTGCGGCGCAAGTTCGACGTCGAGCGGCCCGCGGTGGTCATCAACAGCGCCGCCTGGACCGACGTCGACGGGGCCGAGGCGGCCGAGGAGGCCGCCTTTGCGGTCAACGGCGCCGGCGCCGGCAACGTCGCCGCAGCCGCGGCCGAGCTCGGGGCGGCGGTCGTCTACGTCTCGACCGACTACGTCTTCGACGGCGCCAAGCGGGCGCCCTACGTCGAGTCCGACCAGCCGGCGCCGCTCTCCGCCTACGCCCGCACCAAGCTGGCCGGCGAGGAGGCGACGGTCGCCGCCAACAAGCGCCACTTCGTGGTCCGCGCCGGCGGCCTGTTCGGGATCGGCGGCAACAACTTCGTCGAGACGATGCTGCGGTTGGGGGCGATGCAGAGCGAGGTCACCGTGGTCCGCGACCAGGTCGCCTCGCCGACCTACACCTGGCACCTCGCCTACGGGATCGTGCGGTTGATCGAGGGCGTCGAGTTCGGCATCCACCACATGGCCGCGGCCGGCGAGTGCTCGTTCTACGATTTCGCCCGCGAGATCTTCGAGCAGGCGAAAGTCGACTGCAAAGTGCTCTCGGTGACCACCGACGAATTCGGCCGCCCGGCGCCGCGGCCCCACTACTCGGCGCTGACCAGCCAGCACGATCACCCGATCCGCCTGCCATCGTGGCGGGACGGCCTGGCCGGTTACCTGGCACAACGAGAAGCGGAGGAAGCGGCATGAGACTGTTGGTGACTGGGGCAGCGGGCTTCATCGGCTCGACCTACGTCCGCATCGCCGGCGAGGAGCACGAGATCGTCGTCCTCGACAAGCTGACCTACGCCGGCCGCCCGGAGAACCTGCCCGAGGGGACCGAGCTGATCGAGGGGGCGATCGAGGATCCGGCGATCGTCCGCGAGGCGATGGCCGGCTGCGAGGCGGTGGTCAACTTCGCCGCCGAGTCGCACGTCGACCGCTCGATCGACGACCAGGACGCCTTTGCCCGCACCCACGTGATCGGCACCGGCACCCTGCTCGACGCGGTTCGCGAGCTCGGTGTCGAGCGCTACGTCCAGGTCTCGACCGACGAGGTCTACGGCTCGATCGAGTCGGGCTCCTTCACCGAGACCTCGCCGCTCGACCCCTCCTCGCCGTACTCGGCGACGAAGGCGGCCGGCGATCTGCTCGTCTCCGCCCACGTCCACACCTATGGGCTCAACGCCTCGATCGTCCGCGGCTCGAACAACTACGGCCCGCGCCAGTACCCGGAGAAGCTGATCCCGCTGATGGTCCTGAACGCCATCCACGGTGACTCGCTGCCGGTCTACGGCGACGGCCGCCAGGTCCGCAACTGGCTCTACGTCGAGGACTTCTGCCGCGGCATCCACACGGTTCTCGCCAAGGGCAAGGCGGGCGAGGCCTACAATGTCGGCGGCCCCGACGAGTGCGAGAACATCGAGGTGGTGCAGCGGGTGATCGAGCTGACCGGCGCCGACGAGTCGCTGATCGAGTACGTCGCCGACCGCCCCGGCCACGACCGCCGCTAC
>Ga0068862_100002454_pt1 | contig 16443 bp, 14 predicted proteins | sample KBSSwiS52_FD_66598 | JGI IMG/M metagenome (GOLD analysis project Ga0068862, IMG submission 66598) | Switchgrass rhizosphere microbial communities from Kellogg Biological Station, Michigan, USA - KBS Switchgrass S5-2 | ecosystem: Host-associated > Plants > Roots > Rhizosphere > Soil ... | reverse complement strand
GTCATAATCGGCGGAGATTTGTACAGAATCGCAAGGAATCTAAGCGGCTATGACTTTCACGAAGTAAAGAAAACAATTTCAATCTCGAAAAGGGCATACCCTCTCTATACAGTCTCAGAAGCAAAACTAATTAATGATTACTAGTAGGTAACTTTACTCGATTTAGTCACGGTGACTTAACCTGGAGAAACATTCTTTTATTCACTCGAACATGAACACGACAATTTATTGACTATTTTTCACACACTAAATTGGCTGACTTATGCAGTTATTCTATGTGAAGATTTATTTTCTATTTTACATATTAACGGCCTTCTCGAGTACCCATATTTTTTCAAATGTAGTTATATGTGGCCATACTATTGTATCATTATTCGTAATTAGTCCGTAAAATACAGTATCACTATCAACAGATTCAGATGTTGGTTTTCTGTCTATTATCGCGACATATTTTTCTTCAAAGATAAATACAAGCGAATCTGAACTGAAGGTCCTATCAAAAAAACTAACTAAAATGTGCCTGTTATCATTATACGATACTAAATTTTTAAAAATGGTTTCACTACTTGGTAGAAGGATATTAACTTGTATTTGAGTAAAAAATGCCCCTTGTTGTATCTTTTCGAGTATTAGGTTCACTTCTTCGTCACTTAACCAATACTTGTCATAAAATAAAATTTTGATTTCTTTTGACCTTTCGAGATAATCTTTGAGTTTATCAACAAATTTTTCATAGCCGATAATGTGCTCAGAAAATTCAGTTCCAGTATCAGCAATTAATTCATTTTTTGACGAATTTTTCAGGCGGTCCATTTCATCCTTTTCTAAAAATACATTTATCTTTTTATCTTCAAGTGTATTCTTTATCCGATCAAACCAGTAAATCCCAATTCCTAAGAATAAATAACCTATTGCATAAATGATGGACCATAACCATTCATATTCTTCTATTAGTGATTCGCTTATTATAGAAAAATAAGTATAACCGACATCGCCAATTACTAGAAGAATTAGTCCTAGTGTAATAAATATCCAATGAAAAATAAATGGGTCATATTTTTTCAGATTTAAGATTATAATCAGAGCAGTAATCAGCATTAAACCATCGAAGATATAGTAAAGAGCATTTACAATAAATTCGAGTTCAGTCGATTCATTAATTGCCAAATCGTAAGCAGAAGATAATATGAGGTATATGGGAAAAATAGCTACAGGTGAAACCAAAATAATGGGAAGGGGATTGACGCTTTTTCTATTTAATAATGAAAATACACATGAAATCAGAAAATATGAGAAAATTAAGTTTGCTAGCAAGTATGGGACATCTGCTACAGAAGGATAGGGTATATCAATTTGTAAAAAATATTGCTGATAAAAATAAAGCGTTTCTCCTATAAGGAAAAAAACTATTCCCAAAATTAATGACCTAAATTTGTGAATTTCTGACCTTTCTAGTTTAGTATAAAATAATAATTTCGTCACCACGATAACAGAGCAACTTAGAATAATTACACCAGGAAGACCATTCAAAAGAGAAAAAAAATCAGGATGAAAGTATGCACCAATATAAAAAAGCAAAATAGCTATACACGATGGTATTATTATTGCCAGCAACGTAGACTTGGCCTGACTTTTCATTCTATAATATATTTCATCAAATACAGGTGAATACACCGCTGTATTCAATTTTATTAGCTGTATTATCTAGTTTGCTTATCGCGAGATAACTTATTATTTGATAAGTAATTTGCCTATGGTCTATCAATAGACAGTTCCCTTAATTAATTCGTGTTACCAAACGGGGGTGTGCCTCGATTACCACATCTTTTCACTTATTCAATATTGTCAGTTCAGCTTATTTCATTATTTCTTATAGTAAAATACCCCTTTTAGCACTGTCCCCGCGTGGTATATTTTGATAGAACCCTTCTATAAGAAAGGTTCAAATCCCATCCAGTCCATATTACTTTTTAACGCTATACTGGGCTAAAGTTGACGTCAAGTTGGACTTGTATGAAATAAATAGATTGAAATGCGAATTTCCAAGTATTCTAAAAATATAGTTCGTTTGTCCAAAGAATTTTAGTTGTTTCTAAATTAGCCCATTTGTCTGTCAACTGCGAAAGATTTGGTGATTTACCAATTTCATGTGCATCGGGATTTCAAATAATAGAATCATGATTTGACTACATTTACATAGTTGGTAGCCTAACATCCTTTGGAATTTGATTCCTTCTGTCTATCATTATTTATTTTGTGAAGAATGAAATAGCTTGTAAGAGCTATAACGCAATCCGATATACACTAATACGTCTATTGACAATTTAAAAATCATTGGATGTAGAATACAATTTTTCAAATAAAGTTGTGTTAATAACAGGAGGAACAGGAGCACTTGGAAGTACATTGGTAAAAAAATTTATAGATTCTGGTGCAATAACTATTTCATCTTTTGTTAATGACGAAGGAGCGAAGAGACTGAAAACAGCCAATCATAAAGTTGAACTTATCAAATTAGATATCACAAAAGAAGAACAGATACTCAAAACTATACCCATACTGGTTCAAAAATTTGGTACGATAGACATCCTGGTAAACTTGGTAGGAGGCTATCTGGGAGGAATACCAACGATGGAATTGGGCGAAATTGATTGGACGACTATGATGGATCTCAACCTAAAATCTGCGTTTTTGATAAGCAAGTATGTGATACCCATTATGAAATCTGGGAAAGGAGGAAATATTGTCCATATATCATCAAGAACTGGATTAAAATCGGAAGGCTATGATTCCGCATATGCCGCATCGAAGGCAGGATTGATAAGATTTGTAGAAGCCACATCACAGGAGCTCAAAGGAGATAATATTAATGTAAATTGCATCTTGCCCACCATAATTGACACTGAAGCAAACAGAAGGGCGATGCCGGATGCGGACTTTAAAAAGTGGTTATCAAAGGAAGATCTGGCCAATGTAATATTATTTCTCTGTTCTTCGGCATCTAAGGTGATAAATGGAGCTGCTATTCCTACCTATGGTACGTTCTGAATATCTAAATTTCGGCTAGAAATATGAACTGGGCAGAGCAGATTGTCGTTTCGCTTAAACTGATACCCGTTGGCGTAGCGAACATTAGTACAAATCACCCTCAAAATAGAATTGAAGTTCAATCCACAATAGTTCATCTATAATACTCATTTTAAGGTTAACTGCCAACTAATCTTGAAGACTTAATTTTACGATCTAAATAGAGAACACCGGTAATTACCTTTCAATTTTGGCAAAATTACCGACAAACTCATCAAGATTCATAACCAATCCATAGTAATTACGTATGTTGTCAAGAGTTGATTTGTAGTGGTCTTGGTTATTTGAGGCAGTAGCATCGGAAATTAACACAACGTCATATCCGTGATTGAATGCATCTCGTAGAGAGGATTCAACACAAATGGATGTGTCTATTCCTGAGAAAATTATTGAATCTATACCCAAACTCCTTAGCCAGACTTCGACTTCCGTATCTTGAAATACAGAATCCCTCCTCTTGATAACCACGTGGTCATCCAAACTCGGTCTCAACTCCTCAACAATTTCAGCATCCCAACTTCCTCTAATGCAGATTGGTCGCCTTTTTATTCTCTCTGATCGAGACTTTGGAAGTATCCTGTGTGACCGGGTCAAAAGGTCAATTCCAGACTCCTCTCTAACAGCCTGAGAATAAAAAATTGGTATTTTTGCTTTCCTGCACAATGCAATAAGTCGTTTAAGAGATGGGACTACATCCCTATATTTAGAAACATTTAATCCCATTAAATCGTACGATCCACCTTTACTTACAAATCCATTTTGCATGTCAATGACGAGCAAGGCAGGATTAATATCGTGATTTCTAATTTTCACAACTAGAAATTCTCGAGGGGATTATAAAGTTATTCGTTCGCAAATGCAATGTAGACTTAAATACGAATATGATTTTATTCAAGGTTCTTTGCTTTTCAAAATTCTTAATTGTCAAGTAATTTGTTATTGTATCAATCCAAGACGTCTAACCTATCCTCTTTCAATTATACTTACTAAATATCTACCTGTAGTTTTACGGAAGATTCAGTAAGCTCAAAAGAGCTGTCTAAATTTAGTGTGTTTTTAAGAGTTGATTTTAAATAACCGTGGAGAAACTGAGATCCTTTTTTACCCAGCCGGTGTCTAATGACAATAATTCGCTTTTCATTTTGAGTAGTTTCATCGTACGTTCCCAAAAATCCATAGCGACAAATTATTTTGTCAATATACTCTAACACTGATTCGGAAGTCACTGTTTTTTTCCAGAACAAGATTGTATCACGCGGAATAATTTGTCCTGCCGATACTCCGAGTCCAAATATGTCCTCATCAGGATATGAATCAAAAAGTGACTTTAGCAACTCCCTATTTATGATCACTAAATCAATTTTCGAAAGGAAGCGCGTGAATTCTGAATAACGTTTGAGAATCATATTTACCAAAGCATTTACTGAAACGCCCATTCTCTCCGACTCTTCGTCGAGAACCTTTGATAACTCCATATCGACCCGAAATGACCTTGTAGTGGAAGTAGGCACACTATTCATGCCCCTCTCAAACATAAATGTGTTGTTCTGTAACCAAATGTGTTACAACGCAACACAGAATTTAACAATATTGTACTTGTATACTTAGATCTTAATAGAAGAAAGTCACAGCAATTAGTTTATGAGTTTTGCAATGAATGGCTCGACGAAAGAATCGTTAGTCGAAGGACACAATTGTAACATCGATAAAGCTGTCTTTGATCACGGAACTGGGGAAAAAATATGTAGCGACTGTGGCATTGTTCTTTCAGTTGAACGGGAGTATGCTGATCCACTACTAGATACTAATACTAATCTGGGTAACATGAATTTGGGAACTCCGTCTTCTCTGGCCCATCATGATAAAAATCTGTCTACTATGATCTCCTACTCAAATGTGGATGCAGACGGTGTAGCAATAAGAGTAGATCAGCGTTCAGCAATACAAAGGTTGAGACGTTGGAACAAGATTTCTAACAATAATAGAAGCTACCATAGAAATCTTAAAAATGCATTTGCTGTTCTGATGCGAATAAAGGATAAGCTTTCCTTGAGTGATACGATCATAGAAAAATCGGCATATTACTACAGAAAAACCTTGGACCAACGTCTAATTAAAGGAAGGTCTATCAAGGGATTTGTTGTTGCATGTGTATATGTCTCGTGTAGGGAAATGAATGTCCCCCGAACCATAGAAGAAATTGCTGAGATATCAAATACAGACACGATCTTTTCCGGGAAATGCTATAGATTACTTGTAAAAAAACTCAAGATTCGACTTCCCTCTATTGATTCTACCTCACATCTTACTAGAATCGCTAATAATGCAGGAATCAGTGAGAAAACTGCTAGACACGCTATGCAGATGATGTCAGTAGTAAAAGATAATCCACTTTCTTTTGGAAAGGATCCATGTGCTATCGCAGTTGCAGTCTTGTACGGCGCATGTCTAGAGAAAGGAGAAAAAACTAGTCAATCTAAAATTTCAATTGCTGGAAACGTAAGTGTTGTAACATTAAGGAAACGATTCCTAGATATCAAAAAAATCTTCCCATCTATCCCTAATGGACCTAATGATAAATAACTCCTGCACACTAAAATTAAAATTTGGTAGGGTTTATTCTTGTTAATTTCCTCCTTGATAAAGGTTGGATCTACTAACAAGGATTTATTTTCTCTTTCGCTTTGGAAAAGGTTTTAATATTGTAACATGCATAACTCTTCTTTTTATCCTTTCAATTCTTTCGACAATAAAGTAATATTATCTAATAAACAACAGAAACCGTACAATTGACCAAAAAAGAAAAAAGACATTTCAACATCATGATTATTGAAGATGAACAAGATATCCTTTTGCTATACAAGGACTATCTATCGAGCAAAGGGCATAAAATAGTCGCCACCTCAACTACCGCAAATGAAATAATCTCCGAATATGACAGAATTCTACCTGATGTGGCAATAATTGACTATAAGCTGCCCAATAATACGAATGGAATTGATGCAGCGATCCAAATTCTGGATAAATATCCAACTTCATCAGTTCTTATTGTTACTGCCTATGAGACTGTAAGGAAAGAAATAGCAAATAGTCCTCTTTTTGATAATAAACGGGTAGAGGTTTTGATAAAACCACTTAGGCTTGCACAATTGGAAAGCTCTATTATCAATATTGTGAATAGAAAATAGCAATACAATACGCTTGTTTTATTGTTCTTTTTTGCGAGCATTGATCTAATGCAAGAACTACATTAAATTTTTTTAATTATTTTGTTGGTCAGTAACTCTTCTTCTTCAGAGCTATCGATGAGGGAGCTCGATTTTCCATAAACGTTCTCAAATATTTTATCCAAGTACAACTGGATGTGCGGAGATGTCATCCATAACTCCTTATTTCCATATTTGAATCCGTACCGCTGTGAACTTCCTAATAATTCTCTTTTTTCAAGTTGACACAGATATCCGGTAGATACTCTATTCTCGTCAAAATTATTTTCGCGGGCTATCTCGTCTATAATAAAGTGTATTCCAGATCCATGTTGGGCAGCTGCTTTATTCCTATATGCAATTTCATACGGGATTCCTAAATCATTTGCTAGTTTTCTGTGCACCCGTTTTCCAAGCTTATCATATGGTCCTATAATATTGAGTCTTGGATTGATATCAAAAGCGGTTCTTATGACTTCTTTGTCCAGATAAGGTTCCCTCATCTCAATGCCATGTGCCATAGTCGTTTTATCTTCTCTTTCTAAAGTTTCCTTATAGAGTAAAAAGAGATCCTCTATCATGTGGTCTCTGAGAGACGAATATCCTTCAGTTTCAACTATCCTAGGGTACCATTGGTAACCGCCAAATATTTCATCTACGCCCTGGCCGGAAAATACTACCTTAATATTATCTTTCTTTGCCAATTCCATGGCGGAATAAATTGGTAATGCCACTTCAACTTGCACTGCATCCCTCTCTTCAATGGCATGTATGATTTTTGGTAACATTTCTTGAGTGCTACGTTTGGTTATTACATTTACTTTGAGTGTTAAGTTGAGCTCCTTTGATACTTTATCTGCAAATAAAATATCTGAAGAGCCAGGAGTGCCGGCGTTATAACAGATTACTTCTTTGGCCATATCCTTGGCTAACCATGCTACTAAAACACTATCTATTCCACCTGAAAATATGATTCCTATTTTATCTAGCCCCGCTGTACGTTTTTTCATTGCTAACATTAATGATTTCTTGTATGCTCTGAGAGCTTCTTCAATAGTGTTATATCTAAAATTTTTTCTGTTAGAATTCAATGACCTTGGAGGTTCTGCAATTCTATATTCTCTTAAAGAGCCTTTATTACTTATCACAACGGCATGACCTGGCATTACCCTTCTTACTGATTTATTTCCCCCCAAAAGCCATATTGCTTTTTGCTCTGATGCAAATGTGACCTGTTGAGGATCCTCACTATAGTAAAGTTGCCTAACCCCTAGTAAATCTCTGACAAGTGCTATTTCACCTGTTATGTGGTCCTTTACTGCAATACTATACACTCCATCTAAGACTTTTGCCATTTTTGTTAATGCCTCCACCAAACTTTCTGACTCTGCTAATTTTTCTTCAAGTAGATGAAGGATCACTTCGCTATCTGAGGTACTAACAAAATGGTGTCCAGGTTTCAATCTCTTTCTAATTTGTTTATAATTATAAATTTCACCATTGTGTCCTAAAGTTATTCTTCCATCACAGCTTGTGAAGGGTTGCTTCCCTAATTGACCCCCGACAATTGCTAACCTTACGTGTCCCAGTCCGAATTTCCCATCAGTATAAGGTGTCGATAATTCAGCCGATTCCAAAGGATTTGCTTTATAATGTCCAACTTGTATTGCAACGCCGTCAGGACCGCGATTATGCATGCATGACAGCATCAGTATGAGGTCCTCGGTCACGCCTTCGTTATTCTTATTTAGGACTCCAGCTATTCCGCACATTTTTTCCTCCAACTAACGACAAAACTAATATGATAAACCAAAAGATATTCCCTATGCAATTTATACTTCAACATGATTTATCAGTGTTACAACGTAGTCTCATATATTGGCTCTCCACTTATTTATATGAACTATAGCTAAATATTAACTATTACCAAGAAAATACAATATTTATATAATAGTTCGCCATCCAAGCACTAACCATGTTGATCCTCAATTTTTCTACAGTTTCTATTAGTACATTTAGTATTATCTACAAGAACATTCTATTCTAGCTAGAAAAATGCCACTTTAAATTTACATTTACCAATAAGTTGCCATGATATCCTAGAATAGTAAAGCCTTTTGAAGCATTATTGGTAATTAAAGTCTGATACGATCAGTGGATAATTAGTTCTTTGCTGATTTATAGATATTAAGAGCGACATAATCAAGGTGAAGGGCATCTGCCAAGTTGTTTACTGTTGTATTGAGTATTTTTTCTTTGGTAAATCCATTAACAGCTAGCATTTCTTTGATTCCAGTTGTGACTGCTAAACCATAAAAATCCAGATTTTTTCATTACTAAGCGATGCCCGGATAATCAAATCGTGAGTGCACAATAAAACATATATATATGTAAATTTTCGTGCCAATAAAGCAAATTACTCACATGGACAAAGTCGCCTTGTATCCTTGATGAAAATCTTTATAGAGAATGTTGTCTTTTTAAAGCGTAATGGGTAGAGGAAATAGCGAGACATGTAAAATCGCCAAGCATAATTCCATTGCCCAGCTTGATAATGATGATAAAAAAGACATAAAGACGAAGCCAATTAGATTTAGTCATTTGATGGCGTTTAATATTAAAGAAGAAAACAACGAAATTTCAGGCATTTTATCGGTAGAATTTGACTACCATCCTGAGGATGGAATTATGAAATACCGTGATATCAATTACAGTGATAAACGATTAATAAAGCACATCGAAGGCAATCCGCAGGTTATGAAGAATATTGATTCGTATCTTAGAAAAAATCTGTTAGAATCTGAGTACGGCGTCAAAGTCAGGTAAAAAACAACGGTTCTCAATCATTGATTTGAATAACTTTATGGTTGTCCAACATATCTTTTTACAAGTTGGACTAGGTTATCTATCTCTATCGGTTTGTTGAAGAATTCGTCTGAATGGACCTCTTTGAGCTGATTTGCTTCTATTTCAAATGCTGTCATGAGAACTACCTTTATCCTCGGGTCGATATCCCTCAGTTTCTTGATGAATTCAAAACCCGAAATTGGACTCATTCTGATATCAGAAATCACCAACTTGTATTTAGCATGATTTTCTTCAATCTCCTCAAGGGCCAACTCCGGATTTGTAAAAGCGCGAGCATTAATTCCATTTACACTTAAAACCTCTTTAAACAAGTTTAGGATATCGATTTCATCATCCACCAACAGTACAAGATTACGCTCCAACATGAATTCTACCAATATTCAATGATAAAAGATTTTTCAACAACCCAAATTTCTAATTTTTTCTATTCTATTGTTTGTAACTATTAATAGAATTCTTTTATACGATTCTAATCAAGTAAGTATATGGTGGAGTGTATAATGTGTGGAAGAAATATTAGTGATCCTGCACAATGTATCATTTATAATGGATACAAGTTTGATCGCTCTACTTGCGTTAATATTTTCAAAAAATTAAGTTTTATCTATGAATCTGCTTTCCTTGATATTTTAAAATCTTAAATTTTAGAGATATTAAATGAATTTTAAATCAAATGCCTTGAAATAAAATTCCATCCATCTTGACCCGCAATATCACAACCAGTACTATGTGAAATATCGTTACTAGTATTGTCTACACGAAAAATACCTTATTTAAATGCCGCCAGAAGTAAATAAAGTGCTCAGGCATCTGAAGTGCATATTGATGGCAAATAAGTGCTTAAATCTCCAACTGTAGAATACAAAATCTGAAGATATTTTAGGTGAATTTTATTATTGGTGTGATTTTTAAATATTATGCGTGCGTATTACGGTTGATGTAAATTGAGTGATCGTGGAAAAGAGTCATCTAATAACGATGTTAGTTCAAGCCTAAGGGTAGCAGAGGCAGAACAATCCGACGTGGGAAGAAAAATTGCAAGAGTCGATCCAGAAGTCGTTCGCCAGCTTGAATTATCTGCTGGTGACGCATTGGAAATTTCATCTGTCGACAAGAAAACAACTGTTCTGTACTGGCCTGCGCGGGAAAAAGATAGGGGGAAAGGTCTAGTAAGAATAGACGGATACTTGAGGAATAGACTTGATGTGGGAATCAATGACTCTGTAGAAATAAAAAAGGTGCAATCAAAAAATGCCCAGAAAGTTACCTTGGCACCAACAGAACCTCTTCGCATAGTGGGCGCAGAAGGCTATCTCAAGGAGTATCTTTTAGGCAGTTTGCTTAATACCGGTGATATATTCCCTTTAACCATAATGGGGCAAAGAGTAGATCTTGTAGTCATATCTACAAAACCCTCAGGTCCAGTTTTGATTGAAGATTCAACTGAAGTAACAGTCTCGGAAGAAAGTGAAAAAGCAGTTCAAGTAGCAAAGGACGGTGACGTTCCATCAATCTCCTACGAGGACGTTGGAGGAATAAAAAATGAGGTTTCTCGCTTAAGAGAAATGATTGAGCTGCCTCTGAGGCACCCAGAGCTTTTCAAGAGGTTAGGTGTTGAAGCTCCTAAGGGAGTATTATTGCACGGGCCTCCTGGCACAGGGAAGACATTACTTGCAAAAGCTGTGGCACATGAAACAAACGCAAATTTCTACACGATTGGGGGACCTGAAATTATGAGCAAATTCTACGGTGAATCAGAAGAGAGATTAAGGGAGATTTTTAAAAAGGCTGAAGAAAATGCTCCTGCAATTATTTTCATTGACGAAATTGATTCGATTGCTCCAAAAAGAGAAGAGGTATCAGGCGAAGTGGAAAGAAGGGTGGTGGCCCAGCTTCTCTCGCTAATGGACGGCATGTCGACAAGGGGCAAGGTGGTTGTAATAGGCGCTACTAACAGAATAAACGCGATTGACCCAGCACTCAGAAGGCCTGGTAGATTTGACAGAGAAATTGAGATTGGAGTGCCTGATAAAGAAGGCAGATTAGAAATACTTCAGATACACACCCGCGGAATGCCATTAGAAAAGGATGTGGATTTGGGAATCATAGCCAGCATGTCGCATGGTTTTGTTGGCGCGGATTTACAAGCTGTGGCAAAAGAAGGTGGAATAAGGGCACTTAGAAGGGTATTGCCTGAAATTGATCTTAATACAGAGAACATTCCCTCAGATATATTAAAGAAAATCGTAGTTAAGATGGACGATTTTCTAAGTGTAATAAAAGAAATAGAACCGTCTGCCCTGCGTGAAGTGTTCGTAGAGATTCCAGACGTCAAATGGGAGGATATCGGAGGCCTTGGAGATGTAAAACAGGAACTTCAAGAAGCAGTGGAATGGCCGCTCAAGTATCATGGACTATTTGTACATACTGACGCTACACCTCCAAAGGGTATACTTCTCTACGGGCCACCGGGGACAGGAAAGACTCTGATGGCAAAAGCAGCTGCTCACGAAAGCGAAGCCAACTTTATTAGCATAAAAGGTCCCGAACTGCTCTCAAAATGGGTAGGCGAATCAGAAAAAGGAGTGCGTGAAATTTTTAGAAAAGCAAGACAAGCCTCTCCTTGTATAGTGTTCTTCGACGAAATTGACGCCATAGCTCCAACCCGTGGAGCTCTAGGTAGCGATTCACATGTTACTGAAAGAGTTATCAGCCAACTTTTAACAGAACTTGATGGACTAGAAGTATTGTCCGATGTGATTATTATAGCAGCTACCAATAGACCAGACATTATTGATGCAGCTCTACTTAGGCCGGGACGTTTTGACCGACTATTGTATGTTCCACCGCCTGATAAAGAGGCTAGGACCCAAATTTTTAAAATACACACCTCAAAAAAACCCCTAGCAGGCGATGTGAATATTGAGACCTTGGCTGCCCAGACAGAAGGATACACAGGCGCTGATATAGCTGGCCTTGCTTCGGCGGCAGTCATGCTTGCACTTAGGCAACATATTGAAAAATACAAAGATCCCATAAAGGCGGAAGAAGCAAAAGGGGAGCTTAACATAAACATGAAAAATTTTGAAGACGCAATGAAGAAGATACGTCCTCTTTCAAAACATGAAATAGAGACCTACAAAAATATTGCCGAACAGTTTGGCAAACCTGGATCGATGAAAGAAATCGTCGATAGAGAATCAGCTATAAAGTGAACAGAATTCAATTAATATCTGCAAGTTTTTTAATCATCTGTTTTTTGTCCACCTATCCTTTTATTGTACAAGCTGAAATTTTGTAGATTCTATCACTATTAACTGCATGAAAATACTATTAAGTTTCTAATTTATCTTTGCGTTATTTTTAAGGAAGATATCGTTTCCATTAGTATCCTGGCTGCATGATTTGCAGTATTTTGATTTAGGTCGTAATCAGGACACAATTCCACAATGTCCATTCCTACTATCTGTGCACCTTCAGATATTTTTTTTATAATATAGATTAAATCAAGAGGAAAAAGGCCTCCAGGAGCAGGCACGGATACGCCTGGGGACACACCCGGATCCATACAATCCAAGTCGATTGACAGATATACACTGCTTGAGCCGCATTTTGATATGATTTTCTTGACTATAGCGTTTATACCAGATTCAATAATGTCTATGGGGGTTATTACTTCCAATTTTTGCTTTGATGCATTTTCTAGTTCCTCTGGCTCTGCTGCTCTAGTCCCGATAAGAGTACTTTTTGTAAAATCAACATAATTGAATGAATCTGTAATTACTGAACCATAATAATTCCTTGTTGAAGAAACAAAGTCTGGATGTGCATCGAAGTAAAGAAGAGTTATCTTATCACCTTTTTCTGCTTCGTATATGGCCTGAAGTATGACTGTTGTAATCGAATGATCACCGCCTATGGTAATGGGCAATTTCTTTGCAGAAATTATGTCAAAAATCAATTTGTATAGATCCTCTCTTGGAATATTACCAAAATCAAGTATTTTCTTATTCTCAAGAGTCCCTTTCATGGGGCATATTGGAATTATTTTTCCTGCCCTTTCAAAGAATTCAAATGAATTTGATGCGATTCTTAGGCTGTCAGGACCTTTACTTGCTCCCCTTCTTTTTGCATGTGATCTTGATTCATCAGGCACACCGATAACGATAACGTCTGCCTGGCCGACAGTATTGACATTAGAATGCAATAATTTCATATGTCATTTTCAACACTAGATCAATTTCAAGTTTAGTTCACAGTATGGTTTGCATAAATCATCGTGCGTTAGTTTTAGTGAGTAATTGAACTAATCCGTTCCTCCAAGCGCTCCTATAAGAAAAGAATTTGTCAAATGTGGTAAGTATTTATGCCGCAGACGCAAACACGGCCCGTATTATTTTGCTTATTGGAGAGATGAAAATAGTAAATTAAATAAAAAATATCTTGGCAAATACGATCCTAGGGATAAGAAATCTTTGAAGCTGATAGATTTGACTCCAATAAGAACATCATTCGGAGGCTTTAAAAAGGACCAGTTTTTTCCTTCCGGTCTGCACCTTAAAAAATTCTTATGTAACGCGCTTCTGATGGTAAAGGAGATGATTTGCCAAGTATGAAGTTTTATCGAAAAAGATATACTTGGACAAAAATCCATAAAATCTAGCAAATTACGTCATGTTAGTGCTAACATTGGTAATTAGTATGGTAATTTATCTTACTGTCTACACAGTTGAATCAATAGAAGGTTATCTTACTAACGCTTATGGTAGCGAAAATACGTGTATAAAATACGACTCTAAAACACGATTAATTACTATTGCTTGTAAATTAGCCAGACTTTCCGATATTGATAAACAATTAGATAATTCAACTGTGCTTAAAAGAGAAGGTCTTGGATCTGCCTCAGATGAAGTAAAGCCGAATACTAGTGTTCAAGGCGACAAGATATGGATATTGAACGCAGGAATTATCGTTGCTAATAATGCTAGTCTCGTAATTGATTCTAGCGACACGCGCTGGCTTAAGAAAGTTCCCATACCCACTGTACAATTTTCATCCGAATCGAAATTGACAAAGGAGCAGGAGCAAGATAATCCAATTCTCCAAAACAATTCAAAAAGAATATCTAGCAAGATTAATGACAAAGGATACGGGGTTAATGTAAATTACAAAAATAGTAACAAAAGCAATTACGACATAACACAAAACCCAGTAGTTGTCAATAAAAATAATGATAACAATCCAAATGGAATTCATGTGTATGGTTCACTAATAATAGATTCTGTAAAAATAACTTCATGGGATCCAAAGAAAAATGAAGTTGTTAAATTCAAGTTAGGTAAAAGACCTGGAGAAGAACTCACAAAATCAGAATATGATACAGTTGAGCCAAGACCTTTCATAAGGGTATCGAATCAGGCATCGGGAACAACGAATATTACAAATTCTGAACTAGCCTACCTTGGCTATTCATGTAGCAAATGTTCTGGACTAAGTTATTATGGAGGAATTGATTCTGTTGTAAGAGGTAATGATATTCACCATCTTTTAAAGGGATTTTATTCCAATAAAATGGGACGTATGATTATTGAGAATAACAGTTTTCATGATAATTATCTTTACGGGATAGACCCGCACACAGGAACCCACGATATGATAATTCGCAACAATAAGGTTCATCATAATAATGCAACAGCTGTGGTATGCGCCAAGGATTGCTACAACATTTTGATCGAAGGAAATGAGGTGTATAGTAACATAGCTACTCATCGTGGTATTGCTTTCAGTATTAATTCAGATCATTCTATAGCACAAAATAATTACGTTCATGATCAGGATATATGCATGGGAATAAACAGATTTTCAAATTACGATGATATATATAACAATACACTGTTAAATTGTAATACCGCGATAGATCTGACTGATACTTCTAAGAATATAGTACATGATAACAAAATAGTTGAGGCTAAATATGGGATAGTACTTCAGAACGTTACCAATAAAATCTTTAATAACAAGATACATAACTCGACGAATGGAATTGTATTAATACATACACCAAACACGAATTCTACCAATTCTAGCACAATCTATACCAGCTTTTTAGATAAGGTAAATATCGACAATGAAGTAAAGGGTACAAAGAATCCAACCGCGATCGTAACTAATCCTGTTACGAATGAAAGCGATTTAGGACAAACAGACTGAAAACAAAGCAAACTAACAATAGGATGATTAAGAATGATGAGAAAATATGCCATTTTTTGGTACGGAGTGTTTTTTTTATATTGAAAGTAATCACGTTTTATACTAGTGAAATACTTAGTGATTCAGTGATTTAATTTCTGGCTAAAAATACTCATCACGTAATTGGATATGGGTCTGTGTTATTAGTTGTCATACTTGTGATTTCTGCATTTACACACTTATGGAATATTGGTGGATTTCCAAGTATCTATAGGGATGAAGATCACTATCTTAGGAAAACCCTTCATGTTCTAAATGGATTTGGTCCGCAAGAAAAACCTGATGAACTATTGAGCAACCCACTCCATCCTTATACACATCCCTACTTTGGTCAGCTATTTCTGGCTACGATTTTAGGCGGAATTGGTTATCCGGACTCAATTCATCCATCGGTAGACCCTTCTTCAATTAAAGAGCTATTTGTGGTTCCAAGAATACTAATGGGACTTCTTGCAGTTTTAGATACATTTCTCTTATTTAAGATAGTAGAACGTCGTTATGACACGACAACGGCAGTGGCTTCTTCTGTCCTTTTTGCAGTAATGCCCATAACATGGATTCTTAGAAGAGTATGGTTAGAACCAATTCAATTGCCTTTTCTCCTAGGCTCTATACTGATAGCATTATACATCAAGGATTGCAAAAAAGGAAAAATACTTCCTATCCTAGTTGCGTTTTCAGGAATCCTCTTTGGTTTGGCGATATTTACAAAGATTCCAATATTCAGCCTAATACCTTTGGTATTATATATTATCTATTCTAATTCTAAGAAATGGAAACTGGTTGGCTTGTGGTTACTTCCAGTATTATTGATACCTTTAACCTGGCCACTTTTTGCAATTTTGAATGGGGAATATGATCAATGGATAGATGGTCTGTTGTGGCAATCGGGAAGAGAAAATATGGGAATTACAGCTGCACTTGGAAAGATATTCTCCGTAGATCCAGTTCTTCTGTCAATTACCCTAATTGGTACTCTCTATGCAATAGTGCTGAGAAGGGATCTATTTATAATACTGTGGATTTTGCCGTT
>Ga0068862_100002448_pt1 | contig 16468 bp, 12 predicted proteins | sample KBSSwiS52_FD_66598 | JGI IMG/M metagenome (GOLD analysis project Ga0068862, IMG submission 66598) | Switchgrass rhizosphere microbial communities from Kellogg Biological Station, Michigan, USA - KBS Switchgrass S5-2 | ecosystem: Host-associated > Plants > Roots > Rhizosphere > Soil ... | reverse complement strand
GACCATGACCAACATCCTGCCGAGAACCGACGACCCGGACACCGCGCCCTTCTGGCAGGCGGCGAAGGCGCGCCGGCTGGTCATCCAGGAATGCGACGCCTGCGGCCAGGTCCGCTTCCCACCGCATCCCTATTGTCCGGCCTGCCAGAACGCGACCCATCGCTGGCGCGAGGTGTCAGGCTACGGCCGGGTCTGGACCTACGCCTTCGTCTACAAGCCGACCCTGCCGGCGTTCGCGCCCTACACCCCTTTCCCGATCGCCTACATCGAGCTGGAGGACCAGCCCGGCGTCCGGATGACCGGCAACCTGGTCGCCTCCGCCGACAGCGAGATCAACAGCGTCCCGCACGACCAGGTGACGATCGGGCTGCGCGTGAAGGTGGTGTTCGCCGACGTGGCGGACGACGTGACCATGCCGCGCTGGACGCCGACCGCGGAAGGAGCCGCCTGACATGAACAGCCTCAAGGATCAGGTGGCGATCATCGGCCTCGGCGAGACGCCGATCGGCAAGGAGGTGGCGCAGAGCGAGACGGAGTTGGCGTGCCTCGCGGTCAAGCTCGCCCTCGACGACGCCGGGATCGATCCCGCCGAGGTGGACGGCCTGACCTCCTTCTCCATCGAGACCACCGACGAGGAGGACCTGGCGCGCAACCTCGGCATGGGCGAGGTGACCTTCTTCGCCCGCTCGCCCGTCGGCGGCGGGGGCGGCTGCGCCACCGTCGGCTACGCCGCCATGGCGGTGGCGACCGGACAGTGCCAGGTGGCGGTGGCCTGGCGCTCGCGCAAGCGCAGCGGCGCCGCGCAGAGGCCCTGGATGGGCACGCCGCCGCGGGTCGGCGGTCGGGGCATGTGGCTGCAGCCGGCCGGGGTCATCCGGCCCGTGGACGAGCTCGCCCTGATCTGGCAGCGCTACATGCACGAGTATGGCGGGACGCGAGACCACCTGTGCAACGTGGCGCTGGCCTGCCGCGCCCACGCCAACCGCAAGCCGAACTCGGTGATGTACGGCAAACCGCTGGACCGCGACGCCTACTTCCAGGGGCGCTGGGTGAGCGAGCCGCTGAGCCTCTACGACTGCTGCCTGGAGACGGACCTCGCCCAGGCGGTGGTGCTAGTCTCGGCCGAACGGGCGAAGGACGCGCGCCGCAAGCCCGTGTACGTGCATTCCTTCGGCCAGGGGATCACGCCGGATTCATCCTTGCTCGGCGCCTGTTTCGGCAAGGACCCGCTGCACACCCAGGGCTTCGTGGCTTCGGAAATCCTGTTCCGGCGCAGCGACTTCAAGCCGAAGGACATCGACGTCGCCCAGCTCTACGACTCCTTCACGCCGTGGGTGCTGATCCAGCTGGAATCCTACGGCTTCTGCGGCCGCGGCGAAGCCGGGCCGTTCAGCGACGACGGCGCGTTGCAGCTCGGCGGCCGGCTGCCCTGCAACACCGGCGGCGGCAGCCTCTCGGACGGATACAGCCACGGCTACAACCACATCATCGAAGGCGTAAAACAGATGCGCGGCGCCTCGACCAGCCAGGTGGCGGACGCCAGGTCATGCCTCGTCACCAGCAGCGACGGGGCGCCCACCAGCGCCCTGCTCCTGCGTAACTGACGCAGCGCCTCTATCGGCCGGACGGCGTTGGTCACCGTTCTAGGTGTCCCAGGTCGCCGCCGGAATCGGGATGATCGGCGCGCATCGCCGCCAAAAGCCTGCCGCCGCAGCCCACCACGTCCCATGCGGCTCTTCGGCCTGCCTCGACGGCCGGCGCCTGTTGCATCTCGTCGAGCGGCTTTGGCCTCAATGACCAACCCCGAACGAATGTGGTTGTGAGGTGTTATGATATAACATACGTCGCTGACGAACTGGAGCGAGAGGTTTGTCCGATGAACGCCAAAGTCATTCTCTTCGCTGCGGCCGGCCTCGTAGCCCTGTGCGCGGGCCAAGCCTGCGCGGACGAAGCCGGCCCGAAATCGGTGTCGGAGGTGGTGGTGACGGCCTCACCGATCGCCGGCGATCCCGACCGGTTCGCGACCATCGTCGACCAGGTCAAACGCGATGACGTCCTGTCCAACGGGGGTTCGAACCTCGCCGACTCGCTGCGTGACATCCCGGGCGTGGCCGGCACCGGTTTCGCTACGGGCGCGAGCCGCCCGGTGATCCGCGGCATGGACGCCCAGCGGGTGAAGATCGTCGAGAACGGCCAGTCGAGCTCCGACGTCTCCGACGTGGGGCCCGACCACGGCGTTCCGATCGATCCCCTGGCCGCCCAAACCCTCGAAGTCGTGAGAGGCGCAGCAACGCTTCGTTACGGCAGCCAGGCCATCGGCGGCGTCGTCAACGCCATCAACAATCGGATCCCTCTGCACCCTATCTCGGGCGTCGAAGGTGAAGCCTCAGCCGCCTACAATTCGGTCGCCAGCACCGGGGAAGGCTCGGTGAGGCTCGACGCCGGAAGCGGATCCTTCGCGGTCCACGCCGACGGGTTCGGGCGCCGCGCCAGCGACTACGACATCCCCGGCGGCAAGCAGGAGAGTTCGTTCTTCCATGGCGGCGGCTACTCCGGCGGGGGCTCGTATTTCTTCGGCGACGACAGCCGCGTGGGCGCCTCGGGAACCCACTACGAGGCGCGCTACGGAATCCCCTCCGACGACACCTTCATCCAGATGCGCCAGAACAAGGGCGCCTTCGGATCGTCCTTCAAGATGGGCGCGGGCCCGCTGCAGACGCTCAACATCGACCTGAGCTATGCGGACTACGCCCACAGCGAGATAGACCCGGTCGGGAACATCGTCCTGTCGACGTTCAACAACAAGGAGTGGGACAGCCGCGCCGAAGCCCTGTTCGGTCCCATGGGACCGCTGTCGGCTGCAGCCCTGGGCGTGCAGCTGCAGGACCGGAAGTTCGCAGCGCTGGGCGAGGGCGCCAACTACCTGCTGCCCACGCACACCCAATCCGCAGCCGGCTTCGCCTTCATCGAGGCGCCGCTGGGCGCCCTCCAGTTCCAGGGCGCCGTCCGGGTGGAGGGCGCCCGCATCAGGGGCACGCCGGCCTCCGACGCCTCGACCCGCCGGACCTTCACGCCGGTCAGCGTGTCGGCCGGCTTCACTTATGAGCTTTCGGACGACCTGCGCCTCGGCCTGACCGCTTCAAGCGCCGCCCGCGCCCCGGCCCAGACCGAGCTCTTCGCCCGGGGACCCCATGACGGACCGCAGACCTTCGAGACCGGTGATCCGTCGCTCAAGATCGAGCGGGCCAACTCCCTGGAGGCGACGGTGCGGCGCCGTCTCGGCTCGAACGGGAAGATCGAGGCTTCCGTCTGGGGCACGCGCTTCGACGGCTATATCTACGGCGCGCTCACCGGCCGGACCTGCGACGAGGACGGCGTATGTGCGTTCGACAGTCCCGCAGGTCTCAAGCAGCTGGACTACCGTCAGCACGACGCCAATTTCTGGGGCGCCGAAGTCAAGGGCGCCTACCCGGTGGCCAAGACCATGGGGGGGGAGCTGTCGGTCAATGTGCTGGCCGACTATGTGCGGGTGAAGTTCACCGGCGGCGGCGACGTCCCGCGCATCCAGCCGGGGCGGATCGGCGGCGGCTTGAGCTGGGCTGGCAAGTCGCTGGACGCCAGCTTCCTGGTGCTGGCGGTGGGATCGCAGGACCACGTGGGCGTCGCTGATTCCCCCGCGGACGGCTACACTTCGGTCGATGCGCAGCTTGCCTGGCGGCCGCTCGACGGATCGCGCCGTTTCGAGGTTCTGCTCGTGGGCCACAACCTGGCGGACGAAACCATCCGCAACGCCACCGCCCTCAACAAGGATGACGTCGTCATGCCGGGCCGGGACGTGCGGGTGGTCCTGCTGTCGCGCTTCTAGGAGCGTCGCGGCGAGACCGCCGCCCTGCCCTATCTGGCGCGAGCCGGCGCTCACATCACCCTGCTCAATCTCGCCAGGCAGACCCGCTCGGCAACGAGCCCGACCGGATCTCCGCGAGTTCCCTTCCCCGGACTAAAAATTGGCGCGCCCGGAACGAGGACCGGCGGGGACTTGATGAGCGACGGTGTTGGGACGGCCTTCCTGACCGTTCTTGACCGTGTTGCGGGCTCTGGCCTTCGAGGGCTGCTGGTCGTCCACGGCGTAGCCTCCAAGACTCAGTTCACGCGTGGCCGGTAGGCTGCGAGGTGTGGCGTTCTGGGGTCAACGATGTCGTCAGATCGGAAGCTCAAGCATGTGGTCTCGGGCGACGTGGTGGCGGCCGAGGAAGGGCGGATCGCAGCCGCGTTGAGGGCTGGCGGCTACGACCCGAGCGGTCTTGATCTGGCGCCCGTGGCGAGGGCTGCGGTGGCGCGGGATGTGATCGCCGAGGTGCGTGGCGTCGGAGCGCACATCTTGTCGGCGCCTTGGGGCGAGCACGGCTTCGGCGGCGTAGAGATCGAGTTCGAGTTCGACAGCGCGGGGTCTTGGGCTGTCGGCCGGATGGCGTTGTGCGGCGAGTGAGACGGTGCGGAGACGGCCTTCCTGACAGTGGCCAGACCGTCAGCGGCTCATCGGAAGAAGAGCTTGAAGATGACCTGCCCCCTTCCTGATCCCCTGGTTTGAGTGAGAGTCCGTCACCCAAGGAGACGGACGTGAAGAAGAGCAGGTTCAGCGAGACGCAGATCATCGGCGTGCTGCGAGAGCAGGAGGCTGGAAGCCCGACGACGGAGGTGTGCCGGCGGCACGGGATCAGCGAGCAGACCTTCTATCGGTGGAAGGCGAAGTACAGCGGCATGAGCGTGTCGGATGCCCAGAAGCTGAAGACGCTGGAGGACGAGAACCGGCGGCTGAAGAAGCTCTTGGCGGAGTCGATGCTGGACGTCTCGGCCTTGAAGGATCTTCTGGGAAAAAACTGATCGGGCCTGCAGCGCGCCGGGAGGCCGTGCTTCGTCTGATGGCGGAGCGCGGCCTCTCGCAGAGGCGCGCCTGCGGGCTGGTCCAGGTCGATCCGAAGACAGTGCGTCGCGTGGCCCAGCGGGGCGATACAGAGGTGCGCGAGCGGCTGCGGGGCCTGGCGGCGGAACGGCGCCGCTTCGGCTACCGGCGGCTGGGCATCCTGCTGCAGCGTGAGGGCGTCAGCATGAACAAGAAGAAGCTCTTCCGGCTCTACCGGGAAGAGGGCCTGGCGGTGCGAAGGCGGCGTGGCCGCAAGCGTGCAACCGGGACGCGGGCGCTGATGGCGCTGCCGGACGGCCCCAACCAGCGCTGGAGCCTGGACTTCGTCGCCGACACGCTGAGCTGGGGCCGGCGCTTCCGGATCCTGTGCGTCGTCGATGACTTCACCCGCGAGGCCCTGGCGCTAGTGGTGGACACCTCGATCGGCGGCCACCGCATGGCCCGCGAGCTGGACGTCCTGATCGCCCAGCGCGGCAGGCCACTCACCATCGTCAGCGACAACGGCACGGAGATGACCAGCCGGACGATGCTGGAATGGACCAACCGCACCGGCGTCGACTGGCATTACATCGCGCCGGGCAAGCCGCAGCAGAACGGCTTCGTCGAGAGCTTCAACGGCAAGCTGCGCGACGAGCGCCTGAACGAGGAGGTCTTCGCCACCCTGGCCGAAGCCCGCGCCGTGATCGAGCGCTGGCGGCTCGACTACAACCACGTGCGTCCGCACTCGGCGCACGGCGGGCTGACACCGGAAGCGGTGCGGCTGAACCCCGCGGCCGGTCGGCTGCGCAACCTCGAAGGCTCGGCCGCCCGGCCGCTACCGCCGGCGCTGGAGATCAGCTACCAACCCCCAGGGCTCTCACAATGATCGAGGGACCGGCGGGGGGCAGGTCACGAGGACGTCGGTGGGTGGGCACCAACGGCCGCAAACATCTACGCCTGGGTGATCGACGGGGGCACGTCGGTGTCCCACGTCAACAATGTCGGCGCCGATTGCGGTGACGTGGCTTGGTTTTCCAAAACCCTTTCGCTAGCGCTCGCCGCACAGGCAAACCTGGAGCTCACCCCAGAGGCGTTGCACGCGGTGGCGATCGCCGAGGTTGGGGCTGCCTATTGAGCCGCGACGCGCCGGGAAGGTCACGTTCTACCTTTGTAAGGGGGGTGGTCGGCCGCGTTGCAGTTTCGAGTCCTGGCAGTAAAACCACTTCTGGTATGGCAATGACCACTTCCTACCTATCTCGGATGCCAAAAAGATAGCCGCGACCGGCTACGGACCCGGCAGGCGGCGCGCCGTCGGCCGGGTCAGTCTGCAAGCCGGCGCTCAGCGCGGGTTGCGCGGGTTCTCCAAGTAGGTCTTCAGCCGCTCCAGCGCGGCTTGGCTGCGCACGGGGTCGAGGGCAGGGTTCTTCGCCCGCGACACCCCGTTCTGGTCTATCAGCGAAAATAACCGGCTGAAGGTGCTGCCGCCGCCAGGCGCGGGCTGCACGGTCCAGACCGCCAGTGACAGCACCTTGGGCAGGGGCTTGCCGTCGGCGCTCAACACCTGGCCCATAGTCGTCCATTGGAAGCCGGGCAGGCTGACCACCGTCGTTTGAACGAGCTTCAGTTGCCGGCCGTCGGCGAAGTTTATGGTCTCGAACACCTCGTCGCCGACCCGGTTGGGGTGATCGACCGCCCCGGTGATTTTCACCCCGCCTTCCTTGTTCACGTCTGCGGTGAACCACTTGAAGATGTTGTTGGGGGTGGTCACGAAGTCGAACACCTCCTTGGCGGGCCGGTCGATGGCGACGTGGTTCTCCACGAAGACCACGTTGGTGTCGTCGCCGATGGCTGACACGAAGGCCGCTGGCGGGGTCTGGGCGGACGCCGGCGTGGTTGCCGCCATCGCGCCCAGGCAAAGGGCGGGCAAGATTAGGTGTCTCATGAACTTACCGCTTCGCATGTCGCTCTTTCCTTCTAAAAGTCTTGGGTTGGTCTGACGCTGTGAGCTCGGCCCGAGGAACGGTTGGCGGAGAAACCCACGGGTTACTCAGTGGGATCGGCGGGCTTACTCGGCGCGGAACGTGCGATGGCAATCCTGGCAAGCGGCGCCGAGCGCCTTGGCCTGGACGCGAATGGCGTTGAAGTCGCCGGACTTCGTGACGAGATTCATCTTGTCGGCTTCCATCAGGAGCCTGGTGTATTTCGCGTCGAACTCGCTTCGTCGGGACCAGATCTCCGCCTTGGCCTTGGTCTTCACCCCAGCCGAGGCGTCCGTGCCCTGTGGGAACATGGGCTGCGCCTCCCGAGAGGCGGACCGGATGGTCGAGCTGGAGGTCGTCAGCATGATCTTCAGCGGCTGAGGCTTCTTCAGTTCGTCGTTGATGGTTTTGAAGGCCGTGCCTATCTCGCGGAACCTCTCGATGCGTGCGCGGATCACGTCGGCGGATTTTGCATTCTGGGCGTGGCCCATGCCGGCCGCGCATAGCGCCAGCGCCGCCACGCCGGCCGCCGTCCAATTCGATTTCACGTCAACCTCGCTGCTTGGATCCGACCGGCCGCTATTGCCTTTGGGCCCAGGAGTCGCACCGGCCGCCGGCAGCAACCGGTCCGTTCAGCAACTGGCACTTGCCGCACGCGGGCGGCTGGGCGGTGGCGGTGAAGAAGGCGCATCCGCCGCATACGCGCTTTGGATCGTCCGAGACGTCGCGGTAGCCCAGCCCGCTGCGCATGCTCCGCTGGGTCGCGGTCAGGGGTGCTGGCGCGCAGGCCGCTGGACCATCCGCGGCGCGCGCGGCGCCAGCCATCGCCGGCAGGAGCACCGCCACAGCGAACAGTCCACGTCGTGTGGTGTTGAGCCTCTGCATGTTCTCCCCTGTCGACGTCCAACCCCCGCGCCGCGAAGCGCCCGCCCTTGTTATCTGCGTTGATAGCAAACATTGCAATCAATGCAAAGAATGAAAATGGCGACTCAAGTTCGCCTTGTGCTCGGTATCCGGGGGAGAGGCGTGAGAGTGGGCGTGCGCTATGATCCCGGCTGCGCGAGGCGGGGCCTGCCTTGGAGCAGAGGTCTACATCAAGAGCGCCGGCGCGCCCGCTGGTTGGACGCTTGCCGCTCGGCCTTAGGGGGGCGCGTGCCGGACCGTGGACTTTAGAGGCTGGCCCTCGGCAATCGGTTCAGCTCGCGGCGGCGCCTCGTCGGGGGCAATGAACAGGTCGACCACCTCGTCGGTGGGAGCGTACCTAAAGTAGGTCTTGGCGGTGTTCTCCAGGTGCTGCCGCATGTGCTCCTCGGCGCCCGCGACGTCGCCGTTGGCGATCAGGCTCAGAAGCTTGTTGTAGGACTTCAGGTTGTTCTTCCGGCTCTCGATGTTCAGAGACTTTCGGGAGCCGAGCATGGTGATATTGTTGCGGATGGCCTGCACCACCGCAGCGTGGATTACGCTAAGGGTCTTGTTGCCGGTCAGGGCCACCATGGTCTGGTGAAGATTGGTTACCGACAGGGCATATTGCCGCGAGTCGAGCATCGCGGCCTCGGTGCGGCGAATCAGGGTCTCGAGCGTGTTGATAATCTCCGGCGTAGGGCGGGCGGCCAGCTGGGCGGCGGCGAAGGGCTCGATTAGCCGGCGCGCCGTCAGCACATCGTCGACGGTAGCTTCGTGGTACTGTAGGTAGATCCCCACGGATCGTGAGACAGTCTCCAGGCTCGGCGCCTTGACCGTCACGCCGCCCACGTGTCCGCGCCGGATCTCCAGGAGGTCCTCAGTCTCCAGGATGCGGATCGCCTCGCGGACCACCTGAAGCGACACGCCGAAGCTCGCCGCCAAGCGTTCCAGCGTCGGCAACATGTCGCCCTCCTTCAGAACGTGGCGCACGATCCAGGCGCGCAGCTTCCCGGCGACAATGTCGGCGAGCTTGGGGGCCCGCATCCGATGGCTGGAAGCATCTTCGGCGCTCATTCGGTCGCAACCCTTCCTGAGTCTGGGCGGATCACCGTCATAAGTGCTGCCGGTGATGGTGACCATGGCATGTCTGCTCTCGGCGAGCCATTGGCCGAGATCGGCCGCGCGGCAGGAAGATGCGAGCGTCGGCCCGCGAGCCGTTCATTTCGCCCACGGTCATCCATGATTTTTTTGTTGCATGCGAGCCGCACACAATCCATGTACGGACACCAATCATAGCATTGATTGAAAATGTGGGGAGGGGGAACATGTACTTCAGGAAGGCTGCGTGGCTGGGCGCCGCGATGGGGGTGTCGGCCGCCGGCGCTGCCTGGGCGCAGGACGCCCGCCCGAATCGGGTCGCGCCCGAGGGCGCCGCCGCGGTGGAGGAGGTGGTGGTCACCGCCCGCCGGCGGGAAGAGGGCCTGCAGGATGTTCCCGTGGCCGTCAGCGTAGTGTCCACTCAGGAGATCCGCGCGCTTAACGTCCTGCGGCCGCAGGACCTGTCAAACGTCGTCTCCGGCCTGTCGGCGGAGCCAGGCGGAAGCTCGGGATCGACCCGGGGCAGCAACTTCAATTTCGCGATCCGCGGCCAGTTCGGCTCCACTGGCGTGGTGACTTACGTCAACGAGGTGCCGAACTATCCGAGCGACCTGTTCGATCTGTCGGGAATCCAGGTCCTCAAGGGCCCTCAGGGAACGCTATTCGGCGCGGTGACCACCGGTGGGGCGATCCTGCTGCAGACGCAAATGCCGACCGATGAGCTGAAGGGCTTCGTCGACGTCCGCTACAGCAACAAGCAGTTGGCCGACGTCGAGTTCGGCTTGGGCGGGCCCATCGTCCCGGGCGTGCTGTCCGTCCGCATCGCCGGCATCGGCCACACCGGCGGCAGCTTCACCCGCGACCTGTACAACGACGCCCCGGGCGACGGTCAGGACAACCAGGCCCTGCGCTTCACCGCCAAGCTGGACCTGGGCCGCTTTGAGAACGTCGCCATGGCCACCTACGCCCGCAACGCCGACCAGGTGAGGCTCAACATCCCGCTGGCGACCGTGGGGACCGACCTGTCCGGCCGCGCCCTCTCAATCGGCGGCCAAATCCCCGCTTCGATCGCGGCCCTGGCGAACATCTCATGCACGCCGGCCTGCCCGACCTACCTGGCGGTGGCCCGGCAGCAGCTCGCCGGCCAGGCGGCGCTCGGCCACTACCGGGGCTATTCGAACAACTTCGGCCAGCACACGAACTTCAGGACGTATGGCTTCATCAACAAGGCCAACTTCCAGATGAGCGACTGGCTGACCGTTCGGGACATCTTCAGCTACTACCAAAGCGACACGACCGCGGCCGGCCAGGCGGAGCAGGACGGCTTCCTGCTGCCGCTAACCGAGGTCAACCTGCCCACAAACAAGGGCACGCGCACCTACACGAACGAGATCCAGCTGCAGGCGCAGCCCACCCAAACGATGCATGTCACCGCGGGCTACTTCCTTCAGCGCTCTCGGCAGCCGACCTTCCAGCGCCTGCTGGTGGGTCAGGTGGGCGGCTTCCTGTCCGGTGTCAACGTGGGCTACATCAGCCAGGCCTCGAAGACCCGGTCGAGGAACCAGGGCCTGTTCGGCCAGGTCGACTGGGAGGTCGTTCCGCACCTCACCCTGACGGGCGGTGCTCGCAAGACCTGGATCGACAGCACCAACTTCACAGGGCCCAACATCTTCTCGCAGTGCGTCGGCGCCGCGGCGACCTGCGCCGCAGTGATCGGGACCACGAACGTCAACTTGTCTTCGCCGACGAACACCTTGCCCACGGAGCTGCTGCAGATTCCCGGAATGCCGCCCGCGCTGGTACTGGCAGAGACGTCGAACCTCCCTCAGGCCGTCCGCAGCCGCACCAATGCGGACAAGATCACCTACACTCTGGCGGCCCACTACAAGGTCAGCGACGACGTCGCGGTCTATGTGACCACCCGGACGGGCTACAAGCCCGGTGGCTTCAGCACCAGCGCGCCCATCGGGTTCCAGCAGTTCGGACCTGAAAACGTCACCGACTGGGAAGCCGGCCTCAAGACCCGCTGGCGGATGGACGAGCTCGCAGGCTCCATGGAGCTGGCGGTCTACAACGATGACTACAAGGACATCCAGCAGTCGGTGAACGTGATCGATCCGGTGAGCGGCCGGATGTCGCGGGTCACGCAGAACACCGGGGCCGCGACCATCCGGGGCTTCGACCTCGACCTGACGGCGCGCTACAAGGCGTTCGAGCTGTCCGGCTATTTCTCGCTGACCGACGCGCACTACACCGACTATCCCAATACCGGACAGTTCGGCACGTCGCCGCCTTACTCAACGCTCGACCTCACGCAGCAGCAGTTGGCGCACGTCTCCAAGTATCGCTGGGGTCTTCGGCCCTCCGTCCACCTGCAGGACATGGGGTTGGGTCAGGACGTGGTGCTGTCGGCCAACGTCTACTATCGCAGCAAGTTCACGGGTCAGAACAGCGGCGTCCTCACGCCCTATGCGACCCTGGAGGGCCGGACGATCGCCGACCTGCGGGCCGAGTGGCGGAACGTCGCCGACACCGGCCTCAGGCTCGCGGCCGGGGTGCTGAACGCGGGCGATTACCAGGGGCTGGTCAACGTCGTCGATTTCACGCGGACGTCCGGCTACGCCTACGGCAACTACCAGCAACCCCGCACCTGGTATTTGCAGGCCCACTACGACTTTTGAGCCGGCTCCGGCCCTCGCGCTTCGGCGCGGGGCGTTTCCCGTCCCTGGGCCTTCGAGACGGGTTCGGGGGCATTCTCCTCGCTCCGACCCCGGCCATGGGTCCCGGGGTTCCTTTTTTGGCCCGCGCAGTTGGTGAGGATCGCCGACTGCGGCTCCGCGAGGCGGGCGAAGTTGCGCGCAATCGATCTGACGGCGCGCGCCGGATCTACAGGACCGGGGAGAATTTGCCGGCGGCGGCGTCCTGGACCTGATCGAACATAGCGCCCAGGTAGTCGGCATCCACGCACTTTCCCGCGCAGGTTCTGACCTTCTCCGCCATCCAGTCCGCCTCCGCCCTGGCCCTCGGATCGCCGAGAGCGAAGAGCGCGACGCCCAGGCCCGCGTGTGAGCCGACGTCCAGGGGCGAGAGCTTGAGGGCGCGCTCGTAGGCCGCCCGCGAGCCCGCCCAATCCTTCGTCCCGGCACGGGCTGCCCCGATGAACCGCCAGACGTCGGAGTTCTCGGGAGAATCCTCCGCAGCCTGCTGCAAAGCGGCGGCCGCCTGGTCGAAGCGCCCCGCGTCGAGCGCGATCACCCCCTCGGAGAAAGCTTTGATCGGATCGCGGCCGTTGACCGGCTTGGCCATGGAGGCAGTCGTGTCGTCGGCGGCGCCGGCCGCGCTCACGAAGGTCAGGGCGGCGGCGGCCGCAAGAACGCAGGCGGAGCGGTGCGCGAGCAAATGCAAACCGTGGTTCCAGCCCATCCTCGCCCTCCGACCCACGTTTCCGGTTCGACCCGTCCAGACCGCCCGCAGCTGTAGCGCCAAGGCAGGGCTATGTCCATGACAATCATTGCATTGATTACTGCGTATTCCGGCAGTATAACGCCGCCATTGCACTCGTGGGCAGGTGGCGAGGAGGGAGGACTTGGTTCTATCGAAGGCCGCGAAGGACTTGGCGAGCGGTCCGCGCGCGCTCCTCCGGACCCGTTGGCGGATGCTCTGCGGCGGCATCCTCTCTGCCGCCGCCGTCGCCGTGCTGGGTCCGTCGATAGGGACGAGCTCCCGGGCGCTCGCCCAGTCCCAAACGGCCTCCATCGAAGAGCCGGCGGGCGAGGCGGGCCAGACCCGGATGCGCCTGATCACAGAGGCGCAGTACCGCAACACCATCGCCAACATCTTCGGCGCGGACATCAAGGTGGACACGCGCTTCCCGCCGACCCGCCGCCTGTCCGGCCTCATGGCCGTCGGAGCCGCCAGCGCCGGCGTGTCGGCGAGCGACGTGGAATCCTTTCACGCCCGGGCCTACGCCATCGCCGATCAGGTGGTGAGCCCGGAGCGCCGGGCGGACCTGGTCCGCTGCCAGCCGGCCGATCCGAAGGCCGCGGACGCCGTTTGCGCAGGGCGCTTCCTAAAGGCGGCGGGCCGGCTCCTCTACCGACGGCCGCTCACCGAGGCCGAGCTCAAGGCCGTGGTGGGCAAGGCCGGCGAGGCGGCGGGCCGCTTCAACAGCTTCTATTCCGGGGTGTCCTTCGCCCTGGCGGGCATGCTCACCAGCCCGCAGTTCCTGTTCGTGGCCGAACAGAGCGAGCCCGACCCGGGCCATCCGGGCCAGTTGCGGCTCACAGGCTTGTCGCTGGCCACGCGCATCAGCCTGTTGCTCTGGAACGCCTATCCGGACGACGAACTGCTGCGGTCCGCCGAAAGCGGCAGGCTGCACGACCCGGCCGAGCGCGCCCGGCAGGCGGACGCCATGATCGCCTCGCCCCGGTTCGAACAGGGCGTGCGCGCCTTCTTCGGCGACATGTTCGCCTTCGAATCCTTCAACAACCTAGCGAAGGACGGGATGATTTATCCGGCCTTCACCAACAATTCGGTCACCGACGCCGCGGAGCAGACCCTGAAGCTGCTGGTCGATCACGTGGTCGACAAGGACGCCGACTACCGCGACGTTTTCACAACCCGGACCACCTTCCTCACACCCAGCCTGGCGCCGCTCTACAATGTGCCGGCGCCGTCGAGCGAATGGGCGAAATACCGGGGCGTCCTGGAGCGCGACCGCAGCGGCCTGCTCACCCAGGTCGGTTTCCTCGCCACCCAGGCGCATACAGGCCGCAGCTCGCCGACCCGGCGCGGCCGAGCCATCCGGGAGCTGGTGCTCTGCCAGCACGTGCCGGACCCGCCGCCGAACGTCGACTTCTCGATCGTCGAAGATCCGCATGCCAAGTTCAAGAACGCCCGCGAGCGGCTGCGCGCCCACAACACCGACCCGGTCTGCGCCGGTTGCCACAAGATCACCGACCCGATCGGCCTCGCGCTCGAGAACTTCGACGGAGCGGGCCAGCACCGGACCCTGGAGAACGGCGCCCCAATCGACGCCAGCGGCGAACTCGACGGCGTGGGCTTCAAGGACGCCGCGGGCCTTGGCGAGGCGGTCCGCAACAATCCCGGCATGCCGGAGTGCCTGGTACAGCGCGTGTTCGCCTATGCCGTCGGCCGGGCGACGACGGACCGCGACAGCGACCTGCTCGGCTACTTCAACGGCCGCTTCCAGGCGGACGGATACCGGGTGAAGGCGCTGATGCGCACCGTGGCCGTCAGCCGGGCGCTGGAGCGTGTGTCTGCGGCGCAGGTGACGGCTGCAGCGTCAGCGTCCGCCGTGAAGACCCAGTGAGCGGCGCCGGGCGCCGGAAGGTGAGGATGGATCATGATCGACCGTCGGCGTTTGCTTAAGGGGATCCTGGCGGGAGGCGCCGTCACCGTGGGCCTGCCGCTGCTGGACTGCTTCCTGGACGGCAACGGCAGGGCCATGGCCGCCACCGGCAAGCCGATCCCAGTGCGGTTCGGCACTTGGTACTGGGGCCTGGGAATGAACGACGCGGTGTTCACCCCGGACAGGGCCGGCGCCGGCTACGACTTGAAGACCGAGCTCGCCCCGCTCGCCGAGGTCAGGGACCACGTCAACGTCTTCTCCGGCTACGACGTGTTCAAGGACGACAGCCCATCCCTGTGCCACTACACCGGCTGGGTGGCGCTCCGCTGCGGCGCCGTTCCCGCCTTGCGCACGGACACGCCCGGCGAGAGCATCGACGTGACTATCGCACGCAAGATCGGCGGCTTCACGCGGTTCCGCTCGCTCGACGCCACCTCGACGGGCAATCCGTTGGACAGCCTGAGCTTCCTGGGCGCCAACTCCTACAACACCCCCGAGACCTCTCCAGTGGCGCTCTACGAGCGGGTGTTCGGTCCCGACTTCAACGACCCCAACAGCGGGACCTTCATGCCCAACCCGAAGGTCATGATGCGCCAGAGCGTGCTGTCGGGCGTGATGGAGCAGGCCAAGGATCTGCAGGCCAGTCTCGGCGCCGAGGACCGGGGCCGCCTTGACCAGTATTTCACCAGCCTGCGCGAGGTGGAGAACCAGCTCGCCAGCCAACTGAAGAAGCCCGAGCCCGTCGAAGGCTTCCGGGCGCCGAAGCGGCCCGAGGAGGTTCCGGCCGGCCTCAATTACGAACTGGTGGGCCACCGCCACCAGGTCATGGCCGACCTGATGGCGCTGGCCCTGCAGTCCGATCAGACCCGCGTGTTCAACATGGTCTACTCTGCCCCGTTCGCCGCGACGGCCAAGCCTGGCGAGGAGAAGAGCCACCACGTGGCGACCCATGAGGAACTGATCGACGACAAGCTCGGCTATCAGCCCCTGAACCACTGGTTCATCATCGAGGCCATGAAGAACTGGGCCTACCTGGTGAAGGCGCTGGGCTCGGTGAAGGAGGGCGACGGAACCCTTCTCGACAATACCCTGGTCTACGGCAACTCCGACACTTCGCTCGCCAAGGTCCACGCCCTGGAGGCCATCCCCATGCTCACCGCGGGTCGGGCGGGCGGGCGGACCAAGACCGGGCTGCACGTGCCCGGCCAGGGCCGCCAGGGCACGCGCGTCGGCTACACGATCCTCAGGACCTTCGGCGTGGAGGTGAGCGAGTGGGGAACCAAATCGAATGCCACCTCCAAACCGATCAGCGAGATCGTCGCTTAGGCAGGCGCAAGAGGCGTAGGCGGCGCTAGCGCAGCGCGGTCTTCAACAGGGAAGGGAGCCTTATGGCTGGGGCACGAGCGCGTTTGCACGGCCTGATCTGGGGTCTGAGCGCCCTTCTGGCCGCCCATGCGGGCGGCGCATGGGCTGAGCCGGATGAGTCCGCCGCGCCGCCCGGTGGCGTCCTGGGGCTCGCCATCGCCACCCTGCGTTTCGGAATCCAGCAGACCGCGGAGGCGAAGGAGTGTCCGGACGGCCTCAACGCCAGCCAGCGCGAGAACTACCTTAAGCAGTTCCCGACCTATACGGCGCGCACGGCGAACGACCTCCGACACGGCTATGGCTATGGGAACCGCGGGCCGAACGGCGAGAACGCCCTCTACAACCCCGAAGCGGTGGTCGATCCGATCCGCTTCAGGTTAGCGACGGGGGGGACGGCGCCCGGGATCGACGTCGACGGCAAGGTCGGCGACAGCGACTTCACCGCGCCCGACGGCCGGACCGGCGTCGACAATCAGATGTACCGCGTCTTGGGCTGCACGGCGGGCTACCGCGGCAAGGAAGGCTATTTCTATGTCGTCGGCAACCGCCACGCCCGGGACCTGAACGTCAACCGGCTAATCTTCGAAATCTCGGGGGTCGACGACCTGAAGAACGATTCGGACGTCACCGTCCGGACTTACCGGGGCCTCGATCCGCTGGTGTTCAGCGCCACCGACGAGGCCACCCCCGGTACGACCCAGCACATCGATTACAGGCGCGGCCAGCGTTACATGACCATGACCAAGGGCCGCATCGTCGACGGCGTGCTGCTCACCGACCCGGTGGACCTGCGCATCCCTTGGAACCGCAACGCCGCCAACTGCTGCGAGATCGCCTACACCGGCGAGTTCA
>Ga0068862_100002447_pt1 | contig 16471 bp, 13 predicted proteins | sample KBSSwiS52_FD_66598 | JGI IMG/M metagenome (GOLD analysis project Ga0068862, IMG submission 66598) | Switchgrass rhizosphere microbial communities from Kellogg Biological Station, Michigan, USA - KBS Switchgrass S5-2 | ecosystem: Host-associated > Plants > Roots > Rhizosphere > Soil ... | reverse complement strand
AGCACGTCGACGTCGGACGTGTGCACGAGCAGGAACACCACCAGGATCGTCAGCATGTCGATGAACGGCACCAGCGTCATGTGGTTGCCGCCCTCGACCTTGTTGCTGCGCTTGCGGTGGCGCTTGATGCGATATGGCGTCATGTCGGCGCGTCTCCCACCGAGACATCCGGGAACAGCTCGGCGACGTCCCACTTCGAGCCCGGCACCGGGAACACGCGCACCGTGTCCATCACCTTGACCAGCGTGTCGTACGCGATGTCCTGCTCCAGCAGGATCGTCGCGTCCGTCTTGTCGTTGTACTTGGTCTTCACCAGCGACAGGTAATCCTGCAGCCCCTTGAGATCGTACGTGCCCTGCTGCGAGGGCAGGCTCTTCAACAGGCCGGTGCCGCGATCGGCGACCTCGATCTTGTCGGCGCGGATGATCACCTCGAGATTCAAACCTTCCGGCAGATCCGGCACTGCAGTATCCGCGCCGGGCAGGTTGAGCTCGAGAATGTTCGTCTTGGTGAAGACCGCAGTGAAGATCAGGAAGAACACCAGGATGATCATCATGTCGATCATCGGCACGACGTTGATCTCATGACGCCCGCGGTAGCGCGCATGATTGCGCGACACCCGCCGCGCGACCTTGGACTGGCTCATTGCCTGGCTCCTGCGTGCGGCAATGAGTTACGCGATGCCGTGAGCGGTGCGACCGCGCGGCGCCGGATGCTCGTCGCCTGCATCCACGTCCTGACGACGCTCGACGACGGAGTTCAGGAACTTGACCGCGGCGATTTCCAGGCTGTCGATCAGCTTGGTGGTCTTCGCTTCCAGGAACATGTGCGCCAGCAGCAGCGTGATCGCGCACAACAGGCCCGAGGCCGTGTTGTTCATCGCGACGGAGATGCTGGCGGCGAGCAGGCTGGCCTTCTCCGCCGGATTCGCCTGCGCGATCGAGGCGAACGCCGAGATCAGGCCGATGACCGTGCCGAGCAGGCCGGTGAGCATGCCGATGTTGGCGAGCGCCGAGAGATAGTGCGTGCGCTTCTCCATGCGCGGGATGATCTCGAGCAGGCTCTCGTCCATCGCCTTCTCGACGTCGTCGCGGCGGCGCGCGCTCGCGAGCCGCGCGATGCCGTAGTTCAGCACCGTGGCGATCGCGGCCTTCGACTTCGAGGTGATCGCGACCACCTGCTTGAAGTTGCCGGCGTTGATCAGCGGCACCACCTGGTTCCACAGGCGCCGATTGCTGGTGGTCTCGACGCTCAGGTAGATGAAGCGCTCGATCGCGATCGCCACGCCGACGACGAAGATCGCCGCGAGCGGGTAGAGGAAGAAGCCTCCGTCGCGAAAGAAGCTGACGACAAAATGATAGAACTCCATCGACGTAGTCTCCTCTGCAGTGCCGTGCCGACTTCGCGCGCTGCCGCGCGTCGGTGTAAGTGGAATCCGATAGTTCAGAGTGTCATTAGGTAAAACTGTAATGCTGCGACCTACTTCTCATCGCCGTGAGCTGGCACGGCGGTGGCGCCGCCTGGCGACGCAGCGGCTGCAGGCGAAGCATTACCGCCTGCTGCGACAACCCCGTAGTACGTCACTTCGCGACGAAAAACGTCACGATCGACCGGTGTCAGAACTTCGTCGAGCAGGGTGTTGAACGGCTGTGCCGGCAGGTCGCCGAGGTCCGCCTTCTTCCACGGCACGATGTACAGGACCTTCGGCAACTCGCGATTACCGGTGACGATCGTGGTGTCCAGTATCACGCGATCGTTCTGCGCGCGCCGTCCTGGCGCCGCTGCCTTGGACGTATCCGCAGCGGGCGCTGCAGACGTATCAACTGCAGGCGACGCGGATGTGTCCACCGCCGGCGATGCATCAGTGCTCGTCTTTGGTGCAGGTTGCGCCGGAGCCGCTTGCTCCGCTGCCGGCTCGGCCGCAAGAGCTGCGGTGGTCAGCAGCAAAACCGGCAATGCACGCGTGATCGGACTGAACATCATTCCGCCCTCGCTGACCGCGGCTCGCTGCCCAGCCGCTTCTTGAGCTCGGTGACCCAACCGTTGACCTTCTCGTCCGGCGTCCCCGCGAGCGCGAGGTAGCGCTCGTAGGCTTCCAGCGCGCGCTGCGGCTGCTGCAGATACAAGTCGCACAGCACGCCGAGATTCAGATATGCGATCGCATAGTTCGGATCGATCTCCACGGCACGCTGGTACGCGACGTCGGCTTCCTTGAAGCGGCCGAGCTTGCGATAGACGATGCCGAGCTGGTTGAACGCTTGTGCGTTGCTGCCATTGCGATCGACCGCGGCGCGCAGCGACTTTTCGGCGTCTTCGAAGCGACTGGCCTTCGCCTGCAGGATGCCGAGATTCAGCAGCGGTCCGGAATAGGTCGGGTATGCATCCGCGAGCGCACGGAACTCGCGCTCCGCGCTCGCAGCATCGCCGCCGCTCATGTATGCCACGGCCTGGTCGAATTTCTGCACGGCTTCCGGCGGCACCGGCTGTTCGACTGGCGTCGTCGTTCCCGCCGCGGCAGCCGCATCGGCGGGCGCTTCCTGTTTCGCTGCAGCTTCAGGTTTCGGCGGCGAGGATCCGCACGCCGCCAGCAGCAGCATCGCGACAGCGCTAGCGTAGTGTCGGCACATAGTCTTCACTCTTTTCCGCCTTGGCGTAGCGCGCCGGCTTGAGCTTCGCGAGCACGTCGAAGCTGTGCTGCACGAATTCGTCGTACACGCCGTCGCCGGTGCGCCGCGCATTCGTCTCGTGCAGCTCGATCGCCTTCTCTTCGAACGGGAATGCCTGTTCCTCGAGCAGCACGTCGTACTGTTCCTTCGCATCCGCATCGAGACCTTTGGGCCGCTCCGAGGTCATCAGGTCGGCGCCGAGCTGGCGATACAGCTCGGCCATGCCGAAGGTCGCGGCAGTGGTGACTTCGGCGACACCATAGTCGAGCGCCTTGCCGTAGGCAGTCAGTACCTTCTCCATCTGCGTGCGCTTCGACTTCAGCGACTTGTCCAGCGGCGCGACCAGCTTGATCGCATTGAACATCGCGACCTGCGGCTCGACGCCTTCGAGCGTCGCCTTCGCAGCCAGGTACTTGCTGCGATCGGTGCGCGCGGCGCCAGCCATGGCGTCGGCGCGGATGATGTCATCGTTCCACTGCGCGCGCGCCTTATAGTCGTTCTGCGCCTTCGCCATGTCCGCAAGCTTCTGGCGAGCTTCCATCGCGGGATTGAGCGGCGTCGGGTACTGCTCCACGTAGCTCGCGTACAGGCGCGCGGCATTGGTGGGCGATGCGGATTTCTCGTACAGCCCGGCGGCTTGCCACAACGCCTCGCGCCGAACGTCCGCCGACTCTTCAGTGCGCGCTGCGATGCGCTCCAACTCGCCGGCAGCTTGCGTCGAGCGGCCCAACTCGAGATATGCGACAGCCAGGTTGCGCGTGACTTCGGGCGCCAGCTGGTGGGTCGGATAGGCGCGCCGGAAGTTTTCGAGCACCTGCGACGCGCGCTCCCACTGCTTGTTGGTGATCAGGATGCCGGCGGCGTCGAACTCCGCGTTTGCACGCACCTTCGAGTTCGGCGCCAGCGCGCCGACGCGCAGGAAGTCGTCGACGGCGCCGACGGCATCGCCCGCCGTCTTCTTCGCTTCGGCCTGCTTGTAGATCGAGGCCGCGATGCGCTCTTCGATGGCCGGCCGATCGGGATCGTTCGACGCGAGAAATCCCGCGGCGCGCACGTACGCGGCCTCGGCTTCGACGTAGCGCTGACGATCGAACAGCGAGTGCGCGAGCAGCGTCGTCGCCGTTCGCTGGTAGCCGCGCTCGACCGGCGGATTGCGCTCCAGGATCTGCTTCGAGACTTCGATGACGCGATCGAACTCGTTCAGCGCGAACAGCTCTTCGTCCGACTTCGTCAGCACGCGCGCGGAATCCGGGTGCTCGGGGAAGCTGGTCGCGAACATCAGCGAGCTCTCGATGTACTGCCGGTGCCACAACGACTTCGACTCGCCGGTCAACGACGGCTCGTGCTTCTGATAGGCGATCAGCGCTGCGTAACCGGCCGCCGCAGACTTGGCGTGCAGCGGATAGTCGTACGCCGTGCGCTCGTACTCGCGCGCAGCTTCGGCGAAGCGCTGCGATTCGAACAGCACCTCGCCGAGCAGGTAGCGCGTCGCCGGCGCTTCCGGATCCTGCGGGAAGGAGTCGAGCATCGCGCGATACCAGCGCGCCGCCGCGGTGTAGTCCTCGATCTTCTTTTCCTTCTGCGCTTTCGCGTGAAAGTACTCCGCGAGATCCTTTTGCGTCGTCTTCAGCTGCGCAGCGACCTCAGGCGCGTCGGCAATCGTGCGCGATTGCCAGAAGGCCGAGCCGAACGCGTAGCGCTCCACGAACGCCTGCTTGCCTTCCAGCACCAGCGACGCGAAGCCACCCTTCTGGTAAGCCTCGATCGTCCGCATCTGCAGCGACGGCGCGTAGCGATCGTCCGGGCGGCGCTTCGCCCACGCCTCGAATGCCAACGCTGCGTCCTGGAAACGTTCCTTGGTGATGTAGAGGTTGCCGAGCCCCTCGTACAGCATGTGCGCGTAGACCGGGTCGGCGCCGCGCTGTTTGAGCAGCGCGTCGAGCGTCTCGGGACCGTCGAGGTCCGAGAACGTGATCGCCATGACACGCAGCGTGTCTTCGCTGAGCTCGCGTTCCGGTCGCGTGAGCGAGTCGCGCTCGCGCAGCTTGCCGTCACGGATCAGGACACGATCGAGCACCTTCAGGAATGAAGCCACGCTCTCCTCGCCGCGGCTCTGCTTGAACAGCGACCAGCCGTGCTTGTACAGACCCTGCTCGTAGAAGTCGCCCTCGGATCCCGCCTTGATGACGGCGCCGTAGGCGAGCTCGGCGTCGTGATAACGGCCGGCGCTGAACAGGATCTCGCCGCGACGGAACTGCGCTTCCGTGTACCACTGGCTCTGCGGATACTTCGCGACCATCTGATCGAGCACTGCCAGCGCCTTCTCGGGCTTGGCTTGCGCTTCGTGCGCGCGCGACAACTGATACATCACCGCGTCGTTGCGCGGATAGTCGGGGTGCGACTGCAACAGACCTTCGTAGAGGGCAATCGCTTCTTTCAGCTCCAGGCCCTCGACGCCCGAATCGACGCCTGCCGCGCGCGCGGCCTCGTCGACTTCGACCTGCAGATCGCCGAGGCGGCGCATCGCTTCGGTGCGCATCTTCTCGTTCTTCGACTGCAGTTCGAGGAAGCGGCGGTATTGCTCGATCGCCTGCTGCGGCTGCACGTCCGTCGGCGGATCCGGCGAGACCTGAATTTCCTTCTTCTCCAGGTCTTTGATCGTGGGCGCGGGCTTCGCCGCGCCTTTCTTGTCCGCCGCACCGACGGATGCGGAGCCGAACGCGCCGGCGCAGGCGACCGCGACGATCAATATGTGGCGTGACAGCGAACAGCGGGTGCTCATTGCGCAGCTCCCTTGCTACTGCTCCCGCTCGCGGCGCGATCGTAGATCGACGCCAGCGCATAGCGTGCCTGCAGCGAATACGCCGCCAGGCGTTCCTTCTGCGATTCGAGCTCTTTGACCGCGATGGCCGCGAGATACTGATTCTGCGACTTCGCAGCGGCATCGAGCTTCGCGCTCAGCGCGGCGATGCGCGGCTGCAGATTGGCGACGCGGCCGGCGAACTCCTCGGTCCGCGCCGGATAATCCTGGCGCGCACGCTCGACCAGCACCCAGCGCCGCCGCGCTTCGCCGTACGCGACGTCGAGCTCACGCAGCTCTTTGCGCGTACGCCACAGACGGGCCTTGTAGCCCGCATTGAAATCCCACAACAGCCGGCCGCGCAGCAGCCGCGTCTTCTCGCGCATCTCCTGCACCAGCGGGTCGCTCTGATCGGCGCTCGCGAGCACTTTCTCGATGCGCTCGACCTTCACCCACTGCTCGTGCTCGGTCGTCGTCGCCAGACCGGCGATGTCCTCGTCGCGCTCGATGCCTTTGAGACGCGACTCCATCTCGTTCTTGTGATTCTCCATCGCGTCGAGGTCGATCGTATCCAGCGTCTGCTGCAACACCGGCGTGCGCAGCTCGTACGCCTTGCGCCGCGTGTCGACCATGTTTTCGAACGCTTCGACGCTGAGCGACCACGTCGCCAGGTTGCGCTGCATGAGCAGCAGGTCGCGATAGTTCTTCAGGCCTTCCTGAAACTCGTGCGTCGCAAGCAGGTGATACAGATAACGCGTCTCTGGCGCGTCCGGCAGCGAAGCGAGCTGCCAGTACCAGCCGACCTTGTCGCCCTTGTCGTTGGCCACGATCGCGTCCAGCAACTGGCCGCTGCGAATCGACGCAATCGACTGGTCGATGCGCTGCGACTCCTGATCGAACGCAGTGACGGCGAACATGTACTGGTCGGCGGCCTGTTTGGTCGCATCCAGTTGCGCATAGGCGTAAGGCACGGCGAGGTAGCTTTCCTGCACGGCGGCGTCGAGCATGTTCCGGCCGCGCAGCTCCAGCCATGGCGCGAGCGCCTTGGTGTAGCGCTTCTCCGCAGAATCCGCCCAACCGGCGCCGAGCAACGCCTTGTTCGATTGCGGGCCGACGAGCCGCACGCGCTGCAGGACTGCTTTGGCTTCGTCGGCGCGACCAGCCTTCAGCCACGCGTAACCGAGCGCGAGGTTGGCCTTGTCGCGCAACGCGGCCAGCTCTTCGGTCTGCGCCGGGATCTGACCCACTGCATCCAGCAACTTCGCGGCGTCGTCGAGACGGTCCTTGCGGACCAATGCCACGCCGATGTTGAAGCGCGCGTACGCAGACCAGGCATCGCTGCCGTCGCCGACCGGCTGCCAGCGCTCGAGTGCGCGAATCGCTTCGTCGTAGTGATCGAGGTACATCATCACCTGCGCTTCCAGCAGGTGACGCTCCGGCTCCAGATCGCCCGGCAGCGCGCCGCGAATCGAAGCCAGTGCATCGGCAGACTGCTGCAGGTACTCGCGCTGGTACCAGACCTTCGCAAGGTAGAACCACGCGCGGTTGCGCACGTCGAGCGGCACGTTGTCGTTGAGCAGCGAGCGGAAGATGCGGCCCGCTTCCTCGTGCTCGCCGAGCGAAAGATACAGGCCACCCTTGAGCAACTCGGCCTCGACCGTGTGATGCGTGACTCGATTGAGGTCCTGCGAGGCGCCGAGGCGCGTCAGCGCCTGCATGTAATCGCCCTGGTAGAAATAGAACAGGACGTCGCCCCAGTGCAGGTCCTGCACGACCTGCGGCGTACCGATCAGCGTCTTTTCTTCCTTGGGCTTGCGCGCGGCAACGGGCCCGGCCGCCAGCGCCAACGCGCCAGCGACGGCGGCGAGCACGCCGCCCCGCCCTGCCTTGCGCAGCGAGTAAAGGGTCATCCCTGCCATCTCACTCCCATTCCTTGACGATGAATTCCGGCTGCTCCTTGGTGGCGCGGTCGCTGATCTTCAGCTCGACGTACTTCGCGCCGACGCCCTTGGTCAGCTTGATCGTGGCGCCGCGGCGGTAGTCGCGGACGTGCGGGCCCTGGCCGGTGAACAGCGCGAGCAGCTCGTGGTCGCCCGCCTTGAGATTGCCGATGTACACGCGATGCACGCCGCCCTTGAGCAGCGCCTGCGCCTCGCGCTCGGTATAGAGATAGTTGGCGACTTCCTTGTTGTCGACCTTGAGTGTGACCGAATCCAGCGCGAAGAAGTCGCCGACGTCCATCGAGACGAACACGGCGACCTGCGTGTTCGCGGGGAACAGCAGGTCCTCTTCCAGCACGAACAGCTCGCGATTCAGGTCCAGCACTTCTTTCTTCAGGGCCTGCACTTCCTGATCGAGGCTCTGGAATTCCCCCGCAGGAGCCGCAGCGGGCGAATCGAGCACGACGTCAGCTTGGACCGGCGCACGCGGCGGGGCGTCCTGCGCCAGCGAAGCGCTCGCGCACAGCGCGACGACGAGGAGGGTCAGGGATCGAAGCATGGTATCGGGTTCCTCTATTCGTTCAGCAGCTCGCGCAGCTTGTCGGTGTAACGCTTCTCGTAGCCCGGCTTGTAGCCTTCGGACACGTAGCGCACTACGCCGGCGCGATCCACCAGCACCGTGACCGGCATCGCGCCCACGTCGTAGGCGCGGCTCACTTCCTTGCGTGCGTCGAGCAGCACGGGATACGAAACCTTGAGCGTCTGCGCCATCTCGACGGCGGGCTCGACGTTCTCGTCGATGTTGACGCTGAGCAGGACCAGGCCGGCTTGCTTGTACTTGCCGTAGAGCGCGTCGAGCAGCGGCATTTCCTGGCGGCACGGTCCGCACCAGGTCGCCCAGAAGTTGATGATGACGACTTCGCCGAGATGCTCCGACAGACGCACCGGCGGTCCTTGCATCGAGCGCAGCGCGAAATCCGGAGCAGGCTTGTTGACGATGTCGGCCGCGGCGGTGAGCGCCAGCAGAGAAGCGAACACTGCCAGCACGGCAATGAGCGATTGCGCTCGCAGCGAAGCGCGCAACGGCGGGCAGAGTTGTGTGACCTGAGGCATCAATCGTGCTCGTCGACCGCGGACTGGAACTGCGCGGCGACAGTCGCGAGAGAGCCGCGCTGGCAACCCCGCTGTCCTAGGAACGCTCCGTTAGACCGGTGGCTTTGCGTCCTCACCTTTCAGTGAGTTTGCCCGTAGAAAACAGCGGTTAGCGTGCTATACGGCCCGCAAATATGTCAACGAACGAAGTGTGATGCGGCCGAGGCAAACCCTCGACCGCGTGTGATTGAGCGCACAGTTCGCTGGTCTGTCGGTACCTGCCGACAAACTGCGATGCGTCGCGCGAAAACGCAGGTCAGATCGGTGCTTTCGGCGCCATGTAATCGGACGAGTTCGCGGTCGCCTTCCACATCTCGATGGTCATCGGCGAGGGCTGCTCCTCCGCGACGACGCTGGCCGGCGTGTACGAATCGCCCGCGGCACTCGAACCTTGGCCGTACATGAACGTACCGGCGACGGCAGTGCAAACTGTGAGCAGCAGAGTGGTACCGACAAGAATGTGCTTTTTCATGGTCAGCTCCCGGATCAGAATTCAGGTCAGGCCAAAGCGGGATTGAGGGCGATGCTCAGCGGCCCCTTCGGCTGCGAGCCCTCCGCCATCAGCGGCCCCTTCGGTTGCGAGCCCTCCGCCATCAGCGGCCCCTTCGGTTGCGAGCCCTCCGCCATCAGCGGCCCCTTCGGCTGCGAGCCCTCCGCCATCAGGGCGACGCTCCGTGCCGTCGGCTGCGCGTCACTCGCAACCAATGCGATGTTGGCGACCTGCCCTATCGGGGAGGCCGAAACATGAGCCGCAACGGCGGCCGCGAGAACCCAGGATCCTTTGACGATGACTTTGCGCATTGGAAACTCCCCTCCCGGAGGAATTAGTTAAATTGCCTGCTCATTTTGCGAGCTGGTTCACAGGTTTAAGCGATATGGTCCTGTGAATTCCGTCACAGTCGGGCCTGCGACAGGACAAAATCCTGCGCAATCAGGACATTTCTCAGTTGTAAAAAAGGGATAGCCCCGACGCGGGACGATCGGAGGGGCAAACCGCTCAGGGATAGTCGTACCGGGATTGCGGCCTGAATCCCGCGCGAGTGGGAGCCCATCGGTGGCAGAATGCGGGCTGCCGGTATTTACACTTAGAGCCAAGAACGGCCCCCGTTTTGGAGACCCGTCCACTGAGCAACACGATCGCAGCGGCCATACCACTCCCGGATCGCCAGGCAGTGACAAGGCTGTTGTCTGCGTGGCAGTCAGGAGATGCGCATGCCCTCGAGCGGTTGACGCCTCTCATATATGAGGAGTTGCGCAACCGCGCCCGTCGCTACATGCGACGCGAACGGCCCGGCCACACTCTCCAGGCGACGGCTGTAGTCCACGAGGCATTCGTTAAGCTGGTCGAGATGAACGTGTCCTGGCAGGACCGCGCGCACTTCTTCGCGGTCGCTGCGCGGCAGATGCGCCGCATCCTCGTCGACCACGCCAAGACCCGATTCCGCGAAAAGCGCGGCGGCACCACGACGGGCTCGCTCGATGAGCTCGACGCGCTGGACCTCGGACCGAGCACTGCCGGCGAGATCGACGTGCTCGAAATCGACGAAGCGCTCGATCGCCTCGCCGACAAGAATCCGCGCCTGGCCGAGATGGTCGAGCTGCACTACTTCGGCGGCCTCACCTATCAGGAGTTGTCCGAAACCCTCAAGGTGTCGGAAGCGACGGTGGATCGCGAGATCCGCCTGGCCAAGGCCTGGATGTTGCGAGAGATCCGCCCGGTACGGAGTCGCGAACCCGAAGCATCATGAGCGCGGACGCCACAGGGAAGGGTTCCGATGATCGCTGGGAACGGCTGCAAGCGCTGTTCTCTCGCGCCGTCGAGTTGCCGCCGGCCGAGCGGCAGGCATTCGTAGCGAAAGAAACCAGCGGCGACACCGAGCTGCGCGCGGAGTTGCTCGATCTGCTCGTCTGCGATGCCGGCAGCGCGCGCACCGGCCCGCTCACGTTGGCCCTCGGTGCTGCGCTCGATACCACCACGCGCGACCGGCGCAAGGCACTCGTGGGCCGCGTCATTGGCAACTACAAGCTCGTTTCAGTGCTCGGCCACGGCGGCACCGGCACTGTGTATTTGGGCGAGCGCGCCGATCGCCAGTACTCGGCGCAGGTTGCCATCAAGATCGTCGACAACGGCACGATGCAGGGCGAGCTCGGCCTGCGCTTCCGCGCCGAGCGCCAGATCCTTGCCAGCCTGAATCACGCGAACATCGCGCGCCTGCTCGACGCGGGCGAAACCGAGGAAGGCAATCCGTACCTCGTCATGGAATACGTGCACGGCGAGCCGCTCGATCGCTATTGCGATCGTCAGCGTCTGGGCGTGCGCGAGCGGCTGCAGCTCTTCCTCGACATTTGCAGCGCCGTCCAGTACGCGCACCAGAACCTGGTCGTCCATCGCGACCTGAAGCCGGCGAACATTCTCGTGACCGCGGAAGGTGCGCCGAAGCTGCTCGACTTCGGCATCGCGAAGCTCCTCGATGCCGGCGAAGCCGCTGCAGCGATGGCGCTCACGCGCATGAACGATCGGCTGCTGACGCCCGAATATGCGAGCCCCGAACAGATTCTAGGCAGGCCGGTAACCACAGGCAGCGACGTTTACGCGCTCGGCGTTGTCCTCTACGAGCTGCTCACGGGCCTGCGGCCGTACACGGTACCCGCTTCGGCAAGTCAGTTGGAGCTGGAACGTTCGATCTGCATCACGGATCCACCCAAGCCGAGTGCCGCAGTCAGACGTGCCCGCGACAGCGGTCCGCTCGAAGGACAGTCGGAGATGCTCGCCGTCGCGGCCGCTCGCAGACTCACCCCGGACAAGCTGCAGAAGCGACTCGTCGGCGACATCGACTCCATCGTCCTGCGCGCGCTACGCAAAGAGCCGACTCATCGTTACAACTCGATCGAGCAGTTTGCGTCCGACGTACGCCGCTATCTGGCTCGTGAGCCTGTGCAGGCCCGACAAGGCAACTGGCTCTACTACTCGCAGCGTTTCATCAGGCGTCACGCGTTCGGCGTGGCCGCCGGCGCGACGTTCGTGGCCTTCCTCGTCGTATTCGCCGTGGTCTCGAATGTTCAGGCGCAGCGTATCGCCGCGGAGCGCGATCGCGTCATGCAGGAAAACAGCCGTGCGGAGCAGGTGTCGACGTTCATGCTCGACACGTTCTCCGCTGCCGATCCTTGGACCTATTCCTTGAGAGACGGGGCGCACCCGGAGACAGCCGAAGAACTGCTGGCGCGCGCCGGTCGCAGGGTTCGCGAGGACCTGAGCGGACATCCGCTGGTGCGCGCGAAACTGATGGAGGCCATCGGGCGTGCGTACCGACGGCGTGGCGACGACAAAAGCGCCGTCAGCTTCCTGCAGGAAGCGGTACAACTTCGCAAGAGCCTGTCGGCCGGGCAGGACGACATGCCAACCGCAGAGGCACTCTTGAACCTGGCGATGACCATGCTCGAAGGCGGTGACGTGGTCGCGGCGGATGGGGTGCTGGTGGAAGCCAAAGACATCCTGCAAAGGCTCAACGAGCAGCATTCGGCAATCTACGCTCGAATGATTGCAAATCGCGGTCGCGCGCAGATGAAACTGGGCAAGCCCGACGCGGCGCAGGCCTTTTACGACGAGGCGCTCGCACTGCTCCGGGACCTCAAACTCGGGCGCGATCCAGAGGCGGCAGCGCTGCTGGTAGACAAGTCGACTGCCTTCGTCTGGAAGGACGATTTCGTCGCTGCCGAGCGCAACGCCCGTGCTGCCGTAGAAATCTACGCCACGATCCTCCCCCCGTTGCATCCCGATCGGACGAGTGCGCAGTCGCAGCTCGGCGAAACGCTGCGTCGTCTGGGTCGTCTGGACGAAGCTTCCGTCCTGTTGAAGGACGCTCTGCGCGCGAACCGTACGATTTACGGCGACAACGGTCGTCCCGTTGCGGACGTCCTCGATTCGCTCGCGAAAGTGCGGTGGGCGCAACATGACCTGATCGAGGCGGAGCAATTCGCTCATGAGGCGTTGGAGACCCAGATCCGAGCGGAGGGACTGGATCACTGGCGGACGGCGTACTACCGCACCTCTCTGGGTGCCATACAGATCGAACGCAAGGAGTACGCCGACGCCGAGACGCAACTGCGAGCGGCGATCACCACGTTCCTGAAGGTCGTCCCCGCCGACCATCCATACACGGCGTCCGCGGAGCACTATTTGGGTGAGGCGCTGCTGCGCTCCAATCAACTGAAGGACGCTGAAGCTGTCTTCATGGCCGCGATGAACAGGTCCCGACGCGCCAACGAAGCGGAATGGCGCGCGGCGCGGTCCGCCAGCGGACTGGGCGAAGCCCTTTACCGTCAAGGCAGGGCCGTCGAGGCCGAACCCTACCTCGTCAACAGCTATCGCACGCTCAGCGCCGACCGGAACGCCGACGCAAGCGCTCAAGCGGCAGCGCGCGAGCGAGTGGCTCGCTTCTACACTGATCGCGGGCAGCTCGATAAGCTGCATGCGCTAACCGAGGAAACGCGCCCCGGAACGTCTTCGGCTGCGGCCCGGAGCGACTAGCAGTTCAAGAACGATCGTATTTGCGGTTGCATTGATGACGGATAACAACAATGACGCAACCTCCTGGGGACGAGGACCTGTTCGCGGGTGCACTGGCGATGCCGGCGGCGGAGCGTAGCGGCTACATAGCCCGCGCTTGCGCAGACGACTCCGCTGCACTCGGCCGCCTCACCGCACTGCTCGACTCGTTCGCCGATGCGGTCAACTTCGTGGCGGAGCGCTGCGTCGAACAGATCGGAGCGTATCGGCTGCTGCGCGAGCTGGGCGAAGGTGGCTGCGGCATCGCGTATCTCGCCGAGCAACTCGCGCCGGTCAAGCGTCATGTCGCACTGAAGATCATCAAGCCTGGGATGGACACGAAGTCCGTGGTCGCGCGCTTCGAGGCCGAGCGACAGCTGCTCGCGCTGATGGATCACCCGAACGTCGCGAAAGTGTTCGATGCAGGCTCAACGCCAGCGGGCCGACCCTACTTCGTGATGGAGCTGGTGCGCGGGATAAGGGTCACCGAATACTGCGAGCAGCTGCACCTGTCGATTGCCGAGCGCCTGCAGCTGTTCGTGCAAGTGTGCCAGGCCATCCAGCACGCCCACCACAAGGGCGTGATGCACCGGGACATCAAGCCCTCCAATGTGCTCGTCACGATGCACGATGGCTTGCCGGTGGTGAAAGTCATCGACTTCGGCATCGCCAAAGCAACGCAAGGCCCGATGAGCGAACAGACGCTGCACACCGCAGTCGACCAGTTCATCGGCACGCCGGCCTACGTCAGTCCGGAGCAGACGGATCACAGTCAGCGCAACGTCGACACGCGCAGCGATATCTACAGTCTCGGTGTGCTCCTCTATGAGCTGGTGACCGGTCACACGCCGCTCGATACTCACAAGCTGCTGCAGTCGAGCGCCGAAGAGATGCGCCGGCTGGTCCGTGAAGAGGAACCGCTCACGCCTTCGGCGCGGCTGAAGTCTCTCGCGCGTTCTGCGAAAGACGTCCAGGGCGATCTCGACTGGATCGTGATGCGGTGTCTGGAGAAGGAGCCGGTGCGCCGCTATCAGACCGTCAACGATCTGCTGCTCGACATCCAGCGGCACTTGCATCACCAACCGATCCTCGCCCGGCCACCCAGCATCGTCTACACCCTCCGCAAGCTCGCGCGCCGCAATCGTGCGATGTTCGCGGCAGCGGTGGCAGCGGCCGTCCTCGTCGTCGCCTTCGCCATCAGCACATCGATTCAGATACAGCGCGTCGCCGCAGCCAGAGATCGTGCCGAGCAGGAAAGCAGCAGAGCAGAGAAGGTTGCCGGATTCATGCTGGACACATTGTCGAAGACCGAGCCCTTCGGCTACGCCGAGACCGGACAGCCCGAGACCGCGAAAGAGCTGCTGGACCGCGCCGGCCGTTGGGTGCGCCAGGATCTGAATCAGGATCCGGAAGTCCGCGCGCAATTACTCGAGTCGATCGGCCGCGCTTATCGCCGGCGCCTGGAGTTCGGGACGTCCGTCGGCTTCCTGCAGGAGGCGTTGACGCTCAGAAGGAAGCTGTCCGGCGCCGGCGACGACGCAGCCACCGTTCAGGTCATGATCGGGCTTGCAAGGTCCCTGATAGAAGTGGATGCCCTGGAAGATTCGAGTCGACTGCTCGAGGAAGGCGCGGCCGCCTTGCATCGCCTCGGGCAAGAGCACTCGTTTCTCTACGCAGACCTGCGCTCGATGCAGGGCTCGGTGCAAATGAATCGCGGCCGACCTGACGAGGCGATGAAACACTTCGAGGCTGCGCTCGCACTGACCCGCGACCTGCTGGGTCCCCGCCACAGCGAAGTCGCCGACGTGTTGCGCAAGCAGTCCGGTGCCTTTACCTGGCAGGACGAGCTGCAGAAGGCTGAGGATGCGGCCCGCGAGGCGGTCGCCATCAACCGCGCTACTCTCCCCGAGCTGCATCCTGATCGCGCGCAGGCGCTGAGCCAGCTCGGCGAAGTGCTGCGGCTGAGGCATAAGCTGCGGGAGGCAAAGCTGGTGACCGAGGAAGCGCTGCGCGGCTATCGAAGAATGTATGGCGAGAGCAATCGCCAGGTGGCCGGCAACCTGGACACCCTGGCGAAAATCGCCCGCGAGCAACGCCAACCCGCTGCGGCGGAGGCGCTGGCTCGACAGGCCTTGGAAATGAACCTGCGAACTCACGGACCCCATTTGCTCACCGGCTACTATCGGACTTCGCTCGCGCTGGTCCAGATCGATCGACATGAATATGCCGAAGCAGAAGTGCAGCTGCGTGGGGCGCTCGCCGCGTTCGCAGACATGCCACTGCAGAGCGAACCGTATGTCGCATCGGCAGAATACCTTTTCGGCGAGGTCATGCTCGCTACCAATCGGCCTGAGGAAGCCGAGGCGCTCTTTCAGACGGCTATGAACAGATCCAACCGCGCCGGCGACCCCAAGTGGCGAGTTGCGCGCGCAGCCAGCGGGCTGGGAGCAGCCCTGTACGCTCAAGGCCGTACGGACGACGCAGAGAGGTACTTGATGGACAGCTATCGCATCCTTGCAGGCGACCCGAACGCAGACGAGGGTGCGCGAGTCGCGGCCCGCGAACGCATCGTCCGCTTCTACTCCGCGCGCGCGCCGCATGATAGTGTGCAAATCGTCACAGGCACGGCGCGCGCTCAAACGATATCGGCTGCGAACCGCACGGATCGCCTGTAAGAAGCAGAAGCACTGGATATGAGCCGTTGATTGCGGATGGATGCCTGTCCATGACGCAACATAAGAACGACGAAGACCTGTTTGTGGCGGCACTCGACTCGTTCGACGATGCAGTCGACTTCGTGCCCGAGCGCTGCGTCGAGCAGATCGGAGCGTATCGGCTGCTGCGCGAGCTCGGCGAGGGCGGCTGCGGCATCGCGTATCTCGCTGAGCAGCTCGCACCGGTCAAGCGTCAGGTTGCACTGAAGATCATCAAGCCCGGGATGGACACCAAGGCGGTGGTCGCACGCTTCGAAGCCGAGCGACAGTTGCTCGCGCTGATGGATCATCCGAACGTCGCGAAAGTGTTCGATGCAGGCTCAACGCCAGCGGGCCGACCCTACTTCGTGATGGAGCTGGTGCGTGGGCTTCGGATCACCGAGTACTGTGAGCAACTGCGCCTGTCAATCGCCGAGCGCCTGCAGCTGTTCATGCAAGTGTGCCAGGCGATCCAGCATGCGCATCACAAGGGCGTGATGCACCGGGACATCAAGCCTTCCAACGTGCTGGTCACGATGCACGATGGCTTGCCCGTAGCCAAAGTCATCGACTTCGGCATCGCCAAGGCGACGCAAGGTCCACTGAGCGAGCGGACGCTGCACACGGCCATCGATCAGTTCATCGGCACGCCGGCCTACGTCAGTCCGGAGCAG
>Ga0068862_100002446_pt1 | contig 16474 bp, 10 predicted proteins | sample KBSSwiS52_FD_66598 | JGI IMG/M metagenome (GOLD analysis project Ga0068862, IMG submission 66598) | Switchgrass rhizosphere microbial communities from Kellogg Biological Station, Michigan, USA - KBS Switchgrass S5-2 | ecosystem: Host-associated > Plants > Roots > Rhizosphere > Soil ... | reverse complement strand
AGCTGCCGTGTAAACGTCTGGTTGATCCCGCCGTCGCGCTCGCGCGCGATGGCTTTACGATCAGTGAAGGACTCTCCCGCTCGCTGAAGAACGCGCTCCGGACGACGGACGCCAACGGCCGGCCGGTGTACTCGATGGCGAAGTACCCGGCGTCAGTGGCCGCGTTCAGCCGGAACGGCGTGCCGTACGAACCGGGCGACACGCTCAAGCAGCCGGATCTCGCGCGTACCCTCGAGCGCATCGCTACGCAAGGTCCGGCCGGATTCTACGAAGGCGAAACCGCGCTCGCCCTCGAGAAAGAGATGCTGGCGAACGGCGGACTCATCACGCGCGAGGATCTGAAGAAGTACACGGCGAAGAAACGGGTGCCGGTCAAGGGCACCTACCGCGGATACGAGGTCTTCTCGATGCCGCCGCCGAGCTCCGGCGGCATCGGCGTCATCGAGATGCTGAACGTCCTCGAAGGCTACGACCTCGCGAAGATGGGACCGGGATCGGCCAACGCCGTGCACCTGATGACGGAGGCGATGAAGCGATCGTACGCCGATCGCGCGCGGTATCTGGGCGACCCGGACTTCAATCGCGATCTACCGGTCGCACGGCTGATCTCGAAGCAGTACGCCGGCGACCTGCGCAAGACGATCGACGAGAAGCGCACCAAGTCGTCCTCGCCGGCCAGCTTCGAGTGGTCGCACGAGAGCGACGAAACGACGCACATCTCGGTCGTCGACGCCGATCGCAACGCCGTGTCGATGACCTACACGCTCGAAGCCGGCTACGGCTCGAAGATCGTCGTGCCGGGCGCCGGGTTCCTGCTCAACAACGAGATGGGCGATTTCAACGCCGCGCCGGAACTGACGACGGCGGAAGGCCTGATCGGGACGAAGCCGAACCTGGCCGAGCCCGGCAAGCGGATGCTGTCGAGCATGTCGCCGACGATCCTCGCGAAAGACGGTCAGCTGTTCATGGTTACCGGCAGTCCCGGCGGGCGCACCATCATCAACACCGTGCTCGAAACGATCGTCGACGTCGTCGACTTCGGCATGAACGCGCAGGAGGCGATTGACGCGCCGCGCTTCCACCATCAATGGCTGCCAGACCGTCTGGATTTCGAGAAATACGGTCTGTCGGCCGACACGGTCGCCGAGCTCGAGCGCCGCGGGCACACCATGCGCGCTGGCACCGGCGGCCAGGGCGTCGCGCAGGTCATCGTCTACAACGCGAAGGAAGATCTGATCGAAGGCGGCACCGATCGCCGGGCATCGGACGGCGCCGCGGTCGGCGTGCCGGGGCGGACGACGCCACAGAAAGCGACGGCGGCAAAGCCGTGAAGGTTCAGGCAGGCTTGCGTGATGCGCGCGCCGTCGGCGCATGCTTGCCGAGCAGATCGATGAATTCGCCGATGTAGTCGGCGCCGGCAAGATCCTTGGGCATCACGGCGCGCCATTGGCGCCGCAGCCCGCGCGCGGTCAGCGGACGGATGACGATCGAGCCGGCATCCACCAGCGGTTGAACGGCCCAGCGAGCGAGGACGCTGACACCGAGTCCCGCCTTGACGAGCTCGGCGATCGATTCCGTCAGCATCACTTCCTCGACGCGCGCCGGCACGTGCCCTGACGGCACCAGCACCTCCTGGAGCACCCGGCTCTCTTCCTTCGGCGGGTACACATACAGCGTTTCGTCGCGCAGATCCGACAGGCGGACGTGGGTCTGCTTCGCGAAGCGGTGATCGCGAGCCGCGACGACGACCAGTTCGTCGTCGAAGACCGGGCGCGATACCAGGCGGCGATCGCGCACCGGAGTGCTCATGATCGCCAGGTCGAGCTTTCCCGCCAGCAGCATGTCGAGCGGACGGCCGGTCGCACCCACGTCGATGCGGACTTGCACCTCCGGAAAACGCTTTCGGTAGCGGACCAGCAGCGGCGGCAGCCAGTGATAGCAGGTGTAGCACTCGGTGGTGAGCCGCAGCATCCCCGCGCGCGCCTTGCCCATCTGGTGGATGTCCTGCTCGGTCCGATCCAGCCGATCGAGGACATCGCGCGCGGTGGCCAGCAGCCGCTCGCCGGCGGGAGTCAGAACCAGCCGCTTGCCGACGCGCAGAAAGAGCGCCGCTCCGAGGCGCGATTCGATGTCGCGGAGCTGGTGGCTGAGCGCGGACTGGGTGAGGTGGAGCCGATCGCCGGCGCGGGTGAGGCTGCCGACTTCCGCGACGGCCGATACCAGACGAAGGTGGCGGACTTCGAGATCCATCGATATGAGGTTATCTCATCATCATGATGAAGACAAAGAATTTCACTCATGACAGGCGCAGGCGTAGCATCCGCCCATGGTCATCGCACTGGTGCTCCAGGTGACGCTGGCGTTTCAGGATGCACTGCCGATCGCCGATCCGATCGTGCGCGCCGCCGTCCAGGAGGCGGCGGACATCTGGGCGCCCTACGGCCTCGCTCTGAAACGGGCCCCGGCGTGCGACAGAGCCGCCGTCGATGGTTTGGTGCTCGCCGTCGAGACCGTGGACCGTGTGCCTCCGGGACGTGCCGGTGTCGTGCTCGGCGAGGTCGCGTTCCGCGACGGGACACCGGAGCCGAGGGTCAGCCTGTTCCTGAACGCCCTGCTGGACCTGATCGGCGATACGCGGGCGCTGAGTCTGGCCGCCTTGCAGTCGCCGCGAGTGCTCCGCGATCTGATTGTCGGACGTGCGGTCGGCCGGGTGCTCGCCCACGAGATCGGCCACTACATCCTCGCCACCCGCACCCACGGCACCGTTGGCCTGATGCGATCCTCGCAGCGCTCCGACGAACTGGTGGCGCCGTCGCGCGCCGGGTTCAGGTTGTCAGCAATGGAAGCCGCGCAGATCCTCGCTCGATGACCGGCGGCTGTGGAAAAAAGAAAGGACCGACACATACGGCCGGCCCTGGGGGTGAGACGCCGCCGCAGCGGCGTTCACAAGATGCGGCTTCGCTGTCGCGGGCCTGGTTAGTGGACGCGCACCGGCGCGGCGAAACGCAGGTTCGCGGGCTTCCGCATGGCGCGCCAGTCGTCCTCGAGAATCGCGTAGAGCACCTGGTCCATGCTCTGACCGTTGTGCACGAACGACTTGCGCAGCACGCACTCCTGAACCGCGCCCATCTTGAGGAGCGCGCCGTTGCCGCGGCCGTTGAGCGTCGCCGCACGCGCCTCGAGGCGGTGCGCGCCGAGCGTCTCGAACGCGAACTCGATGACGAGCTCGGCGCTGTCCACGAAGACGCCGGTGCCCCAGAACGGCGAGCCGAGAGCAAAGCCCCATTCCGCGGTGGCAAAGGCCGGATCGTGCTGGCGCAGCTGAAAGATGCCGATGGCGGTATCGAATCCCTGAAGCGTGACGGCGTAGCAGATGTAGCTGCCGGCGGCGCGCTGACGGTGCGTCCACGCGATGAACAGCTCGAAGCCTTCGACGGACGTGGGCGGCGGCGAGATGAACCGTGACACTTCCTCGGTGGTCAGCAGCGCAAACAGCGACGCGGCGTCGCTTACGCGGAGTTCACGCAGGACGACCTGCTTGCCGCTGAGCACCGGCAGCCGCTGCTGCCAGTCGCTGCTGATCGTTTGTCCGGTTGGCACCGGCACGACCCTGGTGTCCAGCTCCGGTTGATAAGGCATCTTTTCCATCGTCTGTGTTCCGATCTCGTTCCGTTACTGTCCGGCCGGCCGCGGCGCCGCGACTTCGCCGAACTCTTGCCTCATCCAGGGTGCCCGGTTGTTGAAATTGAGGAACCAGTTGAACGAAGGGTTCTGCTGCAGGTTGAGGCGCGGCTGACTGCGCGTCAGCGTGCCCCAGACGATGTTGTCGCCATCAGCCGCGGTGCCCCAGACGATGTTGTCGCCGTCGCTGACCGAGCCCCAGACGATGTTGTCGCCGTCGCTGGCCGAGCCCCAGACGATGTTGTCGCCGGCCGTGGCCGTCCCCCACACGATGTTGTCGCCGTCGGTGGTGCCCCAGACGATGTTGTCGCCGTCGCCGGTGCCCCAGACGATGTTGTCGCCGGCATCGGCGCTGCCCCAGACGATGTTGTCGCCGCAGTCGCCGCCGCCGCACGCGGTGCCCCACACGATGTTGTCGCCAGCATCGGCGCTGCCCCAGACGATGTTGTCGCCGTCACCCGAGGTGCCCCAGACGATGTTGTCGCCGGCCGTGCCCCACACGATGTTGTCGCCGTCGCCAGCAGTCCCCCAGACGATGTTGTCGCCGTCGGCGGCGGTGCCCCACACGATGTTGTCGCCGCAATCGCCGCCGCCGCAGGCAGTGCCCCAGACGATGTTGTCGCCGGTGTCGCCCATCGTCTTCGGCGCGCCCCAGAGCACGCCGTTCTGCCAGGCATTGGCGGTCGGCAGCATGAAGCCGTTGCGGAGGCGGTGGTTGCCCCAGAAAATCTGCCGGCCCCAAATCGGCTCGATCGGCACGGCCTCGCCCGCGGTGTGCGCCGACGCGTAGTACTTCGCCAGCCGGACGGCGCCGAGCGCGTTGAGGAAGCCCGCGCCTTCTTCGAGCGGGTTATAGCCCGGATAGATTTCGGCGGTGTACTGCAGAATCGCCTTGATCAGGTTCGGCGTCAGCGACGGATTCGCCTGGAGCATCAGGGCGACGGTGCCGCTGACGACCGGCGCCGCCATGCTGGTGCCGCTCAGCACCATGTACGGCTTGGTCCGCAGGATCGTGCCCGTGGCCGCCACCAGGTAGTTGGCGTTGATCGAATACAACGCCGCCTCGGTGGCGATCGTCGACACCGTGCCGACGCCGGAGGCGACGAGATCGGGCTTGGCCGCGCGGTCGATGAGCGTTGGACCGCGCGAGCTGAATCTCGCGACCTTGTCGTCCGCGCGCGTCAGCGTGCCTTCCGTGCTCGACGCGCCGACGGTCAGTACCCACGGCGCGTTGGCCGGCGAGGACACCGCGCCCCAGACCGGGTGACCCGCGGTGTCGTTGCCGCCGTTGCCGGCCGCCGCGACGACGGTGATGCCGAGATCGACGAGCCGCTTGGTCGCGAGCGTCAGCGGGTCGACGTCGTACGACTCGGTGACCGGCGCGCCAATCGACAGGTTGACGACGCGGATATTGTGGCCGTTCTGGTTGTAGTTCGCGGCCACCCAGTCGAGCGCCGCGATGACATTGGCGACCGTGCCGTTGCCGTTGCGATCGAGAACCTTGAGAACGGCCAGCGACGCGCCGGGCGCGATGCCGGCGTTCTGGCCGACCGAGTCCTTGCCGTTGCCCGCGAGAATGCCGGCCACGTGCGTGCCGTGGCCGAAATCGTCGAACCGCGTCAGGCGCGGGATAGCGGTGGTGAAATCCTTGAAGAACGTGACGTTCTTGAGATCGTCGTGATTGAACGCCAGCCCCGAATCGATGACCGCGACTTCGACACCCGCGCCCGTGTAACCGAGGTCGGTGCGCGCGAAGAACGCGCCGGACGCGATCGCCGTGCGGAAGTTCGACGCGTGCACCGAACGATCGCCGTGTACGTGCGTGACGTTCGCATTCGTCGAGAGCGCTGTCAGCAGGCTATCGGGCACGTCGAGGACGTGGCCGTTGATGGTCGACAACTTGCCGGTGCGGTCGTAGCGCTGGACCGCGGCCGGCAACGAACCGCCAGGCGCCAGGGTCACGATGACTCGGCTCGTGCGCAACGCGCTGCCTGCGGTCGCGCGGGACTGCAGGTCGGCGTCGAGCTTGGTGGGGCCCTGGGCGAACGCGGGCCGGTTGGCGCCAAAGAGGACGAACGCCAGGGCCGCAATGGCCAGACGCTTCGGTCCCCAGACCGCCTTGTGTCGAACTGAAGTTTTGAAAGTGGGGTTCAAGCGGCCGGACAAAATGCAAAAGAGTGGCCAGCTCTGCACTTTTTTACGCATTGAGTCGAAACGGATATAGGTCAATGACTTACAGAAAGTGACATTTTTTGGGTCAGACGCAGAAAACGTGCGTATTGTGCCAGGTCGGCACAGTGGACCGAGCACAATGCACCCAGATCGCCAGAATATCTAGGGAAAAGCTGAAATCTGGAACGGGTGTTCCGTTCTGAGTCGCCGTTGTCAAAATAGAGCACTCAAATGCTAGTTGAGTCATATACTGTCGTATACATAACTGTAAATGACTTCCAATATTGTCACACTTGCACGTACGTTCACCACGCAGGAGACCTGGCGGCGGGCGGAATACGCCCCCGTAATCGGACAGGACAGGATTAGCAGCGCGCCGGTTCGTAGGCGAGGTTCGTGGTGAGCCACCGCTCGACCTGCTCGATCGACTCACCTTTGCGCTTCGCGTAGCTCGCGATCTGATCCTCACCCAGCCGGCCCACGCTGAAGTAGCGCGCCTGCGGATGCGCGAAGTACAGCCCGCTGACGCTGGCGGCCGGCGTCATCGCGGCGTGCTCGGTCAGATCGAGGCCCGCGTCGGCGGCGCCGAGAAGTTCGAAGAGCTTGAACTTCTCGCTGTGATCCGGGCAGGCCGGATAGCCGAAGGCCGGACGGATGCCGGGGTGGCTCTCAATGTGCAGTTCCTCGGGCGCGCGCGCCTGGTCGACGCCCCACTCAATTCGTGCGCGCTCGTGCAGGTACGCGGCAAACGCCTCGGCGAGCCGATCGGCCAGCGCCTTGACGATGATGCTGCTGTAATCGTCCTGCTCGCGCTCGAACCGCTGCGCCAGCGCGTCGGCTCCCAACCCCGCCGTCACCGCAAACGCGCCCAGCCAGTCGCGGTGCGGGGCAATGAAGTCCGCGAGCGACAGGTTCGGCTTCCCATCCGCAATCGCTTCCTGCTGGCGCAGCAGGTTGAATCGCGTCAGTTCGCCGTGATGCTCGCGGTCGCGGTAGACGACGATGTCGTCCGCCTCGCTGGCGGCGGGCCAGAACCCGTAGACTCCACGAGCCGTCAGCAGCCGCTCGGTGACGATGCGATCGAGCAGCGCGCGCGCGTTGTCATAGAGGTCGCGCGCCGCCTTGCCGTACTGCGGGTGGTCGAGAATGGCCGGAAACCGCCCCTTCAGCTCCCACGCGGCGAAGAAGAACGTCCAGTCGATATAGGGGACCAGGGTCTCGAGCGGCACGTCGATAACGCGACGGCCGACAAACGGCGGCTCGGGCATCGTCTCGCGCCCCCAGTCGATGGACAGGCGATTCGCGAGGGCGTCCGCGTACGGCAGCAGGGGCCGTTCGCGCCGCGCGCTGTGCTGCTCCCGCAGCTTCGCCTGGAGCGCGCGGTTCTCCTGCGCGAACGCCGACCGCCGCTCGTCGCTCAACAGGCTCGACACGACATCCACGACCCGCGAGGCGTCCAGGACGTGCACCGTCACCTGTCCGAATTCGGGCGCAATCTTGACCGCGGTGTGCTGCCGGCTGGTCGTGGCGCCGCCGATGAGGAGCGGCTGCCGCATCCCGCGGCGCTCCATCTCTTTCGCCACGAACACCATCTCGTCGAGCGACGGCGTGATGAGGCCGCTCAGCCCCACGAGGTCAGCCTTCTGGTCGATGGCGGTCTGCAGGATCTTGTCGGCCGGCGCCATCACCCCGAGGTCGATGACGTCGTAGCTGTTGCAGCCGAGGACGACGCCGACGATGTTCTTGCCGATGTCGTGCACGTCGCCCTTGACCGTCGCGATGACGATTCGCCCTTTTGACGACGCTTCGGCCGCGCCGCCGGCTGCCATCCTTGCCTCCCGCTCGGCCTGCATGAAGGGCTCGAGGTAGGCCACGGCCCGCTTCATCGCGCGAGCGCTCTTGACCACCTGCGGCAGGAACATCTTGCCGGCGCCGAAGAGATCGCCGACGACCTTCATCCCGTCCATCAGCGGGCCTTCGATGATGTCGAGGGGCCGCGGGTAGTTCAGCCGCGCTTCTTCGACGTCCTGCTCGATGAAGTCGAGCACGCCGTGCACGAGCGCGTGGGACAGCCGCGCCTCGACGGTCGCGTCCCGCCACCGCACGTCCTGCTCGCGCTTGGTGCCGGCGCCTTTCACCGTCGCGGCGAACTCGACCATCCGCTCGGTCGCGTCGGGCCGGCGATTGAAGATGATGTCTTCGACGTGCTCCAGCAGATCCTTGGGGATGTCTTCGTAGACGACCAGCTGACCGGCGTTGACGATGCCCATGTCGAGGCCGGCCTTCATGGCGTGATACAGAAACGCCGAATGAATCGCCTCGCGGACGACATCGTTGCCGCGGAACGAGAACGACAGGTTGCTGACGCCGCCGCTGACCTTCACACCCGGACACGTCGCCTTGATGATGCGGGTCGCCTCGATGAAATTGATCGCGTAGGCGTTGTGCTCCTCGAGCCCGGTGGCAATGGCGAGGATGTTGGGATCGAAGATGATGTCGGTGGGATCGAACCCGGCCCGCTCCGTCAGCAGCGCGTAGGCGCGCTGGCAGATCGACACCTTCCGCTCGATGGTGTCGGCCTGGCCCTGCTCGTCGAACGCCATCACCACCACGCCGGCGCCGTAGCGCCGCACCAGCGCCGCCTTCTTCAGAAAATCGTCTTCGCCTTCCTTCAGGCTGATCGAGTTGGCCACCGGCTTGCCCTGCACGCATTTCAGGCCGGCGAGAATCACGGACCACTTCGAGCTGTCGATCATCACCGGGACGCGCGCGATTTCCGGCTCGGTCGCCACGTAGTTGAGGAATGTCGTCATCGCCTGCTCGGAATCGAGCATGCCCTCGTCCATGTTGACGTCGATGAGGTTCGCGCCGCCGCGCACCTGTTCGAGCGCCACATGCGTGGCCGCGGCGAAATCGCCGGCGCGAATCAAACGCGCGAAGCGCGCCGACCCGGTCACGTTGGTGCGCTCTCCGATCATCTGAAAGTTCGACTCCGGGCGGATGGTGAGCGCTTCGAGGCCTGCAAACTGGGTGAAGTGAGCTGAATCTTGTACGTCTTTACCTCGGTGCCCTTCGTGTCCTTTCTGTTGAGTCGGCCGTGGGGGAAGCCCGTCGACCGCCTTTGCAATCTCCGCGATGTGCTCCGGCGTCGTCCCGCAGCAGCCGCCGACGATGTTCACGAAACCGCTGGTGGCGAACTCGTGGAGGTAGCCCGCCGTGTCCTTCGGCAGTTCGTCGTACTGCCCGAACGCGTTCGGCAGACCGGCGTTCGGGTAACAGGTGATGTAGCAGTCGGCGATGCGTGACAGCTCCGCGAGGTACGGCCGCATATCGCGCGCGCCGAGCGCGCAGTTGGTGCCGACGCTGAACGGCCGGGCGTGCCGGATCGACGCCCAGAACGCGTCAATCGTCTGGCCCGACAGCGTCCGGCCGCTCAAATCGGTCACGGTGACCGAGATCATGAGCGGCAGCCGTTCGTCGTCGGGCGTCCGACGTTCGTCGTAGACCTCTTCGATGGCGACGATGGCGGCCTTCGCGTTCAGCGTGTCGAAAATCGTCTCGAGCAGGAGCACGTCGCACCCGCCATCGATCAACCCGCGGACCTGATCCTTGTAGGCGTCTTTCAGCGCGTCGAACGTAATGGCGCGGAACGACGGATCGTTGACCTGCGGAGAAATCGACAGCGTCCGGTTGGTCGGCCCGATCGATCCGGCGGCGAACCGCGGCCGATCCGGCGTGCGCGCGGTCCAGGCCTCGCACGCCTGCTTCGCGAGCTTCGCGCCCTCGAGGTTCAGCTCGTAGGCGAGCGATTCGAGCCCGTAGTCGGCCTGCGAGACCGCGGTGCCGTTGAAGGTGTTGGTCTCGACGACGTCCGCGCCGGCCTCGAGGTACTGGTGGTGGATCTCCAGGATCACGTCGGGCCGCGTGAGGACCAGCAGATCGTTGTCGCCGCGCAGATCGTGCGTATGGTCCGCGAAGCGCTGGCCGCGAAAGTCGGCTTCGGTCAGCCGATGCCGCTGGATCATCGTCCCCATCGCGCCGTCGAGGACGAGGATTCTCTTCGCGAGTTGCGCGTTCAGCGTTTCCCTGACCCTGTTCATGTCACGTCCTATCGTTTCTTCACCACTTCGTGAGCAACCGCCTGTTTTGTCCCGCTCGCGATCAGCACGGTGAACGGGTCCCCGGCCTTGCGCGCACCGACGCCGACCCGGACGTCCGCGAGTCCGGACGCCGTCAACATCTTCTTCAGCTCGTCGTCGTCGAATCCGAGGCGGCGGTCACCGAGCTTGGCGCGGACCCACTCTTCCTGGTGCGTCCGCAGGTCGAGCAACAGCACCCGTCCGCCGGGCGCGGTAATCCGCGCCGCCTCGGCGACGGCGCGCGTCGGCTGCTGCGCGTGATGCAGCGCCTGAGAGAGCATCGCGACGTCGACGGACGCGTCGCGCATCGGCAGCTTCTCCAGCTCGCCCTTCTTCCAAATCACGTTCGTCACGCGACGGCGCCGCGCCAGCGCGCGCGCCCGCGCCAGCACGACATCCGATCGATCCACCGCAATGACCTTCGACGCCCAGCGCGCGGCTTCGACGGTGAGGTAACCCTCGCCGCAACCGAGGTCGGCGACCGACAGCCGGGGCAGCAGCAGACCCAGCGCCCGCGACCAGGCCGCCCAGCTCCGGCCGGGCACCAGCTGGCGCGCGTCGCGCGTATCCGGACCGGCGTGCGCGTCGAAGTTCTCCTTCCGCAGCCGCAGCACCTCCTGCAACCGCGCCTCGTCCGCCCGCACGGCGCCATCGGCGGCCGATTCCTCGAACTGCTGCTGCAGCACCCCCGCCAGCGACCCTTCGCGAAGTCCGGCCGCCAGACGGTAATAGCTGAAGCCGCCGTCCCGCTCCTCGACCACCAGGCCGGCGTCCTTCAGCAGACCGAGGTGCCGCGACACGCCGGACTGCGCCAGCCCGAGGACGCCGGTCAGCTCGGTGACGTTCAGCCGCTCCTTCGCCAGCACGCGCAGCAGGCGCAGCCGCGCTTCGTCGCCGAGCAGGCGGTACAGCAGGGCGGCGGACTTCACATCTATAAATCTACATTTACTGATTTAACTCGTCAAGCGAGCGCGGCCAGTCGTCCTTGAGCAGCCGCGACAGCGAGCGGTCGGCCAGCAGGCGGCCGCCAGTCTGGCACCTCGCGCAGTAGTTGCACTCGTTGTCGGCGTAGACGATGTGCTGGACCGGCGCGCCGCAGACGGGACAGGGCTGCTTGAAGCGGCCGTGCACCGCCATCTCGGGGCGGAACGCGGTCACCTTCTCGGGAAATCCGTCCTTCACCTCGACGCGCAGGTGATCGATCCACCGGCGCAGCGTCGCCTGCGTCGCGTCGTACAGGCGATTGAACTCCTCGTCCGACAGCGCGCGCGTCAGCTTCAACGGCGAGAGACGGGCCGCGTGCAGGATCTCGTCGGAATAGGCGTTGCCGATGCCGCTGAAGAGATGCGGATCGGTGAGCGATCGTTTCAGCGTGTGGTTCTCGCGCGTCAGCGCGTCGTGAAACTGCTCGAGCGTGGCGTCGAGCGGCTCGAGGCCGCCGGGATCGAGCGCCCGCAGCGCCGGCTCGCCGCGCACGAGTTGAATCGACGCACGCTTCTTCGAGCTCGCCTCCGTGAAGAACAGCGTGCCGTTGGCGAACTGAAACGTGGCAAGGATCAACTTGGGCCCGATGCCCGGCTTCTGTCCCGGCACGCGCCAGCGCAGACGGCCGGCGATCATCAGGTGGATGACGAGGAAGAGGTCATCCCCGAATTCCAGGACGATCCGCTTACCGATGCGCCGCACGCCGGTGATGGTGCGACCGTTGATCGAATCGACGGGAGGGTCGACGGAGCGAAGAACGAACGGACTGAGGAGAGTCAGACGTTCGAGCCGTTGACCGACGACATGACGCTGCAGTGCCTCGAGGTACACCACAACATCGGGCAGCTCCGGCAGGCTAGTCCTTTTTCAGCCAGTCGACGATCTGCTCGCGCGTCCAGTGGTGATCGTCATTCAGGTGAAGGATGATCGAGTTGAGCGGCAGCCGTTTGTTGCAGCCCTCGGGACAGCGGCGGCGGACGTTCTCCAGGCAGTCGAACAGACGATCCATCCGCGGCCGGATGGCGTGGGCTTCGTGCGGGTCGCGGGGCAGCGCGTAGGCGCCTTCGTAGGCCGCGCCGAGCGCGCACGATCCGCCCGTGTCGGAGAAATACTCGCCAAACGCCTGCGTCGGCCGGCGCCGGGCACCTTCGGCGATCGCGTCGGCGAGTTCGATCTGATCTTCGCGCGGAACTTGATGCATCGTCTTCTAGCCCCGAGCCCGTACCCCGGACGGCCCGTCCTTAAGCGCATTCTACGCTTCTAGATGCCGCAGCGCATCTGTTCGGAAGCGAACGGTGGCCGACGAACGTCCTCTGGCGTAAGTCGTGCAAACACAGTAGCCTTGAAGGCAGGACGGCTGCCCGCTAGCCCGCAGCGTCTTAAGCCATATATGCGCCTGTCCGCTCTACTGTTTACGGTGTTTCTCGCGGCAGCACCGGCCGAGGCGCAGACACCCAAGCCGTCCTCACCGCCGGACGCACCGTCACCAACTGCGTCCTCGGAAGAGAACGAGCTGAACCTTCCCGTATCGCTCGACAAAATCAAGGGAGCGCTCGAACAGACCCCGGCCATCTCGTTTCGAACGCTCGACGAGCGGCCGACGTTTCGCGTGATGATTCGCGAACGCCAGAAGCTCGACGAGCTCCTGGCGTCGCTGAAATACAAGCCTTCGCCGGCGCCTGCCGGCGGTTTGTATGGTTACGAGATGCAGCGGCAGGTATTCCCGGCGGTCGACAACCCGCTGCGCCAGCCGTATGCCGCCTTCAATCAGCCGGAGCTGCTGACAATCCTCATCGAGAATCTGGTTGGCCGCTATCTCGCCGGCAAGGCGATCAACGCCATTACGACCGCCGAGCGCGCGCACGCCGAGGCGGCCGCGCGCGCTGAGGTCCGCCAGGCAGTCAGCGACTACTGCGGCGCCCAGCCGAACAGCGGAGCGGGCATCCTCATCTGCGACACGCAGAGCAGCCGATAGCCGATGCACTTCGCGCTGCTGGTGCTTGCGCTCGCCGCGGTCGACCAGCCGACGACGCCGACACCGAATCCGCCGGATCAGCAGGTCGAGCGCGTCCGCGCGGCGCTCGAAAAGCCGCCGTCGAAGCTCACCGTTCCCGAGGTTCGCGCGGATTTCAGCGTCCACATCGAGGTGCGCCGGCCGCTACAGGACATCTTCGACAAGCCGGTCTGGCAGCTGCCGCCGCTCGGGTGGCAGCCGCCAGCGGTCGGTTACACCGCCTTCGGCGGCATGCCCATGGTCAATATCGATCTGATGGCAGTCGGCGGCGCGATCGCGCGCGCCGTGAACGACGCGCGGCGCGCGCACGCGGCGCGCAACGCCTCCGAGGAAGTGCGGCAGGCGATTGCTGAATATTGCGCGGTCCAGCCGAACGCCGCGACGATTTCGATCTGTTCTGGCAGCGGCCGATGAGGTCGGCAGCGCAGGCCTGTAAATTGCACCAGGCCCCGCCATGCTTTGCCGTTTTTCAGCTCTGCTGCTGGCGTTGTCGATCTTCGCACCCGCGCCGGCTTCGGCGCAGTACTTCGGCCGCAACAAAGTTCAGTACAAGAAGCTGAATTTCCAGGTCCTCAAGACCGAGCATTTCGACATCTACTTCTACCCCGAGGAGCGTGAAGGCATCGACGTCGCCGCGCGGATGGCGGAGCGGTGGCACGCGCGGCTCGAACGGGTGCTCGGTCACCAGCTTCGCGGCCGGCAGCCGCTGGTCCTGTATGCCTCCCATCCGGACTTCGAGCAGACCAATGCCATAGCCGGCGAGCTCGGCGAAGGCACCGGCGGCGTCACCGAGCCGCTCCGCCGCCGCATCGTCCTGCCGCTGGGGGGTCCGCTCGCGGACACGGATCACGTCATCGGCCACGAGCTCGTCCACGCCTTCCAGTTCGACATCACGACCACCGCGAATGCGCCGGCCGGACAGAACGGCGCGGAACATTTGCCGCTGTGGTTCATCGAGGGCATGGCGGAGTATCTGTCGCTCGGTCCGATCGATCCGAACACCGCGATGTGGCTGCGCGACGCAGTGCGCGAAAAGGACGGCAAGGACTCGCTGCCGTCGATCAACGACCTCGACGATCCGAAATACTTCCCCTATCGCTGGGGTCAGGCGTTCTGGGCGTACGTCGCCGGACGGTACGGCGACGACGCGATCAGACGAATGCTGGCGATTGGCGCGGCGGCCGGCGGCGACACCAACGTCGCCATCGAAAAAGTGCTGGGCGTGAAGACCAAGCAGCTGTCGGACGAATGGCAGGAGTCAATCCGCCAGACCTACCGGCCGATTCTCGCGTCCACGATGCCCCCCAACGAAATCGGGCGCGTCGTGGTGCGGGCGACGGGACTGGGCGGCGACATCAACGTCGGTCCCGCCATCTCCCCTGATGGCCGCTGGGTGGCGTTTCTCTCGACGCGAAGCATCTTCTCCATCGATCTCTTCGTCGCCGACGCGGCGACCGGCAAGATCCGGCACCGGCTGACCAGCACCGCCAGCGACCCGCACTTCTCCAGCCTGCAATTCATCTACTCCGCCGGCGCGTGGGACGCCGCGAGCGAGCGGATTGCGATTGCGACCGTCACCTCGGGCCGCCCTGCACTCGCCATTTTCGGAGTCGACAAGGGTGACAAGCAGCAGGAGATCGAAATCCCGGAACTCGATGAGATCTTCAACCCGACGTGGGCACCCGACGGCAAGGCGGTCTGCTTCACCGGCATGACGCGCGGCCTCACGGATCTATTCGTCTACGATCTCGGCACGTCGAAGCTGCGCCGTCTGACGAACGACGCCTACGCGGATCTGCAGCCGTCGTGGTCGCCGGACGGCCGACGGATCGCATTTGCCACCGACCGTTTTTCCAGCGACCTCGCGACGCTGGCGATCGGTCAGTATCGGCTCGGGGTCATCGACCTCGAGACCGGCAGCATCGATCCGATCCGTGCGTTCAGCTCCGGCAAGCACATCAGCCCGCAGTGGACCGCTGACGGACGCGGTCTGCTCTTCATCGCGGATCCTGACGGCATCTCGAACCTGTATCGCGTCGGAATCGCGGGCGGCGACCCGACGCAGATCACGCGCGTCGGCACCGGCCTGAGCGGCATCACCAGCTCGAGTCCCGCGCTGTCGGTGTCGTCCCGTACGGGCGCGGCGGCTTTCACCGTTTACGAGAACGGGAAGTACGACATTTACGTTCTCGAGGAGGCAGGAAAAGCAGGACCAGTAGGAAGGCCAGGAGGGACGGCCTTGCCCACCGACTTGCAGACCGCGAAGGTGGCCGGCGCGTTGCCTCCTGTCGATCGGCGGGACAGCGAAGTGCTGGGACTGCTGGCGAACGCGACGCTGGGGTTGCCGCCGTCCGGCAACTACGAGACGGAGAAGTACAAGCCGGCGCTGTCCCTCGAGGCGGTGGCGCAGCCGTCGATCTCGGTCGGCGCCAGCCGTTTCGGCGCGGCGATTGGCGGAGGTGTCGCCTTCCAGTTCGGCGACATGCTCGGCAATCAGCTCCTGCAGACCGCGGTGCAGATCAATTCAGGGCTCAGCAACAACTTCAGCCCGAAGAACACGGCCGCGCAGATCGTCTACCTCAATCAGTCGCGCCGATGGACGTGGGGACTCGTCGGCGGTCAGGTGCCGTATCTCAGCGGCGGATTCCAGCAGGGGATCGCGAACATCGGCGGCGAGCCGGCGGAGGTCGACCAGACGATCATCTTCCGTCAGACGGAACAGAGCGGCGCGGCCGTCGTGGCCTACCCGTTCAGCCGGGCCCAGCGGCTCGAGTTTCAGGGGGGTGTGACGCGGATCTCGTTCGATCAGATCGTGGAGACGAACGCCTTCTCCCTCAACACCGGTCAGCTGCTGGTGAACGATTCCACGGAAACATCGCTGGCGAGTCCGCTCACGCTGGCTACCACATCGGCGGCGCTGGTGTACGACACGTCGAACTTCGGCGCGACGAGCCCGGTGCAGGGCCAGCGCTATCGCCTGGAGGCCTCGCCAACGTTCGGATCGGTGCGGTTCGCCAGCGTGCTGGCCGATTACCGACGGTATTTCATGCCGGTGCCGTTCTACACCCTCGCCGCGCGCGTCATGCACTACGGACGCTACGGCGGCGCGAGCGACGACGCGCGATTGTTCCCGCTGTTCATCGGCTATCCCAATCTGGTGCGCGGCTACGACGTCAACACGTTCGACGCGTCGGACTGCCGCCCGACCAGCACCAGCGACTGTCCGGCGTTCGATCGCCTGGTCGGCAGCCGGCTGCTGGTGGGCAACCTCGAACTGCGGTTCCCGCTGCTGCGGCCCTTCGGTGCGTCACAGCGGATGTACGGGCCGGTTCCGGTCGAGGTCGCCTTCTTCGCGGATGGCGGCGTCGCGTGGAACCGCGACGAGAAACCGTCGTTTCTCGGCGGGTCGCGACAAGGCGTCGGCAGCGCGGGCGTGACGTTGCGCGTCAACCTGTTTGGCTTCGCGGTCGGCAGCTTCGACTTC
>Ga0068862_100002444_pt1 | contig 16490 bp, 17 predicted proteins | sample KBSSwiS52_FD_66598 | JGI IMG/M metagenome (GOLD analysis project Ga0068862, IMG submission 66598) | Switchgrass rhizosphere microbial communities from Kellogg Biological Station, Michigan, USA - KBS Switchgrass S5-2 | ecosystem: Host-associated > Plants > Roots > Rhizosphere > Soil ... | reverse complement strand
CCGAGGAGCGGCACCTCGGGCAGGCTCACGGTGGAGGAGCGGTCGTCGACCAGCGCGATCTCGTCGCAGGCGAGGGCGAGCTCGTAGCCGCCGCCGGCGGTGGTGCCGTTCAGCGCGGCGAGGAACTTGAGCCCGGACCCGGCGCTCGAGTCCTCGATGCCGTTGCGCGTCTCGTTGGTGAACTTGCAGAAGTTCACTTTCCAGGCGTGGCTGGAAGTGCCCAGCATGTAGATGTTGGCGCCCGAGCAGAACATGCGGCTCTTGGCGCTCGTGATCACGACCGCCCTTACCTCCGGGTGCTCGAAGCGGATGCGGTTGAGCGCGTCGTGCAGCTCGATGTCGACGCCGAGGTCGTAGCTGTTGAGCTTGAGCTTGTAGCCCGGCACCAGGCCCTTGTCCTCGGCGACGTCGAGCGCGAGCGTGGCAAGCGCGCCGTCGAACGAGAGCTTCCAATGGTTGTAGCGGTCGGGCCGGGTTTCGAAGGAGATCATGGCAGCGCCTTGCGCAGTTCCTGCAGCGTTTGTCTCACAGTCCTGCCGCTGGTGTCGAGCGCGAGCGGTGCGCGCGCGTAGGCGCGCTCGCGGTCGGCGAGCAGCCTGCGGATCTCTTCGAGCGCGGCCGAGCGGCCCTGCAGCCTGCCGGAGAACGGGCGCATGTCGCCCTGGGCGACGACGCGTGACATGTGCTCCTGCGGCGAGGCCTTGAGCCAGACGCAGAAGCAGCGCTCGAGCAGGAGCTCGTAGGTCGAGGGGTCGGTGACCAGCCCACCGCCGGTCGCGATCACCGCGCGCTCGTTCTCGTCGAGCACCCGCTCGAGCGCGCGGCGCTCGAAGCGGCGGAACGCGTCCTGCCCGTACAGGGCGAATACCTCGCCGAGCTTGGCGCCGGCCTCCTTTTCCACCTCGCGGTCGAGCTCGACGAAGGGCACGCCGAGCGCCTGGGCGAGCTTCGCGCCAAGGGTCGACTTGCCGGCGCCGCGCAGGCCGATGAGCGCGACGCGCGCGCTGCGCGCCGCCCCTTCCTCGCGCACCAGCTCCTCCACCGACACGCGCATGGCGCGCGCCACGCGCCGCAGGAGCAGCACCGAGATGTTGCCGCGGCCGGCCTCGAGCTGCGCGAGGTAGCGCTCGGAGACGCCGGAGGCCTCAGCGAGGAGGCGCCGCGTCATGCCGTGGGCGTTCCTCCAGGCGCGCACGCGCTCGCCGAGGCGGCCGAGGTAGAGCGCGTCCTGCGCTTCGGTGGGGAGGGGCGCATTCATGGGTGGGCATGAACTATAGTGCTTGACGGAGATTGTATTCGTGCACTATAGTGAATGTCAATGCGAATCTACATCCTGGTCGGCACCATGACCGGCACGGCGCAGCTTTGCGCCCAGGAGATGGAGCTCGCCCTCGACGACGGCGAAACGCAGGTCGCGACGCTGATGATGGACCAGCTCGACAGCTCGGTATTCGAGAAGGAGCGCTCCCGAGCAGGGGTGTTCCTCATCTGCACCTCCACCTACGGCCAGGGCGACGTCCCCGACAACGCCCGCTCCCTCTACGAGGACCTTAAGGCGAGGCGCCCGGACCTCTCCCACGTGCTCTATGGCGTGTTCGGCCTGGGCGACCGCACCTACGCCGAGACCTTCAATTTCGGCGGCAAGCGCTTCGACGAGCTTCTCGCCGAGCTCGGCGCCCGCCGCGTCGGCGAGCGGCACATGCACGACGCCTCGAGCGGCGTGCTGCCCGAGGAGACCGCGCTCGAGTGGTGCCAGGAGTGGCTCGCCAAAGTGAAGGACTGCGTCGCGGCGGGTTGACACGCTGTCGCCCGCCCCCCTATAGGAAAATGAGGGGCACGCGTTTTGCATCTGCGCGGATATGCGCACCGCGCTCAAGTGGACTGTCGGCGTCGTGCTGGCGCTCCTCGTGGCGCTCGCGCTCTTCATCTCGTTCGGGCTGAACACCCTGCGGGGGCCGATCAGCCGCGCGGTGACCAACGCCACCGGCCGCGAGCTCGTCATCGACGGCAAGATCCGCGCGGTGTGGAGCTGGCTCCACCCGCGCTTCCGCGTGGAAAAGGTGACCTTCGCCAATGCCGACTGGGCCAAGGAGGACTATCTCTTCAGCGCGGACGCGGTGGAAGCCGAAGTCCGCCTGCTGCCGCTCCTGGGCGGATTCATAGTGCTGCCGCAGGTGCGCCTCGAGGGCGCCGAGGTGAACCTGGAGCAGGACGAGCAGGGGCGGCGCAACTGGATCCTCGACGCCCAGCGCGACAAGGAGAAAAAGGACTCGCGCGTGTCCATCGAGCTCCTGACGCTCGACCAGGGCCATCTCAGCTATGCCGATGCGGCGCTCGACATCGACCTCCAGGCCGATCTCAACACCGACGGGAGCGGGGTGGTCTTTGCGGTGGTCGGCACCTATCAGGGGCTCCACCTTTCGGCCTCGGGGCATTCCGGCCCGGTCCTGTCGCTGCGGGACGAATCCAGTCCTTTCCCGCTGAAAGCGGAAGCCAGGATCGGTGACACCCAGGTAAAAGTGGACGGCACGATTACCGGCCTGGTCGGGCTCAAGGCGATCGACACCCACGTCTCGGTGAGCGGCAAGACGATGGAGGAGCTCTACTGGATCGTGAACGTGGCGCTGCCTTCGACCAAGCCCTACAGCACCACTGGTCACCTGACCCGGAAAGGCACTTTGGTGCGCTACGACGACTTCACCGGTAAGGTGGGCGGCAGCGACATTGCGGGGTTCCTCCAGGTCGACACCGCCGGCAAGCGCCCCGTCATGCAGGGCGATTTGCAATCCAAGGTCGTCGACCTCGCCGACCTCGGCGTCATCGTCGGCACCGAAGAGCCCAAGGAAGACGGCGTGCTGCCCGACAAGCCGTTCGATCCGGCGCGCTGGGACAGCGTCGACGCCGACGTGCGCGTCAAGGCCGGCACCATCCGCCGCCCCGAGTCATTGCCGCTGCAGAATCTTTCCGCGCGCATCCAGATGAAGGACCGCGTGCTGACGCTGAACCCGCTCGAGTTCGGTATCGCGGGCGGCAAGTTCGCCGGCCCGGTCACGCTCGACGGCCGCAAGGAGACGATCCTGGCGGACCTGCAAATGCGGGTGCAGAAGCTGCAGCTGGGGCAGCTCTTTCCCACGATCCAGAGCAACAAGGCCTCGGTTGGCGACATCAGCGGCCTGGTGGAGCTCAAAGGCGCCGGCAACTCGGTGGCGCAGATGCTTGGGAGCTCGAACGGCAAGATCGGCTTCTTCATGGACGGCGGCGAGATCAGCAAGTTCATGATGGAGCTGGTGGCGATGGACGTGTGGGGCGTCGCCAAGGTCAAGCTGCAGGGCGACAAGCCGGTCGAGGTGCGCTGCGCCGTGGCCGACTTCAACGTCAAGGACGGCGTCATGAACACCAACGCCTTCCTGTTCGACACCGCGGTGGTCAAGATCGAGGGCGGCGGCACGATCAACCTCAAGACCGAGGAGATGAACCTCAAGCTCAATCCCCGGCCCAAGGACTCGAGCGTCGCGTCGCTCAATTCGCCGGTCTACGTGCGCGGCACCTTCGGTCATCCCAAGCCGATGCCGGACGTGCCGCGGCTCGCGGCCAAGGGCGTGGGCGCGGTGCTGATGGGCATCATCAATCCGCTGCTCGCGGTGCTGCCGCTCGTCAAGGAAGGCAAGGGCGAGGACAGTCCGTGCAACCAGCTCGTGGCCGAGGCGACCAAGCTGAAGAAGGAGGCCGCCCGGGTGCCCGCTACGGCGTCTTCTTCAGACCGATCAGCCGCATCAGGCGCGACAGCGCCGCGTCCTCTCTCGAAACGAGATCGCTGAACTGCGCGGCCGGCAGGAACGCCGGGCGCACGCCGAGGTTCTCGGCGCCTTTCTGGAATTCCTGCGACTCCACCGTGCGGCGGATCGCTTCCTCGAGCGCGCCGATCGCCGCGCGCGGCGTGCCGCGCGGCACGGCGATGCCGCGCCAGGCTTCGAGCGACACGTCGATGCCTTGCTCGCGCGCCGTCGGCACGTCCGGAAGCGCGGGGTCGCGATTCGGAATCAGCGCGGCGAGCAGGCGCACCTGGCCCTGCTTCACCGGCGCCGACAGGGCCGCCGGCAGCTGCACCACGGCGTCGACGTGGCCGCCGAGCAGGCTCGGGACGACCTGCGCTGCGCCGAAGGGCACTTCGTTCACCTCGGCGCCCGCCGCGCTGAAGAGCGCCGCGAGCGAGATGTGCGTGTGGCTGCCGATCCCCGAGTGGCCGACGCTCACGGCCTTCGGCTTCGCTTTCGCCTCGGCGACGAGATCGTTCAATGTCTTCCAGCGCGCGTCGGCGCGCACTGCGACCACCACCGACTCGACCAGCACCCGTGCCACGGCGTCGAACGCCTGGTAGTCGAACTCGAGCTGGCCGGAATGGTAGGTGGTCGAGATCGAGTTGGAGTTCCACACCAGCGAATAGCCGTCGGGCTTCTGCCCGTGAACGTACTTGTAGCCGATCGCACCGCCCGCGCCCGGCCGGTTCACCACCAGCACGCGCTGTCCCAGGTGCTTCGACATGCCGTCCGCGAGCATGCGCGCGGTCACATCGGCCGAGGTGCCCGCCGGGAACAGCACCGTGATCTCGATCGGCCCGCGATGGGGAAATGCGGGTTCTTGCCCCTCCACGTTCAAAGCCACGAGCCCTGCAAGGGCAAGCAAGGCAGTAACAAAGCGTTTCATGCCAGGATTTCCTTCACTTCGACGCGTCGTCCTTCCCGCGCCGAACGGATGCCGGCCAGGATGACAGCGAGCGAGGCGGTAGCGCGCTCGCCGTCCATTTCCGGCTCGCCGTCGCCGCGCGCCGCCCGCAAGAACTCCTCGAGCTCCTCGACCAGGGTGTCGTTCTTCTCGGCGGGTACCGGGGTCGCGGTCTTGGTCCCTCGCCTGAGGACCCGCAGGCCCTGATGCAGCTCGTAAAGCGCAGTGGCTTCCTTGCCGTAGATGTTCATCAGGTAGTACTCGGAGGCCGAGGCGTAGCTGGCGTTGAGCGTTGAGAGCGCGCCGTTCTCGTGCTCGAGCACGAGGCTCGCGACGTCGGGATTGTCCCCGGGCAGGACGAGGCGCGCGAACTGCCCGCTCACCGCCTTGACCGGACCGAGCAGGTACTCGAGGACGTCCGTGTAGTGGATGCCGATCTGCAGCATCACGCCGCCCGGCATGCCCTCGGCTGTGTAGCGCCAGGAATTCAGATCGATCTGCCCCAGCCGGTCGCGGCTGATATTCGCCTCGGCGTTCACGAGGCGTCCAAAGGCGCCCTCGGTGATTTGTCTCCTAACCCATCGAAAATGATTTTCCCGGCGGCGTTGATACCCTAGCGCGAGCACGACCTTCGCCCTGCGGCAGGCCTCGGTGAGGGCGCGCGCGTCGGCGACCGTGTTGGCGATCGGCTTGTCGAGAAACACGTGCTTGCCGGCCTCGGCCGCGGCGCGCGTGGTCTCCAGGTGGGCGGCGTTCGGGGTGGTGTTGACGATCGCCTCGATCGTGCGATCGGCGAGCACCGCCTCGTACGAGGGATAGGCGCGGCAGCCGTACTTGGCGGCGAACTTGTCGCGCTTCTCGGCCGAACGGGTATAGCAGCCGGCGATGGTGAGCTTGCCCGAGCGCTTGATCGCGTCGCCGAGCACGTCGGACCACCATCCCATGCCGATGCACGCGACTTTCATTTCGGGTCTTTCAAGAGAGGGATGCCGCGGCTTCCTGCGCCACGCGCTCGTCGAATTCCCAGTTACCGCCGGCGACGCCGACGCCGCCGATGCATTCGCCGCCGGCCATGATCGGCGCGCCGCCTTCCATCGCGGTCCAGCGCTCCGGGCCGGCGGCGAGCGCCAGGCCGAGCGCGTGGGCGACGTCGAGCGCCTGGCCGACCGCGCCTTTGGATCCGGTGGCGCGCTTGTTGGACGCGGCGCATACCGCCTTCGTGGTGGCCGAGTGGACGGTATGGAATTTGCCGCCTTCCATGCGCTCGAGCGCGAGCAGGTGCCCGCCGGCGTCGACGACCGCGACCGTGACCGCGATGCCGGACTCTTTCGCCCGAGCGAGCGCCGTGTCGAGCGCCTTGCGCGCGCCCGCCGTCGTAAGGCGCTTTCCATCTGCGACGTACATGCGTTCCTCCTCGTTATATATTAGTGCATGCCGCTTTCGCACATCGAGCATTTCCTGGTCGCGGCCGACGACATCGACGCCACGCGCGACTGGTACGCGCGCGTGCTCGGCATGCGTTCCGGGCCGCACCCCGACTTCGGCTTTCCTGTGCACTGGATGTACCTCGGCGACACCGATGTGGTGCACATCGGGCCGAGCGCGAAAAGCGCGGATGAGAACCAGAAAAGGTACCTTGGTCGGACGTCGGGCAAAAAAGACCAGGAAGAAGGCACCGGCGCCATCGACCACATCGCTTTCCGGGCGACAGGATTGCGCGCCATGATTGACCATCTGCAAAAAGAGAGAATCGCCTTCAGCCGCCGGCGCGCGAGCGGCCAGGCGCTGTTCCAGCTTTTCTTCTACGACCCGAACGGCATCAAGATCGAGCTCAATTACGACGCCGCCGAAGCCGACGGCGTCGAGGCCGAGGTCGTGGCGGCCGACTTTACTCGGCGCTGAGCAGCAGCGCCGCGATGCCGGCGACGCCGGCGGGCAGCGCGTAGCGCTCGAGGAGTCCGGCCTGGCCGCGGGCGAGAACGCTCACAGGGATGTCGGTGCGCGCGATCACGCCGTGCGCGATCGACGGGTTGATCCAGCGCAGCCACTGCGGGTGGCGGCCGACGCCCATCATGATCTCGTCGACCTGCTCGCGCTCGGCGACCGCGGCGATTCGCTCGGCGGGGCGGCCGACTTCCGTGAACGCTCGCCAGAGCAGCCGCGTGTGCGACAGCGCCTCGATCGCCTTGGCCATCGCGAGCTGGCTGCGCTCCTGGCGCAGCAGGTCGCGCGCGCGGGGGCTCGAGAACTGCGCGATGTGCCGGTGAAAGCGCGGCTGGACGTTGAGGAGCAGGACTTCGATCTCCACGCCCGAGGCGCCGAGGGCGCGCAGGTGCGCGATCGGGGCGAGCGCGACGCTGGAAGCATCGACCGGGACGAGAACCTTCATTGCACGGCCTCCTTTCGAGAGTCTTGCCGCGCGGCGGCGGCCTTGCGGTTGCGCAGCCATGCGAGACCCAGCACGCCGCCGATGACGACCACGAAAAGCAGCGTCCTGAGCCCCGAGCGCGAGTCGAGCAGCTCCTGCAGCAAAGGCTCGTCGGCGAGCATCTTGGCGGCGGTCCAGGCGAGCACCGCGCCGCCGACGTAGAGCAGCCCGGGGAAGCGCTCGAGCCAGTCGAGGATCAGGGTCGATCCCCAGACCACGATCGGGATGCTGATGACGAGGCCGGCGACGACGAGCAGCACGCTGCCCTGAGCCGCCCCGGCCACCGCGAGCACGTTGTCGAGGCCCATCACCGCGTCGGCGACGACGATGGTGCGCATCGCGCTCCAGAAGCCGCTCGCCGCGGTGACCTCGTGGTCCTTGCCGTCGCCGTCCCCCGCGAGCAGCCGGTAGGCGATCCAGACGAGCAGCACCCCGCCCGCGCCCATGAGCCCGGGGACCTCGAGCAGCCACAGCACCGCGACCGTGAGGCTCGCGCGCACCACCACCGCGCCGACCGTGCCCCAGACGATGGCGCGGCGCTGCACGGACTTGGGAAGATTGCGGGCGGCGAGGGCGATCACGATGGCGTTGTCGCCGGCGAGCACCAGGTCGATCACGACGATCGCAGCGAGGGCGGACCAGAATTCGGGGGTAACGAGCATGCAGCCGATTCTGTCGGCGCCGCCGCCGGAAGAAAAATGACGTTGTGCGATGGGAACTATTGCGAATCGCAATGTGACGAAATCGGGGTCAGACCCCAAAAAAGAAGAATCGGGGTCTGACCCCGATTTCCGAATTCCTGTATGCTTCCTTTACCCGCAGGGGAGTAGCTTTCCGCGGGGTGATCGTCAAGCCGGAGAACATCCCCGGTCACCCCGGCAGCGCCGCAACGGCGCTGCAAGCGAGACCTCGGTTACCGAACAGGAGCCGAGATGTCCCGCGCGCATCCGCGTCGATTCTTCCGCCATGGGCTGCTGTCGCAGCTTCTCGTGTTCGAGGCCGTCGCCCGCCTCGGCAGCGTCACGCGCGCGGCCGAGGAGCTGCACCTCGCCCAGCCGACCGTGTCGCTTCAGCTGAAGAAGCTCGCGTCGACGCTCGAGGTGATGCTGTTCGAGCACCAGGGGAGAGGCCTGCGCCTCACCGGCGCCGGACACACGCTGCTCGAGACCTGCCACGAGTTGGTCCACTGTCTGGTTCGCGCGGACGCCAAGCTCGCGGCGTTCAGGCGCGCGAAGGCCGAGCACCTGCGCATTGCCGCGGACTCGGAGGTGCGCGGGGTCGCGGCCGAGCTCATCGCCGCCTTTTGCGCTCGCCACCCCGGCGCCCAGGCGACCCTGCATGTCGCCGGGCGTCCCGAGCTTCTCTCGCGGCTCGCCGAGGGCAGCGACGACGTCTATGTCCTGGGGCGCTGGAGCATCGTGCATCCGAGCGGCCGCCCGCCCGGCGCGCTGGCCGAGCTTTTCCTGCGCGAGGCGGTGCTAGGCGCGGTGCCGGGGATCGAGAGCGTCGCGCAATCCGTCGCCGAGCAGGTTGAAAGAAAGGACCAGCAGGAAGATCGATAGGCCAGGCCAGATCGCGATCCACGGCGCCTGGTCGACGTAGTTGCGCGCGGTATTAAGCATGCTTCCCCAGCTGGGCACGGGGGGTTGTTGTCCCAAACCCAGGAACGACAGGCTGGCCTCGGCGATGACGGCCGCGGCGATCGCGAGGGTCGCCTGCACGATGAGCGGCGCCACGATGTTGGGGAAGATGTGCCGCAGCGCGATGCGCAGGTGCGGATTGCCGAGCGCGCGCGCCGCTTCGACGTAATCCTCCGACTTGGCCGCCAGCACCTGCGCGCGCGTGAGCCGGATGAACACCGGCGTGGCGGAGATGCCGATCGCGATCATCGCGTTGGTGAGGCTCGGGCCGAGGAAAGCGGCGAGCGCGATGGCGAGGATCAGGAACGGGCAGGCGAGCATGGCGTCCGTGATGCGCGAGATCAGCGCGTCGGCCCATCGGCCGAGGTAGCCCGCCGCCATGCCGATCGGCACGCCGAGGGCGAGCGAGATCGACACCGACACCACGCCCGCGAGGATCGAGGCGCGCGCACCCCAGATGATGCGCGAGAGCACGTCGCGCCCCAGCTCGTCGGAGCCGAACAGGTGCGCCGCGCCCGGCGCGCCGCGCACCTCGCTCCAGCTCGTCGCCAGGGGATCGTACGGCGCGAGCCAGGGCGCGAGCACGGCGGTGAGGACGAAGAACACCACCACTGTGAGCCCGAACATCGCGCCGCCGCGACGGCGCAGACGTTTCCAGGTTTTTCCTCCTGGCTTGGGCTCTGCATCTTGAAAAACAACGGCCGCCATCAGTGCCTCATCCGCGGGTTGACGAAGAAGTACGCCAGATCGGCCAGCAGGTTGAGCATGATGTAGACGGTGGCGGTGAAGAGCACTACCCCCTGCACAACGGAATAGTCGCGGTTGAACACCGCGTCGACGATCAGCTTGCCGAAGCCGGGAATGGTGAAGACCTGCTCGGTGAGCACCGCGCCCGAGAGGAGGGTGCCGAATTCGAGGGCGCCGAGGGTGATGATGGGGATCAGGGCATTGCGCAGCGCGTGCTTCAACACCACCACCCTTTCATCCAGTCCCTTCGCTCTGGCCGTCCTGACGTAATCCGAAGAAAGGACTTGGAGCATCGCGCTGCGCGTATGGCGCATCAGGACCGCGGCGATTGCGTTGCCCAGTACGAACGCCGGCATGATCATCGCCGCCAGGTTGGCCCCCAGGTCTTCGAACGGGCTGACGTAGCCCGACGCCGGCAGCCAGCCGAGCTGCACCGCGAAGACCAGGATGAGCAGGATGCCGAGCCAGAAGTTCGGTGTCGACAGCCCCCATAGCGCGAACACGTTGGCGCCGTAGTCCCACCAGGTGTCTCTCTTCACCGCCGAAATCACGCCCGCGGTCACGCCGATCACGAGCGCGATCAGCATCGCCATCGTGGCGAGCTGGATCGTCACCGGCAGCTTCTCCAGGATGAGCTCGGTGACCGGCTTCTGGATGCGCACCGAGTCGCCGAGGTCGCCTTTCAGGACGCCCGAGGCCCAGTACCAGTAGCGCACCGGCAGGGGCTCGTCGAGATGAAATTTCTGTCTTAGATACCGAATTGCCTCCGGATCGCGCTCTTCGCCCGCAAGCGCGGTGGCCGGATCGCCGGGAAGGAGCTGCTGCAGCCCGAAGATCAGGACCGAGACGAAGAACAGCGTCGGGACGATCGTCGCGAGGCGCTGCAGCAGGAAGCGAAGCATCTCAGTTCATCTTCAAACCCTGGACGCGGACCATGCCATCGGGAACGGTGCGCAGCCCGGTGAGCTTGGCGTTGTGCGCCCACAGCCAGTTGCGGTGGAAGAGATAGATGATGGGGCGGTCCTTCGCCACGTTCTGCGCCACGGTCTCGTAGAGCTTGGCGCGCTGCGCGGGGTCGAGCGTGACGCGCGCCTTCTCGATCGCTTCGTCGGCCTCGGGCTTGCACCAGCCGGAGTTGTTGAGTGGCCCCTTGCAGGCGAGAAAGATGTGGAGGTTGCCGTCGGGGTCGGCGCGGCCGCTCCACGCCAGGAGGTACGCCTCGAACTGGCCCTGGTCGGCGAGCTTGAGCGAGGCCGCGAACTCGGTCGACTGGATCTTGACGTCGAAGCCCGCGTCCTTGGCCATCGCCTGGATGACCTGCGCCATGCGCTGCGCGTCGGAGGCGGTCGGCGTCATCAGGGTGAAGCTCGGGTTCGGCACGCCGGCCTCCCTCAGGAGCTGCTTCGCGCGCTCGAGGTTGCGCTTGGGCACCGGCACCGACTTCGCGTAATAGCGGTTGTTCGGCGCCACCCACTGGTTGCCGGGCTGCGCCTCGCCTTCCATCGCCACCCGCACCAGCGCGTCGCGGTCGAGCGAGAGCTCGAAGGCCTCGCGCACGCGCGCATCCTTGCCGAGCGGGTTCTTCTGCGCCAGGTCGCTCTTGCCGATGTTGATGGTGATCCCCTGGTAGCCGAGCTCGACGATCTTGGCGATGCGGAAGCGGCGGTCGTTCTTCAGCTGCGGCACATCCGAGGGCTGCAGGCGCTCGATGAAGTCGAGCTGGCCGGAGCGCAGGTTGGCGAGGCGCACGGTGGCGTCCGGGATCGGCTGGTAGACGATGCGATCGAAGTGGATCTCGCCCTTGTTCCAGTAGTTCGGGTAGCGCTCGAGCACGATGCGGTCCTGGGCGATCCGCTCCACGAAGCGGAACGGGCCGGAGCACACCGGCTTCGCGCCGAACTTTTCGCCCGTGGCCTGCGCCGCCTTCGGCGACACCATCATCCCGGCGCGGTCGGTGAGCACGGTGAGGAGCGGCGCGAACGGCGCGGAGAGGTTGATGCGCACGGTCGACGCGTCCACCGCGTCCACGCTCGAAATCACTGAAAGCTCGCCCTTGCGGTTCGAGCCCGGCGTGTCCCGGTGGCGCTCGAGGTTGAACTTCACCGCCCGCGCGTCCATCTTCTCGCCGTCGTGGAAGGTGACGCCGTTCCGCAGCTTGAGGGTGAGCGACTTGTTGTCCGCCGACCATTCGTACGAAGTCGCGAGCTGCGGCACGACGTTGAGCTTCTCGTCGAGGTCGAAGAGCTTGTCGCACAGGCCGGCGAAGACGATGCGCCCGACGAAGGTGCGGGCCATGGTCGGGTCGAGGATGTCCGGGTCTTCGGCGAGGCCGATGCGCAGCGTCTGGCCTTGTACGGTCGAAGCGAACAAAAGCAGGACGAACGCCTGTCGGATCCTCATCATCTCCTCCGGAAGTGGGCCTGTAGCTTAGCAAGGCGCGGATTAGCCGGGGCGGCCGTGCGCGCGGATTCGAAGGGGATTTCGCTCCAGAAGTGGCACGCCGTCGCGTGTCCCTGCGCCTCGACGAGCGGCGGCTCTTCCGCGCGGCAGCGCTCGCGCGCATGGGGGCAGCGGGTGTGGAAGCGGCAACCGGCAGGCGGCGCATAGGCGCTTGGCACGTCACCCTGGAGCGGCGTGCGGCTCGCGCGCGCGGCGCTCGGGTCAGGCACGGGCACCGAAGCGAGCAGGGCGCGGCTGTAGGGATGGCGCGGCTCGGAGAAGAGGCCGCGCGCGTCGGCCAGCTCGACGATCTTGCCGAGATACATCACCGCCACGCGCGCCGCGATGTGCCTCACCACCGCGAGGTCGTGGGCGATGAAGATGTAGGCGAGCCCCAGGCGCCGCTGCAGGTCCATCAGCAGGTTGATGACCTGCGCCTGCACGGAGACGTCAAGCGCCGACACCGGCTCGTCGCAGACGATGAGCCGCGGCTCGACCGCGAGCGCGCGGGCGATGCCGATGCGCTGGCGCTGCCCGCCCGAGAACTCGTGCGGGTAGCGATTCGCGTGCTCAGGTGCGAGACCAACGAGCCTTAGAAGTTCCTCCACCCGTTGCTTTTCCTTCCCTTTGGCCAATCCATGGAGGAAGAGCGGCTCGGCCAGCATGGCGCTTACCGTCATGCGCGGGTTGAGCGAGCTGTAAGGGTCCTGGAAGATCACCTGCATCTCCCGCCGCAGCGAGCGCAGCTCGCGCTCGCCGAGCGCCGAGAGCTCGCGGCCGTCGAACCACACCCGTCCCGAGGTCGGCTCGATCAGGCGCAGCACGAGGCGCCCGGTGGTCGACTTGCCGCAGCCCGATTCGCCGACCAGGGCGAAGGTCTCCCCCGGATGGACCTCGAAGCTCACGCCGTCGACTGCCTGGATGCCGCCGCGGAAGTGCTTCACCAGGCCCTCGGCGCGAAGCAGCGGCTTCACAGCGGCGCCCTCCAGCATGCTGCGAAGTGGCCTTTTCGTATCTCAGTGAGGGGAGGAGGGGTGGAAAAACATTTCTCGATCGCGAAAGGGCAGCGCGCATGGAAGCGGCACCCCGCTGGCATCGCCGCGGCATCGGGCACGGTGCCTTCGATCGCCGAGAGCCGCTGCTGCTCGAGGTCGAGGCGCGGGATCGAGCCGAGCAGGCCGATGGTGTAGGGATGATGCGGCTCGGAGAAGAGCGCGGCGGCTGCGCAGCGCTCGACGATCTGCCCGGCGTACATCACGATCACGTCGTCGGCGAGCTCGGCGATTACGCCGAGGTCGTGGGTGATGAGGACGATCGCGGTGCCGAGCTCCGAGCGCAGCGCGCGCATGAGCTCCAGGATCTGCGCCTGGATGGTGACGTCGAGCGCGGTGGTGGGCTCGTCGGCGATCAGGAGCCGCGGGTTGCAGGCGAGCGCCATCGCGATCATCACGCGCTGGCGCATGCCGCCCGAGAGCCGGTGCGGGTAGTCGCGCGCGCGGCGCTCCGGCGACGGAATGCGCACGCGGCGCAGCATCTCGATCGCCTCGTCCTTCGCTTCCTTCCGGCTCCGGCTTCCATGCCGCAAGAGCGTCTCGGCGACCTGGTCGCCGACGGTGAACGCCGGGTTGAGCGAGGTCATCGGCTCCTGGAAGATCATCGAGAGCCGCGCGCCGCGCAGCTCGCGCAGCCGCGCCGGCGGCAGCTTCAGCAGGTCCTCGCCCTCGAAGCGCACTTCCCCGGCGACGATGCGCCCGGGCGGCTGCGGCACCAGCCCCATGATGCTGAGGGCGGTGACGCTCTTGCCGCAGCCCGACTCGCCGACGATGCCGAGCGTGCGGCCGCGCTCGAGGCTGAAGTCGACGCCGTCCACCGCCCGCACCTCGCCGTCGTCGGTGTCGAAGACGGTGGTGAGACCCTTTACATCAAGAAGCGCTGCGCGATCGGGCATGCCGGGAGATCTCCTCCTCGATCGCCTGGCGGTCGAGGAGGCCCCACGGCCGCGCCTTGCTCGGGCCGCAGGCCATGAAGGGGATGAAGCGCTCGTGCGCCATCTCGTACAGGCGGCGCAGCTCGGCCAGGGGCTCGGCGTGGTCGTCGACCCGCAGGCTCAATTGCGGATACGCCTCGGTCGAATGGATGAGGAGCGCCGCCGACTGCTTGCCGCGCTTGTCGCCCCCCGCGGCTTCGCCCGCCTCGAGCGCCGCGAGTAGGCGTTCTGCAAATAAACCGGTTTGTTGTTCAAAAGTCTTTGCGGTTTCCTCGATGACACGGGGACCGGCGAGCATGTTTCCGGCAACCGAAAAGCCTTCGCCCGCAGTCGCGCCGCACCAGTCGATGCAGCTCTTCCCGGTGTGCTGGCCGATGCGGCCGGCGGCGTCGATGACGTGGAGCTGGCGCTGCTCGCGCCCTTCGTCGGGGGAGATGAGGCGCCGCACCACGGTCTCGGCAGGCAGGCCTTCGCGCAGCAGCTTCAGTCCCTGGGCGCCGTAATGCGGATTGACGAGCGCCTGGGTCGAGAGCGCGCCGACCCCGCTCTCGGCGTGCGGGCACAGGGCGCCGACGGCGAAGAAGCGCGTCGCGATCGCGACCCCGAACGCGCCGCTCGCGGGATCGCGCGCGATGATCGACCAGGTCATGGGCGGCGATGATAACCCGAGGGTTAGAATGTGCCGCCATGCTCGAGCTGCCGCGCGACTACAACGCCGCCGTGGACCTCGTCGGCCGCAACGCCGGCCGAGGCGCCAAGGTCGCCTACGTCGACGACGGCGGGACCTGCACCTACGCCGAGCTCGCCGCGCGAGTCGACCGCGCCGCGAACGCGCTGCTCGCGATGGACCTGCGGCGCGAAGACCGTATCGGCATCGCGATGCTCGACAGCGCCGACTGGGTGGCGCTGTTCCTCGGCGCCATCAAGGTGGGGATCGTGCCGGTGGCGATGAACACGCTGCTCACCCCGAAGGACTACGAGTACCAGCTCCGCGACAGCCGCTCGCGGGCGCTGTTCGTCTCCGAGCCGCTGCTCAAGAGCTTCGAGGGCATCAAGTGCCCCGATCTCCAGCGCGTCGTTACGCATTCCGCCTTCAAAGAATTACTTTCTCAGGCAAAACCCAAAGCGCAAGCCGCACCCACCACGCGCGACGACATCTGCTTCTGGCTCTACTCGTCGGGCTCGACCGGGGCGCCGAAGGGGACGGTGCACCTGCACTCGCATCTCATCGCCACCGCCGAGCTCTACGCCAGGCCGATTCTCGGCATCCGCGAATCCGACGTGGTGTTCTCGGCGGCGAAGCTGTTTTTTGCGTACGGACTCGGGAACGCGCTCACCTTCCCGATGGCGGTCGGCGCCACGACCGTGCTGATGGCCGAGCGCCCGACGCCGGACGCGGTGTTCAAGCGGCTGGTGGAGAAGCGTCCCACCATTTTTTATGCCGTTCCGACGCTCTACGCGGCTCTGCTGGCTTCATCAAGTTTTCCGGAAAAATCAAAGCTTGGGCTGCGCATGTGCACCTCGGCAGGCGAAGCGCTGCCTGAAGGTCTCGGCAAGCGCTGGACCGAGCGCACCGGAGTCGAGATCCTCGACGGCATCGGCTCCACCGAGATGCTGCACATCTTCATCTCCAACCGCCCGGGCGAAGTGCGCTACGGCACCACCGGGAAGCCGGTGCCCGGCTACGAGGTGCGGCTCGTCGATGACCACGGCAACGTCATCGCCAAGCCGGGCGAGCTCGGCGAGCTGCAGATCAGCGGGCCGACCTCGGCGATCATGTATTGGAACCAGCGCGAGCGCACCAAGAACACCTTCCAGGGTCCGTGGACGCGTAGCGGGGACAAGTACAGCTTCGATTCGGAGGGCTACTACACGTACGGCGGGCGCTCCGACGACATGCTGAAGGTAAGCGGCATCTACGTCTCGCCGGTCGAGGTCGAGGCCGCGCTGATCACGCACGACGCGGTGCTCGAGGCGGCCGTGGTCGGCGCGGAGGACGAGCAGAAGCTGGTGAAGCCCAAGGCCTTCGTGGTTCTCAAACCTGGCCAGTCGCCCTCCGAAGGCTTGAAAGGCGCATTACAGCAGCACGTCAAAGACAAGCTCGCGCCCTACAAGTACCCTCGCTGGATCGAGTTCATGACCGAGCTGCCGAAGACCGCGACGGGCAAGATCCAGCGCTTCAAGCTCCGGGCCTGAGGGCACAGGGGTAAAATCGGGGCATGGCTACCAGAGAACAGACGACGAGCGACATCAAGGTCGACCCGAAGGCGCTCTACCTCGAGGAGGTCTTCACCGACCGGCGCATCGGCACGATCCGCAGGCTGACCCCCGTGACCAAGGACGGCACGCGCGACGCCGCGCGCCCGGTGCTGTACGCCGGCGAGACGCAGGTCCTTACTCCCGCCGGCGCGCTGCCGATCGGCTTCGAGATCGCCGCCGGCTCGCTCGAGGACGCGGCTGAGAAGTTCGGCCAGCTCGCCAAGGAAGCGATCGAGCGCACGGTGAAGGAGCTGCAGGAGCTGCGCCG
>Ga0068862_100002439_pt1 | contig 16504 bp, 11 predicted proteins | sample KBSSwiS52_FD_66598 | JGI IMG/M metagenome (GOLD analysis project Ga0068862, IMG submission 66598) | Switchgrass rhizosphere microbial communities from Kellogg Biological Station, Michigan, USA - KBS Switchgrass S5-2 | ecosystem: Host-associated > Plants > Roots > Rhizosphere > Soil ... | reverse complement strand
CGATGATTTTCGCAAGCGACTCGGCCAGTCCGGCAACTGACTTCCACTGCTCGAGCGTCAATCCCTAATCCCTAATCCCTAATCCCTAATCCCTAGGTCATTTTTTATACATGATCCGCCAGACTCTGCCCTTCACGTCTTCGGCGACGTAGAGAGAGCCATCCGGCGCCATCGCCAGGCCGCCGGGCCGCGCAACCGCCTCGTTCGGCCGCATGATCTGCGGCTTGCCCATGAACCCGTCGGCAAACACTTCGTACTTCCCGGGCTTGCCCCCCGTGAACGGCACGAACGTGATGTTGTAACCGGCCATCGGCAGCGGCGAGCGGTTCCACGATCCGTGGAACGCGACGAACGCGCCGCCTTGATACGTCCGCGGAAAGTGCGTGCCGGTGTAAAACAGCACGTCGTTCGGCGCCCAGTGACCCGGGAATGCGACGGTTGGCGGCGTGAACGACGCGCAGCGATCGGTCTTCTTGCCGTCGCCGCCGTACTCCGGGTTGGTGACGAGCTTCCCTTGGGCGTTGTTGTAGAAGCAGTACGGCCAGCCGAAATTCGACCCGTCGGCAATCTTCACCAGATACTCCGCCGGCCAGTCCGCGTTCTGCTCCGCCGTGAACTGACCCGGCCACGTGGTGTCGAGGCCGTCGCGGTTGTGCATCACCGCCCAGAGGGAGTTGTCGTGCCAGGTGATGCCCGGCATCTGCCGCAGGCCCGTCGCGTACCGCTTGCCATCAGCCTGTTTCTGACCGAGCTTGTTCTCGTCGAAGCGCCAGATGCCTCCAGACGACTCGAGCAGCGGACACGGATCCTGCCCGGGGACTTTCGGCTGGCGATCGGGCTGCTGGCACACGTTCGACGGCGCGCCGATGTTCACGTAGACGCCGCCTCTGCCGTCGAAGGCGAGCCCTTTGTCTTCGTGCTGTCGGCGATCGACCAACCCTTCAGCGATCACTTCCGGCGATCCTGTCGGCACCAACTCGCCGGCCGGCAGCTTGTAGCGGACGATCGAATTGGTCGTCGCGTAGTAGACGTAGCCGTTTCTCAGGGCGACGCCGGTCACGCTGCCCTCGCCGAAGTGCTCGCGCTTGTCGAACTTGCCGTCGCCGTCGGTGTCGCGCAGCGAGAACACCCCGCCGCCGCTGCCGCCGCGTCCCGTCTGCGCCGACACGAACAGATCGCCGTTCGGCGCGACCGCGAGATGGCGCGCGCGTCCCAGATCGTCAGCGACGACCGCCGCGCAGAAGCCTTGCGGCAGCTTGAGACCGCCGTTATCGGGATCGCACGCCGGCGCCGCGGCGGCGCCGGCAAATGTGACGGCGCTGATGATGCCCATCGCCGCGGAAACAACCAGGATTAGACGTTTCATGCGCATGATTGTACGCTCTCCCGCATGGGTTACTACCACCCGCAAATCGTGCACTTCGCGATCGCGCTGCTCGTCGTCGGCGTCGTGTTGCGCGCCATCTCACTGATGGGCCGGCCGGCATTCGTGGCACCAGCGGCGACGACGCTGCTGCTCGCCGGCACGGTGGCGGCGTGGCTGGCCACCCAGTCCGGAATCGCGGCACACGGACCGGTCGAGCGCGTGCCGGGAGCGCGCGCGGCCGTCGTGGAACACGAGGAGTGGGGTATCCGCACGCGCAACGTGTTCCTGGGTGTGCTGGCGCTCGAGGCGATCGCGTTCGTGCTCTGGCGGTCGCCGAAGCGGCGCATCGTGTATGCGGCGTCGACCATCGTCGGTGTCGTCGGGCTGTTCTGTCTGTACGAAGCCGGTGAACACGGCGGCTCGCTCGTCTACGCGTATGCGGGCGGTGTCGGCATCCGCAGCGGGGAGCCGGCCGACGTCGAGCGGCTGCTGCTCGCAGGCCTGTACAACCAGGCGCAGCTTGAACGGAAAGCCGGACGTGGGAACGACGCGGCAACGCTGCTGGCGCTGGCGGCCAATCGCCATCCGAACGATCCGGAAGTCCAGCTGGCCGCCGCCGAATCGCTGCTGCTCGATCGGAAGGATGCGCGCGCCGCCATCGACAAACTGAGGGCGATCCAGCCGCCCAAGGACAACCGCTCGCTCCGGATTCGTCACGGCATGCTGACGGCGGATGCGCTCGAAGCCGCAGGTCAGCGCGAAGGCGCAGCCGCCATCGTCCAGACCCTCGTCACCGATTATCCGGACGTGGCGCGCCTGAAGCAGCGCCTGGATTCGTTGAAGTAGGCGCGTCGGCGATACGCACGGTGGCCCAGTCCCAGCCTTCGAGGCCGCGAGCGTTGACCGCTTTCACCGAGACGACCATCCCGGGCGCGACTTGCGGCAGCGCCGCGTGCGGCTGCGTCACGGTGACACGATGGCGCAGGCGATCCGACGGCGGACCGTAGGCAACGACGTACGAGGCGATGCCGCTTTCCGGAGCGGGCGCCCACGACAGCGACGCCGTGCCCGCCGCGACGCTGTCCACTCGCAGCCGCGTCAGCCTCGACGGGCTCGACGCCAGCAGCATCAGCGTCGCGATCGTCGTCTTGCTGGTTTCCGTAATCAGCTGGTGATTCTCGAATTCGAGCAGGTCGCTGGCCTGGTGGTAATGGGGACTGCCGAGGACCGGATACGAGCCGATGCCGCCGACCACGTCGCCATACGCGTCGTAGAACGAGACCGCGTCTGTGCCCTTGAAATACAGCGCGTCGAACGTCACGAGCCGCGTGAAGAGCATCGCCGCGGCATGCTGGATGTCGCGGATCCCGGGATTCGAGTAGCGGATCGTGTTGTCGTAGCGGCTGTCGTTCATCCACCCGATCATGTCGTTGTTCAGCGCGCCGACAACGCGCAGTTTGTCGGCCACCGCGCGGCGGACGAACTCGCGGCTCCCCAGCAGTCCGGCTTCTTCGCCGGTGAACGACGCGAACACAATCGTGGCGGGCATCGGGTGCCCGGCCATGACCCGCGCCGCCTCGAGCAGCGCCGCCGTCCCTGACGTGTCGTCGTCCGCTCCCGGACCGGCGACGACGGAGTCGTAGTGGCTGCTGACCACGTACACGAGCTCGGGGTTCACCGTCCCGCGCAGCGTGGCGACGACGTTGGCCGTCCGGCCGCCGGCGGCCTGAGGCGCGTCGAACCACTGATACTGCGGCTCGTACCCGAACGACTTGTAGGTATTGAAGAGGAACTCGGACGCGAGACGATTGCCGGGTTGCGAGATGTGCTTCGAATCGAAGTCGAAGAGCGCCTTCTCGTACTCGAAGATCCGCGCCGCTGACGCCCGCCCCACCTGACGCTGGACCTCCGTCGCGATCGGCTGAAACGCCCGCGTGCCGTTCGCTTTGAGCGCCGTTTCGCTGGCCAGATTGCCGCGGAGCCGCTTCAGCAGATCCACCTTCGTCACTTTTTGCCGGAGATCGACGAGGTAGACGCCCCGATCGGGTGACACGGTGTTGCCGTCGCGCTCCGCACCGATCAGAACCTGCGTACCGTCCGGGCTGGACGTCCATTGATACTCCGGCGCGATCGTCCGGACGGTGTTGTTGTGGAACAGCCGTACGCACCTCGGGGACAGAGTCAACTCTGTCCCCACTCTGTCCCCACTCTGTCCCCCGAGGTCGTAGAGGTACGAGCGACGGTGACGCGGCTCGCCCATGACCGCAAGCAGGCGGTTCGGTCCGATGAATCGCGGCAGCAAATCGTGTTGGATCTCGCGCGTGATGCGCTGCTCGCTCGTGCCGTCGGTGCTGGCGACGAAGATCTCCCAGTCGTCGCGGACGATCTGCTGGAACGCGATGCGCGATCCGTCGAACGAGAGCGCCGGCGCATCGAGCCGATCGACCGTCGTCTTGACCGTCGTCTGCATCCCGGTCGTCGGACCCGCCATGAGATGGTAGCCGCCGTCTCCTCGCGCGATATAGGTGAGCGTTTTCCCGTCGCCTGACAATGCCGGGGCGGCGCCGTTCACGACCGTCACCCTTCGCGTCTTCAGCGCGACAATCGCGAAACGCGGCGGTTGATTGCCGGCGGCGCCTCTCCCTTCTACTGCCCCTCCTGCCTGTCCCGCCCCTGCCGCCCTTCCCGCTTCTCCTGCCCCTCCAGCCCTTCCCGCCCCTCCTGACTCACCACCTCGCGCTCCTGCCGCCGGCTGGCGCAACGGGTTCAGCGCCGGAATCGTGTAGAGCAGCACGGCGCCAGCCGGATCGACGACAGGAGCATTCTTCAAACCTGACGCCTCGGCGACGATGGTCGGCCGCGGTTCGTTCTCGCTGATGACGTAGATGTCGGTGCGGTCCGTCTCGCCTTCCCGGCCGCCGAGGAAGTACAGAAAGCGGCCGTCCGCGCTGAACGTCAGCCCCGTCTTCAACAGGTCCGGCGTCGGCAGGCTCATCTCGCGGCCGGTGTTCAGATCGCGGACGACGATGGCGCCGTGCTTCGCGATGAGCCAGGTCAGCGTCTGCACCAGCTGATTGCGATTCTGCGCCGTCAGCGACGCCTTCTCGATTGCCTGGGACGCGGCGCGAATTTCGTCGTGATCGGGAATCTTGAGGTAGGCGACCAGCGGCAGCGACGACGAGAACGTCGCCGACACGCCCGGCAGGTCGGCGACCTCCGCGCGCGTCGCGTCGTTCTTGAGGATCTTCGTTCGGCGCGACGTCTCCAGACCGGTCTCGTAGACGACGAACCTGCCGTCCGGGCTGAAGCGGCCATTCCGTCCGGCGGCGGTCAGCTCGCGTGTCTGATACAGCTCGCCGGTCGTCAGCGCAATCGACTCGAGTGCGCGATCGCCGCCCGGCGCGCTCAACACGCCGATGTAGCCGTTCAACGCCGACGCGAACTCGCCGCGCTGCCAGGCATCGTTGGCGGCCTCGAGCGGGCTGGCGGACGAATGCTGCGCGACCACCGCCCCGCCCAGGGCGACGGCGCACACCACGGCGGCAGTCAGGAAGCTCTTACTTGCAGACAAAGTTGTCCGCGTCATCGATGCTTCCAGACCCCTTGTAGGCCGCCCGCTGCGGATAGACGCAGAGCGGGCGCGACCGCGACACCGCGCCGCCCGCGGCCATCTTGCGCGCGATCACCCGATCCGGCGCCTGTCCCTTGTCGACCCAGGTGTCGATGACCGATGCCCAGTCCACGGCGTCGGGACCGGGACCGCCGGCGCAGTGCAGCACGCCGGGCATCATGAACATCCGCATGTAGTCGCGCGCATTCGGATCGCGGGCGACGACCTGGTCGTGATACTTCACGCTGCCGAGCGCCGTGAGCGCCGGGTCCGACCAGCCGTGCCAGATGACGAGCTTGTGGTTCTTCGCCTTGAACGCGTCGAGGTTCGGATTCGTCGCGTTCAGGACCGTCGCCGCCGTAGCCGTGTCCTTCTTGAAGTTCGAGAACTCGTAGCGGGTGTAGTCCCAGGACGGATCGGCGAACACGAAGTTCTTGAACATCTCGGTGCCAAACGCGTAGCGCAGGCTCGGCGCTTTCTGAGCCGCCATCATCATCGGGCTGACGCCGACGATCCACGTCGGCCAGCCGGCGGCATCCCCTTCTCCACCAAACGGCTGCGCGGGATAGATCACCCCGTCCTTGTTTTTCGTCTCGCCGTAGATCGTTTTCAGGACGTTGCGCTGCGCGTCGGTCAAACCGGTCAGCGCCGCCACATCGACCTTGCACTGCCGCGGATCTTCCATCAGGCCGTCCTTGACGCCGTCGACGGCATCGCATTTTTCGACGATCTGCGTCTCGACGCTCTTCAATGTCTCGTTCGTGAAGATCGGCGTCGACAGGTTGCGCGGATCCGGGAACGCGGCCTGGATGTCCTTGATGAACTGGGCGCCAATCCCCGTGAAGTCGTACGCCGGCGCGCCGGAGACGATGCCGTCGAAGTCGTCCGGGTAGCGCTGCGCTTCCATCAGCGCCTGGCGGCCACCGTTGGAACAACCTGAGAAGTACGACCGCGTCTCGTTCGAGCCGTAATAGCTGCGCAGGATCGCCTTCGACACTTCGGCGACCCGATGCACGGCGATGTAACCGAAATTGAGCTGGCGCTCGAGGTCGTTCAGCGCCCACCCGGCCGCCGCCACGGCGCCTTGGTGGCCGGTGTCGGTGCCGACGGTCGCGTAGCCGGCGTTGACGGAACCGCGCGCCTGGTTGTCGATGCCCGCGACGAACCCGCCGCCGCCGCCCATCATGAACTTGCGGTTCCAGTCCTCGGGCAGGAGGAGCGTGAACCGGATGTCCTTCTCGATGACGCCGTTGACGCGGCAGTGCGCCGCCTTGATCGCGCCGGTCTCGGCCGCCGGCACGGCGACGGCTTCGGTGACCTTGACGTCGGGCAGCTTGAGGGTCACGAGGTGCGAGCATTCGGCGTGCGCGGCGGCGAGGACGACCGCAGGCCTAAAGGCCTGCGCGACGAGTGCCACGGCAACGACGAAGGCGAAGGTGGCGGCCGTCAGGAAGCGGGTTTTCATGGGGGCATGATACTCAAGTCTCAACTCTCAAGGTTCAACTCTCAAGGGTCAAGGGTCAGTGAGCCTTGAGACTTGAAACTTGAGAGTTCCCGCGCGCGGGCGATCACCTGCGCGGGCGTCCACCCCCGCGCGCGCAGGTCGCGGACGCCGGTGTCGCCGTCCGACTTCGACAGCTTTTGCGTCGGGGACTTCATGATCAGCGCGTGATGCAGAAAGCGCGGCGGCTCGCGGCGGCCGAGCAGCCGCGCGAGCTGCAGCTGGCGCCCGGTGGACGCGAGCAGGTCGTCGCCGCGAACGACGTGCGTCACGCCCTGGACGTAGTCGTCGACCGTCACGGCGAACTGATACGTCCAGTTGCCGTCGCGATCGCGGATCAGGAGATCGCCGCACTGCTCGGACGGGCGCTGTTCCTGCGGGCCGTGCCGAAGATCGACGAAGCGCTCCACGGACGGTTCGAAGCGCACCCGCAGCCCGACACCGGGCGCATCCACGAGTCCCCTCTCGCGGCAGGTACCCGGATAACAAAGCTCGTCGTCGGCAGCCCTGAAGGGCTGCGCTACGAGCGTGTCCCTCGACGCCGCACTCGTAGCGCAGGCCTTTAGGCCTGCCCGCGCGATCGCGGCACGCGTGCAGTCACACCCATACACAAGCTGTTGCTGTGTCAGCGTCTCGAGCGCTTGTGAATAAATGTCTCCGCGCTCGCGCTGTCGGACCGGCGGGCCGTCGGGAACGAACCCGAGCCAGTCCAAATCCTCGAAAATCGCGGCCTCGAATTCGGGACGGCTGCGCTGCCGATCGTGGTCCTCGATGCGGAGCAGCACCCGATCCGCGGTCTGCCAGACCCACAGCGCGTTGACCACGTGTCCGAGGTGAAGGAAGCCGGTAGGAGCCGGCGCAAACCGGGATATTATGGCGCCCATGATTCAGCGAAATCTTCGCGTCATCGCGGTCGTATCGGTCGTCGGCGGCCTCGTCTGGATGAACGCCGGCCTGTCCGGCCAGTCGAAGAAACCCGGCGAGTGGCCCACCTACGGTGCCGATCTCGCCAGCACCCGCTATTCTCCGCTGGATCAGATCACGAAGGAGAACTTCAACAAGCTCGAGGTCGCGTGGCGGTTCAAAACCGATGCGCTCGGCCCGCGTCCCGAGTTCAACTTTCAGGGAACGCCGCTGATGGTCGACGGCGTGGTCTACTCGACCGCCGGCACACGCCGCGCCGTCGTGGCCCTCGACGCCGGCAGCGGCGAGATGCTGTGGATGCACAGCGAGCACGAAGGCAAGCGCGGCGAGGCCGCGCCGCGGCAGCTGTCCGGCCGCGGGCTGTCGTACTGGCCCGGCACCGCCACGGACAAGCCGCGCATCGTCTACGTCACGCCCGGCTACCAGATGGTCGCGCTCGACGCGAAGACCGGTCTCCCGGCCGCCGGGTTCGGCAGGAACGGCATCGTCGATCTGAAAGAGGAAGACGATCAGCCGATCGATCTCGAGAAGGGCGAAATGGGCCTGCACGCCACGCCCATCATCGCGAAAGACGTGATCGTCGTCGGCGCCGCGCACCTGCCGGGTGGCGCGCCGAAGAGCCGGATTCACGAGAAGGGCTTCATCCGCGGCTACGACGCGCGGACCGGAAAGCGCCTCTGGATCTTCCACACGATTCCGCTCGCCGGCGAGTTCGGCAACAACACCTGGGAAAAGGATTCCTGGTCGTACACCGGCAACGCCGGCGTCTGGTCGCAGATGACCATCGACGAAGAGACGAACACGGTGTTCCTGCCGGTGGAGCTCCCGACCGGCGACTACTACGGCGGCCATCGCCCGGGTCAGAATCTATTCGGCGAAAGCCTCGTCGCCCTCGACCTCAAGACCGGTCAGCGCAAGTGGCACTTCCAGCTGGTGCACCACGGCATCTGGGACATGGATATCCCGTGCGCGCCGATCCTGATGGATCTCGTCGTCGACGGCCGGCCGATCAAGGCGGTCGGACAGCCGACCAAACAGGGGTGGATCTACACCTTCGATCGCATCACCGGCAAACCGGTGTGGCCGATCGAAGAGCGTCCAGTGGAGAAGGGGACGGTGCCCGGCGAGTGGTATTCGCCGACGCAGCCGTTCGTGACGAAGCCGCCGCCCTTCGAACGTCAAGGCGTTGCGATTGACGATCTCATCGACTTCACGCCGGCGCTTCGAGAAGAAGCGGTCAAGCTCGTCTCGCGCTACAAGATCGGTCCGATCTTCACGCCGCCGGTCGTCAGCAAGTGGGAAGGCCCGCTCGCGACGCTGATGCTGCCCAATGCGACGGGCGGCGCGAACTGGCAGGGCGGCGCGTTCGATCCGGAAACGAAGATGTTCTACATCTTCACGAACACGCAGCCGACGCCGCTCGGACTCGTCAAACCCGAGGCGGCACGATCCGACATGGACTTCGTCCAGGGGACGGCACGGAACCCCAACGCGACTCCGAGCCCGGCGGCGACGTCAACGACCACGGCCTCCGCACCTCCGGCCGGTCGCGGCGGCGCGCCACAGATCACCGAGGCCGGCGCTCCGGTACCTGCCGGGGGCGGGGGCGGGCGCGGCGGCGGTGAAGGCGGCGGCAACATCACGGTGCAGGGACTGCCGCTCATCAAGCCGCCCTACGGACGCATCACCGCGCTCGACATGAACAAGGGCACGCTCGTGTGGCAGATCGCGCACGGCGACACACCCGACAACATCAAGAATCATCCGGCGCTCAAAGGCCTCACCATTCCTCGCACCGGACGGCAAGGCCGCATTGGCGTGCTCGTCACCAAAACGCTGGCGATTGCCGGCGAAGGCGGGTTCGCGACGACGGCGACCGGCCAGCGCGGGGCGATGCTCCGCGCCTACGACAAGATGACGGGTCAGGATGTCGGTGCCGTCTACATGCCGGCGCCGCAAACCGGATCGCCGATGACCTATCTGCACAACGGCAAGCAGTACCTCGTGCTGGCGATCGCCGGCCCGGGGTACAGCGGTGAACTGCTGGCGTTCAAACTGCCGGATTCGCGGCCCTGAAAGGGCCGCGCTACGCAAAACTGCAGCTCTCTGCCGACGTAACGTAGCGCGACCCTTTTAGGGTCGCGGTGACGCGGCCTGAAAAAGGCCACACTTCAAGGAGCTGTCGATGGCGAGAGGCAGATTCGTTGTGTCGGGACTCGCGATCGCGACCGCGATCGCGCTGCTGCCATCCACCGCCCGCGCGCAGAGCGCGATCGGCGGCACGGTGAAAGATGCCTCGGGTGCCGTCCTGCCCGGCGTCACCGTCGAGGTGACCAGCGACGTGCTCATCGAGAGGACGCGGTCGGTGTCGACCGACAGCCAGGGCGAGTACAAGATCGTCGACCTGCGGCCCGGCACCTACGTGGTGACGTTCTCGCTCCAGGGTTTCTCCATCTACAAGCGCGAAGGCCTCGAGCTGCCGTCGAACTTCACCGCCACCATCAACGCGGAGATGAAGGTCGGCGCGCTCGAAGAATCGGTCACGGTGTCGGGCGCTTCGCCGGTCGTCGACGTCCAGACCAACGTGAAGACGCAGGTCCTGTCGCGAGACGTGCTCGACTCGGTGCCGAGCGCCAAGACGATTCAGAGCCTCGGACAGCTGATCGTCGGCGTGACGCTCACTTCGCCGGACGTCGGTGGATCGCGGGCGATGCAGCAGACCTATTTCTCCGTGCACGGCGTCGGCGCCTCCGGATCGATGGTCACCGTGGACGGGCTCGTCACCAATGGCGTGATGGGCGACGGCGCCGTGATGGCGTACCACAACGAAGCGATGATCCAGGAAGCCGTCTACCAGACGGCGGGCGGCACGGCGGAAACCATCACCGGCGGCGTGAACATGAACCTGGTGCCGAAGGACGGCGGCAACCGCTTCGCCGGCGCGCTGAAGTACGCGAAATCGCCGAAGCAGTGGCAGGGCGACAACCTCACGTCGCGGCTCGAGGGACTCGGCGTGTCCGCGACCGACAAGATCGACAACTTCTACGAGTTCAACATCGAGCAGGGCGGCCCGATCGCCAAGGACAAGCTGTGGTTCTTCGGTGCCTTCCGCCGGGCGCACTACGACAAGCCGATCGCGAACACGTTCAACGTCCCGTCGTCGGCGGCGTCGATCCCTGCGGGCTTCGCGCAGTGTCTGGCCAAGACCATCCAGTGCGACCAGGGCATCTCCGACGAGAAGATGGACAACCCGATCGTCCGCCTCACCTGGCAGATGTCGTCGCGCAACAAGTTCGCCGCCTACATGGATCGCGCGATGCGGCTCCGCGGGCACGCGATGGGCAGCCTTACCGATCCGGCGACGGGATCCGTCGTGTGGCACACGCCGACCTTCGCGACCGGTTCCGCGAAGTGGACGTCGACGGTGTCGCCGAAGCTGCTCTTCGAGACCGGCTTCTCGTTCAACCGCGAGCGATACGACAACGTGTATCAGGATGGGCTCGACCAGCCGTACCGCTCCGCCGCGTGGTACGCGGGGGCGCGTAAGAGCGATAACAGCACCGGTCTGCTGTGGAATGCCTCGAGCGCTCAGCTCGGCAACTACCCGGACAAGTACAACGTGATGGCGGCGATCTCGTACGTGACCGGCTCGCACAACCTCAAGGTCGGGTTCCAGGACGCGTGGGGACCGTACAAACGGTGGAACACGGCGAACGGGGATCTCTATCAGATCTACAACGGCGGAGCGCCGCTGCAGGTGACGGTGTTGAACACGCCGCTGCAGACCGCGGAGTACCTCGACGCGAATCTGGGTGTCTACGTGCAGGACTCGTGGCGGCTCAACCGCTTCACGTTCAACCTCGGGCTCCGCTACGACTACGCGCGTCAGCGCGTGATGGGCGAGCCGGCACAAAGCGGCCGCTTTGCCCAGTCGGTCGCCTACGACGACATCTATCTGCCGACGTGGACGAGCTGGTCGCCGCGGACGTCGGTCGTGTACGACCTGTCTGGTGCCGGCAAGACCGCGCTCAAGTTCGGCTTCAACCGGTATGAGACCGCGGTCACCACCGGATTCGCGCAAATCTACAACCCGACGGCGCTGACCACGGCGAACATCACGTGGAACGATCTGAACCGCGACGACATCGCACAGGGCGAGCGCGGCTGCGTCTTCCTGACGCCTGGCTGCGAGATCAACTTCTCCCAGCTTGCGTCCAATTTCGGGGTCCGCGCGCTCTCGGTGTTCGATCCGAATCTGGATCGGCCATATCAGCTCACCTACAACGTCGGGCTCCAGCACGAGCTGCTGCGCGGGACCTCGGTCTCGTTCGAGTGGTTCCACAGCGATTTCAGGAACCTGATCGCACGGAACAACGTGGCGCGATCGGCGTCGGACTACACGCCGGTGACGGTGTACAGCCCGATAGACGGCAGCCCGATCACGTACTACAACATCAGCGCCGCCAAGCAGAGCGCGGTGCAAAACGTCGACAGCAACGATCCGCAGATGAAGCGCTGGTACAACGGGTTCGAGATCAACATCAACGCGCGTCTCCCGGGCGGCGCCAGGGTCTTCGGCGGCACGTCGATCGAACGCATCGTCACGAACAGCTGCAGCGCGGCGGATCACGACCCGAACCTGCTGCTGTTCTGCGACGGATCCAAGAACAACCTGCCGTGGATCACCGCCGGCAAGCTCGCCGGCAGCTACCCGCTGCCGTGGCAGGGCATCACGCTGAGCGGCGCGTTGCAGGCGCTCGCGGGACAGGCGCTCGGCACGGCACCGATTCAGTACGGCGTCTTCACGGCCGGCACCGGCTTTGCGCAGCCGAACGGGCTCGGCACCTTCTGGCTGGTGACGCCGTCGCTGAACTATGCCGCCAACTGCAAGGGGAATTGCTCGCCCGGCGCGCGCGTGGTCCCCGGTCTGACGCCGTCGAGCGCGCAGATCGGACTCGTGGCGCCCGGCACCGAGTTCACACCGCGCGTGAACCAGCTGGATCTCGGCGTGAGCAAAACCTTTACGGTCAACACCTATCGGATCACGCCGAAGCTCGACCTCTTCAACGCGACGAATTCGGATCAGTACACCGCGGTCGCCAGCACACAGTTCGGCGCGACAGCCTACGGGCAGCCGTCGGTGATCCTGCAGGGCCGCATTGTTCGGGTCGGCGTGGACGTGAAGTGGTAGTGAAGGACCTGTCGGGGCTAGAGGCTCGGTAGCGGCGTCCACCCGTCGGCAGTGTGCCGGAACCGCGCCGTCGACGACACGCGGAATCCCTGCGGTTGGCCGTCCCAGATGTAGCGATCGACCGATACGTCGGGACGCGCCAGCCGCAGCACGTTGAACGAATTCGCCTCGCCGCGCCCTCGCGTGGACAGCGTGCCGGCCTGGACCACGAGCGCGGAATGCCCGGCGATCTGATAGCGCTCGGCGGTGCTGCCCACGTGAGTCACGTGGAGATGGCCGGCGAGAAACAGATCGGCGCCCACTTCGGCGAGCTGCGCCATCGCCATTCCCGAGCGACCGATCAGCTGTTTCTCGTCGTGTCCGGCCGGCAGGTCGAAGGGATGGTGCGTCACGACAATCCGCACCGCCTCCGGCGGAGCCGCCTTCAGCCGTGCGGCCGCCCGCTCGACCTGCGAGGCGTTCAGGCGCCCGCCGCCATGAAACGGGAGCGATCGCGCGCTGTTGAGCCCGACCACAATCAGCTCGCTGTCCTGATACACCGGTTCGAGGTCGCTGGCGATATAGCGGCGGTAACTATCGAGCGGGCCCAGAAATCTTGCCGGCAGGTTGAAGAGCGGCACGTCGTGATTCCCGGGAACGACGACCCGGTGAAACGGCAGGCGCTGCAGGAACTCGCGCGCCCGGATGAACTGACTGCGTCGCGCGCGCTGTGTCAAATCGCCGGAAACGGCGAGCACGTCGGGTGACAGGCGATGGATCGTCTCAACCAGCGGTTCGACGAGGCGCCCGTCCACCCGTCCGAAGTGAATGTCCGACAGATGCACCAGCGTTCGCATCGGTTCATGCGCGAGACAGCATCACCTTCAGGGCGCCCGGCCACGCGCGAAAATGCAGCGGCGCCGCCAGCCTCGCCAGCTCGCCGTCGAAGGCCACGCGCAGCAGGCGCCGCGGCCGAAGCGTGTCGATCCGCAGAGTGGTGCCCGACAGAATCTCGAAATCGCCGGATCCGGACGCGCGGCCGGCGATCGCCTTGAGCAGCAGTCGCGGCAAGTGGCGCGTGCGCACCCTCGGCGTCAAATAGACGAAGAGTCTGCCGCTGTTGAGCGACGCCCGGCTACCCAGACTGACGCCGTCGACGGTGTACTGGTTATTGCCGACGAAGACGAACGGCGTCCGCCACACGTGCTCCCGGCCATCGACCTCGATCCGCATCCGCATGCCGCGATAGCGCCGCAGCACCCGGAGCGTCGCCATCGCCATCGCCGTCCACTTCCGATGGCCCTGCCGCCGCAGCTGATCCCGGACGTCGACGATGCTGGGATAGAGCCCGATCGAGGCGTTGTTGACGAACACGCGATCGTTCACCTGTCCGACGTCAACGCGTCCGACGCGGCCGGACGCGATCGTGTCGATCGCCTCCTCGAGCCCGAGCGGGAGGTGAAGGTCCTTCGCGAAATGATTGAGCGTGCCGAGCGGCAGGATGCCCAGTATTCCGTTCACGTCAATCACGCCGGACGCCACTTGGCTCACGGTCCCGTCACCGCCGGCGGCGACGACAATCGACCCGCCCGTGCCCGCCGCGCGTGCAGCGTCGGCCACATCTTCCTGCCGCTGCAGGACGTGCACCTCGGCGCGCGACCCGGCGGTGGCGAAGAGCGTCGCGATCCGGGTATCGATGCCGTGCAGGCCGGCGCGGCCGGACGTGGGATTCAACAGAACGGTCACAGCGGCCATCAAACGCCTGTCGTCGAGACTCTGACCGGCGCCAGAGCGGCTTCGATGTCGGCCCGGTGCGGTTCCTCCCACGGCGGCAGCTTCAGCTCGCGGCCCAGCACCGGCAGCGCCTCGTCCGCGGTGAACCCGGGCTCCATCGTCGCCACCTCGAAGAGGACGCCCCCCGGCTCGCGGAAGTAAATTGACTTGAAGTAGCAGCGATCGCGCACCTCGGTGACCTTGCTGCCGAACGCGATCAGTTCTTCGCGAAGACGGAGTTGTTCGTCTTCGCTCGCGACCGCCATCGCCACGTGGTGCACGGTGCCGAGTCCGTTGACCGCCGGCACCGCGTCCGCGTCGTAGACCACGTCAATCGCCCGCCCCGGCGCATCGCCTCGGACGGCCATTCGAATGCGTCCCTCGGCTTCGCCGACCACGGCGTAGCCGAGCAGACGCGTCATCAGTTCCAGCGTCTTTGCCGGCTCGCGCACCGCAATCGACACGCTGTGAAGACCGCGAATCGCGTCTGGCTCGGGGATGCCGCCGGCGCTCCACGGCGTGCGGGCGTCGCGAGCGGTGGCAATCAGCTCGAAGTCGAGACCGGATCGATCCGAAAAGCGGAGGGCGTCCTCGCCGAATCGCGGCTCGATGTCGCGCACCGCGAGGCCGCGCGCGGCGAGCCGCGCCTTCCATCGCGGCAGCGATCCGGCAGGCACCGAAAACGACGTCACGGTCACCTGGCCCGCGCCTTTGGTCCCGACCTTGACCCCTCGATCCTTGTACGGAAACGTCGTCCAGATGGTGCCGGGCGTGCCGCGCTCGTCGCCGTAATAGAAATGGTGGACGTGGTGGTTGTCGAAATTCACCGTCCGCTTGACCAGGCGCAGCCCGAGGCCGTCGCGGCAGAAATCGAGATCGTCCTGGGCGTCGTTCACCGTGGCGGTGACGTGGTGGAGCGAGAGAATCATTTGATGCCGACGACCATCGAATCCGGTCCGACGAGGTGTTCGACGTACGCCTCCTTGAAGCCGACCTCCTTCATCCACCCGATGCAGTCGGCGCCGGTGTAGTCGAATCCGCCGGACGTCTCGATCAGCATGTTCAGGCTCATGAGCAGCCCGACCACGTTTCGGCGCCGGTCGTCGTCGATGATCGATTCGTAGACGATGAAGGCACCGCCGGGCGGCACCGCTTCGTAGGCCTTCCGAACGAGCAGCCGCTTCTGAGAGAGATCCCAGTCGTGCAGGATGTGGCCCATCATCACGACGTCCACCGCCGGCAGCGGATCGGTGAAGAAATTGCCCTCGACGAACGTCAGGCGTGACGCGACGCCGGTCTTCTGCGCGTACGCCTCGAAGATCGGCTTCACGACCGGCAGATCGAGCCCGATGCCGCGAAGATGCGGATGCTTCAGCGCCACCTGGACCGCCAGATCGCCTTGTGCGGTGCCGGCGTCGACGAACGTCTTGTACTTCTCCCACGGAAACTTCGCCGCGATCGCCATGTTCGCGCCGTGGCTCATGCCGGTCATCGCCCCCAGGAAGGAGGCGAGGCCCGCGGGATCTGAATACAGCATCTCGAACAGGTTCTGACCGCCGTGCTTGACCTCGTTCTGCGGCTCGCCGGTGCGCAGGGCGTCCGTGAGGCCGTTCCAGAAACCGAAGAGCCGCCGGCTGCACATCTCCAGGATGCCGCCGATATACGACGGCTTGTTGCGATCGAGGAAGAGATCGGTCGACGCGGTATTGGCATACACGCCATCGGTCCGCTCCAGAAAACCCAGCGCGACGAGCGCGTCGAAGAAATCGCGCGCCGAGCGAGGGTGGAGCGCGAGCCGCGTGCGCAGCTCGTCGGCGGTCGCCGGCTTGGTGGCCAGCGAGGTGAAGAGGCCCATTTCGACGGCGCTCAACAGCGTGCGCGATCCCCAGAATCCCAGCCCCACCTGGAGAATGTGATCCGGGCTCACCGCAGTCGGTGTCTGTTCCTGTGTGCTCACAACGAAGTCTCCTCAGTCTGCTCTCGGCTACACCGGCGACAGGTCCCTCGACGGCACTGGGGACGGGACGGTCACTCGCCACCCCACGACGGACGCGGCGACCAGCAACAATGCTCCCAATATAAACGGCGCGCCCGGCAGATGCAGATCCTCATAGCGCCCGATCGCCAGCGCAAAGACCTGCGTAAACAGAATCGGCGCGG
>Ga0068862_100002438_pt1 | contig 16509 bp, 7 predicted proteins | sample KBSSwiS52_FD_66598 | JGI IMG/M metagenome (GOLD analysis project Ga0068862, IMG submission 66598) | Switchgrass rhizosphere microbial communities from Kellogg Biological Station, Michigan, USA - KBS Switchgrass S5-2 | ecosystem: Host-associated > Plants > Roots > Rhizosphere > Soil ... | reverse complement strand
TTTTACCTGCTGGAACATCACGGTTGCAACATCAGCCAGTTCACTGGAGTGATGCATGGCCATTGTTCTTGCACGCACTCTTTCAAGACCAAGCTGAATTTGCGATTCTCTTGCCTGTGCTTCGGCTTGCTCGATGTCATGATATCGCTGGTACGAAAGCTGAAAAACATTTCTGAATCGTTGCAGTATCTCCATTTTTTCTTTTGAAATAGAAGAAAACGTTGAAATGCCTATATCTCCTGCACCGATAGAATAATAATAGTAATAAAGTGCTTTCAGCGATTTCATACGCGGATCTTCTAACTGCCCTGTTGCCTTCCTTGTATTTTTCCAGGATTTCAATTCTTCACCTGTGAATACGATTTCTAAAAAAGTATCTACACTTTTCTTAATTTCTTTTAAATAGTATTCTATTATAGGAAAACCTTTAGTGGGAATTTTGCTTATCTTACCACCAGCGGTGCCCGAAAAATCATAATCCAGAAAAAATTGGTCTTTCTTATCGAAAGTATGGATCATGGCATTACGGATTTCGTCAAATCCGAGCGCTCTTAATTCCTTATACATTACTTCACATACCTTCAATAATTCATCTGGTTTGTGCATAGCCATTGCCTGTGCCCGGACTTTTTCAAGGGCCGCTTCGATCTGTGCTTCCCTAGCCTGCGCAACAGCCTTTTCAATGTCCAGGTAACGTCGATATGCCAGGGCGAACACATTTTTAAACCTTAGGAAGAGATCGATTTCTCCTGTAGCCAGGGGATAATATGTTGATATACCCAATGCAACGGGGCCCAGCGAGTACCAATAATAGTTAAGCGAATGAGCATTCAGCAAAAACTTATCAGCAAGCTGGTTGGTTGTTTTCTGATAGGCATACCAATCTTTTAACTTCTGACCCTTGAAGCTTTTTGTATAGATCGATCCTTCGCTCGACATCATCGTTTTGGCAAAGTTCTTCTGGTCCCTGTGTATGTTTTTACCGGAATATTCAACTTCGGTGATGATTGTTTTTTTATGTTTGGCATAGTACTCATAGTTCATATAAGTACCCCTGTCATAAAAAATCGCTGTTTGTACGTTGCGGATTTCTTTGATGCCGAGCCTCAAAAGTTGTTGAGAAATAATACGGCAAATTTCAATCATATCTGCTGGCTGCTTTATGCTCAAAGCCACTGCCCTTACTCTTTCAAGCGCCGCCTCAATCTCAAGTTCCCGGTTCTTGTTTTCAATTTCTGCTGTTCTTCGTTTTACGGCTTCACGCAGCTGAAGATTTTCTTTCTTTATTTGTTCGGTTGCGATTACCTCCCCGTCATTGGCTCTTGCGTCTGGAAGAGACCCGTGCTGATGTATATACTTCCAGCCCGTTTTCTCCTTTTGCAGTATCGCTGATATCCTCATTTTAGAGTGATACGTCCATGTACGGTCAATGAGGACGTACAGATCTGCATTTTCAACCACCATGGCCTCTTCCCCGAGGGGCAAAACTTTTATATTGCACGTCTTTTTTTGAATTACTCCCGCAAATTGTTTGATGGTTTTTTTGCAATAAGAAATCCAATCTTTCTTACTCTTAAATTGTTCACCTTCTGAAGTGCCGATGAACTTAAACTGGTCGCTGATGAATGAAGCATGAGTTTTTAAATCTCCTTCCAGGTAGGCTTTCCAGCATTCATTATATGCCTTTAGGATTTCTGCTTCCAGTTTCTTGGTCAGTTTCATTTTTTGGTTAATTGCCGGGTCCTAAAAGATGCCGCTGATCCATCCTTGGTTGGTCGGCACTTTTACGGGTATCACGCCGCTATTATAACCTCATAAGATAACAATTATCCGAATACAACGAGCAGTCAAGCAGGTAATTGAACAATAAATTCGGTCCCTTCGCCTTCAATGCTTTCGACCTTTATTTCTCCCCCGTGAGCCTTGATAATATCGTAAGCTAAACTCAACCCCAGCCCTGTCCCTTGTCCCGCTGGTTTGGTGGTAAAGAAGGGCTGAAAGATTTTATCTATGTTTTTCTGAGGAATACCCATTCCGTTATCAATGACTCTTATTTCAATTTTATCATTAACCTTTTTTGTAGTTACCCAAACAGTCGGTGCATAATGTTGCGCTGCTGAGGCTGCCTGCATGCCTGCCCGGTGGGCAGGTCCGGCAGGCAGGCTTGCCGAGGTATGCTTTTCATTCACTGCATAAAAAGCGTTGTTGATCAAATTGAGCAATACACGGCCAATATCCTGCGGCACTACTGCTATTTTTCCAATGGTGCTGTCAAGGCTTGTTTCCAGCTTTACATTGAAATTTTTGTCCTTCGCTCGCCATCCATGATAGGTCAATCGCAGGTATTCCTCTGCCACGGCATTGATATTAGTCGGCTCTCTTTGCCCGCTGGTTATCCTGGAATGCTGGAGCATTCCTTTTACAATTGTTTCAGCTCTTTTGCCGTGTTGGCTTATTTTCTCTTCATTTTTCCTGATAGTATTCGCAATTTCAATTGCCGATGGAATGTTGCCTGCTGTTAATTCTGACTGCAGATCATCAACCAATTCCTTGTTTATGTCAGAAAAATTATTCACGAAGTTTAACGGGTTTTGGATTTCGTGGGCAATACCGGCTGTCAGTTCACCTAAAGAAGCCATTTTCTCAGAGTGGATGAGTTGGGCCTGGGTTGATTTCAGATCCGTCAAAGTGAGCTCCAGCTTTTCTTTTTGTTGTTGTAGTTCCTGTGTACGGTGTATCACTTTTTCTTCAAGTAATATTTTTTCTTTTCGTAAGCCAGCCATTCTCCACCGGATAAAGAGCCAAAGAACAGATAAAAATATTAAGGCATAGGAGGCATAGGCCCACCATGCCCGGTACCACGGTGGAAGTACCCTGAAATTAAAGATAGCAGGCTTGCTCCACTTGCCATCGGGTCTTTGAGCTTTGATTTTAAAGGTGTAGCCCCCTTCGTGTATATTACCGTATTCGGCACTGGTCTTATCGGTTACCGGTTTCCAGCTTTTATCATAGCCTTCCATCATATATTGATATCGAACCAGGCGCGATCTTGCCGGATCAATAGCAACAAAATCAAATGTTATGTTGTTGTGATCAAAAGGAAGTTCAAGTTGGGAGGGGATAGGATAAAAGCGACCCGTTCCGCTAAATCTTATACCAGCAAATTTCCCGGTCAACTCCTGGCGCTCAGCGTCGTTTAAGATCCTTCCAAAGTGAATTATTTCTTCTATTACGTTTGCACTGGTTGTAAAGCTGTCAGTTTTTTCCAGGTTAGGGTCAAGGTCGGACCAGCATACAACCGTGTTATTTATTTTTACATCATTAATAATTACATCAGGGGCGGCAATGTCCTTTGGAATGCGACCATAATCAAGGCGAACCATTTTCTCACGATTTGCCAGTCCGGACCAGATGATGCCAGCACGGGTGACTTCAACATTACCTGCTATCTCCTCCAGCTCATAACCGGTACTGTTGTTGAATACTTCAAAAATGGGATTCAAATTATTGCTATCAAGATCAAAGTTCGAAAGGGTATTTGAAGACGGTTTCACATTAGAATAGTCAAGGGTATCATTTAATTTGTTCGCGAAACCTTTCAAAAGAGCAAACCCCCGGAAAGTGCCAAACCATATCGCGCCATTTTTGTCAATTGCAATATCCACGACTTTATCGTCAGATAATCCGCTGGCCGTCGTAAGATTCAGAAATGATCGTCCATCGTAACGGACAACACCACCTCCCCAGGTACCAAACCAAAGATTTCCCTTATCATCCTTCACGGCACTTCTGACGTCATCGTTTGATAACCCGTTCCCGGTAGTGAAGTTGGCAAATGTTTTTCCATTTGAGTCCAAACGGGATAATCCCTTCGGTGTACAGAACCAAATAGAGCCACCTTTATCTTCTAAGATATCATTTACGATATTCGCAGACAAGCCCTCGCCGGTTGTGTACCTCGTGAGGGAATTATCCCTCACACTTAACTTATATACCCCGCCTCCCCAGGTACCAAACCACAGATTTCCGTATTTATCGTCAAGAGCACTTATAATAGCTTGTTCGGGAAAACCTTGCGGCTTGCCATATCTTGTTACATTTCTTCCATCCAGGCTTAACTTTGATAGGCTGCCACCATATGTTGCGATCCAGATGTTGTCATTCGCATCCTGCAAAAAACATGACACGCTGTTGGAACCAAGACCCTGGGCAGTTGTATACCTTGTCAAAAATCGGTCGTCAGGGCTTAATTTTAATGCTCCTCCGTCTGTTCCAATCCATAGATTTTGCTGTCGGTCTTCATAACATTTAAGGATTTTGTTGCTTGGTAGTTCATCATTTATGGTCAAATTAGTTATGAAGCTCAAATTCCAGTCTAACCGTGCCACGCCGCCATCATCCATGCAAAACCAAATATTACCGCTTTTATCCTCAATTATGCCAATGACATTGTTATGTGGCAGCCCTTGTTTGGTGGTGACGGCAATAAAGCTGTTCTTTGCAGGGGCCAACCTCTTATCATGGCTTAAGTGATAGGCTCCATGGGCGGTCCCAAACCATAGGTTTCCATTTTTGTCTTCTGTGATTGATTGTACCCGCTGGTCGGCTTTCCCTTCGGTGACTTCGCAATTCATAAAGCGAGCCTTTTGGTTATTGCGAATGACCTTACTATCTATCCACGATACCTTGCAACTGTCATTGCCGAGCCAAAGCCTTCCTTCGTTGTCATTATATATGCAGCCAATGAAATTATTTGCCAACCCATCGGATGATGTATAATTTGTAAATGATTTACCATCGTAGCAACTGGCACCGCTTCCGAGGGTGCCCAGCCAAATGTTTCCTGATTTATCCCGGGAAATGCTAAATATAAAGTTGTGAGGCAAGCCATCGGCAGTGGTGTAAGTCTTGATCGATTCTGTATTTAGATCCAGCCGCGATGCTCCATTCGGAGTTGCAATCCACAGGTTTCCCATATTATCTTCTGTCATTCCCCATACCAAGTTATCCGCTAATCCCTGGGTCGTGGTAAAATTCTTTATTGTTTTACCGTCATACCTGCATACACCATTGTCGTAGGTTCCAAACCAAATATTACCGCCTTTATCTTCACAGATACTGGAAACATTATTGGATAGTCCCGGAATGTTGGTAAGATTTGTAAACGATTTACCATCATATCGGCTTACTCCACCGCCATATGTTGAAAACCAGAGATTTCCCTTTTTATCCATATGGCCGCTGGATACATGGTTGTGTGCAAGGCCATTCCTGGCGGTAAATTTTTGCATGGGTACAGAAAAACCTGCCGCAGACGTTTTTGGGCGAAATAGCCGAATGAGTGTTCCATCACTCGATTTTATTGCGGCGTGTTCATCTTCATTTTGAGGAATATGAATTACAATGGGAGGAGGACAAGTGTCAAGTAGCGTAACATGGGGTTTCTTTGCCGGAAATGGAACAGGTTCTCTTTGCCGCTCTTCTTTTCTACTAATCTTATGGTGATCGGAATTTTGGCGGGAACAGGCGATAACTAAAAAGACTGCAGTGAGCAAATGAACACCCCGTAAAAAATGCCTGCATACCAAACTTGTCAATTTGTCCATTTTTATTTCTCAGTTTGTAAACTGGGGCTATTTATTTATTGCAAGTGGTCTATTGAATGTTAGCGAAAATTAATATTTTTTTCATCCCGGCAGTGGCAGCTGAACTTTAAACTTCGTACACTCTTCTTACTTCGTTTCCACTTTTATCACACCGCCATGTGCCTTAATGGTGTTATCACTTAAACTCAATCCGAATCCTGTTCCCCGCCTGGGGGCTACGAAATGGTATGGCCTAAGTTGGTAAAACAATTGTAAATTCTGTTCCTTCATTTTCTTTCGTATTCACTATTATCTCTCCGCCATAGCCTTTTGTAATTATGTCATAAGCCAAACTGAGGCCCAGTCCCGTCCCTTGTCCTGTGGGCTTTGTAGTAAAGAAAGGCTGAAATATTTTATCCAATATTTTTTGTGGAATGCCATTGCCATTATCTGTCACGACGATCTCAACTTTTCCATCACTCTTTTTTGTACTAACCGTAACAATGGGTTCGTAACGGGGAATATTTTGCTTTTGTTTTTCATTCACTGCATAAAATGCATTGTTAATCAAATTCAGCAGCACACGTCCTATATCCTGCGGGACTATATTTAACTTGCTGATTGCAGGGTCAAAATCTGTTTCAATATCGGAGTTAAATAACTTGTCTTTTGCCCTCAGCCCATGATAGGCCAATCTCAGGTATTCATCGGCCAGTTTGTTAATGTCAGTGAACTCTTTAACCCCCGCGGTAGCTCTTGAATGCTGGATCATGTTTTTCACAATCGCGTCTGCTCTTTTACCGTGATGGTTTATTTTTTCTTCATTGCTTTCGATATTGTCTGCAATTGCATTCGCTTCTTCGAAGTTGCCTTTTTTAAGCTCGGTTTTTAATTCGGCGAACAGCTCTTTGTTTACTTCGGAAAAGTTGGTAACGAAGTTTAACGGATTCTGAATTTCATGGGCGATGCCTGCAGTAAGTTCTCCGAGCGACGCCATCTTTTCAGACTGGATGAGTAGGGCCTGGGTCGACCTGAGTTCATCGAGTGTTTGTTCCACCTTTGCTTTTTGAAAATCTGTCTCCTGCTTTTGCCTGATAAGCATGGCATAAGCCTTTTGTTTATTCCGGTTGTTTCGCCATAAAATAATTGCAATTAAAAAAAAGCCAACCAGGCCGGCAAGCAGCCCGTATTTCTGCAACCGGTCCCTGTATGCCTTTCGAACGATTTCCATGTCACGTTGGCGCTGTTGCTCGTCAAAGTTGATATTCTGAAATTCCTGGGTTTGTTTTGAATTAAAAAGACTGTCTTTGAGTTGAATGATCAGCGCCTGGTATTTCGCAATACTGTCGCTTCCATTTACAGTACTGTAAAAAGAAACGAGCTCGGACCAGGACCTTAGTAAGAGATCGGGAGCCTTCATCTGCTGCGCTAATGCAAGCGCAGAATTGGCAAAATATAGACTTGAATCCAGCCGCTGCTGTTTCCTGCAAAGAGAAGACAACAAAAGGCTTGACGCGATCACGCCGCGCGAGTAATTTACTTTATGACTTTCTAATAATGCGCTCCTGAGATAATCAACAGCCTGTTGATCGTGTCCTGTCGCCACGTAATATTTTCCCAGTGTTAATAATACACCTGAGGGACTGTTTCCCGTTTGCAAAGTGTAATCGTATGCTTTTTGCAAAAACATGAAGGCCGAGTCATTTTTTTGTAACGACAGGTAGACCCTTCCCAGGATATAATACAATGTACTGAGATTAAATGTGTCCTTGATTTCCTCGTAACATTGGCGGGAATATCTTAAATGATCGAGCTCTTTTTCGAAGTCATTGGCATTTTCGTAAAGAATCCCGGTAAACTGGTGCAGAAACCCCAACGTGCCGATTCGCAATACTGGTCCGGGTACTTCAGGATTCAGCCCCAACATTTTAAGATATTTGGGAGGTGGGATGTTTTTCCCGTTTTCCGCGTCGCTGGCAATTTTTATCGCAGACAAAAAGGTCTTCAGTGAAGCGGGATAGTTTCCCAAGTTTTGCAGTGCATATCCCATTCCGCCAAGTGTGTAGGCTTCCGCCAAATTTATTTTTAACCTCCTGATAATCTCAAGGGCATTCCTGGAATAATAGTAGGAACTGTCAGGGTTTGTTTCCACGTATGCCTGTGCCAATAGCGTCAATTGTGTGTATCGCATCGTATCGTTGCCCGTTATTTCCACCTCGTGTTTCAGGCTATCGATCACTGAAGCGCCAATGGTACGCGGTTGGGCGGAAAGAATGAGAGAACCGGAGATACCCACAATCAATGGAACAAGCACACATCTTTTCATGACAATGAATTTACACATTGTTTGCCACGGGAAGTTTCAGAATAAACTCCGAGCCAATGCCCTCATGGGTAGTCACAACAATTTCACCACCATGTGTTTTCATGATATCATAACTCAGTGATAAACCCAATCCTGTTCCCTGCCCGGTAGGCTTGGTAGAAAAGAAGGGTTGAAAGATTTTGTCAGCTAGTTTTGGCGGAATACCATCGCCGTTATCCTTCACCGAAATCAAAACTTTATCGCCGACCTTTTGTGTTTTTACAGAAACAACAGGCTGGTAATTCTTTGCTTGGCGTTTTTTCTTTTCATTCACCGTATAAAAAGCATTGTTGTATAGATTTAATAACACTCTACCCATCTCCTGGGGAATAATATTGATCTTGCCGATGGTTTCATCAAAATCCATTTTCATTGTAGCATTGAAATCCTTATCCTTGGCACGAAACCCATGATAGGAGAGACGCAGATACTCATCCGCTAATGCATTGATAGCAATTGGTTCTTTTACGCCACTGCTGCTGCGGCTATGTTGTAACATTCCTTTTACAATAGAATCAGCTCTTTTACCGTGATGATTTATTTTTTCTTCGTTTTCTGTTACATCTTTTGCTATTGCTTTCACCTCATCATAATTTCCTTTTTCAATTTCTGTGTTCATTTCTGTAAGCAACTCCTTATTCACATCAGAAAAATTATTGACGAAGTTCAAAGGGTTTTGTATTTCATGTGCAATGCCGGCAGTGAGTTCTCCCAATGAAGCCATTTTTTCGCTGTGGATGAGTTGGGCCTGCGTGGAATTCAGTTCTTGTAATGTACTTTCTATTTTTTCCTTTTGTTTGTGTAAAATAACATTTGCTTTTTGTTTCTGACGGTTATTTCGATAAAAGAGGAAAGCGATTATTGAGATTAATATTAATCCGGACAAAAGGCCGTACTGCCTGGTTTTATTCTGGTAGGCTATCTTCTGCAGTTCATTTTCCCGTTGACGTTCCTGCTCGGCGTTCAGTATCTTTTGTAATTCCTGGACCTTTCGTCTCCCGTACAACTCTTCATTTGCCGTATCATATACTTTGCGATAGTAGATAGCCTCTTTGAGGTCCCTGGATTCATATAGTTCGGCCAATAAGCTGCTTGCCTCCGGGACTCTTTTTTTAACGCCAAAAGCCCGGGCTTCTGCAAGGCCCAGCTTTGCGTGGAAAATGACCGAGTCAGTATTGCCGGTTGCCCTGTAAAATCCGGCGATAACAATATGGGCAATGGCTCCTGTTAACAGGTAATTGTTTCTTTGATTTATGCGGATGCTCTTTTGGAGGTAATCAAATGCATGACTACGGTTGTTTAATTGAAATTGGATTTCCCCAATGACTTCAAAAAACAGGGCATTAAAAGCGTCTGAAGGGTTTAACAGACTCCAGTTTTCAAGCGCCCTTTGCGTATATGCCGAAGCGGAATTCAATTGACTATTTTTGCTGTAAGCGTACGCAATCCGCATCAAAAGATATACCTCTTGAGGTTTATCGTGATTGGTACCATTAAACTTTAATGCTATTTGAAAATTTTTGATTGAAGCCACGTACTCATCCAGGTCGAAGTAAATCAGTCCAAGGTTATTATAACCCGATGCAAGTTCGGATGAGTCCTTGTCATCTTTTGCAATTTGTAATCCCTTGTAAATTGATTCCAGCCCTTTAGGAATTTCACCCATTCGCCGGTATGCGCTTCCAACAGCGTACAGGGCGCGCACATATCCTCTGGAAAATGAAACACGCTCAGCCAGGCGCATTGCCTGTTCGCTGTAGAAAAAGGTGGAGTCAATATTTATCAGATCGTACTGAGATCTCAGGTCCAGCATAATGAGCACCTTGCTGGTGTCTTCTTTGGTCTTTAGTAGTTCCCGCCGTAAGCTGTCAATCCTGGTTGTTGTTTGCGCCGGGCAATTTGTCCACCCAACAACAAGAACGAAGATATACGCACATCTCATCTGGTCAATTACTTTATGGACAATTAAATAATAAACCTCTTAGGCCGACTCTGGTGTCTGGCTACGCTGTTATTTTACCGCTATGAAATTTTAGAATATCATAAATTGTCTGAAACGCCTCCCTGTGGTCAGGCTGGGATCTGCACGGATTAAAAGGATCAAGTTTATGAGGGTAGAGACGAATTATTGCTCTGTAAAACATATTTTCCGGAAACAGATATTCATACAATTCTTATCAAAGGTCAAAAAATTTGAAGTCTGATATTATCAAAATCAGTGTAATCCTTTAATCTTTTAATCCGTGATTCAGACAACTGGCAACTGAATAATAAACTCACTTCCTTCACCTTCCTTACTTTTCAGCTGTACTTCACCACCATGCGCTTTTACAATATCATAACTCAGGCTCAATCCCAAACCGGTCCCTTGTCCGGTTGGCTTAGTGGTAAAAAATGGCTGGAATATTTTGTCCAGTATTTTTTGCGAAATACCAATGCCATTATCTGTAACCGTAATCTCGATCTTATTGCCAGCGTTTTTAGTCATTAATTTGATTTTTGGTTCATAGCCGGGAATATTTTGTTGTTGCTTTTCACTTACAGCATAAAATGCGTTGCTGATCAAATTAAGCAACACGCGGCCGATATCCTGTTGTACCACATTTACCTTTTCAATAGTGGGGTCGAAATCAGTGTCAATCTTTGCATTAAAGGATTTTTCCTTTGCACGAAGACCGTGGTATGCTAATCTTAAATATTCATCCGCCAGGTCATTGATATTTGTCGGTTCTTTTTGCCCGGCACCCACGCGGGTGTGCTGCAACATGGCTTTTACAATAGCGTCGGCTCTTTTTCCATGTAGATTAATTTTTTCAAGATTTTGAGCAATATCGTCTAGCAATTCCTGGTGGCGGTTTCCATCCTGCTCATTTTTTGCTTTTGCCTGTTCTGTTTTCAGTTCCGCGATCAATTCACTATTTACTTCTGAAAAATTATTGACAAAATTCAGAGGATTCTGTATCTCATGTGCGATACCGGCAGTAAGTTCTCCTAACGAAGCCATTTTTTCTGATTGGATCAGTTGCGATTGGGTGGATCGTAGTTCGTCCAAAGTCCGTTCAGCTTTTGCTTTCTGGTTGTCCGTTTCGATCTTTTGTTTCTGAAGAAGTCTAAATGCTTTTTGTTTATTCCTGATATTCCTTAAAAGAATGCCTGCAATTATCAATAATGCTACCAGGCCGCCGATCAGGAGGTACACCTTTAATTGTGCCTGATATTTTTGCTGCGAAGCCTCCAGCTCTTTCTGTTTCTCCTGCTCTTCAAAATCCAGCCTTTGAATCTGCTTGATTTTTTCTGAACTGTGGACACTATCCTTCAGGCCATATGCCAGCTGCAGGTATTTGAACGAGCTATCTACGTTGTTAACGGATTTGTAGAGTTTTGCAAGTGCTTCAGCGGAAGAAAGCAGGGCGTCCGGAGAGTTAGTCTGTTTTGCCGTCTGGAAGGCGCTTTGTGCATAATAGAAACTCGAATCGATGTTTTTTTGTGCAAAATAACAATCTGATAATACCAGTTTGGCGTCAACGATTCTTGTATTAATCAGGTTATGCTTTACGCCGTCATTGACGCACTTTTCAGCAAAATATTTGGCGAGCGGATAGTTTTTCTTTGCAAGATGAATACTCCCCAATATTTGGTACGTATGAAAGGATAAGTTTGTTAACCGGGAAGATACCGCCAGGTCGTAAGCTTTTTGGGCGTAAATTAAAGCGGAATCCATGCTGCTTAAGACAAAATAGACGCTGGCGATGGTGTTATAATTTAAGATTACAGAATAGTTATCGTTCACAGTTTCAGCAACCCGTACCGCCTTGAAATAGTACAGGAGTTGTTTTTGCTGGTCTCCATAATCGTTTCCATACACATGACCGACGTCCTGGTAGAGGCTGGCCAGGGTTTGCAGCCGGACGTTTAGCGGTTTTTTTAGATTTTTAGGCAATGCGTTCGTATCATAATAAACTGCCTCATTCCAATATTTTTCGGGGAGAACGAGTTTCTCAATTTCAGGATCTTCGGCAATTCTGACTCCTTCAAGCAAAAATTGAAGCGATTTTGGATTACTAACATGGAACATATTGTACCCGACATTGTCCAATGCATATGCCTCGTCCAATTTGTAATTAAGTCCCTTTGCAAGTTGATAATATTGTTGAGAAGAAATTAGCGCACTATCGTAGCGTTCTGCTGAATAAGTGACGGAAAGCTTCGAATACAGAACTAGTTTGTCGGTATCGTTTTTACTTATTCGTATTGCATTTTTTATACTGTCAATGTAGCTGACTTGTGCAAAGGCTGCAGGCACTAATGCAAAAAAGAATATCACTGCTTTTATAAATTGTTTCAAATACATATTTCAGGAATCAGATTGAGCTTGTAAAAACAGGATGGAGTCTTCATCGGTCATTTTGAAGTTGTTGATTCATCAAGTTTGATGACCTAAACTGAGTTTTATAAGAATAACATGATTAAAAACGATTGCTGCGCGGAAAATCGGATGCATCAGCAGAATATTCCCGATCCACAGGTTACAGATTATCCTTGTGAAATGGGCAGGCGGACAACAAACTCTGTGCCTTCTCCTTCTCTTGAATTCACGGTTAATCCTCCTCCATGCGCCCTGACAATATCATAGCTGATTGACAAACCAAGACCTGTTCCGCTACCAGTTGGTTTCGTGGTGAAAAAAGGCTGAAAAATTTTGTCCTGTACTTTTTGAGGGATGCCAATACCATTATCGGCAAAGTTGATCTCAATCTTTTCTCCGGCCCTCCTGGTCCTTATCGCGATTGTAGGTTCATAACCCGGAATATTCTGTTTCTGCTTTTCATTCACCGCAAAAAAGGCATTGTTGATCAAATTAAGAAAAACCCTGCCAATATCCTGCGGTATTACGTTGATGTTTTCAATGGATGCATCAAAATCCGTTTCAAACTTTGCATTAAAAGACTTTTCCTTAGCCCGCAGCCCGTGAAATGCCAGTCTTAAATATTCATCTGCAAGATCATTGATATTCGTCGGTTCCTTTTGTCCTGAACCGGTACGGCTGTGTTGCAACATTCCTTTTACGATGGCTTCAGCCCTCTTGCCGTGGTGGTTTATTTTTTCCAGGTTTTGTTTGATGTCATCGGCAATTTCTACTGCCAGTTGCCCGTTGCCAATTGCCAGTTGCTCTTTCATTTCATCAATCAGCTCTCCGTTCACTTCGGAAAAATTATTCACGAAATTCAATGGATTCTGTATCTCATGGGCAATTCCTGCTGTGAGCTCTCCAAGAGATGCCATTTTTTCTGATTGGATAAGTTGTGATTGCGTGGATTTTAGTTCATTCAATGTTTTTTCAACGATGCCCTTTGCTTCTTCAAGGTTATTAAAATCTTCATAGCGGGCATACGCAGTGGAGAATGCATCAGCAACGTGCTGAATCAATTTTATGTCATCCTCGCCTAATTGAGTTGAATTCCCTACATAGAACATACCCTGCAGGAAGGGAAGGAAATGAAGAAAAAACCCGCCTTTTGGTAAGGTGTCCAGGTATTGTTTGCTCGCGGCAATAGCCCCCTGCTGAACGAGAATATTTGCGATACTTGTAAAATCCTCTTCGCTCCAGCGGCTGACATAAATCATTTTCCCACGCCAGTGTTCGAGCACTTCCCCAAAATGCCCGGGTGTGTTGTAAGACAGGTGGAAAGCTGCAATGGCTTTCCCTTCTGGTGTTGACAGGAATGTATGAATAAGTTTTTGCTCCTCATCCATAATAAAGACACCGCAACGTATAAATGGAATACCGAGTATTTTCAATTCATTCCAAATCAATGGAGTGATTCTATCCAGGTCACCGGTGGTTCGCATAGAAGCAATTTCTGCACGAACACGATCGAGGGCCGCTTGCTTCACGGCCTCCCTGGCATTGCCTTCTGATTTTTGCAATTCAATATAGCGACGGAAAGTCAGATCAATAACGGAAGCAAATCGTTTCAGCAGTTTTATTTCTGTTTCACTATATGGTTTTTCAGACCATCCATAAAACATACCCTCTGAAAAGGGCAAGTAGTATCCATACTGTACGTGCCCGACTGGCGAGCCAGGTACATCAAAACCGACCTCTCGTAAGGTTTGATAATAGCTAATTAACGACTCCCCCCTTAAAACTGGAAAATACTCTTTCCCCTGTATCCAGCGATCGTATATATCAGATAACACCGGATGGTTTGCCAGCAGGGCTGAACCGGCTAAGGAAAGATTGTCACCATCAGCAGAGGGAATGGAATAATAGAGCAGGTTTTTTCGGGATTCTCTTGATTGTAAACTCACTCCACAACGAACAGGATCAATTCCCAGTTTTCTCAGCTCGGTAAATACCAGGGCAGCCGTAACAGAGAGATCATTGCTGTTGTGCATCGCCATCGCTTTGCCGCGAACTTTTTCCAGTGCTGCTTCAATGGTAGCTTCTCTTGCCTGCGCCTCCGCATGTTTCAGATCGAGGAAACGTGTATAAGCTCTTTCAAATTCTATGGCAAACCTGCATTGGATCTTTTTTTCCTCTTCCGTCGCAGGCTTGGAGATGCAAATGCCAAAAGAACCATATTTCATCATGGCATCATAATAGAAAACGCCGTCCGGGAACGTTTTCTTCACCATTATTTTTTTTGCCTCCCCGCCCGCATCATCGGTGATACGTTCAAATGTGTCAAGCCAGGCCTGGACCTCCGCAGGGGGTATATAATTATCATGAATTTTTACACCAGCACGCCACGAAATGAGGCAATCATTATACAATTCTTCGGCCTCTGCCATTGTATACGAGCTAAAACTTGTTTTGTAGTCAGGCCATGTGATCCAGAATACATTTTCATTTTTTGGTTCATCTACTAACCAGAAATACGAGAACTGCCAGTCAATATCCAGTTTTCTTAATTGCTCCCCAAAAACCAATGAAGTTTGATTCAAATCTTTTGAAACGGTCATAGCCATCACTTTTGCTCTCACCCGTTCGAGTGAAGCTTCGATTTCCAACTCACGGTTTTGCGCCTCAACCGCCTTTCTTTTTTGTTCGAGCTCTGAAATGGTTTCTTCCAAAAGAATGCCCGTGGTTTTCTTCACTTTTTCAGTTCGCTCCAGTTTGAACTCGGTGATGGAAAATTCTTTCGCCGCATCACTCAGGGATTTTAATAGCATTTCTTTTTCTCCAGGACTGAGCCTGTCATTTTGCTGAATAAGATCCTGTATCGTTTTTAAATGAGGGCTCATGATGTTTTCACAGTCTTAGATGTCAAAGTGTTGGGGTTACTTAATTTCAAAAAGGACCATGTTGGCTTCTTTTCCTGTAATCCTTACATAAAAACTGGCGCCCGGCTCAATATAAAAATAATCACCTGCTTTGATTTGAGTTGATTTATTAGTTGTGGCGTCTACATGGTAAGCAGGGTCTCCCGCCACAAGTTCTGCAATCATAGGTCCCCGGTTACTGATTTTTTCATTGTTAAATGCGGCATTTGTCAGTCTGTATGCAATCGCTTTCTCCTCATTAAACAACACGGTAAATGGTAAAGGTTTTGCGGGGCTACCCGTCTTATAAGATGAAAGTATTTCTACATCGATAACGTGGATCGGAACCGTATCTCCATTACTGACACGGTGCACCATTGAATCCGGTGTAAAAGAACGATACCAGGCATACCCGGGCACCGTTCGATCAATTACCCAGCCCTGTCCTTTCAACTGGGTCGACATCATGGCATTGCTGAAGTGAAGAAAAACAGAAGGAGTGGAATGAATATGAAACATGGTCGTATCACCTGGCTGAAGCCACACGTTCATCAACCTGATGAATTTATTCTCCAGAACTTTTTTATGCATCGGTTCTTTGCTAACCTGAACCTGGGCAGTCACGACAGAACAAGTTAATAGCATTGTTGCAGCAAAGGATTTTTTTGCAATATTCATCTTATTATGAATCTCATTGAGGTGATATTATTTTTCTTTCAATGCCACACAACAACTGGTCAGGTTATACATTTCGAGATTGCCATTCATCGCCCTCCCCAGCTCAGCATTCGAGAACATACCGGCCATTGGCACCTTCCACACTCATCAATAAATTCTCCGTTGGTTGTGGCACCGAATATTTTGATACCGACGTCGCTTAATACTTTGCAGACAGCTTTCCTGTCCTGGCTCACCGAAAGAAATACGATAGCCAGCGTTGGTTTGAAGCCATCGTTCATGCTTTGTCGTAATGCTATTTGAATTTCGTCCCGTGTTCTTCCTTTAATTGATTTTGCTTTCATTTCTCTTCTTCTAATTAATTGCCTGTTTATGCAACCATAACATGGAACCACATCCGCCTACCGGCCTTGCTTCGCCGACGCTTCGCAAAGGCGCAGCAGGCAGGTAGGACATAGGAAACATAGAATACACATAGCTATGTGCATTTCTTATGTGTTCTATGTCCTATGTGGTTCAAAAATAATATCGGATCATATTTTTCGATTTCTCCATTCATTTACCGGGCCCAGGTATAGTTTTAAAAGACTTTACTTTTCCTTCAGTGCAACCCAG
>Ga0068862_100002433_pt1 | contig 16531 bp, 12 predicted proteins | sample KBSSwiS52_FD_66598 | JGI IMG/M metagenome (GOLD analysis project Ga0068862, IMG submission 66598) | Switchgrass rhizosphere microbial communities from Kellogg Biological Station, Michigan, USA - KBS Switchgrass S5-2 | ecosystem: Host-associated > Plants > Roots > Rhizosphere > Soil ... | reverse complement strand
GTATGCGGTCCGCAACACAGCGAGCCGCTGCGTTCTCGGCGGCGTGGCCCGCCAGCGCGCACCCGATGGAGGAGAACTTGCAGTCCCCTATCCCGAATTTGTCGAGGCCGAGAGGGACATGGAATCGTCGTTTACTGACAGCGATGGCGTGCTTTGGAATGTCCGTGAGGATGGCGCCGACGACGTCAAGTCGTTCACGAGCGACATCCCCCCAGGCACCACGTGGCTGCGCTTCGAGAGTGAGCTCGAAGTCCGCCGCCTGTGGCACTACCCCGACGATTGGCGGGGGCTGAGCCCGATCCAGATGGAGTCGCTGCTGGATCGCGCCAGCACGGTGATTGCGCGGTTCAGGCCGGCAGCACATCGTGCTTCCCAAGGCAACACGTCGTTTGGGGACGCCCGCAAACGGGCGTCCGAGTTTCGCCCAGCGTCGCGGCAGGACACGCCGCCCGAGGTCCCACGAACCCGCGGCGGTCGCGCGGACGAGTAGGATCCAGCGCTCGATCTGCCTCGTCGGGGTGGCCGGTCGAGAGTCGGGTGGTGGCGATGGTGACGTCGCGCCGGTGCGGCTCGGCACCGACGACGTGCCGTCCGTGGCAGTAGCGTTCCGTGGCGGCGCCTAGCTCAGACCCTAGCCGAGGACCCCGAAGATGCGTCCCCGTATTGCCAGCAGTCTTTCCGTAGCGACTCTCGCCGTCATTGCGCTCGCATGCGACGGGCGAACGACCGGCGTCCTGGTTACCGGGCCGACGAGCGACGTGCGCCTCCGCCTGCTCAACGCGCTCACTTCTTCACAGGCGGTCGACCTGCTCGTCGATGGGCAGGTGGCATCGTCCGGCGTCCCGTTCGGTGGTGCCGGCCCATACGTCGTGTTGACCGCGGGGTCGCATCGGTTGCAGGCCCGGTCGAGCACCACGGGAACCATCCTCGTGGACCAGACGCGCGACCTCACCTCGAATGGGTCGTTCAGCTTCGTTCCGGCACCAGGCCTCGGGGAGCAGGGCGCAAGGTTCATTACCGATGACCCGACGCCTACCGCGGGGATGGCCGAGGTCCGTGTCGTTCACGTCGCGGCCGCACGCCAGGCCGTCTCCGTCTATGTCACGCCGGCAACGGCGGACCTTTCCTCGTCGACCCCGGTCATCTCGTTGCTCCCCTTCGGATTGGCGTCCGATTACGTGGCCGTCGCGCCCGGGACCTATCGCATCCGGGTGACGCCGCCAGGCGATCCGAGCACCATCCTGCTCGACATGGGCAACGTCACCCTGACAAGCGGCAGCGTGCACACCCTGATGATGACCGACGCGCTAGGCGGCGGGCTGCCGACCAACCTGTCCATCGTCGCCGACACGAACTGAGAGGGCGAGGCAAGGCTGACAATCGATGCCCATGCGGCTGGTGCTCGCGGCGACGCTCGTCGTCGGTGCGATCCTGCTCTGGTTCGCGTCGCGGCGCGAGCGGACGCGAGTGCCTCGCTGGGTGCCGACGCTGGCCATCGCGATCGGGGCACTCGGCATCAGCACCGCGGCGGCGTCGCAGCCCGGCCTTGGCTGGAGCATCTCGTCGATCTGCTTCAGCCTGATCGCGATCATCCTGATCGTGACGGTGATTCGCGACCTGCTGCGTCGCTGACCCGTGCGTGACGCGGCGTCGCGCCGCTTGCGCACCATCGCGACCGACAAGACATTCGCGGGCACGCACCAGGCCCGCCTCCTCCACTCGACCGACATGCGCGCTGCTCGCTCGTTCGGCGCCGTCGCGACACTGCTCGCCGCGGCGTGTTCGACTTCATCCCCGAATCCGGCCCCCGCGCCGGCCCGCCCGCCGCAGACCGCCGCGGGACCGGCGGCGACGTCGCCTAACGTGCAACCGGGTGCCGGCGGCGGAGGCGCCACCGGCCAGCAGGGGCCCGCCGTCGCGTCGAGCATCTCGGCGCGAACCGCGGGCATGGAGCGACGTGCCGGCCTCATCCCCATCTACTTGGATGACCGCCAGGGTCGGCTGTTCCTCGAGATTCCGCGCGACTCCATGCGCGTGCTCGCGTTCTTCCTGCAGTCCACCGGCCTCGGGTCGAATCCAATCGGCATCGATCGCGGCGCGAACGGGCCCGATCACGTCGCGCGCTTCGACCGCACCGGCGATCGCGTGCTCGTGGTGTTCGAGAACTGGAACTATCGAGGTGAGTCCCAGCGCGAGCCGGGCCTTGCCACCACCGTGGCGGAGTCGTTCCCGGCGAGTACGGTGGCGGCGCTGCCGTTGTTGGCGGTCGAGGGCGGTCGCCTGCTCGTGGACGCGACGGACTTCATCTACCGCGACTGGCTGGACGTGTCCGGGACGCTCGCGCAGAGCAACGAGGGGACCTACACCCTCGCTCGCGACCGGTCGAGCGTCGATCGCTCGTTCACGAAGGCGTTTCCCGACAATACCGAGATCGACGTCGCGCTGACGTTCGCGGCGCAGGGCAGGGCGGGTGGGACCGTGTCATCCATCGTGCCCGATGGGCGCGCGTTCACGCTGCGCCAGCACATCTCCTTCGTGCAGTTGCCGGACGCGGGCTACCGGCCGCGGCCGCTCGACCCGCGGGTCGGCTTCTTCGGCATCACGTTCAAGGATTATTCGCAGCCCATTCAGGGCTCGCTGGAGCAGAGATGGATCTCTCGTCACCGCCTGGAACGTCAGAACGCGAACGATCCGACCAGCGCGTTCCGCAAGCCGATCACCTACTACATCGATCCGGGAATTCCGGAGCCGCTTCGCACGGCGACAGTGGAAGGCGCCCGCTTCTGGGAGGAAGCATTCAATCAGGCCGGCCTTCCCGGTGGCTTCCGCGTGGAGATGCTCCCGCCAGGCGCCGACCCCATGGACGCGCGGTACAACGCCGTCCTGTGGGTGAATCGCAACGAGCGCGGATGGTCGTTCGGAGGGTCGCAGGGTGATCCCAGAACCGGGCAGATCATCAAGGGGGTTGCACACATGGATTCGCACCGCAACCGGACCGATTACAACATCTACGCAGCGCTGATGGGAGCGGCGCCGGCCGCCGCGGATACCGCGTTCATCCTCGCGCGCATCCGGCAGGTGACCGCACACGAGATCGGTCACACGATCGGTATGGCGCACAACTACATCGCGAGCACCTACGAGCGCGGCTCGGTCATGGACTACCCCGCACCGCGCGTCCGGCTCAACCCGGCCGGCGAGATCGATCTGAAAGCCGCGTACGATCGCGGGCCGGGCGATTACGACGTCTGGGCGGTGCGCTGGGCGTACGGGATCTTCCCGGCCGCGACGGAGCGTGATTCGCTCGAGGCCATCGCTCGCGAGGGGCTGAAAAAGGGGTACCTGTTTCTCAGCGACAACGACGCGCGTCCCGACTTTTCGTCCGACCCGCGAACGAATCTCTGGGACGACGCGGCAACGGAGATGGACTTCCTGCGGCATCAGGCGGACGTTAGGCGCGTCGCGATGCGGCGGTTCGGCCTCGCCAACCTCCGGCCGGGCGAGCCGGTGGCGCTGCTCCAGGAGCGCTTTGCGCCGCTCTACTTCTTCCATCGATTCGCCATCAACTCGGCGACCAAGGCCATCGGTGGTCTCGAGTACAGCAACGCCGTCGTGGGCGACGGGCAGCAGGCGACGCGTCCCGTCAGCGCCGCCCGTCAACGTCAGGCACTCGCCGCGCTCGTCGCGGGGCTGCAGCCCGCCGAGCTGGCGATCCCGGACACGGTCCTGACGCTCCTCGCCCCACGCGCGTTCTCGTTCGGAGGCTCGTTCGTCGAGCTGTTCGGCACGCGCACGCGTCCCGCGTTCGACGAGCTGGGCGCGGCCCGCACGCTGGCGCAGATGATCGTGGACGGAGTGCTCCAGCGCGAGCGTGCCGCGCGGGTCGTCCAGCAGAGCGCCTACGGCGATCGCCCACTCACGCTCGCCGAGACGATCGACGCCCTGATCAACGGCACCTGGGGTGGCGGGGCGCCGGCGTCGTCGAAGCTGGCCGCGATTCGTCGCGTGACGCAGCGCGCGGTTGCGGACCGCCTGATCACGCTCGCCGCCGACAGCAACGCAGCCCCCGAAGTTCGCGCAATGGCGGAGTACAAGATCGCGGAGCTGCGATCGCGCGCTCGGTCGCAGGCGGGCGTGGGCACCGTGGAACAGCGCGCACACTTCGCGAGTCTGTCGAGCGACTTCACCCGGTGGATCGACCGTCGCGAGCTGCCGGTGCTGAGCCCGCCCCTCCGCCCGCCGCCGGGCGATCCATTCGGCGAGGACGTTCCGTGGTGAGGGAGTCGTCGGGTTCCGAATGCGGCGTTCGAGGGACCGCCTAACGTGTTGTCGTTCCGAACGCCGTGAGGAATCCTTGCTCTCCGAACTTGGAATCCGATTCGAATTTCAGCTGGCGGATCAAGGGTTCTGACCCCTTGATCCAGCGGGCTGACCCTCTTGACCGCAATTTCTGCCCCCCAATTTCTCGAGGGGCCTCTCGACGCGGACAGCAAGGATGCCCGCGTTCGCTCGGAATGACGAAGGTGGTGGTGGTGACCGCCTGCGCCGCCGACAGGTTCAGCCGGATGCCTCTCGGGCACTTTTGGTGTCATCGACGAGTAGATGACGTGTCGTCGACCGTGATCCCTCGTGAAACGTTCGATACGCGGAGACGTACGGCTCGAAACACCGAGCCGTACGTCTCGCGGCGACTCAACCTTCAGGGTCTCATGCCTCGCCCTGCCCGCATCCTGAACGCGCTTGCCGTATTCGCGGCCGTGGCCGCGATCGGCGCCACGGCTTCGACGCTCACCGCGCAGGCCGCACCGCCCCGCCGCACCAACAACCCACCGCCACGCGCCTACGGCGACATCAACTTCGCCGTCTCCCAGCCGCTCGGCGCCTTCAACGACTTCATCGGGGAAGGCTTCGGCGTCACGGGCGGCTTCGTCTGGAACCTCGACCGCGATCGCGTCTTCGGCATTCGCGCCGAGGGGGGCTTCGTGCAGTACGGGAATGAGCAAACCGACGCGTGTCTCATCAACTGCCGCATCGAGGTCGACGTCAACACCAGCAACGACATCGTGTTCGGTGGTATCGGTCCGCAGATCTCCGTGCCTACGGGGCCGGTGCGTCCGTACATGAACGCGACTGCCGGCTTCAGCTATTTCTTCACGCACTCCTCCGTCAGCGGCGACGACGACTACAACGGCCAGTTCGACACGACGAATCACGATGACGTCGTGTTCGCGCTCACCGGCGGTGGCGGGCTCCTCATCCCGTTGTCCATGCGGAGGACGCCGGTCCTGCTCGATCTCGGTGCGACGTTCCACCGCAACGGGAAAGCGACGTATCTCAGGGAGGGCAGCATCCGGGACTTTCCGGACGGAAGCATCCGGATCGATCCCATCCGGAGCGAGGCGAACTTCGTGACGTATCGCATCGGCATCTCGGTCGGCATTCCGACCCATCGCTGATGCCGCCCGCTGGGCGCGCACGGCGTTAGGTACGTTCCGAGCGACTACAGCGCCGGAACGACCGGCCTAGTCGCCGTTCCAGCGGCGCCCGCGCTTCTTCTCGCTGAGGCGCTTCTTGGAGTCGAGCCGCGCCTGTTTCGCTGCACGGCTCGGCTTCGTCGGCTTGCGTTTCTTCGGCACGACGAGTGCGGTGCGGATGAGGTCCGCGAGTCGCTCTTCCGCCGCTTCGCGGTTCTGACGCTGACTGCGCCGATCGCTCGCCACCACGCGGACGTTGCGCTCGCCATCCAGCCGCGACGAAAGCTTGTGCAGCACGCGCTCACGCTGCGCGTCGTCGAGCGCGCGCGTGGTCCCGACGTTCCACAGGAGCTCGATCCGGGTCGACGAGGTGTTCACGTGCTGCCCCCCGGGGCCGCCGGCGCGAGACGCGCGCGCGAGCAGCTCGTCTCGGGGAATCACGACGCGGTCGTTGACGCGGATGCCGTCCAGCGGTTCGTCGGTCATCCTCAGCGCGCCGCGGCGCCGGCGGTCGCGTTGGCCGCGGCTTTGTCACCCGTGTCGCGATGCACGCGCAGCCCCGCAACGCGCCGCCCATCCATCGCAATGATCTCGAGCTCGCCGCCGGGGTAGGGCACGCGATCGCCGATCTTGGGGAGCCGGCCCAGCCGCCCGAACGCATAGCCGCCTAACGTCGACCAGTCGCCCTCGGGAATCCGCAGCCCGTAGTCCGACCGCACGTCCACGAGCGACAGCGTTCCCGCCAGCTCCAGCACGCCGTCGGTCATCACGGCCGTGCGCGAGGCGAAGTCGTACTCATCCGCGATGTCGCCGACGACTTCCTCGACGAGATCCTCCATCGTCACGATACCCGCGGTGCCGCCGTACTCGTCGAGCACCACCGCCATCTGTGCGCGCGACTTCCTCAGGTCATCCATCACCCGCTCCGCGGGCCGACTGGACGGGACGTACAGCGCCGGCCGCACGAACCGCTTGAGCGAGAACGGCTCGTCGCCGTTGTACAGCCAGAGGTCTTTCGCGAGGAACACGCCGATCACGTCATCGAGCGTATCGCGATAGACGGGGTAGCGCGAATATCGCTCGCGACGCACCACCTCCCAGACCTCGCCCTCGGTCAGGTCGATGTCGAGTGCCGCGACGTCGGTCCGCGGGCGCATCACGTCGTACGCCTTCTTCTCGTGGAAGTCGAACACCCCGGCCAGCATTGCCGAGTCGGTCTCGTCGAGTGTGCCGTGCGCGCGCGCCTGCATGACGAGCAGCCGAAGCTCTTCGGGCGAATGAACGTGCTGCGCTTCCGACTGCGGCTGGATACCCAGGCGGCGCATCAGCCAGCTCGCCGCGCCGTTCAGGACCGCGATCGCCGGCCACATGACCTTCGCGAACACCATCAGCGGCAGCGCGAGCTGCCGGCTGACGCCCTCGGGCTTGACGAGCGCGATGGACTTCGGCGCGAGCTCGCCCAGCACGATGTGCAGGAACGTCAGGATGATGAACGCCGTCACGGCGCCTGCCGCGGTGTGGACCGCCGCCGCCGGCGGGGTCACGCCGAACAGGCCGAGAAAGCGGTCCACGAGGCCCGCGAGCGCCGGCTCGCCGATCCACCCGAGGCCGAGGGAAGCGAGCGTGATGCCGAGTTGCGTGGCGGAGATGTAGCGGTCGAGGTCCTTGATGGCCTGCTGCGCTGCCTTCGCCAGTCGATCTCCTGCCGCCGCCATCTGATCGATCTTGCTGCGCCGCGCCCCGACGAGCGCGAACTCCGCGGCGACGAAGAATGCATTCGCCAGGACGAGGAAGATCACGATGGCCAGGCGCCACATGTACGCCCCGACGGTCAGATGCTCAGCAGCTTGCACTCGGAAACAACCTCCGCGGCAGATCGTCCAGATCGTAGCAGAATGCCATACATCCCCTGAAGTCTACTTCCGCGCAATTTGCAACGCGCTCAGTCCGCTCGCCCCGCCCGTAACGCCGACGACCCCCGTCGCCAGCCGATTCTCGACCCGCACCGCATCCTGCGATGGGTCTACCTCGGACGGTTGACGATGGCCGCGGCGATCTTCGTGGCCGCCGTGCTTGCCTGGAACAACGCCGATACGGGGCTGACGCTCGTCGCGTCGCTGCTCATCACCGTAGCGCTCGTGTTCACGGCCGGGTCGGCGCTCTACAGCCTCGTCTATCGGTCTCCGCTTCGCCCCGCCTTCCTTTATACGCAGTCGCTGTTCGACCTCGCGGTCGTGACGGCCATCGTGCACGTGACCGGCGGGGCCAGCTCGCAATTCGCCGCGCTCTACATTCTCGTGACGGCAGCCGCGTCTCTCCTCCTGCCGGTGTCGGGTGGACTGCTGATCGCTGCGCTCGGGTGCGTGCTCTACTCCGCGGATGTCATTCTCACGCCGGGCATGCATCTCGACCTCGGCGTCTGGCTCCAGCTCGCCGTCTTCGCGTCGGTTGCACTCGGGAGTGGGTACATCGCCGCCCGCCTTCGCCAGGCCGGAGCGGGAACGGAACAGCTGGCCGCGGAGCTGGTCAAGGTTCGTCTGCAGGCCGCTGACATCCTCCGGAACATACGGAGTGGGATCGTTACGGTCGACGCCGCCGGGGGGCTCGTCTATGCGAACCCCGCAGCGTCGCAGCTGCTCGGCATCGAGCTCGATGATCATGTCGGCTCACGCGTGATCGAGACCGTCTCCCAGGCCGCACCGGAGTTGGCCCGCGCGCTCGAACGAGCCGCGCAGGACGGAACACGCACGTCCCGCGCCGAAGGCAGCATCAGCACCCGCGACCGACGCTTCCCCATCGGCCTCAACACCACGAGCTCCGAGGGTGACGGCGGCCGCACCGAAGCCACCGCCACCGCGATCTTTCAGGACATCTCCGACCAGAAACGGCTGGATACCCTGCATGCGCGGGCGGAGCGCCTCGAGGCGGTCGCGGAGCTCAGCGCGTCACTGGCGCACGAGATCAAGAATCCGCTCGCGTCGATCAGGAGCGCGGTCGAGCAGCTGGCCTGCTCGCCGCGCGCCACGCCAGACGAGCAGACACTTGGGATGCTCATCGTGCGCGAGTCGGACCGCCTCTCGCGCCTGCTCTCCGAGTTCCTCGACTTCGCCCGCGTGCGCGTCGCACGGGTCGAGCCCGTCGATCTCGCCGCGGTGTGCCGGGGCGCTGCCAGCCTCGCCGCTGCACACCCGGACCGCCCGCATAACGTCGAAGTCCTCTGCAACGGCGCGAGCGACGGCATGGTCGTTGATGGCGACGAGGACGTTCTGCACCGGGCGGTCTTCAACCTCGCCCTGAACGCCGTCCAGGCGTCGCCTCAGGGCGGCCGCGTTCGTGTGGAGCTCGCCCCGCTGTCCGTGGGCGAAGTCCCGGCCGGCGTTTCGTTCGACCTGGGAGGGGTGGCACTTCGCGTCTCTGACGAGGGTGCCGGCATCCCCCTCGAGATTCGCGACCGGCTATTCGACCCGTTCTTCACCACGAAGCCCGGCGGCAGTGGCCTCGGGCTCAGCATCGTCCACCGCGCCATCGAGGCCCACGCGGGTTTCGTGTTCGTGGACAGCGACGATCGTGGTACGCGCGTGACGGTCCTGCTGCCGTCGCATCAGTCTGACACCGGAGAACTCGTGTGACCGAGCGCTCGAATGGCGCGCCTAACGTCCTGATCATCGACGACGAAGCCGGGATCCTGGACTCGCTGCGCATCCTCCTCAAGAACGAAGGCTTCGTGCCGCACGTCGCGCTCGGAGGCAAGGCGGGGCTCGATCAGATCGAGTCGCTGTCGCCGGACATCGTGCTGAGCGACGTCCGCATGCCGACGGTGGGCGGACTCCAGGTGCTCTCCGCGGCGCGCCAGCGCGACCCCAACACGCCGGTCATCCTCATGACGGCCCAGGCGACGCTGCAGTCCGCGATGCAGGCCGTGAACGAGGGCGCGTTCTATTACATCCAGAAGCCGTTCCGAAACGACGAGCTCGTGGCGATCCTCCGTCGTGCGGCGGAGCACCGGCAGCTGCGGGTCGAGAACTCCTCGCTCAAGCAGGAGATTCGTCGTCGCGACAAGCACGTCGGGTCGCGGCCCATCGGCAACAGCCGCAACTGGCTCGACGTCCTGCGGCTCGCGGAGACGGTCGCGCCGACGGAATCGACCGTTCTCATTCAGGGCGAATCGGGCACCGGGAAGGAGGTCATCGCCCGGTACATCCACGAGCTGTCGCAACGGAACGATGGCGCGTTTCTGTCGATCAACTGTGGCGCGCTCCCCGAGAGCCTGCTCGAAAGCGAGCTGTTCGGTCACGTGAAGGGGTCCTTCACGGGCGCGGTGAAGGACAAGAGCGGCCTGTTTACCGCGGCGGCAAAGGGCACGTTCTTTCTGGATGAGATTGGCGAGACCACTCCGGCGACGCAGGTGAAACTGCTCCGCGTGCTCCAGCACCGTGAAGTAATTCCCGTTGGAGCCACGGAAGCCCAGCCGATCGACACACGCCTGCTGGCGGCAACGAATCGCGACCTGGAAGAAGAGATTCGGCGCGGCATTTTCCGTCGGGACCTCTACTATCGTCTCAACGTGATCGCGATCTATCTCCCGCCGCTGCGCGAGCGGCGCGATGACATTTCGCTGCTGGCCGGGGCATTCCTCGACCGCGCCGGCGCGGCCCGGGGCGAAACGCCCAAGAGACTCAGCGAGCCGGCACTCGACGCCATGATGAACTACGTCTGGCCTGGAAACGTCCGCGAGCTCGAAAACGCGCTCGAGCGTGCGGTCATCCTCACGCCCGGCGAGGTGATCGATCTCGATGCGCTGCCGGAGCGCGTGATGGAGCCCGAGCCGATCAAGCTCGTCGATGAGCGTCCGGCACGCAATCCGACGCTCGAGACGATCGAGCGCGCATACATCATGTGGGTGCTGCAGAGCGAGGCGGGCAACAAGACACGAGCGGCCGAGACGTTAGGCATCGACCCGTCCACGCTGCACCGGAAGCTGTCCCGCTTCGGAGCAGAAGCGTGACGCGAGGCGGCGTCGTGGAGGGCAGGGCTCGCACACTTCCCGCGCCGGTGTTCATCGACCTCACCGGCCGTGACCGGGTGAGACGGATCGCGATGGCCAGCGCCGCGTTCGCCGCTCTGATCGTGTTCGCGAACTCGCTCGCGAACGGCTTCGTGCTGGACGACCGAGGCGTCGTGGTCAACAACCCGCTCGTGACGTCTCCGCTCACGGCGTGGCGTGTGTTCGGACTGCCGTACTGGCCCGAGACGCTCGGGGGCGGACAATACCGGCCGCTCGGTATTCTCTCATTCGCGCTGGACTGGGCCGTGTCTGGCGGCGACGCGCGCTGGTTCCACGCCGTCAACGTGATGTGGCACGTCGCCGCCACCGTCCTGGTGTGGCTGCTCGCCGCCGAGCTGCTCGCACCTGTGGCGGCGGCCGTCGCGGCAACGGTGTTCGCGGTGCATCCCGTGCACGTCGAGGCCGTGTCGAACGTCGTGGGCCGTCTCGAGCCGATGGCGACGGTGTTCGTGGTCGGCGCGCTGCTCGCGCATCGTCGCGGTCATTGGAGCGCCGCACTGCTGTTCGCGCTCGGCCTGCTCAGTAAGGAGATCGCGATCGTGTTCGTGGCGCTCGCCGCGGCGAACGACCTTCTCCTCGAGCGGGACTGGCGTGCCGCACTCCGCGCTAGGCGCTGGCTGTACGCCGCGTACGGTGGGCTGGTGCTGGCATACGCAATCGCGTTGGTCGCGGTTTTTCACGACCGCGAGTTCACCAGGCCAGCCCGTGCGTTTCTGGACACGAGCCTGATGGAACGGCTCTCCATCATCGCTCGCGTCGTTCCGCATTACCTGCGGCTGCTCGTTGCACCCGCCGAGCTCTCAGCGAGCTATGCACCGAACGTCATCGATCCGCGACCCGGGTTCACGCTCGCCGGCAGCCTGGGCGTGCTCATGCTTCTGATCGGAACCGTTGCGTTCGCGATCGTAGCGCGCCAGCGGCGCTCGCCCGCGCTCGCGTTCGCACTCGTCTGGGTCGCAGTGTCGATCGCGCCGGTCTCGAACGTCCTCTTTCCATCGGGCGTCGTGTTGGCGGAACGCACGCTCTACCTGGCGAGTGTCGGCACGTGCCTCGTCGCGGGCATTGCGGCCGAGCGCTTTCTACTCACGAAGCCCGTCATGGTCGCCGCGGCGACTGCCTCGGTCGTGCTTGCGTTCGGAGTACGGACGTGGACGCGCACGCCGGCGTGGCGCGACGATCGCGCGTACGTGCTCACGCTCCTCGCCGACCATCCCGAGTCGTATGAGGCGCACCTCGCCGCCGGCGTCGCGCTCAAGGGCGCGAACGCGCTGGAGCAGGCCGACCGGGAGCTGACGATCGCTCGCCAGCTGTTCCCTCGCGACTCCGTCGTCTACCGTATAGCAGCCGATCTTGCCGAGCGTCAGCGGCACCCGGTTGCGGCCGCGGCCCTGCGCGATTCGGCCCGGATCGCGCGTACGATTCCGTACGGCTCGAACTCGTTCGGGAGCGGTGCTCGTCGATGACGACTTCCATGACGACGCCTGACGACATGAGCATGATTCCGGGCGACACTGAACCTGACATGTCGTCCGTGCGCCTGGGGGCGACGTCCGCGTTCGGCGATGCCCGGGTGATCGGTGTCATCGTCGCGACGATCGCGCTCGCTATCGCGCTCGCGGCCATTCCCAACTGGCCGGCCGGCGTCTTCCAGGACGACGGGATCTACGTCGTGTTGGGCAAGGCACTCGCAAGCGGAGAAGGGTACCGCTATCTGAATCTGCCCGGAGCGCCGTACGCCACGCACTATCCGCCGGGCTACCCGCTGTTTCTCGCCCTGCTGTGGAAGCTGTCGCCGCAGTTCCCGCAGAACGTGGCCGTGTTCACGTTCGCGAACGCCGGTTTCCTCGGGCTCGCCGCGTTCGTCACCTTTCGCTACACACGGGTGCAGCTCGGGCTGTCGACGTTAGGCGCCGGAGTGGTGGCGGTTGCCGGTACCGTATCCGTCCCGGCGTTGATCTTCGGCGTGTTCGTGTTGTCGGAACCCATGTTCATGGCGCTGCTGCTCATCGTGCTCGCGTACGCCGAGCGGCAGGTCGGAACGGCGGAATGGCGCGACGGCTTGTTCGTCGGGCTCGCCGGTGGTGCGCTCGCCATGGTTCGAACCACTGGCATGTTCGTCGTGCCGGCGTTCGTCCTGGTGCTGCTGTTTCGGCGCCGCGTTGCGGCGGCCGTTTGTGCTGCGATCGGGTGCGCCCTGTTCGTGGTGCCGTGGCACCTCTGGGTCGCAGCACATGGCGCCGAGATCCCGCCGGTATTGCTGGGGAAGTACGGGCCGTACGACGCGTGGCTGTCGAACGCGATTCGCGCGCACGGATTTCCGTTCGTGTGGGACGTGATACTCCGCAACGGGCGCGCCGTGTATGGGATGCTCTGGGTGATGTTCACGGGCAGCGAGTCGTCGCCGAAGCCCTTCCACGTTCCGGCCGCCGTCGGCGCGGCGACCCTCCTCGCGCTGGGCGCCTGGCGGTTCGTCCGCCGGGCGCCGGTGACCGCGTGGTTCCTCGCCGCCTACATGGCGTTGGTGATCGTGTGGCCATTCGAACCGACCCGGTTCGTCTGGGCTCTCCTCCCGCTATTCGCTGCAATGCTGGCGCTCGGCATTGGCGTCATCGCCGGGATGGCTCCGATCTCCCGGCCACAGCATTTCCTGCAGGGTGTCGCGCTCGCTGGCTGCGTGGTGCTCATCGGCGGGTTCGCGATGTACAACGTCAACGGCGTGCGCCAGCAGTGGCGCGACTCGGTCCCGCGAGTCACGGCCGCACGAGCTACGCCCGTGGTGGAGTGGGTCCGGGCATCCACGCGCCCCACGGACATCATCGCGATGGAAGACGATCCGCTCGTGTATCTGTACACCGGACGCCGAGCGGTGCCGGTCGGCTCGTTCACACCGGAGGAGTATCTGAAGGAGCAGAGCTACGCGTTCGCGACGGATCAGCTCGCGACCATCGTCGCGCACTACAAGCCCACGTACATCATCGGCACGACGTCGTATGGCGTGATCTCCGCGCGGACGCTCTCGACGCGCACGCCGCCCGTGTTGCGCGTGCACGCGCTGCTTCCGACGGCGGCGATCTTCGTCCGGGCATCCCCGTGACAATGGTGGCGAACGGCGCCACGCGCGCGCAGGCGCTGGCTCGCGCGAACGGGGAGCGCAGCCGCCTCGCGCCCGACCGCGTTGCACCGATGGTGCTCGGAGCCCTCGCGCTGGCGGTCGCGCTGCTCACGGTGACACCGTGGCCGGTCGGAGTATTTCAGGACGACGCGATCTACGTCGTGCTCGCGAAAGCGCTCGCGAACGGCGAGGGGTTCCGCATGATCAACATGCCCGGCGCCCCGCACGCGACGCACTTTCCGCCCGGCTACCCGCTGCTGCTCGCCGCGCTGTGGAAGCTGTTTCCATCGTTTCCCGACAACATCGTCGTCTTCAAGTTCGTGAACGCCGTCTTCCTCGCCGGGACGGCGGCGTTCACGTACCGCTTCTGCCGCGTGCGGTTCGGGCTCAAGCCTGGGGGCGCATCGGTGGCGGCTGTCGTGGGGACGGTCTCGGTCGTCGTGCTGCTCATCACGGGCGTGGTCCTGTCGGAGCCGCTCTTCGTGTTCCTCATGATCCCGACGCTCCTCGTCACCGAGCGGGCGGCCGAAGATGGCGAGGTGAAATCGGCGGTTGCGGCGGGGGCGCTCATCGGCGTGCTGGCGCTCGTGCGTACCGTCGGTGTGTTCCTGCTTCCGGCGGCGCTGGTGGTCCTGCTGGCGCGACGTCACTGGCGCGCAGCGGTGATTCTCGCGGTGGCTGCGTCGGTCTTCATCGTTCCGTGGCAGCTGTGGGTGTCGGCGTATCAGGGAGAGACACCCGGCCCGTTCGTCGGTAAATACGGCGCCTACGGGTCCTGGCTCGCGGAAGGCTACCGCAGCGGCGGTTGGCCGTTCGCGAAGGCCGTGCTCGCGAAGAACGCGAATGAGCTGTTCGGTTTCCTCGGCTACATCACGTTACCCGTGAGCCCCGTCTGGCCGCGGGCCCTGTCGTTAGGTACGGTGCTCGGCGTTCTTGGCCTGGGGGCATTCGCGAGGGGCCGGCGGATCCCGGTGACGCTCGTGTTCCTGGCGGGATACGGCGCCGTGATTCTCGTATGGCCGTTCGAGCCGACGCGGTTCGCGCTCGTCTGGTGGCCGGTGCTGGCGGCATTGTTCGTCGCCGGAGTCCGAGCGTTGTGGCGGTGGCGGCCCCGGTCCTTCGCGGCCCGCGCGCTGCGCACTGCGGCGGGGGCGTGCGTCGCCATCGTCGTGTTTGGTTATGCGATGTACAACCTGCGCGGCCTCCGCGAGACGTGGTGGGTCAACATCCAGAGCGACGCCGGCACGAGGGCGAAGCCGATCGCGGAGTGGGTGGCACGCGCTACGGCGCCGGACGACGTCGTCATTTCCGATCACGACCTCATCGTGTACCTGTACACCGGTCGGCGTGCCGTTCCCACGGCGACGTTTACGGCGCGCGGCCATGTCACACCGCTGACACCGGCACAGGATGCCGCCGTGCTCCGCGACATGCTCGCCAGTGTGAAGCCGCGGTGGTACATCGCGAGCTCGCAACAGGCGATAGCTTCCGCAGCTCTGCTCGAGGCGGAACAGCCGCCGGTGCTTCGATTCGCCGGCAGCATCAGCACCGCCCGCGTTTACGAACCAGTTTCGAAATGACTTCCACCCAATTCGACCCTTCCAGCGAAGAAGTTGCGCCCGCGACTCTCGGCGCGCCGGGATCCACGCCGCGCATGCGTGGACGCACACCGATCGCCCGTGACTCGCTCGTGCTCTCGGTGCTCATCCCCGTCTACAACGAGCGCAACACGATCGAGCTCATCCTGAACCAGGTGCACGCAGTCCCGGTCCGGAAAGAGATCATCTGCGTCAACGACTTTTCGACGGACGGGACGAAGGAGATTCTCGATCGGCTGCTCGCCGAGGGGCGGATCCATCGTCTGATCCATCAGCCGCGGAACATGGGGAAGGGCGCCGCCATTCGCACTGCGCTGGCCGCGAGCACCGGCAACGTCGTGATCGTGCAGGATGCGGATCTCGAGTACGATCCCGCGGACTGGCCTGGCATGCTCGAGCCCATCATCTCGGGCCTCGCCGATGCGGTCTTCGGGTCTCGCTTTCTGAGCGGGCCGCATCGCGTGCTGTACTTCTGGCATTCCGTCGGGAACAAGCTGCTGACGATGGTCAGCAACATGTTCACGAATCTGAATCTCACGGACATGGAGACGTGCTACAAAGCGATTCGCGGCGAGGTCGCGCGGTCGCTCGTGCTGACATCCGATCGATTCGGGTTCGAGCCCGAGGTCACGGCGCGACTCGCGCGGGCGAAGACGCGCATTTACGAGGTGCCGATCTCCTATTCCGGGCGAACCTACGCCGAAGGAAAGAAGATCGGGTGGAAGGATGGCGTCGCGGCGTTTTGGCACATCGTGCGATACAACGTGTTCGCTCCGTGACGTGCATCGCGTTATGCATGCGGTGGTTACGCGCCTATCGACAGTGCGTCCTCCCTTCAGCGCGCGCGGCGAGGTGAGGAAACTCGATGCCGAGTTCGCGATGGCGCAGTCTGACGATACGGGGGAGCCGGCGGTTGCCGTGGCAGACTGCAACAGAGCGCGCAAAACACTCCCCGTCGAAGGCGATGCGACGTAGCGCACGGTTCGTACAACTCGTTGCAGTGGAAGGACGAACGCGGTCGGATGACGAATGGTCCGCGCGTTGCCTTCAACCGGGTCGTGAATCGTGCAATGCATCGCGGAGCGCACGAGAACCCCTCAGGCATTCGGAGACACAACGCATGCGCAACACCACTCGCAAGGGCTTCACGCTGATCGAACTTCTGATCGTCGTCGTGATCATCGGCATCTTGGCCGCGATCGCGATCCCGAAGTTCGCGAACACGAAGGAGAAGGCGTACCTCGCGTCGATGAAGTCCGACCTCCGCAACATGGCGACCGTT
>Ga0068862_100002432_pt1 | contig 16532 bp, 24 predicted proteins | sample KBSSwiS52_FD_66598 | JGI IMG/M metagenome (GOLD analysis project Ga0068862, IMG submission 66598) | Switchgrass rhizosphere microbial communities from Kellogg Biological Station, Michigan, USA - KBS Switchgrass S5-2 | ecosystem: Host-associated > Plants > Roots > Rhizosphere > Soil ... | reverse complement strand
CCTCGGATTTCCCACTCGTTTGCTGCGGCCCAACCGACGAGTCGGAGGACCGCGTAGTAGGGCGCTTCGCCATCGCCTGCATCGAAACCTTGACGAACTCCATGAACTCGGTGTCACCCGCACGGATCTTGGTCGCGTGCATCTTGAAGCGAGGCCAGTCATCCTCGTGGACACACTGCTGAATGAGGTCATACATGGCGGCTAGAGCCTCCATGTCCTCCGTGTTGGCTCCCTGTTCTGCAAGCTTCGCGAAGGTGAGCAGAGGCATCATCCCGATCTTCTCTGCCAGTCGAAAGGTTGCACCTTCCCACGTGACAAGGTCCGGAACGCCCTGTCCTCCATTTCCGGAGCGGTTCTTCCGCCGGCGACTCATCAGGCACGCACCGTACCGGCGGAGTAGAACTCGAACGGCTGACCACCCGAAGGAACCTCGAAGTTGAACTCCACCGGGATGACGGCGAAGTCAGGAGCCTTCTTGAAGGACATCTGCACATCGCCACCCTGTAGAGCCTGGTACACGATGATTCGCACAGTGGCGTCGAGAGACTCCCAACCGAGCATCTGCCGGATCTCAGCACCCGGTGCCGGAGCGACGAGCTTGTTGAGCTGCGTTGCACCTGTGCCAGACACGACGGTGAGCGTGCCACCGTTGAGAGCGAACTTCAGCTTCGTGAGTGTCCAGTCGGCCATGTGCCAGCTGAACATACCCGACCGCTCGGTGGTCGCGTACTTGATGGGGTCGAAGAACTCCGCGACGACCATCTTCTCGACGTTGATGGAGTAGGTGAACTCGGAACCGTCTTCCGTCGCACCGATGGAGATCCAGCTACCACTCCATGCGTCGGTGAACTTAGAACCGGAGACGGTGTTGGTCGGGATGGACGTCAGGAGAGGAGCGTAGAACAGGTACCCTGGGTCCGTCAGAAGTGTCGGAGTTGCGGTCGTAGGCATTTCTTCCTCCTGTCAGCTGCTTCAGCTGGTCGTTGACTTGTTGGACTTGGAGGCGGACTTTGTGGAGCTGGACCCCTTGGGCTGCTCCCCAGTGTCGGCGCTAGCACTCTCTGAAGGAGACGTCAGTGCGTTCATGATCGCCTCTTCGGTAGCGACCGATGGGATGCCATCGAGCACGAAGCCTTCCTGCTTCTCTGCTTCCTTCCGAAGGATCACGTGTGGGTCATCTCCCTGGTCCCACCCGAACCTCTCCACGTGCTCTACCGGAACAGGAGTCCCCTCGCGGAAGGCAAGAACACCCGTGTCGGTAAGGATGTCGTGACGCGCGACCCACTTACCCCAGTTCGCGATTTGTGCTCGACGGTGTTCCACCGCTGCGGCGAACACCTCATCTGCTGTCGGCTCAGTCACCTCGTGACTCCTCACTTGTTAGCCGTTTGCTAGTGCACCCAATACCGGGAGAGTATCGATTCTCCCGGAGAGACGTGAGTTTAGGAATAGACCTGCCGCCTCGCAGCACAAATCTCACTCCGCTCATATCTCCGAAGGTATACGTTGGTTAGACTCGACCACCTCGGAAGACGTACACAGTGACCGAGGTTGTGAACGAGTGGGTTACGTTGACGTTACCGTTCACGTCCTTGAACCTATCCGCGGCGATTCGGAATACTTGGTTCGTACCGTTCGTGACAGACTTCGTCACGTCGGGGTTGAAGGAAGTGTTTCCGGCCGGTCCGACGGAGTTCGGATCGTCGATGACGACGGAGTCGGGAGAACCTCCACCGTTGATGACGAGCATCACATAGGTCTCTCCAGCGGACACCGGGAACGAGTCCGATGCCGCCGCCGTGTTGGGAGTGACGACGGTTCCGGTCAAAGCCGGATCCGTCACTGTGTAGGTGCCCACTCTGTCTCCTTACCTCAAGTAGAAGTCCGCATCGACCAGGTACCGTGGTTCGTCCTGGTTGGTTGTTGTATCCATCGGTCCAGTGATGTTCGCGACGAACTCGCAGGTTGCCGACCCCATTGTGGTCTTCGTACGGATAGCATCGATTGCATTCGCGTATGCCGTTGCGGCGACAGCGGCAGCTTCCAGACTCACTCCGAAGATCATTGCACTCACACGTGCCCTATCGAGAGTCACCTCTGCAAGCTTCGGTGCCTTAGTTCCACCGACACGGCGGAGCCAGATGTAAGCTCCTTGATACGGTGACCGGAGACGGTGGAGTTGTGCTCCCTTCGGTAAGGGTGTTCCCGGACCGGAGAGAGACGTGTTCGCGTTGATCCACGACTTCACGGCCCCCTCGGCATCGACGAAGCTCATTACTCACCTCCAGCGTCGAGGGAGGGTCGAATGAAGGGTTCTTCAAGTTCGACGACAAGCGGATACGGGAAGCCATCCTCCGTTGCCGTTGGTCCAACACTCACGGTTGCGATTCCGTCTTCTTCACCAGATACGGCGACGATGGAATCTCTCATGCGACCCGTCTCCACTGGTGCGTGATCCTTCTGGTACGCAACGATCCGTTCGGCGACGGTCGTGTCCAAATAGTTCGCTCCGAGTCCACCTTCACCGAAGATCGCTTTCGCTGCTCGAGGGTCGGGAACGAACTTCACCTTCGCCACAACTACCACCCCCAGTTCGAGTGACTACTTGCTCCACCCCAGGCACTTGTACGTTGAGGACGAACATCTTCTTCCAAAGTCGGGTCCGGGAAGGACCAGTCTGGAAGAAGGTTCGCGGTAGGGTCGTTGCTTGTATCCGTGAGTATCTCATTTCGCTTCTCCAGAGCCTTCAAAGCGTTGTCGGCTTGTAGGAGAAGGATGTTGGACACGTTCGTATCCCCGTCACGCTCCGGGTAGGACATCTCCACGAGAGCGGCGGCACGAATCGCTGCAACCGACTGTGCAGTGTCGTACAGTGACGAATCGATCGTTCCACACGTTGCAGTTACCCATCCGACGGCGGCTTTGATGAGGCGTGCAACAGACTCACCATTTGGCCGAGTGGTTGTGTCGAAGGTCATCTTCGGATCGTCAGCAGCGGTGTCGATCGGAACGGTCCGTGATGGAACATAGTCCGCAACCTCCCGTAGTGACGGGACCCAAGGCACAGGTGGTGTGTCCGATACATAGGCAACGAAGAGCTCTGTACCCGCACCCGTGCCTGTGACAGTCCATCGGAAGGTCCACGTACCCCCAACGGTGGCAACCTTCTCTGCGTTCCACGTCTTTCCGACGTCCGTTGTTGACGGTGCAGGAGAGACGGTTCCACTCGCTAGGACGTTTCCGGCAGCGTCAGTCGCGGAGTAAGTGACGGACGTTCCAGTTGAGTTGTCGCCATTCGGAACGTAGAGTGTTAGAGGAATGGTATCCCCGATCTGCCAGGTCATGCAGAGCCCTCCTGTCCAGTGTATGTACGAGGGTCGGCACTCGCGTACAACCTTCCAGGAGCACCTGTGTAAGCTCGGTTAGGCTCTGCTTCCGCATATCCGGGACGTGCGTACACGTGACCGGCAGCGAGGACCAGTACCAAGTCACCCGACCCAGTTGTGACGGTGAGACCACTCGCGGACAAGACACCCTTCAGTGTGAAGGTTGCAGAGCCGGAGGTGACGGTAACTGCTGCCGCAACGAGTGAACCAAGGAGCGTTACGGTTACAGTACCAGTCGTTACGGTAGATCCTGTTGCGACGAGTGACGAAACTCTCGTGAGTGCAGACGACCCGGAGGTTACAGTTGCCCCGGTAGAGGTCAAACCAAGAGAAGCACCGAGCAGTGCTGTACCGGTTGTGACCGTCGTACCCGTAGCGGTTGTGACCATCGTTTGCGACAGTGTTGTGGTGCTCGACGTCGCGGTCGAACCGGTTGCGGTAACGACCATCTGCTGCGTAAGTGAGGAAGCACCACTCGTCGTGGTTGCACCGGAAGCGGAGAAGGTGACGATGGCAGCGATGGTTAGATCAGCGGTACCCGTTGTGACCGTCGTACCTGTCACAACAATCGGTGTCACACGAGTGAGGCTAACTGAGCCAGTCGTAACCGTCGTGCCAGAAGCAGTAACGACCATCGTCTGAACGACGTTTGCAGAGCCCGTGGTAACTGTAGTACCCGTTGCAGACAAAGCCATCTGCAACGTTACAGCAGAAGTACCAGTCGACGTAGTAGCACCACTCGCGCTGATCGTCGACACGATTCCGAGAGCGGCGGAACCAGTAGTAGTCGTCGACCCAGTAGCGTTGATTGGACTCGCTTGAGATAGAGTAACCGAACCGGACGTTGTTGTTGTACCAGAGGCGGTAACCACTATCGTCTGAACGAGTACGGCGGAACCCGAAGTCGTTGTCGTCCCTGTGGCGGTAGTGACCATCACCTGTGTAAGGGTGACGGCACCGGAGGTTGTTGTGGACCCTGTTACGACAAGTGCGAGGGTAGCAGTTACGGATGCCGAACCGGATGTAGTCGTTGCACCGGTGGAGTCGATCGTCAACGGGAGAGCGAGGACGGTGTAGTCCGTTGGGTACGGTACACCAAACCCCATTGGTGTGATACCCGGCGGAACCTGATACGTCCATGCAACGTAGAACTGCTCCGGTGCGGCGGCACCGGCAGTCTTCAACGCAACAGACAGCGACGTGTACGGTTGAGACGAGTTCGTCGAAAATGTCTTCGATCCGGTTGCACCACTCGCAACGAGTTGGAGTACTGCTCCAGACGAGTGCATCAACCCGACGAGAGAGATATCGTACGCTTCCGTCATACCGGACGGTGGAGTGGATGCGTTGCCACCAGACACGCCCGTGTTGAAGTGACAGATGAGATACGAATCGGACGCTGTCGGGGAAACCGACGGAGCTACCGGTGACGTTGTTGCAGTACCGGAACCCGTCAGGGCATCATCGACGGGTGTCGTGATGTCGACACCAGAGAGGACGAAGACGATGAGCGCTTTCTCTTCGTCAGTAGTTCCAGACTCTGTCTCGGAAACTGTAAGGTCACCCGTTGACCCGACAACGTACGTATAGGCTTTGAGGTGAGCGTTGTTCGTTCCGGCGTCAGCGGTTCCGTTCGGAACTCCGTTAACACCCGATGTCGACCCGCCGACGGTTGGAGTCGTGATATTTGAGAGAAGGTAGTAGTTGTTCGAGGCGACAATTAGTAGGACGTCCCCTGACTGTGGCTGCTGTGACCCAGTACAGGTGACCGAGATGGGGTTCGTCCCACTCGCAATATTCGTGACGGGAGCGCCACCACGAACTGCGATCGCCACACGTCACCTAGCCCGCGTAGTTCGTACCCGTGAGAAGCTTCGCGTTGAAGAAGAAGTTGTTCGTTCCCGGCGGGTCGTAGGTCCCGTGAGAGACAGCCCAGAGACCCGTAGTTCCACCAAGGTCGGCGAAGGCTGCTCGGAGTGTCGTGATGTCCCCAGCACTGAACCCAAGGGCGGTAAGATACGAATCGTTGTGTGCAGAGTCGTCCAGCCACAACTTGAACTGCCGACAAGCGTCCAACGCCTGCCAAAGGTTCGTGACAAGAGCTCCAGCTTTGTTGTTGATGTCCGCAGTAACGACGGGATAGCCAACCGCCATGAGATCCTCCTAGTTGACCGATACGACGGAGAACGACCGACACGTGATGGACTGCGACGCAACGGACAGAGTCACACCCAGAGACAAGGCACGTGCGGAGGTTGTGTCGACGGCGGCGGTGCTTCCAGCAGCGGTTCCGACAAGGTCCTTACCACCAGAAGTGACGTTTGTGAAGTCCATACACCCAACACAGGTACCACTAGAACCCTTCGACCGGACCTGCAAGTTGCCTTCCATCCTCCAGATACGGTTCGTGGACGAGGCAACCCACGTGAGAGCACTCGTTGCGACAACGGACGTCATCGAGCCAATAGCTCCTGCCGGTCCCAATCGGAGGTCGAAGGTGACCGTCCCTTGAGTACCCGTGGTGGTGTAGTACCCCCACGCCTCGATCCAGAACTTCTTTCCGTCGTACTCTTGGAGCACAGGTACGGGGAACAAGATCTGTGGAAGAGGAGAAACCTCTGTTAGAGCACCACTCGCAGTAACAGCCGTCCCGTCGGCAGTATGGAAGGGAGGGACACCAGCGGCCCAGTACTGTGCAGGCATGTCTCCTCCTTAGTTGCTCGAGAAGGAGATCGCTGCAGCGGCAGCCTGAAGGGAGTCTCCCGTTGCTGGTGTACGGCTCGCACTGAGTGCCGCCGTCGCGATGATGTTCGCAGTCGTACCCGAACTCGCATCACAGATGGCGATGTGCGTGACCGTAGAACCTGTGCCTGCAGTGAACGGACCAAACGTGATCGTTCCGGAGTTGCTGATGACAGAGGGTTCGGCGGCGGAAGCACTACCTGGTCCGAAGACTTGTCGCGAGTATCCGGTCGCGGTGTACTCCGTCACGGCCGCCATAGTGAGGTTCGTGTCTGTTGGTGTTGCAGTCAGAAGGGCAACGTACACAGAGCCGGTTGCCGGAGACTGAGTCTTCCGGAAGATCGCCTCCATCGCCTGTACGTTTCCGTATTGGGAGACTTTGCTTGTAGGCACCGGCTACCCCTTCGTGAAGTTCGTGGCGAACTCGTCCGGTTCGATACTCGTCAGGCGAGGGTGTTCCGGCCGGTTGGCATCTGACCACTCAACGATGATGAGATCCCTCTCCGCATCGTACCCGTGGACCGTGACGGTGGTACCGGGAGGAAGGTCGAGGTCCCTCATCTCCGGGTGAAGTGGAGTGTCACCAGTGGCTCGGTCCGCGAGGCCACGGTCGGCACTATAGGTGTACTTCGATCCTGTCCGTGGCGAGGACATTCAAGCCTCCTACGAGAGAGGGTACGCACGGACGTCGGCGAGAGGTGACAGAGGGAACCGACGCCCGTGCGTACGAGAGGGAGGATCAGCTCTTCGGCTTCTGAGTCGAAGTCGCCTCACGATTGGCCGTCGTAGACTTCGCAGGCGTCGTCGCAGCCTTCGCGGCTGTCACAGATGCCGGTGCGCTCGCTGGACGAGACTGAGACGGATCGTTGTTCGGACCCGAAGACGCTCCCGGAGGGTTGTCGTTTTCGTCTCCGACGTTCTTGCTGTGGTCCTTCGCGAGATCCTCGTAGACCTTCTTCCGCTCTCGTGCGGCCTTCAACTTCGCTTCGAGTTCCGCAACCTCGCGTTCGGCGACGGCAGCTTCGTCTTCGGCATCTGCGTTGGCAGCGGAGACAGCGTCTCCCTTCAGCTTCGCCTTCGTGACACCGGACGGTAGAGCGTCGTCCGGGACCATCTTCACGGCACCGAACAGAGCCATTGCGTCTCGAGTGTAGTCGTCGACGAAGTCGTCGGGTAGAGTTGCACCGCGGTGAGCGATGATCATCTCTCCGGTACTGTCTTCGCCGAGATTGACCTTCTCCCAGACAACCTGGAAAGCCATGTCTGTCAGTCCCTTCTCAGCCCAGTGCTGTGCCGGTGATGATGCAGCCGGCGAGAGGCTCCTGCACGATCGGAACGACTGGCCGACGACCACGAACCAGCCACTGGTCGTTTGCGTTCGGGTCGCGACGACTCCACGTTTCAACCCCGTTGGCCGGGTCACCCTGGTACTCCGGCGACTCGAGACGCTCGTAACCCATACCACCGAGCATGGACGAGTCCACGACCAGTGCCTTGACACCGGACGGCAGGTAGTTGGTCGGCAGAATCCGCAGACCAGCGATCTCCTCGACGTCACCCGTTTCGGTGACAGTCATGCCGGCACCACGCTCACGAGCGAGGCCGGAGATGATGTTGCGGTCGGCCACGATCCGGGCGTAACCCTCGTCGGTGGTGACGACCGTGTCGGCGGAGTAACCCTGTTCCTGCGAGTTGATCTTGGACTGAGCGAGCATCAGGTCGAGCAGGATGTCTCGAGACGCGTTGTTCCACGCGGCGACGACGGCCTGAGACTGCGTGACGGCAGTACCGATTGCCGTCAGTGCAATCGAGTCGACCTGCTTGACCAGATAGTTCGTGATCTTGAGGAACGCCACGTCCATTGCACGGCGACCGTACCGCTTGATGTGCTCGTCCGTGATCGGGACATCTTGACCCCACTTGGTGATCGCGGCAAGTGCTGCCGGACCGGGAGTCGCGGATGCACGCGGGTACTCACCACCGGGCGGAGTTGCTTCCGGAGCGGCATTGGTGAACTGAGATTCGGTCTGCTCGTACAGCAGAGAACCACCACTCACCTCGTACCGACCCTGCAGAAGAGTGTCGGAGATGAACCGGTTGAGAGCGATGTCGCGGATCCGTCGCTGCACCAGTGCCGGTGCCTGCAGGAACCGCGAGATGGTGATGGTGTCGCCACTGATGGTCGGTGGCGCCGGAGGATAGATGTGCGGCATGGAGAACCTTCCTTACGAGGTCATCATCCAGCGAACGGTGCCACCGTCCGAAGCGGATGTCAGAGCCAGACCAACGATAGCTCGGGCCTGGTTGACCGAGTTGTTGATCGCGGTGTTGACGGTCGCCTGCACGAACGACGACGTAACGTCCACGTTCGCAGCGGCGAGAGTCTTGACAGTCTTGCTGGCCGTGTTGCTAGGAACCAATTGGTCACCAGCCGTGATCGCACCGTCTGCGACTCCGTCGAAGACCGGATTGATCACGTACACACGGATCGGGTTCGTATTCGTCGAGTCGTGTGCTGCAACACCGACGAACTTGGCGGAGTTGGCACCCGCAACCTTCGCGACCGTTCCGTTGCCACTCACCTCGAGAGGGTCACCGCCGGTAATGGTGCCCGACGCAGTCGAGGTGTAAGTGAGCGCCGTCTGAAGATCGAGCGTCCCAAACGCAGCGTGGGATACGGTGACCGCAGTCACAGGTGAGTAGTTGGCCATCGAATCAGCGCCCGATCCACCGAACAGGGTTGGTTGCGGTTGCGGTCGTCACAGCGTAACCGATCAGCTGAGTCACCGCATCCGTACCGACGACGTACAGAGTCACGAGTCCCGTGTTGTCAGTCTTCAGAGGGTCACCGGCGGTCACACCACCAGTACCGCAAGTGGTCTCGTGAACCATCTTGAGAGGCAGGATGGTGATCTTGTCACTGGAGACACCGTCACGAGAGGCGACACCAATGACCTTGCCGGCCAGAGCAGTCGTTGCTGCAACAACCGTGCTCGATGCAGAGACGGCGACAAGCTGACCACCCGTGACCGTGCCACCGAGTGAGAGACCGAACCCTGCAGCACCGAGTGGGAACTTCGGAGTGTAGTCACTCACGACTACTCACCACCCTTCGGGTACATCGAAGCGTACAGCTGATTGTCACGAGCTTCGTCGGCGGTGCCGGCGTACCCGATCGTCTGAGTCGGGAGCAGACCCGGAGCCATGTTGTCGATGTACTTCCGAGTTCCCTCGGGGTCCATCTTATACATGTTCTCCCAGTGCTGACGACGTGCCGGAGGGAACTTACCGTCACGGACGGCCTGGTCGAGGATACCAGTCATCTGCTGCTCCTTGAGCCACGCAGCAGCCTGCTTGCCCTCGTCCGCGGACTGCTGAAGAGCGACGACCACGGACGAGTCCATGATAACGGCACCTTCCGGCATGTCCTTCAGTGATGGCAGCTGAGTCATCGTCGGAATCTTGTTGGTGAGACCTTCCGCGGCAAGTGCCTCGGTCACGGCCTCGTCGGGAGCATCGGCATCGAGGCCGAGCGACTCCCGGAGCTTCACCGGATCCACTCCGGCCTCCTTTTCCTTGGTGTACGCCGACTTAATCGCGTCGACGACCTGCTTCCCGATCTTCTTCGGGTCACCCTTGACGTCGATGTTGACCACCGTCCGTCGCACAGAGCTCGGGTACGGTTTCTCCGCTTCCAAGACGTTCGGCGGAGGTGATGCCTCCCGACCTGCTACGTTGAAGATCGCGTTCGCGAATCGGTCCTGAACAGCGTCTTCCTCGACTACGGAGTCTTCGACGATCATGTCAGCGAGTCCAGCGTCCACAGCCTCTTGGTCTGTGTACCACCTCTCGTCTTGCATGACCACTCGCCACTCTTCGACAGTCCCACCAGCGCGGTCTGCATAGATGGACGCGATGATGTCCGACTGTCGGTTGAGTAGGTCAGCCATCTCCTGCATGTCCGTTGCGTTGCCGATGGCGAGTCCACGAGCGTCGTGGATCATCATCTGCGCCTTCCGGGACATCCGAACGCCGCCCTTTTTCTTGTCCTTGGAGATAGGACTTGCTGCCATGGCGATGAAGGACCCGGCACTTGCCGCGATACCGTCAACGTACACAGTGACGGTTGCATCTCCTGCATGACGTCGAACGGCGTTGTAGATAGCAACGCCGTCGAAGACTTCTCCCCCAGGGGTGTTGAGACGAAGGTCCATCTCCCTCCCCTTCACAGCCTGAAGGTCCTTGACGAACTCAGCAGCAGTGATACCCCAGAAGCCGATCTCGTCGTAGATGTACACTTCCACCGAAGTGTCCGCTTTGTCGACGATGCGGTACCAACTCTGTCCTTCCGGAGGCTTCGAAAGGTTCCGGGCCATGTTGCCAATGTCGCTCAATCGCGCCATACCGCCCACTCTTCCCTCCTTCCTAAGCACTCGTGGTTGCTGTTGACTTCGCCGGCGCAGCCTTCTTCGGAGTCATCGCCGGAGCTTCTGTGTTACCGTCCTTCCCCGTCTGTTCCGGAGTTGGAGTTGGTGCTCCGCCGCCACTAGAGGGGGCAGCACTGGCGGACGCGACCAGAGTGGGATCCTTCCACGGAGTCGAAGGATCGCGCTCTGGCATCTTCCAGTGACGGCGGAGGAACTCGTCCAGCATCGGATCGGGCTGGATACCACCTGCGGAGAGAAGTTGAGCAACAACTGCTGCAGTCAGTGTCGGGTCATCGCCAACGGTCCCGCAACAGATGCGTGGAGCGGGTTCGCCCTCTCCCCAGTTGTAGTTGACGAGCTTGACCACCGTCTTGGTAATCGTGTTCTCGATTTCCTTGGCGATGGAGTTCCACGACATCTGCAACAGGTCGATGAACGTGTCACCAAGAGCCCGTGACCCGGTCTGTGACGACCCGAGTGTGAGAACGTGAGCCAGCGCCATTCGAGCGATCTGCTCATCCAGGTACTGAATGAAGGCCAGCGCGTCAGGTACGGTACCCGTCATACCCGCAAGACCAAGTTTGAACCCCGGAGGCAGACCCGCTCCCGACTGGTCACCGGCGCGCATCGCCGAAGCGAGCTGCTGAGCCTGCGTAACCTGTGCCGGAAGTGCCCCCGGGGGTGCTTCAACGTACGGGATACCCATTCCGAACCTGCGGATGCTGGTTCCGTGTACCCGCCACATCTCATTCTTCAGGAGCCACGCTCCATATGCTGGACGGAGAAGAGACTTCCCCTGCCATGCGGCTCCCTCACGTTCGTGGACGTACCACGTAAGGTTCTGCGCTCGGATGACGTCCGTCGACCCGAACTGGGTAACGTCAATCAAGTGACCATCCTTGTCGACGTTCATCATCGTGATGGTCGCGGGCATGCGCTCTGACAGTTCAGCGAGTCGGTATTGCCCCTTGACGTAGTCGTAACGTTCCTCGAACGGCATGTGTCCGTAGACGAGATACTGCAGAGCCATCCGAAGGTGCTCATCCCACTGCAAACCTCGACGTCGTGCTCCTCCTCGGTACTTCTCGTAAGAGCCCTGAATGGGGAGACCGAAGTCGTCGGCGACAACCTGTACGACTTCATCACGACAACCTTCACCGTCCACAGCCCACGGAGCGTGCTTCAACGGTTCCGAGTAGGAAGCGAGCACTCCGGCGATCTGTGGGTCGTTCCGCATCTTGGAGAACGTCGGAATCGAGTCCGGCCAGACAAGGTCCGGCACGTACTCCATCATATCGAGGTAGGCGGGTGTCCACCCCATGTTGTCGTTGACGTAGCCCGAGAACGCACGTGGGGCTGTCATCACCACTCCTTCGCCAGTGGGTCACTCTGGCGTCCGACGGATGCTGCGACGGCGTTGTTAATTATCTCGTAGGGGTCACGGTCACGGTTGGCAGCTAGAATCCGTTCGTACTCGTCCTGTGGTGTCCAGTGAGCTGCCTGAGCTCGTGCTGCGTAAGCGAAGACGTCAACCTGATCATCATGGGCACCGTTTGGGAAGGTTGCAAGTTCAGACTCCCACTCGTCAAGCCAATCGACGTCACCTGGGAACCATGCACGGCCATTGTTGACACGTGTTGAAGCAGGAACTGCACGGGTCCATTTATCGGTGTCTGCCTTGAGCTCGAGAATAGGTACTCCAGCACGAGTAGCGTCAACAACCATCGTCGTGCCGAACATTCGGGATTCGACAAACACCACGTCCACGGCGTACCGCTCACGCAACGGCCGCACCAAGTCCCAGTGCTCATGCTCTTCCACCTTCTCACGGACTCGGTCGACGAGAATCAGGTCACCTTCAAGAGTCACTGCCCACACAGCAGCGACAGTCCAGTCAGCCTGTGTCGAGGTCGACGCTGCAAGGTCGACAGTGATGAAGCGCCAACAGTCGTCAAGGAGGATAACTCGATCCGCAAGGGAGAGTCGAAGTCCACCCGTCAACCCGTACCCAGAGTTGAGCACAGGGAGGTAGTGCCAGTACCGGAACTTCTTCCGTTTGAACAGACCACCTGACTGAGGTGCGGGACGTTGTTGGTACAGTGCCGCCCACACGTACGGACCAACGTTGGCTTCGATGTTCTCCCAGTCACGGTCACCTCGAACGCTCTTGAGGTACTCACCGATCTCCCGTTCGAGGACATCCTCGACACTTTCCGCCTTGGCCGGGATGGACAACACTTCCCACTGTCCAGGCTCGTTCTGTAGGATTCGACCAGCAAGGTCATCCTCATGCCATCGAGTCTGAATCAGTACGACGACCGTCTCTGGACCCATACGTGGAATCGCGACTGCCCTCCAGAAGCGGTCGGCAGCATCTCGGTTGGCCTTCGACTGAGCAGTATCGAGATCTTTGACGGGGTCGTCGATGATGAGCACGTCGACTGGCTTTCCAGTAAGAGATCCACGAATGCCGACACAATAGACACCGCCACGACCTCCCTTGACCTGCCAACGGCCAGCAGCGGACATGTCCTCTCGGAGCCGGAGTCCGAGGTCGACTGTTCCATCCGTTCCATCAAACGTCTCCAGATCCAGTTTAATATCGCTGCCCCAACGGCGAGCCATCTCATCGGAGTAGGACACGATACCGATACGGAGGTCAGGATTGTGCTGGAGTAGCCAGATCGGAAAGTAGTGAGAACACCTCTCGGACTTGCCCTCCTGTGGAGGCATGAACACCATGAGCTTACGTCCGTTGGTGGAACCGTCCGGCTTCGTACACTGTCCCTGAGACGCTCGAACCAACGCTTCGTCGATCTTCAACAGCGCAGGAGCCTGTCGGATGGACGGGTTCAGATGCTGAGCGAGGACACCCGGAGTGGACCAGCGTCGAGGCTTCTCTACGTATCCAAGAAACTGGAGAGCGGTCTCGATGGTGCGCTCAGAGAGGGCGAGTTGAGGTAGGTTGTCAGTACGATTCACGGCGCACCAGACCTAGCCTCAACAGCGTCTGACTCACGGAGTCACCCCTCCGTCGGCTCTCCGGCCACAAGGGCACGAAGTTCCGAAGGGACAACTACGCGAGCCTTCTGCTGCTGAGCCGGGTCTAGCTCTAGAGCCTGAAGGATTCTCCCAATCGCCAAAGCGATCAGCTCGCCTTGCGCGTCCATGAGACGCGCGAACCTATCAGCGGCGTTCGCACCAACTGCGCTAGTGCACGCCTTGAGGAAGTGGGTACGTTCCTTTTGGTAGAGCTCCATCCACACGGCAAGGTACGCCGGCGGGAAGTGGTCTTCCTTTTCCGTCGAAGTCGGTCCCCGGTAGACGTTCACAGGGTTGCCGTTCGCGTGACGCCACATCGACTCAACAAGAGCTTCTGGCTCGTCCGTCAACAGACGCTCTTGGAGCCAAAGGATGTGTCCGTTGGTTCGTGCCACTTCTTGGAGAAGGCCAGTTACGGGGTCAACCGGTACGGGACCGCCGTAGTTGTTGAGAAGGTATTCGGTTCCGGTCAGTACACGACGAGCAGTCCCTCGTCCCTTCGACAGTGATGCTGCTCCACCGTGGAAGTAGCAGACATCCAAACCGAACATGGCGGAGCCACGACACCGCTGACCATTCGTTCTACGCTTGGAGCACATCCGTGCACCTAGAGCGTTCTTCTCCGCATCCGCCATGTGACAAGTATAGTTGACGCCGAGGGGATGTCATAAGAGGGGACCCTAGTAATTCCCGGAGAAACTCCATGGTATGAACCCACCATCTGGAATCACTAGAGCAACCCCATGCCGTCAGTCTTCCAGGAACGGTGAGTTGGGAAGGAACAGAGACTCGTGAATCTGTTGCTTCACCCTATCCTGTCCTGATGTTGACCGTGCGGAGTACCGAGTGGTGAACTCACCCCGAACGAACCTCGCTCCATATCCTCCCCAACCTCGAAGAGCGATCCGCCGCTCAACAAGTGAGTAGCTATTCCGGATGTCCTTCGGAATAGCAAGGTAGGCATCGTAGGGTGGAAAGGTCCTCCTTCCTTGGGACATCAACGACATCGCCTCGTCCTCGATTCGGTCGAGGAGGTAGTGCACGTTCCCGTGAGTGTTCCCGCAGATAGTTACGAGGTTGGACAGCACCGTCTTACCGTCTCGAGACTGTGGCTGAATGTGGTGCCGTTCCAGAGGCACAGGTGAGCGGTGCTTGTGTGCTGCACACTCGGTTCCTCTCATCACTCCTCCTCAGCGATGATCCGACTGATGCTGGACCCGAACATCGAGACGAACAACGATGCAGACATAGCACGTGCTTCATCATCCGTGTACCCCTGGTCGCAGAACAGCTGTCGCTGTCCTTGCAGGAACTCGTGGAACGGCTTCGTCCGATCGTGCAGAGTCAGCAGTATTGAGGCGAGTCTGTGCTGTTCTTCCCCACCGGTAACACTCATCGTGTGCTCTCCTCGATCGTTCATCCCGATTTTGCGACGATCTGTCATTTCTCCTGTCCTTCCCCTGTCTTTGTGGCGATCTGTGGCGAAGTGGCGATCTTTCCCCGTTTTGGGTACCATATTAGCCCAAATTTCTGGCTCAAATGTCAAATCCGGCAAAGATCGCCAAATCGCCACGAAAAACCCACCTTACGTGGGTTAATCGACAACAGTGACGCTACCTCTCTGTCCGTGTTCTGATCATCCTCGTGTACTTCACTAGTCAGCATGGGTCTGCCACTGTCCCACGAGAAGTACGCTTTCTTCACAGAGCTGCACGCCAAGCACCCTCACTGTACTGATCGGGCAGAGGTGGAAACTCGATGTCGGGGTGCTCTTCGCGGACCTGACTCGCCCACCGAAGTAGGGCAACCACCTGCCTCTGTGCTTCCGCAGCACGGTCGTTCGCCTCTCGTACTTCAAGGGCGAGACGAATCTTGCTCTGACTCGTCATGAAACTCTCCACTGTAGGTAGAGCAATACAGCTTCGACGACTACCCCCGAGAGGAAAGCTACTCCCATCTCTAACCACACCACAGTCACGCTACCCTCCTACCAGAGATGTAGTAGCAGCGGGTCTGCGCCGTCAGAAGCGTACGGTGTGATCTGTTCACCGTGACGTTCAGCAACGTGCTTCGTCATCCACCCGACGATCTCGTCACACCGCCTGCAACGAAGCTGCGGAGGGAACTTACCGAAGGAGGCATCCCACTGAAACCGCTTTACAATCCAGGCTGTACCAACATCTTGGGTCATAGCCACCTCCAGGTTGTGTTGACCCAGTTCAGCATCTCTGGTTGCATACAGAGGAGGAGAGCGTACCCTTGAGCCCGTCCGACAATCTCCGCCATCTGTTCCGCACGTTCCTGCTCGTCACAGACGTCCCATCTCACCTGTGATAGGTACCACCGTTTGGTGTATTCATCTAGCGGAGTGCCTTCCATCACTCCCGCCGTCACTTCTAGAGCGACACGAGCGGTACTTTCCTCTCCCGTCATCGCACGGTTCATGCGTTCCTGTGGAGTCATCTCGCGCCACCCTCCTTTTCCATACTCGTAAGACAGACCCGTATCGGTGTCATCGAAGACCGTCCCTAGCGGGACTCTTGGTCGTGTCATGCTAACATCGTCCAAGAGTGCCAACCCTCATCGGTTGTCCCAAGGTACCTAAACGACAGTGCTGCGTCTCCGACGATGGCGACGCAGTCACCCTTAAAGGTCGTCGGTCTCCTAGGTACGACAAGGTGAAAGTGGTCTCCACCGGTAAATGGCACGATTGGTATTTCCCACCACGGTTCCGGTTCGACGACTTCCAGCGCTCTTGCGGGAAGAACGATCGGGATACCGCTACAGGTCGATATGGCGACTAACCCCCGACCAGTACACTCCCAACCAGCGTCTCGGAGCTTAGGTAGAGAAGCGCCACAAGGCTGTGGTGTCACCATTCCATCCCCTCGGTCATGGGACAATCTCTCCCTCGTATACTTCCTCGTACTCCTGT
>Ga0068862_100002431_pt1 | contig 16536 bp, 9 predicted proteins | sample KBSSwiS52_FD_66598 | JGI IMG/M metagenome (GOLD analysis project Ga0068862, IMG submission 66598) | Switchgrass rhizosphere microbial communities from Kellogg Biological Station, Michigan, USA - KBS Switchgrass S5-2 | ecosystem: Host-associated > Plants > Roots > Rhizosphere > Soil ... | reverse complement strand
ACCTTGCGCCGACTGCCGCTGCAGACCCCGCGAGACACCCGGGCGGAACTGGACGAGGGGCACGGGGCGGTCGATGCCGGATCGCTGATCACCTCGCTGACCGAGCATCTGATCGAGCGGATGAGCCATTCGATCCTCGACCTCAACACCGCGATCGACACGCTGGAGGAAACCGAGGCCGATTGCACCGAGGACCAGATGCTGCGCGAGATCTCGCGCATTCGCCGCGAGTGCCTGGCGCTCAAGCGCTACATGTCGCCCCAGCACGAGGCGCTGGAGAACATCGCGCAAGACGCGCCAGACTGGTTCGAGGACCACGACCGGCGCGAGATCGCCGAATCGGTCGACCGGCTGCGGCGCTATCTGGAAGATCTCGACATCAGCAAGGAAAGCGCGCTCGTCATGCAGGACGACGTGCGCGCCCGCGTGCTGGAGCGCAACTCGCGCGCGCAGAGCCAGTTGGCGGTGGTGGCGACGGTGTTCCTGCCGCTGAACTTCATGGCGGGCCTGCTCGGCATGAACGTCGCCGGCATTCCCGATGCTCAGAACCCGCTTGCGTTCTGGGAAGTTCTGGCAATCTGCGGGGTGATCGTGCTGGCGCAGATGATCCTGTTCCGCCGTCTCAAATGGTTCTGACGAGGCGGTTCTAGAGCCTCCTGGCCTAAAGCATTTTGGCGAAGAGGAACTCCTCGTCGCGCTGCCGGCCGACCATGAAGAAGATGTCGGCCATCTTCGCGAAGCCATGGCGGGCGTAGAACCGCTGGGCGCCGTGGTTGCCGCTCCAGACCGAGATCTGCATCTCGCCGGCGCCGTGTGCGGCGGCTTCGTCGAGCGCCCAGGCCATCAGCGCGCCGCCGATGCCGCGCCCGGTGATCGCCGGGTCGAGGTAGAGCTGCTTCAGTTCGATCGCGCTGGTGGCGCGCGCGTGTTCGGGCCATCCGCATGCCATCACCAGCTTGCAAAAGCCGAGCAGCCGGTCCGCTTCGTCCACCGCGAGCCGCACGCGCATGGCGGGATCGGCGATCTCGGCGGCGACTTTGGCCGGCGTGTGAGTGGCGGCCAGGAAGGCGGCGAGATCCTCGGCGTTGTAAAGGTGAGCGAAGGCGGCGCAGAACGCGGCTGCGCCCACCTCGGCAACGGCGGAGGCATCTTCGGGTGTGGCATCGCGCAGGATCATGACGTCCTGTTGCGGGCGCGAGGCGTCAGGTCAAGCGTGCGGGCAGGCCGCCATTGCGCCGCGCGGGATGCGGCGATCGGCGTCTTGGTCGAGTTCCCCGAAAGGAGGTCGGTACGGCGCTCGCTCTCAGGCGACGCGCGCTTGTTCCGCTGCCGGCTCGGCGAGGTAGGCCGCTTCTTCCGCGAGCCACAAGTCCGCGAAGTCGACACTTTGCCATTCGGTGAACCACGGACCGCCGTTGGTGTAGTGGATCACGCGCGGGGTTGCGTCGGGCTTGGGATACTCGCCTTCCAGAAAGTTCCAGGTGAGCGGGAGCGCGCCGATATGCGACTGGTCGGCGATCCACTCGAAACGGTGGAGGTAGGCCGGGGCCGCGCCGTTCACCACGTCGGGCGTCAATGCCTGGACATCGGGGTGGGCACAATTGAACAGCATGAACGAGGACCAGTTCTTGCGCGGATAGCGCGTCTGTTTCTTGCCATCCATCTTGATGTCGTGCGCCGGTTCGTACTCGTGCTGCACGACGTAGATGGCCTTGTCCGGGTCGAGGCCGTCCAGCACGGCGCAAATGTCGCCCGTGAACAGGAAATCGCAGTCCGTGAACAGCACCCAGCCCCGGGTCTGCGCGGCAAGATACGGCGTGAGGAAGCGGGTCAGCGAGAACTCGGTCGTCGCGCCGGGGTCGAGCGGTCGGGTGTAGAGCCCGAGCTCACGCACCGCCGGCTGGCGGATCGGGTGGACGCTGATGTCGCTCCGGGCATGGCGCAGCAACGAATGGCGGGCGACCTGGAAGGCGATGTCCTCTCGAGAATCGTATCCGATGAATACCTTGAGAGTGCTTTCGCTCATGACCGACCTTTTTTCCAAACTCGCCTGCGCCGTCCTCGCGCCGGAGGCGGGGCTTGACGTGCGCACCCGCGATCCCGGTGTCGCACAGCCGTCGTCGCTCGGCAAGCCAGGGTGTCTCACGGGGCAGCTGGCAAAGATCGTCGTTCCGGGGCAAAAGTCGGTGCCGCGATATCGCGACGGCGCTTCGGTGCCGGTTGATATTGGCCGGCGCAGGCTCTAGCGGCTGCCACTCCTGCGGGTATTTGCGACCCGCTATCGACAGGAACGCGCATGGACATCGGCATTTCGGGCAACATCGTCTTCGGCAATGAAAGGCCTTTCGTCCTCATCGGCGGGATGAACGTGATCGAGGATGAGCAGACCGTGCTCGAAGTCGCGGAAGCCTTCGTCCGCGTCACCGCAAAGCTCGGTATCCCTTATGTCTTCAAGGCCTCGTTCGACAAGGCGAACCGCTCCTCGATCACCTCGTTCAGGGGGCCGGGACTGGAGCAGGGCCTGCGCGTGCTGGCCACGGTAAAGGAGCGCTTCGGCGTTCCCGTGCTGACCGACGTGCACGAACCGCACCAGGCGGCGCCTGTGGCGGAGGTGGCGGACATCATCCAGCTTCCGGCGTTCCTGGCTCGCCAGACCGATTTGGTCGTCGCCATGGCGCGCACCGGTGCGGTGGTGAATATCAAGAAGCCGCAGTTCCTCGCCCCGCACGAGATGGCGCACATCATGCGCAAGTTCGCCGAGGCCGGGAACGAGCAGATCCTGCTGTGCGAGCGCGGCAGCTCGTTCGGGTACAACAACCTCGTGGTCGACATGCTGGGCATGGATATCATGAAGCCGCTGGCACCCGTGGTGTTCGACGTCACTCATGCCCTGCAGAAGCCGGGCGGGCGCACCGACAGCGCCGACGGGCGCCGCGCCCAGGTTGCCGCGCTGGCGCGGGCGGGCATGGCTCTGGGCATCGCCGGGCTGTTCTTGGAGGCCCACCCCGATCCCGAAAACGCCAAGTGCGACGGACCCTGCGCGCTTCCGCTCCACACGCTCGAACCCTTCCTGGCCCAGGTCCAGGCGATCGATACGGTCGCCAAGTCGCTTCCCGCCCTGCAGACGGGCTGACCGCGCCCGAGCGGTCAGCTCACAGGGCGTTGTCGATGGCTTCCTCGTCGCACAGCACCTGCATCAGCGCCTCCGACTTGCGGGTTCGCTCGCGCGTGATGTCCGGCGTCGACGCTCTCGCCTGCGGGACGCTGGGTTGGGCGTCGCCGCTGGCCCCCGCGTAGTGCTTCAGGAACAAGGACATCACGTGCTTTACGCCCTCGCTGCGGATTTCCCGCAGGTCGTCGGCATAGTAGGTAGAGCGGGTGAACGAACTGGTGATGATCTCGTAAGACGGAAAGTAGTCGCACAGCGCGTTGGCGGCGGTCACCTGCTCGGCGGCGACGCGTAGCACCGCCTTCGAGTAGGCGGTGGAGACCGCGACGTGGCGGTCGATCGCGGTGGCGTTCAGGGGCACCGGCGACACCGTCAGGATGAACTTCACGCCGGGGTTGCGCGATCGGATGAAGTCGAGGCTCCACTGGAGATCCTCCGCCACCTGGCCGACGTCCAGGTTGACGAAACAATGGATGTCCTCGTCGTAGTCGCCCGCCGCGACACCCGGAGCGAGCGGATAGGCGGCTCCGTCGCGCCGGTCGGTCCACGTCTCGGTGAGGCCGAGCGTGAACACGAACACGCTCATTTCCTCGATCGCACGGCGCACGGCGGCAAGATGCAGTTCTCGATCGTGCTCGACTTCCAGCGGCGACACGTAGCCGCCCGGCAGGATCTGGGGCCGGAACGGATCGGCCCAGCGGCCGTCGGGGCGACGCCAGGCGCCGACAATCGGCGCGAAGGTGCCATAGGCCCTCTCGAGCAGTTGGCGAAGCTGGCGCGTGGAATAAACGTTGCCATAGCGCGCTGAAAACAGACCGTAATTGAGATCGGCGGCGATCTTGTCGCTGAGCAGCGGATGCGGCGTCTCGGTGACAAGGAAGTTGAATCCGGCATTGGCCAGGAAGCGGGCGACATGCTGGGCAAAGCAACTGCCTGCCGTGACCACCTTATCGTCCCGCTCGATATCGAACGAGGTCGCGCCCACCGGATCGAAGCGGGCCATGTCGTTCAGCCCGGGCTCCTTGCGCCAGAACTGTCTGTCGGGCTGGCCGGCGTAGGGGTGGCGTCTGCGGGAAGCTCTCTCAGGCATCGAGCACGTCCTTCAGATGGTCGACGACAAGGCGCCCATAAGTCCGATTACCATGCGTCGGGTCCTTGTTCCACAACGCCCGCAGGAGATAGCCGTCCTCGTCGACGGCGGCGGGCGGCGCTGGGATGTAAGTGATATCCTCCTTCGCGTAGGCCGCGCGCGCAAGGTCGCACTGCATGGCGTAGAGTTTGCGTCGCACGGTCCCGGGCGCGATTCCCGCCGCGAGCAGGTCGTTGAACGCGCTCGGCAGTTTGGCGCGCTCGTCGACGACGCGAAACGCGGGCGGCGGGGCAAGCGCATAGACCGGGCACGAAAATCGCTCGCGCACGCTCAATGCCCGGGTCAGCGCGCTGTGCATCCGCCAGGCAAGCAGTTCTTCGAGCGCGCTTGCCGGCACCAAGCAACGATCGCCGATAAAGTCCTCGAACGGAGGCCAGATGAAGTCGAAACGCGGCTCGGCTTCGACGAGGCCGAGGATGTTGTGCTCGGTTCCGCCGAACGCCAATATAAGCCGGCACGGATTCAGGTTCGCAAAGAGTTCCTCGTTAATCTTTGACGGCCCCGCCCCGACACGCACGTCAATTGCGGTCAGGTTCGTCTCGCCACTATCGACAATAGCCCGAGAAATCGCCGTGCAATGACTTTCGCCCAGTATCAGCGTCGATACGGCAGTCGGCGCGTTTTCGCTCATCGTAGACTGACTGCTCCGAAAATCCACTCCAGGGGGTTCCGTATCCGGTCCGCTTTACGGCGGCAATCGTTGACATCGCCCGAGCATAGGTCATAGACCGGCCAGGCGATAGTCAAGAGAAACCGGAACCCATTAAACAATGTCCTCCGCCCCCGTTGTCGATCCGGTTACTGGATCGGGCGCCAGAATCGGCTTTTTGATCGTCGGGGCGCATGAAGGGGGGCAGCAGCTTGCGAGGGTCCTTTTCCGGCTGGGCGCGGATCGCGCCGCCGGATCGGCCGAGGTCGAGGGAGAGAGCTCGCCGATCGCGCGGCTCAATCGCGAGATCCTGGCCTCGGCCGGCGCCGAGCCGCCGTCGATCGAGCCGTTCAATCCGGATTGGTACCTTTCGCCGCGCCGCGGCCACTTCCGCGAACGGGCGATCGCGCTAGTCCGCGAGGAGCTTGCGGGCGCGACGTTCTTCGTGCTGGACGATCCTGCGATAGGGCGGCTGCTGCCGTTCTGGCTGGACGTGCTGGGCGAATGCGGCATCAGTCCGGCCATCCTCAACTTGACCGACCCGCCGGAGCGCTTCGCCGAGACGATCGGCACTCACAGCGGAATCGATCGCGATGCCGCCCGGCTGATCTGGCTCAGCCGGGCGCTCGACGTGGAGCGTGCCGGGCGCGGATACCCGCGGTCGCACCTCATGGCGGTGCATCTCGTCGAGGATTGGGAGAGCGCGCTTGGCCGTGTGCGCGACGCGTTTTCCATCGCGTGGCCCGCATGGTCGAGCCGCGTGCGGGCGGCCATATTCGACGATCTGCGCGGGGCGCCGGCCGTTCCGGCCAGGTCCGCGCCGGCGGCGGGGTCTCTGCGGGGACCCTCGCGATGGATCGCCGACATAGAGGAAATTCTGGCGCGGTGGTCGCAAGAGGGCGAGCAGGCGTCCGACTACGAGCGGTTGGATCAGGTTTTCGCCGCCTTCGGCGACAGCCGTGAGTTGCTGGCCGGCGCGTTCGACCGGGTGGTCGACCTCTCGGAGGAACTGCGGACCCGGCGCGAACACGTCGAAACCCTGCGCTCCACCGTTGCTGAGCTCGAACGCCGGGTAGAGGAAACGGGTGTTAGGGGCGAGGAGCGCTCCGCCGAACTCGCATCGCTTCGCGAGGCGCTTGCGGATGTCGAGGCCGAGCGCGACCGGTTGCGAACCGCGCCGGTCGCCGACCGCGACGAGCTGGCGCGGATCGATGCGCGCTGGGCCGAGGTGTTCGGCGCAAGCCGCCAGGCGCAGGAGAACCTGGCGGAGCAGAACGGCGTATTCCAGCAAGCGATCGATCGTCTGACGAGCGAGGTGGAGGCGCTGCGGCAAAAGGTTGCCGAGCGTGAAGCCGAAGTCGAGCGTCTGCAGGTGGTCGAGCTTGCGTTCAGGGCCGAGGCCGGGGCGGCCACGGCCGAAGTTTCGCAGCTGCGCAAGTTGCTGGACGAGGCGCGCGAGGAAACGGCGCAAGCCAGAGCCGCCGCCGCCTTGGCGGCACAGTCCCTTGCCTCGCCGGAGAACAGCCCGAAGCCGGTCGTGCAACGGCGGGGGCGGCGCCCATTCGCCGCGCAGCTCCTGGGCCGCCTCAAACCCAAATCGTGGCGAGGAGCGAAACGCCACAAGGAACTGCGGCACCTGATCGAGAGCAGCGGTCTGTTCGACGCCGCCTTCTACGCCGCGCGCTATCCCGATGTTGTTGCGGCAGGGGACGATCTGCTGAACCACTTCATCCGGTTCGGCGGACGCGAAGGCCGGCATCCGAGTGCCGCGTTCAACAGCCGGACCTATCTGCGCACTTACCCGGACGTGGAGCAGGCGGGAATGAATCCGCTGGTCCATTATCTGGAGCACGGACGTGAGGAAGGGCGCACCAAGAAAGCGCTGTCCGAAGATGCCGATGCGCCGTCCGCCGCACCGCGATCGACCGCAGCGGTCCGAGATAATGCCGCCCTCGCGCCACAAGTCGAGGTGCCGGGAAGCGATTTCGCGCCGACCTGGCAGGCGCGCGAGACGGGCTGGAAGTCTCTGTTGGGCGGGCGCCTTGGGCGAAGGCCGCCGACGTCGCTGGAGGATCTCGCGGGGGCCCGGGGGGCGAACTCCGTCGCGTTTGGCGATACGGTGATCGGCGTAGTGGCGGAAGGTCAGACGGCGGCCACGGCCTTGCGTCGACTTGGCCTGTTTCGCAGTCTTCGCGCCGACCTGAAGACCGAGCTGCGGATCGGCGAGGACGCGGTGGCCCCTGAACCCGGCCAAGCCATGCTGGCTCAGGTGGGCTGCGGCTACGAGAATCTCGCCGACGCGTGGTACGCCAGGCCGGACACCCTCAACATGCGCCTCGCCGGCGAATTCCGCGGCGTCGTGCGTGCTTTCCAGGTGAACTCCGCCGGGGAACTGTCGTGCGTGGCGGAGGCGGAACTCGCGGGAGAAGCCGGCGAGCTCGTGGAACTCACGCTCTCCAATCCGCTTCTCGAAGTGCTTGTCGTGCTCACTGCCGTCGGTGGTGAGGTGTTCGATGCGACTATCCTGCCGTTTCCCTCCCTGTTTCGCGGCGGCTTGCATTACGGCGAACTGTCCGTGTTCGAGACGGCTCCCGGAACCCTCTCGTCGCTGCGCGACTACACCCAGTCGCTGCTGCTCGATTTGATGGGGTGGGAGGGAGGACCCGCCTCGCATACCATATCGCGCGTGGCGATAGACATGCGGGGAGCCAGCGGAACCGAGCCGATCTTCCGCGACGACGTGCTCGACGCCCTGGCTGGCCGCTTCGGCATCGCGGTCGAGCCGCTGGCGACCAGCGACGAGGGAGCAACCGACGAGTTGCGAGCGCTGCTGGACACTCGCACTTCGCTGCGGACGCTGAGCCGGAATGGAGAGGGCGGCACGCTTGTCCTGCCGTGCGACATGATACCCTCCATCTACGGTATCGTCGCGCGGCGCGGCCTTCACGCGGGGTCTGCATCGCGCTTCGTCGTGGTGGACGCAGCCACGCTCAAGGTGCGCGCGGACGTGTGCGTGCCCCATGCAGGCGGAGTGCCGACCCAGGCGCAGCACGCGGATCTGCCCGCGCACGCACCATATGTGATTGCGAACGACCAGAGCGCCGAGAGTGGACCGGCGCCGGTCTTCCCGCTCGCCGTACGCCATCACAATCCGCTGTCGTGGCAGATCGATCCCTTGATCCCCGTGTCCCCCGACCAGCCTTTCGCTGTCGGCGCGCAGATCGCGGCAGATCCCGCTGCCCCTCTGGTCACGGCGATCGTCGACGTCGCCGGCAGCGCGGCGGATCTGGGATCGTGCCTCGCGGCGCTGTTCCATCAGACCTTGCCGGCCTCGATCGAGGTGGTGCTGGCGGGCTGGCCAACGGATCGGGCGCTGCCGCAGCTCGAAGGCAGGGTAACCAGCGTCGATGGGCGAGAGCTGCCGCGTGCGGCGCGGCTCAACGCCGCGGCCGCGCTGACGTCCTCCGCCTTCCTCGTGTTCCTCGATCCCCAAGTCCTCATGTCCGATCCGCGTACCCTGGCGGGCCTGATCGCGATCGCCGGGACGCCGGGTGTCGCCAGTGCGGCCTGCGCGCTCGTCACCGAACTGGACGACGACGGCGGAGCGGCGGTGCACTCGGCCGGATACTTCCCGACGCGCATATCGTTGTGCGGCGAGCCGGTGTTCGAGATCGACCGTCTCGACGTCGCCCAGGCGCTTCCCTGCGTCACTTATCCGGTCATCGCCAATCAGACGAAGTGCTGCGTCATCCCGCGCGAGGCATGGAGCCGGCTTGCCGGCTTCGATGCGACGCGTTTCCCGGCTGCTGCCTTCGATCTCGATTTCGGCTACCGGGCCGTCGCCGCGGGGCTGACCAACTTCTGCACCACGCTGTTGCGCGCGGCGACCGAACGCTCCGCTTGCGCAGCGGACTTCCCCGATCCGCTGGCGGTCCGTTCGGTGCGGCCGAGCGACTGGCAGGCCATGTTCGACCGCGTGACGGTGATCCGGGAAATGCGCCGGTGAAGATTCGCGCTCTCGTTCATTCGGCGCAATGGCTGGATCGTGCAGGGGTGCGGATACGCTATCGCCGTATCGCACCCAAGCTGGAGGCGCTGGGCGCCAGTCTGTTGATTGACACGATCGACCACTTCGACCGCGGCGATGCCGCCGACGACGACGTTGTGATCCTCAGCAAGTGCACCGATGCGCGCGCAATTATAGTTGCCGAGTTGCTGCGCGAGGGGGGGGTGCGGGTCGGCGTCGATCTGTTCGATGACTATTTCACTCCCCGGATCGGGCCATGCCACGGCCATCGGGAATTTCTGCAGGAAATGGCCAAGTGCGTCGACTTCTTCCTGTGCTCGACAGAACGGATGCGCGACGTTGCCCACCGCTTCGCCCCCGGCAAGCCGGCGCATGTTCTGAACGATCCGTTCGACAGGCTTGACGCAGATCGCCTGGCCGAACGCCTGCTGGAGAAATCCGAACGCGCGTTGGCCGAGCGCCGCCTCGACGTGCTCTGGTTCGGGAACGGGGACAACCCGATCTTTCCGGTCGGCCTCACCGATCTCGCGGCTTTCGGAGAGGCCCTGCGGCCTTTCGCGAATTCCGGCTTCGACGTACGGCTGAAGGTGCTGACCAACCTGCGCGCGCTCAGTTCTGAGAACCTGGCACGAATCCGATCGCTTCCCCTGCCGGTGGAGATCGAAGAGTGGAGCGAGGAAGGCGAGGCACGTGATCGCGATCAGGCGCTCGTTTCGTTCCTGCCGGTCAACTATCAGAATTTCAGTACGGCCAAGTCGCTCAATCGCGGCATTTCCGCGCTGACGGGCGGGACCCAGATCTTGTCGAGCGGCTATCCGCTGTACCGGGCTGTTGGCGATTTCGTCTACACCGGGGCAGAGGCGATCCTGGCTGATCTTGAGGCCCGCCGACTGCGGCTGCGGCCTCAGACCGTCCCCGCCTTAACGCGGTGCATGGACCGGCTGGCGCATCCCGGCAACGAGGCGGCGCGTCTTCTGGCATTCCTGCGCGGACTGAGCGGAGGATCGGGCGCTGGGATCAGGCTGCTGCGCACGCAGACCGATGTAGCACGCGCGGTCATTCACGGGCGCGTGTCGCCGAGCGGGGTGCATGCCTTCGGCTATGCCCGTGGGATTCTATCGATCGGCTCGGCCTTTTCCAATCCGGACCGCAAGTTCGACATGGCGATCGCCTTCATCCACGATCCGTCGCGGCTTCATATCGGCCTGACCGGAAGAGCGGTGGAAATGGTGCCGGACGAGCTGCGCCGACGGCTGACGGTAACGACCTCGGCGCCCGGCTCCTACTCCTATGTGCTGGACCTGCCGGACAGCGAGGCAGGTCGCAGCCTGCGCTCGCTGCACCCGTCGATGATCCGCTCCCGCGCGGGACAGATGGTATATTACGGAAGAGTGATGGCGGCGACCGAGGCGGTCTGTGCCGAGCTTCTGCCGGGAACGGAGTTCCTTCGGTCGGAGCAGCAGTCGCCGTTGATGGGCATGGCGCACCTGGAGGAGCAGGTGAATACGGCGAGGCGCGCGTTCCGATGATCGGCAAGTGTTTTCACGCCGATACTGCGGCGCTCGCGGCCGCGCCGAGTGCGGTCTTCCTGTTCGACCTGATCCAGGACGTCAGCGTCCTGCGGCCGATCGTGCGCACCTTGGCCGAGGAGACGGGAGTTTCCCTGATCTTCCTCATGTCGCGGCAGTTCGAAGGGCGTGACAAGGTGGGCACGTGGCGCGCCGAGATCGCGGATCTCGCTGCAGAGACGCAGGCTCGGGTGGAGCGGTTCGACAGTCCCTTTGCGGCCGTGACGGTGCTGCAGGGTGGGCGGGGCCTGATTTTTTCCGCCAGCGAATCCAACCTTCCCGCGCACGCTGTCAACCATCACGTGTTCCTGTCCGCTCCCGCCGGCTATACCCGCATCACCGTTCAGCACGGTTACGAGTGCGTCGGGTTCAACCAGAACCGCGAACAGACCTTGGCGCATGGCGGTGCGGTGCGTTTCGCGGCGGACGTGCTTTGCGGTTGGGTTCCTCTGCACGAGTTGCGCCACTTGTGCGCTTCGGAGCGCGACAAGTACGTCGAGCTCGGGCCGCCGATGGTGCTGAACCGCCTGTTCGATCGTTCGCCGCACAAGAGCGGGCCGCAAACCGGCCTCATATGCGAGAACCTGCATTCGGTGCGGATGCGCACCACTGGCGATTTCCAGCAGGTCTACCTCGATACCCTGCTCGCCTTCGCGCGCGCGCAGGGAGCGGCCGGACGCAACGTGGCGCTGCGGCCTCATCCGGGCGGCCAGTTCGTGATCAAGAACAAGATCGAGCTGCCCGCCAATCTCGGCCTTGCCAACAAGCCGATGTACAAGACAGCCCTCGCCGGCTTCGACTACGGTATATCGGCCCCCTCGTCGGTCCTCATCGACATGGTCCTTGCCGGCATTCCTACCGCTGTGTGGACTGATGGGGCGGATGTGCTCGACACCTCGGCCTACGCGGACCTTGCCAGAGTCAATTCGGTGCAGGACTGGATCGATTTTGCCGAGGCGGCGACGGCCGACCCCGCGCCGTTTCGGGCACGACAGGCCGAGTTCCTGGAACGGACAGGTCTCGGCGTTTCGCCGGACGTCGTGCGGCGGCGGCTTCTGGCACTCGTCACCGCACTCCTCGGCACGACAGGCACCGCCCGCGAACGTGGTCGGGCAACCTCACCGCGCCGCGTGCTGCTTGTGGCGAACGGCGTGATACCCACGCTGCACATCAGTTTTCTGAAGCCCCTTGCCGAGCTGGAGGCGAGCGGCGCCGTCGAGATTTCCATCATTACTGAAAAGGAGGTCCTCCAGGCGCGGGGCAAGGGTGGCGAGCAGGGTGACGGTGCGGCCGCCGACTACGCCCGCACGCGAGTGGAGGCGGCGCGGCCCGATATTGCGGTGTTCTGCCGCTACAGTGGCCCCGAAGTGGAGGCCATGGTCTCCCGGCTCCACCAGTCCGGCGTGCCGGTCATCTTCCATATCGACGACGATCTGCTGAACGTGCCGAAGGAGATCGGCGAGAAGAAGCACGCTGAGCACAACCGGATCGAACGCACCTCGACCATCCGGTATCTCCTGGACAATGCCGACTTCGTCTACTGCTCGACGCCGAGGCTCAAGGAGCGCTTCCGCGAACTGGGGGTCGTAAGAGATCTGTACGCCGGCGACGTTTACTGCTGCCGCGGCGTGGTTTCGCCCGCACGGGAGCGGGAGGTGCAGACGATCGGCTTCATGGGCAACGACAAGACGCCCGAGCTGGCGATGCTCGTGCCGGTCATCGGGCGTGCCCTGAAGGCGTATCCGTGGCTGCGCTTCGAGCTGTTCGGCTCGATGGCGATGCCGGACGAGCTGGCGATCTTCGGAGAGCGGATCCGTGCCATGCCCCCGATCGGAGACTACGATGCCTTCGTGGCCGCATTCCAGGACCTGCGGTGGGATATCGGTCTGTGCCCGCTTCATCCGACGCCTTTCAACGTGGTGAAGGCCGATACCAAATGGGTCGACTACACCTCGATCGGAGCGGCCGTGATCGCGAGCCGGGGAACCGCCTACGACGCTTGTTGCAGCGGCGGATGCGGCCTGTTGGTCGATGATCTCGATCAATGGTCCGCGGCCATAGACCGGCTCGTGACCAACCCCAAGGCGCGATACGAGCAGGTGGTTGCAGCCCAGGCGCGGCTGCGGGATCGTTACGCACCCGAGCACCTGACAGCGCAAGTGCTTGCGGTGTTCGATGCCGCTGCCAGGCGGGAGCGGGCTTTCGCCTGATTTACCCCTGCGCACGGCCGCGGGATCACGTTTATTTAGGTTGCAAATGCCCCACATCCGGTGATTGTTAAGAGCGGTCGGGGGGCCGTCAGGGAGCAAGCAAGGTGACGCCCAGCGTAGGGGGATTCAACGCAGTCGTCGAGGTTCGCGGATCGCGGTATGCGACCGACGGGGTGATGAAGGGCTGGATGCCGGTGCCCGGCGACGGTCGTAGCTTCGATCGCATCCAGATGCTGGTCGGCGGACGCGTGGAAAGTGTCGCCGAGGTCAGTTACAACGGTATACCCCTGCGGGTTGGCGGCGGCTATCCGGAGCGTTACCTATTCGAACTGGCGATTCCGCCGCACCTTTTCGGTCGCCGGGTTCGTCTGAGTCTCAGTACCGAGAGGGGAATGCCGGTAGGCATCTCCAACCTTCTGCTGGATATCGATGGGCGCGGCAATGCGATCCTCGCGGGCCTGAACGATGCCCTGCGCGAGAACATGTCCGTTCGGGCGGACAAGTTCATCAAGCAAGGCAAGCCGGCCTCGGCGCACGTGATCTTCCAGCAATCCGTTTGCGAGGAACTGTTCGAGAACTCGCGCCTGGCGTTCGCCGCTGCCCGGGTCGCGGCCCAGGTACTCGACACGAAGACCGCCGTCATCCTCCTGGACCGCGTGCTCCCGAGCCTGCCCGGACGCTACAAGGACTTGTCCCGCGCCGGCAAGGTTCTGCTCCAGCTCGACCGCTATGATGAGGCGCGCGACTATTTCGATCGGGCGATCGCCATGGATTCCCTTGCGTTCGATGCGCGCAACGGCCGGATCAAGGCGATCATCGGCGTCCAGGACTGGCGCCTCGCCTTGCTGGAGGCGCATCGGCTACGGCACGAGGTTGCCTGCGACACCCCGCATTACGCGGAACTTTCGGGGACGATCGCCTGGCTTTATCTGAACCTTTCGGAACCGGAGCGGGCTTATACCGAGGCAACCGCCGCCCTGGGTCTGCATCCGGACAATACCCGGCTGATGCAGATGCAGGCGGATGCGCTGGTGCGGCTCTCGCGCTATCAGGAAGCCATCGCGATCTACCGGCGTGCCATGGTGAGCAATCCGAAGTCGCCGCTGCTGCGTAAGCGTGTGGCCACGGCGCTGATGCTGGTTCGCGAGTTCGGCGAAGCGGCCGACGAGGATGTCGGCCGAATGCAAACGCCGACCTTCATTAAGCTGAACAACGTTCCCGAGGTTCCGCTCTGGCGCGGCGAGCTGAATCTGGGGGGCAAGCTGCTGGTTTGGGCCGAGGTGAACTTCGGCGTCGGCCAGAACCTGCTGCACGGCACGGTCCTTCCCGATCTCATCGACCTCGGGTTCGACATCGTGCTGGAGGTCGAGGCGCGGCTGGTCCCCCTGTTCGCCGCCGCCTTCCCCCAGATCGAGGTGTGCGAGCAGGCCGCCCCCGGAGAGGAGCGAGGCGTCTGGATCGACTCGATCACGCGCCATGTGCCCATCGGTAATCTCGTGCGATACTTCCGGCGCGAGCTTTCGGACTATGCAACCTCGAAGCCCTATTTGCAGAACGATATCGCGCGCGCGCAGCGTCTGCGCGAGGAGCTGCTTGGGAAAGCTGATGGCGCCCGGGTGCTGGTGGGTTTTTCCTGGACGTCCAACAACCCTTACGTCGGGGACGATAAAAGCGTTCCGCTGGAGGAGCTGCTCTTGGCGCTCGACCTTCCCGGCGTTGCTCTGGTCAATCTCCAGTACGGCGAGCATGCCGACGAGATCGCCGCCGCCGAGCGCGCGACCGGTGTGCGGGTGCTGGAAGCAGCTGAGATCGACCGGACGGACGATCTCGTGGGGATGTGCGACCTGATCGGTGCGCTCGATGCGGTCGTGTGCATCGGCCATACCACGGCGCATCTCGCAGGCGGGTTGGGGACGCCGGGATTGGTGCTCGTGCCGTCGTCGCCGTTCTCGCACTGGCTTGGGGATGGGGAGCGCTGCGTCTGGTATCCGACGCTGCGGATCGTGCGGCAGAAGACCGCCGAGCGCGGGCAATGGGGTAACGCTCTGGCCAAGGCCCGAGAGTACCTGGCGCTGATCGTGCTGGGCGTGGAACTGCCTCCTCTGGAACGTCTGCCGGTGTCGGATTGGGGAACGTCCGAGCGGGATCGTGTCGCGGCGTTCTGCCGTAACGCGCTGGGCATAGCGATGGGGGAATACAGCTACCGCGAAATCGAGGATGTGCTCGCCCTGATCGAGGAGCGGTATCCATTTCATCCGCGCTTTCACGACCTGGTCGGCGACTGTCGGTTCCGCATCGGGGAGTTTGACGGCGCACTCGCCGCGTATCAGGCCGCGATCGAATTCGGCGGTGACAGGATCGAGCTGACCCGCAAGAAGATCGATGTCCTCCTCGAATGCTACGACCTGGCCCGCGCCGAGAACCTGTTGCGGGAAATGTTCTCCGCAGATCCATCGCTTGCGCTCGAGCGCCCGGACCTTGCCGTGCTGGAAGCGCAGATACTTGCCTGCCAGGGGCGGGACATGGCTGTGATCCAGAAGCTGGAACCGATCGCGCTGGCCGACCCGGCCAATGCGGAAGCGGCGCTGACGCTGGCGAACGCCTATTCGGCGCAGGGCGAATACGCCAAGGCGCGCGGTGTCCTGTCCGATTCGGTGGCGGTCACCGGCGATCCCGAGACGGCCATCGCCCTAGGCGCCGTCCTCTGCAAGTCCGGGCTGGACGAGATCGGCCTGCAAGTGATCGAGCAAGCCCAGAGGGGCGGTGCCGACGCCTTGGGAACATTCTGGCGCGCGCAGTTCCGAGAGGCGCCTCCCGCCAAGGACTCTCGAGAGTTCCGACGCGTGGAGCTGACCCATCCTGCCGAAAGCGGTTCGCGGGTCACTGTCTTTGCATGCATGGACAGCTCGTACTGCTCTCAGTACTTCGGCTCATTGGTCGCATCCATGCGCGAGAGTGCTCCGGACGCCAATCTCCACATACATGTCGTCAACCCCCCAGAGAGTTTATCTCGGAGGCTGGAAGCGGCGAAGCAACTCATGGGACCGGATCGCTTCAGCTACGGTACCGAGAAGGTCACACTGACCAGCTTCTCGCCCGAGGAACGAAAAACCTATTACGCCTCGATCCGGTTCGTGCGCCTCGCCGAGCTGATGCGGGCGTGTCCGGGTGTCTACTTCGTCATGGATGCCGACAATGTCGTTCGGGGCGATATCTCGCGATGCGCCGGGCTGATGAGCCGCTGCGACGTGATGATTCGTAATCGCTTTTCCCTGCGGCCTCACCTCGCCGTGGCCGCCTGCGGCATTTTGCTGGCGGACAGCGATGCGGCGCGTGCCTTCATGGACCGCACTGCGGCCTACATCATGAACGCGTTCCGGACCCGCGAGATTGCCTGGTTCCTCGACCAGATCGCCCTCACGACCGCGATGAGGGGGGAGGGGCTGGGTCCCCCGGCGGGACTGCGTGTTGCCCAGTTGCCCCGAGCCTTGCTCGACTGGGATTTCGCCGAGGAATCGCTGGTCTGGACCGGCAAGGGGCGCCGTCGGCTCAAGAACGCGCGATATCAGAGCGAATACCTGCGCTACAAAGAGGTGTTCGCTCACGCCCTGCTCGAGACTGCGTGATGGCCAGCACGACATTGGGCGAAGTGCAGTTCGAACGGGTGACCATCCTGGGAAACTGCCAGGGCGAGCAGCTCGGCCGCTGTCTCCAGCGCATGTGCCCGGACTGGACGATCGACTACACCCGCTACTTCGACGAT
>Ga0068862_100002429_pt1 | contig 16538 bp, 13 predicted proteins | sample KBSSwiS52_FD_66598 | JGI IMG/M metagenome (GOLD analysis project Ga0068862, IMG submission 66598) | Switchgrass rhizosphere microbial communities from Kellogg Biological Station, Michigan, USA - KBS Switchgrass S5-2 | ecosystem: Host-associated > Plants > Roots > Rhizosphere > Soil ... | reverse complement strand
GCCTTCCTGGCGGCGCGCCTCGGGCGCCTCTATCCGCTCTACGCCATCGGCCTGCTGATCGGCGCTACAGCGCTGATGCTGGTCCTGCCGGCGACGGCGGACCGGGATATCGCCATGGCCCAGGCGCTGGCGACAGCGCTGCTGTTCATTCCGGCGCTCGGCCTGCCGGCCCTGTTCCCGCTCAACCCGGTGATGTGGTCGCTGTTCCTCGAAGTGGCCGTCAACGCCGCCTATGGCGGCCTCTGGCGCTGGATCACGACCCGGCGGCTCGCGGCCTGGGTCATGCTCAGCGGCGCGGGTCTGGCGGCCTGCGCCTTGACGGGCGGCGGACTGAACGGCGGCGAAGGCGGCGATACGCTGCTGACCGGCCTGGCCCGGGTCTCGTTCTCGTTCCCCCTCGGGCTGCTCGTCCATCGCCTGCACCGGATCGGTCGGCTGCCGGATCTGCGGGCGCTCGCCCCCGCGGCGATACCGGTCTGCGTCGCCGGCCTTGCGGCGCCGCTGGCGGGATCCGCAAACGGGATGCTGGACCTGGCGCTGGCGACGCTCGTTTGGCCGCTGATCCTGGTGGCGGGTCTGCAGGCGCAGGTCGGACGCTGGGGCCGAGCCTGCGCGGCGCAGGGCGCGCTGTCCTACCCCCTCTACGCCGTCCACCTGCCGGTGCTGATCCTCGTAGGCTGGGCGGCGAAGCAGGCCGGTCTGGCGCACGGCGCGCTGTTCGCCGTTCCCGCCGCCCTGGCCGTCGCCTGGCTCGCCCAGCGCCTGGACGCCGCGATCCGCCGGGGCGTTGGCGAATTGCGAAGCACGGCGCGGCTTCAGTCCATCAGCTTGCGGGTCAGGTAGGTGTATTCCAAGGCGACGCGCTTGGCGGTCTCGTTGAGGTTGGCCGCGGCGGCGTGGCCGCCGTCGATGTTCTCGTAATAGAGGTAGGGGTAGCCGAGCGCCTTCAGCCGCGCGGCCGCCTTGCGTGCGTGCGCCGGGTGGACGCGGTCGTCCTTGGTGGAGGTCTCGATGAACACCTCCGGGTATTTCTGGCCGGCGCGCAGGTTCTGATAGGGGGAATAGCTCTCCAGCACCGCCCGCTCGGCGGGGATCGCCGGGTCGCCGTACTCGCCGACCCAGGAGGCGCCGGCGCCGATGTGGGTGAAGCCGATCATGTCGAACAGCGGCACCTGGATGACGATGGCGTTGTAGAGCTCCGGCCGCTGGGTCATGGCCACGCCCATCAGGAGGCCGCCGTTGGAGCCGCCCATGATCCCCAGCCGGCGCGGGCTGGCGATCTTGCGGTCGATCAGGTCCTGGGAGACCGCGAAGAAGTCGTCATAGACCTTCTGGCGATTGAGCTTCAGGCCGGCGTTGTGCCAGGCCGGGCCGAACTCGCCGCCGCCGCGGATGTTGGCCACCACATAGACCCCGCCGCGCTCGAGCCAGAGCTTGCCGACCATTCCGGAATAGGCCGGGGTCTCCGAGGCCTGGAAGCCCCCGTAGGCGTAGAGCAGCGTGGGCGCCTGGCCATCGAACTTCAGGTCCTTCGGGCGCACGACGAAGTAGGGGACCCTGGTCCCGTCCCTGGAGGTCGCCCAGAGCTGCTCGACCATATGGCGCGAGGCGTCGAAGCGGGGCGGCAGGGTCTTGAGGGTTTCGCGCGCGCCGGAGGCGGCGTCGGCCAGCACCTGGGTGTTGGGGACGAGGAAGCTGGCGACGCCCAGCAGCACCCGGTCGTCGCGGTCGGAGGCCGAGGTGATCCCGACCGAGATGTCCTTGGGCAGGTCGAGTTTCGTCGACGTCCAGCCCCCGGGCCCATAGGCGAAGCTGAGCACCCCGCCCTTGACGTTGTCGTACAGCGCCACCACCAGGCGACTGCGGGTGGTCGCCACCTGCTCGACCGCCTGGCTGGCGGTGGGCCGCAGGATGAGCTGCGGCCTGGCGGCGGCGGGATCGGCCTTGAGGGCGGCGAGGTCGAAGGCGACCAGGTCGCCGGTCTTCAGGTCCCGCTCCGGCCAGTCCTGCTCCAGGGTGAACACCACCTGGCCGTCCACCAGGCCCTGCAGGGTCGACTTCAGCGGCAGCGGCAGCTTCACGGGCGCCGGCCCGTCCAGCAGGTGGTGCTCGGTTTCGAAGAAGCTCACGGCGCGCACCGCGATGGTCGCCTGCAGGCGACCGTCCGCGTCGCGCAGGACATATGGCTGCACGGCCACGTCGGCCTTGGTCCCGCGGAACACCTCCCTGGCGGCGGAGAGCGGCGTCCCGCGCTTCCACACCTTGAGGATGTAGGGATAGCTGGACTCCGTCAGCGCGCCATCGCCCCAGTCGCGGCCGAGGATCACCGTGTCGGCGTCGAGCCAGGCGACGTCCTGCTTGCTCTCGGGGGCGACGAAACCGTCCTTCACGAAGGCGCCGGCGCGGGCGTCGAACTCACGGATCGTCACGGCGTCCTTGCCGCCGTCGGAAAGGGTGACGAGGCAGAGCCGGTCGTCGGGGGCGAGGCAGGTCACGCCCTTCCAGACCCAGTTGGCCTTCTCGGCGCCGGCCACGGCGTCGAGGTCGAGGATCGTGCGCCAGGCCGGCGCGGGCTTGCGATAGCCGTCGACGTCGATGGTGCGCCAGATCCCGCGCACGTGGTCGGCGTCCTGCCAGAAGTTGCGCAAGGCCCCGTCGCCGGCGAAGCCCACGGCGGGGATGCGGTCCTTGGCGGTGGCGATCGCCAGGGCCTGGGCGTGCAGGGTCTGGTAGCGCGGGTCGCCCTGCAGCACCGGCAGGGAGCGGGCGTTCTCGGCCCTGGCGAAGTCCAGCGCCTTGGCGCCCTCGATGTCTTCCAGATAGGCGTTGGGATCGGGCATGGGACTCGGGGCTTGGGCCAGCGCGGCGCCGGCCAGGGCGGCGAGCGCGACGGCGAACAGGAATGGCTTCATGGGGAGTCCGGGCGGAAGCGGGCGGCGGGGGACCATGCCGCCCCGGGGCGCGGCTGGCAACGCAGGGCGCAAGGTTGGCCTTGGGAACCGGCGCCAGCGCCTCGGCGCTTGCTAGGCGTCCGTCACCCAGGAGCCCGCCCATGTCCGCCGAGCAGCAGAGAGCGGCCGAACGCGCCGCCCGCCAGGAGCGCAAGATCCAGCAGGAGGTCGACGCGGCGGAGCCGCGCTCGTTCGAGGACAAGGGCGAGGCCGGCGCGATGCAGGCGGGCGGGCGGGAATATCCCGCGCCGCCGTTCCCCAGGCAGCACCAGCCCAAGCCGGGCGACGAGGCCGCGCTCGATCCCGCGCCCATGTACGACGCGCCCTTCTACAAGGGTTCGGAGAAGCTGAAGGACAAGGTGGCGCTGATCACCGGCGCCGATTCCGGCATCGGCCGCGCCGTGGCGGTGCTGTTCGCCCGGGAGGGCGCAGACGTGGCGGCAGCCTACCTCACCGAAGAGGCCGATGCGAAGGCGACCCAGGCGGCGGTGGAGAAGGAGGGGCGTCGCTGCATCCTGATCTCCGGCGACGTGGCCGACCCGGCGTTCGCCGCCGAGGCCGTGCAGCGGACCGTGAAGGGGCTGGGCAAGCTCGACATCCTGGTCAACAACGCCGCCTTCCAGGAGCATGTGGCCGACCTGGAGGAGCTCACCGTCGAGCACTTCGACCGGACGCTGAAGACCAACCTCTACGGCTATTTCCACCTGGCCAAGGCGGCGGTCCCGCACATGAAGCCCGGCTCGGCGATCCTGATGACCGGCTCGGTCACCGGCATCGAGGGCAGCAAGGATCTGCTGGACTATTCGATGACCAAGGGCGGCATCCACGCCTTTACGCGCTCGCTGGCGACACACCTGATCCCGCGCGGGATCCGGGTGAACTGCGTGGCGCCGGGCCCGGTGTGGACGCCGCTCAACCCCGCCGACAAGCCGGCTGAGGCGGTGAGCCAGTTCGGGTCCAAGACGCCGATGAAGCGGCCGGCGCAGCCGGAGGAGATCGCCCCGGCCTACGTCTTCCTCGCCTCGCCCCAGACCGCCAGCTACATCACCGGCGAGATCCTGCCGATCATCGGCGGCTACGGCGGCGGCTAGGGGTTGCTAATCCAGCGACCGGTTGCGCGTCTCCGGCAGGAATAGGAAGCAGGTGACCACCGACAGGAGGGTGAAGCCCAGCGGGTACCACAGACCGGAATAGATGTTCCCTGTCGCCGCCACGATGGCGAAGGCGGTGAAGGGGACGAAGCCGCCGATCCAGCCGGTGCCGATGTGATAGGGCAGCGACATGGCCGTGTATCGGATGCGGGTGGGGAACAGCTCCACCAGGGTCGAGGCGATGGGGCCGAACAGGGCGGTGGCGGCGATCACGAAGATCAGCAGCACTCCGAAGGCGCCGGCGAGGTTCATGCGCGCCGGATCGGCCTTGGCCGGATAGCCCGCGGCGGCCAGACCGGCCTTGATGCGTGTCTCCGTCGCCCCGCGAACCGCCTTGACGGCGGCCTTGTCGAGACCGCGGGCGTCGGCCGAGGCGATGGCTGTTCCGCCGATCGTCACCTTCGCCGGCGTTCCCGCCGCCGCGGCGCGGTTCTCGTACGAGACCCCGGCGTTGGCCAGGACGCTCTTGGCGATGTCGCAGGAGGACACGAACGACGCCTTGCCCACGGGGTCGAACTGCAAGGAGCAGTCGGCGGGGTCGGCCACCACCACCACCGGCGTGCGCGCCTGCGCCTCGGCCAGGGCCGGGTTGAGGGTCCGGGCCAGCATGTGGAAGCCGGGGAAGTAGGCGACCAGCATCAGGGTCATGCCGAACAGCATGATCGGCTTGCGGCCCACCTTGTCGGAGAGCCAGCCGAAGACGACATAGCCCACCGCGCTCACCGCCGTGGCGGCCATCATCAGGGCGTTGATGGTCTCCGGCGGGACCTTCAGGAACTTTTCCATGAAGGTCTGGGTGTAGAAGAAGGCGGTGTACCAGACGGCGCCCTGGGCCGACATGATCGCCACCAGCGCCAGCAGCACGATCTTCAGGTTGCTCCAGCGCCCGAACGCCTCGGCGTAGGGCGCCTTGCAGCCTTCGCCGGCCGCCTTCATGCGCGCGAACGAGGGGCTCTCGGTGAGCTTCAGCCGCATCCAGATCGAGACGCCCAGCAGGCCCGCCGAGACCAGAAAGGGGATGCGCCAGCCCCAGGCGTCGAACGCCTCCGGCCCGAAGGCCGAGCCCACTGCGATGCGGGTGATGAGAATCACCAGCAGGGCGCCGAAGAGGCCGAAGGCCGCCGAGGTCTGCACCCAGCTGGTGGAGCGCCCGCGCGCGCCTGGCGGCGCGTGTTCGGCCACATAGATCGCCGCCCCGCCATATTCGCCGCCGAGCGCGAAGCCCTGCAGGATGCGCATCAGCACCAGCAGCGCGGGCGCGAGCAGGCCGACCTGGGCGTAGGTGGGCAGGAGCCCGATGGCGACGGTCGCCGCGCCCATCAGCGTCACGGTGATCAGGAAGGCGCCCTTGCGCCCCGCCCGGTCGCCGACGCGGCCGAACACCAGGGCGCCGATCGGGCGGAAGGCGAAGCCGGCCCCGAACAGGGCCAGGGCCGCGATGTAGCCGGCGGTGTCGTTCAGGCCCGAGAAGAAGGTCTTGGAGATGACCTGGGTCAGGCTGCCGAAGACGAAGAAATCGTACCATTCGAAGGCGGTGCCGGCGGCCGAGGCCGCCACCACGGTGCGCAGCGATGCGCTGCGCGCCGGCGTCTCCGCACCCTCGACGGCGATGTCCGCCATGCCCTTGTCTCCCCGAAATCGTCCCTGCTCTATAGCGACAGGACGGGGATTGGAAAGGGCGCGCTAGGCGGCCTCCGAGCTCTCCGTCTCGTCCGCGCATAGGCGTGCGATCTCGGCGACCAGGGCGGCGGGCGAGATCGGCTTGCCGACCACGCCGTTCATGCCGGACTGCAGATAGGTGGCGCGCTGATGGGCCAGGACGTTGGCGGTCAGCGCCACGATCGGGACCCGGGCGGCCTCCCCGGGCAGGGCGCGGATCCGCCGCGCGGCCTCCAGGCCGTCGATGCCGGGCATCTGAACGTCCATCAGGATCAGGTCGAAGGCGCCGCGGCTGGCGGCCTCGACGCCGAGCAGGCCGTCGGCGGCGGTCTCGACGACGGCTCCCAGGTTCTCCAGCAGCTTGGTGGCGATGGTGCGGTTGGTGGGGTTGTCCTCCACCACCAGCAACCGCAGGCCCTCCAGCATCGCGTCGCCGAGCTCCACGGCGGCGGATGGCGGCCGGGCGGCCTCGGCGGCGATCTCCAGCCAGAATACGGAGCCTGCGCCCTCGGAAGAGGCGAAACCGACGGCGCCGCCCATCATCTCCGCCAGCTTGCGGGTGATCGCCAGGCCCAGGCCGGAGCCGCCGAACCGGCGGGTGGTGGAGGCGTCGCCCTGGTCGAAGCGCTGGAAGATCCGCGGCTGCACCTCCAGAGGGATGCCGACGCCTGTGTCCTCCACCTCGAAGCGCAGGACGCCAGGGTCCGCGCCGCGGCGGCAGCGCAGGGTCACGCCCCCGTGCAGGGTGAACTTCACCGCATTACCCACCAGGTTGAACAGGGCCTGGCGCAGGCGGACGGGATCGGTCGACACCCAGCCGATGTCCGCATCGACGGCGACCTGCAGGCTGAGGCCCTTGGCCTGCGCCTGCGGCTGCAGCAGGCGCGCGACGCCTTCGGCCAGGGCGCGCGGATCGAGGGCCTCGTTGGTGAGCTCCAGGTGGCCCGCCTCGATCTTTGAGAAGTCGATGACGTCGTTGAGCAGCTCGGCCAGCATGGCGCCGCAGGACAGGGCGTCGTCCAGCATCCGCCGGCCTTCGCCGGAGAGCGGCTCCGATTTCAGGAGGTGCAGCACGCCCATCACCCCGTTCATCGGCGTGCGGATCTCGTGGCTCATGTTGGCGAGGAAGGCGGCCTTGGCCTCGCTGGCGCCCTCGGCGGCGCGCTGGGCCTCGATGAGGTCGAGCTCCTGGCGCTTGCGGGCGTCGAAGTCGTGCACCAGGCCGACGCCCTTCAGCCAGCGGCCGGTGCGGCTGACCTTGAGCTGGTGGAAGACGCGCACCCAGCGCACCTCGCCGTCGGGGCGGATGACGCGGCACTCGAACTCCTCGGCGTGCGGCCGGCTGTCGCGCACGCGCAGGAATGCGTCGCGCACCCGCCCGAGGTCGTCAGGATGGAAGTTGGGGAACCTGAGCTTGAGGGCGTCCTCGTAGGAGGCCACGTCGAGGCCGATGACCTTCTTGAACTCCGGCGAGGCCCAGAAAGTCTTGGCCACATGGTCGATCTCATAGACGCCGGCGTCGGCCGCCTCCAGGGCGAGCTTCAGGCGCTGCGCATTGGCCTGGGCGTCCCGGCGCGCCTCGGTGAGGGCGGAGATGTCGTCGATATAGGCCACCATGCCGCCGACCCGGCCCTTGGCGTCCCGCCAGGGGCGGCCTTCCCAGCGGATCCAGTGGCTTTCGCCCAGGCTGTCAGTGAACCGGTCCTCGGGGCAGGAGACCACTTCGCCCAGCAGCACGTTGCGGTGCGCGGCGACGAACCGCTTGGGCACCCCGGGGAAGACGTCCTGCAGGCGCTGGCCCAGGTGCTCGCGCTCCTCCAGGCCGAACACCCGCTGCCAGCGCGGGCTGACCACCATGTAGCGTAGCTCGCGGTCGAACATCGCCGCCGCGAAGGGCGCGCCCAGGATGAGCTGCTCCATCTGCTGTTCGCCGCGCTGGGCGGCGTCGCGGGCGGCCGCCAATTCGGTGATGTCGAGGGAAATGCCGCTAAGGGCGAAGAGGCCGCCTGCCCGGGGCTCGGTATGGAAGGTGGCGCGCCAGGACGTCCAACTGCCGTCCTTGGCCAGGAGGCGGTGTGCGAACGCGCCGGGCTCGCCGGTCTCGACGCCGCGCCGGAACGCTTCCAGCACGACCTCGCGTTCGTCAGGGTGGAGGCGGCTGGCGAACGCCTCGGGCGAAGCCAGTTCCTCGGCCGGATAGCCCAGGTGAAACTCCACGTTCTCGGACCAGTAGATCCGCCGTTCATGGGGTTCGAACTTCCAGGTTCCGACGCCGGCGGCGTCGGACAGCAATCTGCGGGTGCGCCGGGCGTCGTCGATCTCCTGCACCGCGCCCAGGTCGGCGGCCGGCTCGTGCAGGGAGCCGACCAGACGCCCGTCTGCGGAGCGCCGGCAGCGGATGTCGAAACGGCGCCAATCGCCCGACTTGCTGCGCAGGCGCGCTGCGGCCTCGGCGCCGCGCAGCGCCGCCGCGCCCTCGAAGGCGCGGCGATCGTCGGGGTGCACCAGATCCTCGAAGCGGCGGCCCGCGACCTCGTCGGCGGCCCAGCCCGTGACGTCGCGCCAGGCGGCGCTGGCCGCCCGGCAGACCCCGTCGGGGCCGACGACGAACATCGGATCGCGGCTGCTTTCGAACAGCCACGCGATCAACGCCCGATCGTCCTCCGGCGCACCGCCCCTTGAGCCCATCGAAGTCTCCAGCCCGAAGCCCGACGGCATAACAGACAACTGTAAATGCAAAGTTGGCGCGGCGCGCTGCAGTGCGGAATCGCCGCACCCGGCGGGCCACGCCGGCGGGGCGAACGGCGTCCGAAAATTGAGAACGATTCGCATTGCCAAGTCCAACCGGTGCAAATAAGAACGACTCGCAATAGCAATCGAGGGGCTGACATGCGGCGAGCGGAACGGGGGGTCACGAGCTACGCGAAGCGGCGGCCGCTGGGACTATCGGCAGGGCTCGCGGCGCTGGCCGGCGCGGCCTCGCTCGGCGGCGCGGCCCAGGCGGACGAGGCGGCGACCGCCCCGGCGGATGTGTCCGGCATCGACGTCCTGGGCCTGCGCACGCCGCTGGACTCCGAAACCGACCTCGCCGTCATGCCGACGACGATCCAGGACACGCCCCAGGCGGTCAGCGTGATCGACGCCGCGCAGCTGAAGTCCCAGGGCGTGACCAGCCTCGAGCAGGCGCTCCGCAACGTGCCCGGCATCACCATCGCCATCGGCGAGGGCGGGACGTTGAACGGCGACCAGTTCAAGATCCGCGGGTTCGAGGCCAAGGACGATGTCTATGTCGACGGACTGCGCGACTTCGGCGTCTACACGCGCGACAGCTTCAACTACCAGGAAGTGCAGGTCCTGAAGGGGCCGTCGGGGGCGATGTTCGGGCGGGGCACGACGGGCGGCGCGATCAACACGGTCTCCAAGCAACCCCGTCTAACGGATCAGGTCAACGTCGACGCCTACGTCGGAAACGGCGACTACTACCGGGCGCTCGCCGACATCAACCACCAGCTCGGCGAGACCACCGCCGTCCGCCTCAACCTGATGGCGACCTCCCAGGGCGTAGTCGACCGCGACCTGATCAAGTCCAGGCGCTGGGGCGCCGCGGCCAGCGTCGGCTTCGGCCTGGGAACCGACACCCGCCTGACCATCGGCTACCTGCACCAGCACGACAACCGCCGTCCCGACTACGGGATCATCATCGTCCAGCGGCCGGGCGAAGTCCTGGCGCAGCCGGCGACGGAGTACGGCGTGGGCGTGGGCCGCTCCAACTTCCTGGGCTTCGCCGCGGACCGTGACCGTTCGACCGCGGACATCCTGACCGTGCGCGCCTCGCACAAGGCTACGCCCTGGCTGACCCTGACCTCCGACACCCGGTTCGGCGTCTATTCGCGCTACTTCCAGTACTCGACCCTGGACCAGTGCAACGCGGCCTGCGCCACGGCGCTGTTCGACGGGAACCCGGCCACCGAGGCCTTCGGCGGGATCGGCGGCTCCAGCCCCTATGACAACGACGCCTGGGGCCTGCAGAACATCTCCACGGCGCGGATGGACTTCGATCTGGGCGCCTTGCGTAACCAGATGATCCTGGGCGTCGACGCCTCGCGGCAGTCGAACGACAAGACCTTCTTCGCCTACACCCTGCCGCCCGGGATCACCACGCGGCCCAATATCCCGCATCCGATCGTCACGCCGAACCCGGCCTTCCCGGCCGGCTACCAGGTGTTCCGCCCCGTCCCCGGGTCCAACATCACCTGTCCGGCCACCGGCAACTGCACGACCAACATCCTCGGCCCGACGGTGTTCGCCAACGTCGCCGGAACGGCGGCCCTGGAAACCAAGGGCGAAAGCACCGACCTGGCGGTGCTGTTGACGGATCGCCTGTGGCTGACCGAGCAGGTCTCGGTGATCGGCAGCTACCGGCTGGAGCGCTACCGCGCCGAACTGGACACCATCCTGATGACGGGCGCGGCCAGTCCGCCCGGCGGCCTGAAGGTCAAGTCGACCCTGAAGAGCCCCCGTGTCAGCCTGGTGTTCGAGCCCAGCGACATCTCGACCTTCTACGCCTCCTGGGGTCGATCGCAGACCCCGCAGGGGACCTCGGTGGTCAATTCCGGCACGGCGGTGGCGCTGACCGCCAAGGACCTGGAGCCCGAGAACGGAGAGATCCTGGAGGCCGGCGCGAAAGTCGGCGTTCCGGGCACGCGGCTGTCGATCACCGCCTCGGTGTTCCGGGTGAAGAAGGACAACGCCCTGCAGACCGACCCGGCCACCGGATTCCTCCTGGCCCAGTCGGGCGAGCGCCAGGAGGTCAAGGGCCTGGAGCTCGGGTTGACCGGCAAGGTGACCGAGGCCTGGACGGTGACGGCGGCCTACGCCTATCTCGACGCGACGATCAAGGAGTCGTTCGCCAACTGCACCGTGCCCACGGCGACGACCGGAACGCCGGCGAACATCGTCTGTCCCGTGGGCGTCACGGCGGCGATCCCGGTGCTGAACACGGTCGCGGTGGGGCGGCAGGTCGCCTTCGTGCCGAAGCACTCCGCATCGCTCTACACCAGCTACGACCTGAGCGCCTGGGTCGACGGCCTGTCGGTGGGCGGCGACGTCACCTACCAGAGCAAGCTGTTCGCGACCTATACGGCCCGCAGCGCCGCCTTCAACGACCGCGGAACCCTGACCGCGCTACGCGTCGGCGAAGTGCCGGAGAGCATCACCGTCAACGCCTTCGCCAGCTACGCCTTCGACCGCTACCGGGTGGGGGTCAACGTCTACAACCTCGCCAACCGCTTGAACTACACGCAGACCTCCAGCAACCGCGCGATCCCGGCGGCGGGGCGCACGGTGATCGTCTCCCTGGGCGCCGCCTTCTAGACCATGGTCCTCCCCCATATGGTCTAGTCTTGCGAGGGAGCCGCATCCGCGGCTCCCTCGCCCTCTTTACGCCGGAGCCCCCCGATGCTGGTGACCATCGAAGGCGTGCTGACCCCCGAGGAGGCGGCCGACTGCCGGAGCCGGCTGGCGCAGGCCGAATGGACCGACGGCAAGGTCACCGCCGGCGAGCAGTCGGCGCGCGTGAAGCAGAACCTGCAGATCCCGGAGGAGGCGCCTGTGGCGCGGGAGCTTGCGGAACTGATCCTGGGCGCCCTGGGGCGCAATCCCACCTTTGTCTCCGCGGCCCTGCCGCTGCGGGTCTTTCCGCCGCTGTTCAACCGTTATGACGTCGGCATGGGGTTCGGGACGCACGTGGACAACGCCATCCGGTTCGCGGGCCCGGTCCGCTACCGCACGGACGTCTCGGCGACGCTGTTCCTGTCCGATCCCGGCGACTACGACGGCGGCGAACTGATCGTCGAGGACACCTACGGGGCGCACGAGGTGAAACTGGCGGCTGGCGACCTGGTGCTCTATCCCGCCACCAGCCTGCACAGCGTGGCGCCGGTCACGCGCGGTTCGCGGTGGGCGGCGTTCTTCTGGGCGCAGTCGATGGTCAAGGCCGACGCCCAGCGCAGCCTGCTGTTCGACCTCGACAACGCCGTCCGTGCGCTGAGCGCCCGGGTCGGCCAGGACGACGCGGCGGTGATCAGCCTCACGGGGACCTACCACAACCTCCTGAGGATGTGGGCCGAAGTCTAGGCGGGAGCCGTGGCGGGCCGTCGGGCCACGGCCCTGCGGCGGGCCCGGCGGCGCAGCCACATGACCAGGCCGGAGACGCCCAGCACCGCCGGCGCGATCCCGCCGAGGAAGATGATCGCCTGCCACAGCAGGCCCATGTGGTCGCCGTCGTGGACCCGGCGCATCCAGCGCGACAGCGGGTCGGGGCCGCCTTCGCCGCGCCGCGCAGGCTTCGCCTCGGCGGTCGCGTCGACCACCTGGACGGTGGCGGGCGCCTCGGCGCCGGGCCGGGCGAGCTGCACCCGCCAGGCCGGCGCCTTGCCTCGGGTCGGCGTGCTGACGCTCGCGATCCGGCCGCCGGGGTCCGCGGCCAGCGCGGCGGCGGCGGCTTCGTCGATGGAAAGGGCGGGCTTCGGGATCGGCGGAGCGAAGCGGCCCGGCCCGCCGCCTGGACCGGCGCCGCCCGGCGAGCCGGGGCGCTGCGGCTCGGCGACGCCGAACAGGGCGCGGGCGGTCTGCGGGAAGGAGATGTAGACGCCTGTGAGCGACAGCGCCGCCAGCGGGAGGCAGATCCAGAAGCCCACCATGTGGTGCAGGTTGAACAGCTTGGAGGGCCCCCGCCGCCAGCGCAGCGCCCGCAGCACCGCGCCGTTGCGCGGCCACCAGAGCCACAGGCCCGTGACGCAGGAGACGAACATCGCCCAGCCCAGCCAGCCCACCACCTTGCGGCCCACCTGCGGGATCAGCAGGGAGCCGTGCAGCCGGTGCATGACCTGGATGAAGGACTGTGAAGTGTCCGCGGCGTCCAGCACCCGGGCGGTCGGCGGGTCGATCCAGACCGTGAGGCTGCGCGGCCGCCCGCCGGGTCCCGGCGGTCCCTGCAGACGCCCGGTGGCGACCACCGGATCGCCGGGGTCCTGCGGCAGGCGGATCTGGGTGAGGGCGGCGCGCCCGGCGAAGGCGGCGTCGGCGGCGTGGGCGTAGGCCGACAGCGGCCGGTCGGCCTGCGGTCCGCTGACCGCAAACCGCGCGGGATGCAGCGCCCGGTCGAGAGGGTCATGCCAGACGAGGATCGCGCCGGACAGGCTGAGCGGGACCAGCGCCACCAGGAGGCCCGCCCCGATCCACAGGTGAACGTCCAGCCAGAGCCGGCGCAGGCGTTCGGCGGGTGTGGCGGTCATGCAAAGCGGCCCCAGTGGCTCAAGCCAGGCCTGTGTTGGTAATGCGAAGTATTCGCAATTGCAACAGCGGCGCCCATGCAACCTTTCGCCGGCCGCATGGTTGACCGCCTGGAGGGGGCGGCTTCCAGTCGAGGCGCTCTGACATGCCGGCTTTTCGCGCCTTCGAGGCGTTCCGCCCATTCCTCTGGATCGCGCTGGTCGCCTTCGCCGTGGGCTTCACCGGCTACCTGGCGCTCAGCAGCCCTCCGTCCGTCCGCGAAGCCGCCGCGCCGGTCTGGGTGGCGGCCGACGACGCCGGGCCGCCGCGAAATATCTGAAGCCGGCGGGGGGACTCACCCGCCGCGGGCGACGAACCAGCCGTTACGGAAGCCCTTGTCGGCCTTGCCATAGACAAAGGGCCGGCCCTCCGGGGTCGCGATCCGGCCGCCGGCGGCCACCAGCACAGCGTGGCCCGCAGCGATGTCCCACTCCATCGTCGGCCCGTGCCGCGGATAGATGTCGGCCGCGCCCTCGGCGATGCGGCAGAACTTGATGGAGGAATCCATCGCCGTGCGCTTGTGGAACCGGTAGGTCGCCGCCAGGTCCTCGGCGGCCGGGTCCTTCATGGTGTGGCTGGTCAGGGCGACCGCCCCGCCGCTCGGCCAGGGCCGCACATGGATCGGCTGCGCCGCCTCGCCGGCCTTGCGCTTCAGCGCCCCGGCGCCCTGCGTGTACCAGACCTCGCCGGTGGCCGGCGCGGCGACGGCGCCGGCCACGGGAACGCCGTGCTCGATCAGCCCGATGTTGACCGTGAAATTGGGATCGCCGCGCACGAAGGCCTTGGTGCCGTCGAGCGGATCCACCAGGAAAAATCGCGGGCCGATCGCCTCGGGCACCCCGAACTCGCTGGCGTCCTCCTCCGAGATGATCGGCACGCCCGGGTAGCGCTTGCCCAGCGCCTCGAGAATCAGCGCCTCGCCGCGGTGGTCGGCCTCGGTCACCGGGCTATCGTCGGCCTTGCTGATCACGGTGACCCCGGTCCGCCAGAGCGGCAGGATCACCCGGGCGGCGGCCTCGCAGATGTCCGCCAGATCGGCGCCGATGTCGTTCATGGCGCGGTCCTGGGGTCGTCGCCGACAAAGATCAGCCGCACCTGACCGGCGTCGATGACGCGCTTGCCGGCCTCCTCGAAGTTCACCGTCACCTTACGCCCCGCCACCGATTGCACCTGCCCCAGCCCCCACTCGGCCTCGGTCGGATGGCGGACCAGCGCCCCGGGTTCGAGAAAAGGATCGAAATCGAGCCCCATTACGGATTCCTAAAGGTCCGACGGGCGTTTTCCAACGTATCAAATCAGCCCAGAGTGCCGATCATGAGCGAAGCCCTCAACCTGGAGTCCGCCCCCGCGCCCAAGGAGCCGCCCCGGCCGGCGGAGCTGGCGGCCTATCTGGCGGCGCGGATGTGTCACGATTTCATCAGCCCCGCGAGCGCGGTGGTCTCCGGCCTGGACCTGCTCGACGACCCGACCGCCCAGGACATGCGCGAGGACGCCATGAGCCTGATCGCCTCGAGCGCGCGCAAGCTGGCGGACCTCCTGGCTTTCACCCGGGTCGCCTTCGGCGCTTCGGCCACCGCCGAGACCTTCGACGCCCGCGCCCTGGAGACGCTGACGCGCGGCATATTCGCTCACATGCGCGCCGAGCTCGACTGGGCGGTGGCGACGCCCTCGGTGAACAAGGCCACCGCCCGCGTCCTCCTGAACCTGGCGCAGTTGGGCGGGGCCGCCCTGCCCACGGGCGGCGTCGCCCACGTGCGGGTGGTGGAGGACGCAGGCACGGTGACGCTGGCGGTGGAGGCCGTGGGCCCGCGCGCGCGGCTGCGGCCGGAGGTGCTGGCCGGCCTGCGTGGCGAGGGCATGGGCGAGGGGCTGCATGGCTATTGGGTGCAGGCCTACTACCTGCACCTCGTCCTGAAGGACGCCGGCGGACGGGTGTTCGCCGACGTGGGCGCCGAAAAGGTGACGTTTGCGGCCACGGTGCCGGCCCCGGCGGCGGCGTGACGATTCCTTAGTCGGCCACACGCCTCCTTAACCACCGCGGCGCAAAAACACGGTCGAAGGGGAAGGGAGCGAATCCTTGAAGACCTGCCTGATCGTCGACGACAGCCGCGTGATGCGGAAAGTCGCTCGCCGGATCCTGGAGAATATGGGCTTCGAGATCGCCGAGGCCGCAGACGGGGTGGAAGCCCTCGCCTGGTGCCGCGCGGCCATGCCCAACGCCGTGCTGCTCGACTGGAACATGCCGGTGATGAACGGCGTCGAGTTCCTCAAGCATCTGCGCCGTGAGCCGGGCGGCGATGCGCCGACGGTGGTGTTCTGCACCGTGGAGAACGAGCGCGCCTGCATCCTGGAGGCGCTGGAGTGCGGCGCCGACGAGTACATCATGAAACCGTTCGACGGCGAGATCATCACCTCGAAATTCGCGCTCGCGGGCCTGGCATGAAGCCGGACGACGCGCTCCTGGTCAGTCAGCTTTGCGCGGCGCGCGCCGGGCTCAGGATCGACCCCGAGAAGACCTACCTGCTGGAGAGCCGGCTGGCCCCCGTCGCCCGCCGCGACGGCTTCGCCTCGATCGAGGATCTGATCGCCGACCTGCGCGTCCGGCGCGAGGAGCGGCTGATCTGGGCCGTGGTGGAAGCGATGACCATGGGCGAGACCTCGTTCTTCCGCGACCGGCAGATCTTCCAGCAGGTCCGCGACGAGGTGTTGCCGCAGGCGGCCCGCCGGGTGAGCGGCCGCCCCATACGGATCTGGAGCGCGGCCTGCGGGTCGGGCCAGGAGATCTACTCCCTGGCGATGATGGTCGACGAACAGCAGGGAACGCCGCCCGGGACGCGCGTCGACCTCTACGGCTCGGACATTTCGGAGCGGGCGCTGGAGAAGGCGCAGAGCGGGCTCTACACCCAGTTCGAGGTGCAGCGCGGCCTGCCGATCCGCCAGCTCGTGCGGCACTTCGACAAGGTCGACGACATGTGGGCGCTGTCGCCGCGCATCCGCCAGATGGTCCGCTGGCGGCGGATCAACCTGGTCGGCGACCTGACGCAGGTCGGCCAGTTCGACCTGATCTTCTGCCGCTACCTGCTGTCCTCCCTGGTGGAGCCGATGCGCGTGCGGGTGCTGGAGAGCCTGGCGCTCGCGCTCAGCGACCAGGGAACCCTGGTCGTCGGCGACGACGAGGACCCCGGCGCGGTCACCGGCGCCCTGCAGCCGGTCTCCGGCCTGGCGGGGACCTACGCGCGCAACCCGGCGTTCCGCGCCGCCGCCTGAGCCGCCCCGCTCGCCCAACGAAAAGCGCCCCGCCGATGTCCTGGCGAGGCGCTCAGCGTTCAAACGTAGGCGCGAACTACTTCTTGGCGTCTTCCGCCGTGTCCGTCACGGCCGCGCCGGCGGACTTCACGTCCTTGCCCGCGCCCGAGACGGTGTTGCAGGCGGAGACCGCCATGCT